>SAMEA3663023__coassemble_551_pt1 | contig 153450 bp, 134 predicted proteins | sample SAMEA3663023__metabat2_low_PE_017 | metagenome-assembled genome bin SAMEA3663023 (sample SAMEA3663023) | pig gut metagenome | biome: pig gut; feature: pig-associated habitat; material: faeces | place: France | collected 2012
TAACTTAATAAGCAAAGGTATCTAAAGCAGAAGCTAGTTGATATTTAATGGTGAAGTGCACTAACCGTTAAACTTATATACTAAACTTCTGCTAGGATGTCTGAAGAAATTTGCGCAAAACTATTGACAGTACCCAATTTATTCGGTGTAATGCGTAAGGCTAAGCTGATTAAACCGGTTATCAATATCGGTGCGCGGAAGCTTGAAGAAAATCCGTACCGAATGGGACAGAGAATTGCGCTGCGTAGTCAGGACATGACTGCTGCAAGATTGACTTTTCTTATGCTGCGTGCGCAGAAACTTTTGCTCCCTGATTATGATTTTTATTATAGATGTGAAAGAAAGGTAGGATAAATAAGTTTACAATAAGAAAAGGCTGACGCTTCGCATTTACGCAAGGCGTCAGCCTTTTTGCACAAAAACACTTTAATGTTTAGCCTTATATGCTTCGCCCCATGTGCACATGCAGTCAAGGATTGGCTTCAAGCTTAGGCCGAGCTCAGTCAGCGAATACTCTACCTTCGGCGGCACTTCAGCGTAGACCTGGCGATGGACAAGGCCACTTTCCTCCATGGCACGCAGCTGCTCAATGCGTATTACAATAAAAGCATCACGAAACATACTATAGCTTGGAGGTACTTATAATGAAAAAAGTAGTAGAATTTCTGAATGCTAACCCTGTGCAATATCTGGCCACCGTTGGTCGCGATGGCAAGGCAAAATGCCGCCCCTTTATGTTTGCTGGCTTGCTTGACGGGAAGCTGTGGTTTTGCACTAATAACCAAAAGGATGTCTACAAGGATATGCTGAAAAATCCGGAAGTTGAGCTTTCCTTGTCCAGTCCGGAGTATGCATGGATTCGTTTGCATGGCAAGGCTGTTTTTGAAAACAATATGCCAGCCAAGGAAATGTGCCTGCAGAATCCCATTGTAAAAGGTCAATATGGTGAAGCCACCAATCCCATCTTTGAGGTGTTATATCTGGAAAACGCTCACAGGATTATTGCTGACTTCTCAGGAAATCCCCCCTACGAATTCTAAAAAATAATGCAGCAGCCTTTGCGAAAGCGAGGCTGCTGTAATGCTATAGAAAGTAGATATTACTACTCTGAAATGTGATGCTGTTGTGAACGCTGCCAACAGCGGTATGACAGGCTGTTATATTCCCAACCATCGCTGCATTGACAACGCAATTCATACCTTCGCCGGCATGCAGCTGCGCCTTATATGCGATAATTTGATGGAGCAGCAAGGCTACCCTGAACCTGCAGGAGGTGCTAAAATTACGCCGGCTTTTAATCTTCCGAGCAGGTATGTATTGCATACCGTAGGTCCTGTTATCAGCGGCAAGGTGAAAAAGCACGAGAGAGAACTGCTTGCATCATGCTACCGCTCTTGCCTGGGGTTGGCGGCGGAGAATAAATTAGAAAGTGTTGCATTCTGCTGTATTTCTACAGGTGAATTCCATTTTCCCAATGAGTTGGCGGCAGAGATTGCCGTGCAGAGTGTTAAGAAGTTTTTCAGGCTACAGACGGGCGTAAAGAAAGTAATATTCAATGTTTTTAAAGATTTGGACAAAAACATCTACTAAAAATTACTCGGAGCAAATTAAGTGTTTACAAGCTGCACTGCAGGAATGTGAGGCTGTTGTTATCGGTGCAGGCTCCGGCTTGTCGACAGCGGCTGGGTATACCTACACAGGGGAGCGGTTTCAAAAGTATTTTGCAGATTTTGCGGAGAAATATAGCATTCGTGACATGTACTCTGGTGGCTTTTATCCGTTTCCTACGCAGGAAGAGTTTTGGGGTTATTGGAGCCGTTATATTTTTATCAACCGTTATATGGATGCACCGAAGCCTGTTTATGAAAAGCTTTTGCGCCTGGTGGCAGATAAGGATTACTTTGTCATCACAACTAATGTAGACCATTGTTTTCAGAAAGCTGGCTTTGATAAAAAGCGGCTTTTCTATATGCAGGGAGATTATGGCTTGTTTCAGTGCAGTGAGCCATGCTGCCGGAAAACGTATGATAATGAAATCAGAATTCGGAAAATGCTGGAAGAGCAGAAGGATATGCGAGTTTCTGCTGAGCTGATTCCGTATTGCCCTATCTGTGGCAAGCCTATGACAATGAACCTGCACTGCGATGTTACCTTTGTGCAGGATGATGGCTGGTATCGTGCGTCGCAGCGGTACAAGGAGTTCCTTGAGCAGCATAAGGGCTTGAGGGTGCTGTTTCTGGAACTTGGCGTTGGGATGAACACACCGGCGATTATAAAATTTCCTTTCTGGCATTTGGCAAATGAGTGGGAAAATGCTGCTTATGCCTGCATTAATCTAGGCGAAGCCTATGCGCCGGAAGAAATAGAGGCAAAATCAATTTGCATTAACGAGGATATAGGGGTAGCTTTGCAGAAGCTTATTGATAGAGGTTCAGTGCAGGACATTTTTTAATATCCCCAATCAACAAGCTACAAATTTTTAGGCATTTATATCCATAATTCATAGCATAGCAAAAAAGCTGACGCTTTGCATTTACGCAAGGCGTCAGCCTGTTACTTTGGCAAATGATATTCTGTTTAAAGTTTTTCGTGCCAACAAAAAACGCAGCTATTACACATGCAAGAAGCTTGATAATAACTGTGTTTTTTATGCTCAGATCAAGGAACATGTCGGTGTTCAACCGATGAACAAAGTATAACATGTAATAACGAGGTAATCGTGGAAAAAAGTTGCGCGTTGATTTATTATTGCTCGATATAAGGAGGATAGATTAAGTCCTCAAGGTCGAATATGCTTTCTGCAGGTTGATGCTGACGCTGATTATACATGCAGCATAAACTCCGACGCAGAAAAGTAGGTGATATAACCCCAAAGAAATCTCCGCTTCAGCTATCATAATTCCTATCATTGTGGTATAATTAAGTTGACAAGAAACAAATTTTTTATACAAGGATGGTGAAGTAATGGAGGCTTTTATCGGAATACTGATACCTTTTATCGGAACAACACTCGGTTCGGCGTGCGTGTTCTTTATGAAAAAATCGCTGAGTAATATGGTGCAGCGCTCGCTTGCGGGCTTTGCAGCCGGTGTTATGGTTGCAGCATCTATCTGGAGCCTGCTGATTCCTGCTATCGAGCAATCCGAAAGCATGGGAAGGCTGTCCTTCCTCCCTGCGTTTATCGGCTTTTGGATTGGAATATTGTTTTTGCTCCTGCTTGACCACATGATTCCCCATCTGCATGTGGGAAGTGAGCAGACGGAAGGCCCCAAAAGAAATTTGAGCCGTACTGCGATGATGGTTTTGGCTGTCACGCTGCACAACATACCTGAGGGAATGGCAGTAGGTGTAATATATGCCGGCTTTCTGGCGGGTAATACGTCAATTACGGCAGCAGGGGCGCTTGCCCTGTCCATCGGTATTGCTATTCAGAACTTCCCTGAGGGCGCGATTATTTCTATGCCGCTTCGTGCAGAGGGAGAGAGTAAGAGCAGAGCGTTTTGGGGTGGTGTGCTGTCCGGTGTTGTGGAACCAATCGGAGCAGTGCTGACGATACTTGCCGCTCAGTTTGTAATACCGGTGCTGCCATATCTTTTGAGCTTTGCTGCCGGTGCAATGCTTTATGTTGTTGTAGAGGAGCTTATCCCTGAAATGTCGCAGGGAGAGCATTCCAATATCGGCACGATTTTCTTTGCCGTAGGCTTCAGTGTGATGATGGTGCTGGATGTTGCGTTAGGGTAGAGAATAATTTCGGTATATCAGAATACTGCCGCTTGCAAACAGTATAGCGGAAAGCCTGAAAGAGACAAAGAATATTATGAAATGAGAGATTGCTGTGAAAACAAAAACAGCATTAAGAAATTTGATGGCAAAATCGAGCTTCTTAATGCTGCACTTCACAGTAATCTCTCTTTAATTAAACAGTTTATCTGGCATGCCTAACATCTTCTTTTGCACATAGACAGATTCTGACGTACTCATCATCAAGCTATATATATAATTATTCCATATCGCTTGCACAGGTATTTTTATGGTGGTAGGCTAAATTAAACAATACTCGGAGGACTTAGCATGAATATAACAGTATATCTTGCCTCGTCGACAGGCAATGATCATAAATTTGAGGCTGCGGTTAAAGAGCTTGGCACCTGGATTGGTGCGAGTGGTAATACATTGGTTTACGGTGGTTCCAAGACAGGCCTGATGGGAGAGCTGGCACAAAGCGTTCTGCAGGCAGGCGGTAAGGTTATCGGCGTGGAGCCGCAGTTTTTTGTAGATGAGGAATATCAATATGAGGGACTGACGAAGCTGATAGTTACCAAAGATATGGCAGAGCGCAAAACGAAGATGATTGAGCTTGGCGATGCTTTTATTGCCTTTCCCGGTGGTGTGGGAACGCTGGAGGAGGTCAGTGAGATTATGTCAAAGATTTCACTGGGACATCTGCAGGCGCCGTGCATCTATTATAATCTTGACGGTTATTATGATGATATAAAGCACTTTCTGCAGCAGATGATTCTTAAAGGTTTCTCTTCAGAGGAAAAGCAGCAGGGAGTATATTTTGCGGAAAGCTTGGAAAAAATTAAGGAATTATTGAAATAAAAGAGTTGACGAGAATATAAAAAGGCTGACGCTTCGCATTTACGCAAGGCGTCAGCTTTTTTGCTGCCGTAAATATTCTGTGCTTATATTTATATACGGAAACATTTTTGCAGTGCTGTATACTCACCTAATGCTAACATAGTTATATCCTCGGATAATACGGTGTCAGGTGTTATTGAGACATCGGTTTTTCCCAAACGTTTTATACCAAGAATATTGATGCCAAACTTTTTGCGGACATCCAACATACCGATGCTTTTACCAACCCATGCTTTGGGCACCTCTACTTCAAAAATAGCGTGCTGCTTGTCAATTTCAATATAATCGAAAATATGGTCTGCAGTGTAGCGTTTGGCTGCCCATATAGCCATCTGCTTTTCAGGGTAGACTACATTGTCTGCACCGTTACGAAGCAGAAACTTTGCCTGAACATCGCGTTCAGCACGAGATACTACACATTTTGCTCCCAGTTCTTTCAAAAGCGAAGTAGTTTCCAGTGAGTTTTGAAAATTACCGCTGATAGTTACGAAGCAAACGTCAAAATTCCTGATGCCAAGAGCACGTAAAAACTCTGCATTGGTACTGTCACCGATTTGTGCTTTGGTGACAAACGGCAGTACATCGTTAATTCTTTCCTCGTCAGTATCAACCGCCATGACCTGATGCCCTAATTGTGAAAGTTGCATAGCGATATGACGCCCGAAATGACCTGCTCCAATCAATAAAATATTTTTCATAGGATATCCACTCCTTTTGTTTAGCCAATAGTGATTTTTTCCAGCGGCAGTTTTGAGTTAACTGCTTTTTTGCCGGATAATGCTGCGTACATGAGCGTAAGGCTGCCTACTCTGCCAAGATACATAAGTAAAATCAGTATCAGTTGTGAGGGTACATGTAGCTGCGGTGTAATTCCCAACGTCAGACCGACTGTTCCCAATGCTGATGCTGTTTCATATAAGCAGGATGACAGTGGCAGGTTCTCATAGGCACTGATAAAAATTCCTCCCCAAAAAAATAGTGCAATATACATGGTGAGGATAGTTGAGGCAAGCTTGATTGCATTGTAATCGATTCTGCGATCAAAAAAATGGGCACTGTCCTGCTGGCGATAGGTCGCAACAATGTTGGCAAGCAGGACGGCAAAGGTTGTCGTTTTCATACCACCAGCAGTTGAGCCCGGTGAACCGCCAATCAGCATTAAAAGAATCATAATGCCTTGCGACGAGCTGGACATAGCAGATAAATTTACCGTATTGAAACCGGCTGTTCTTGTTGTGACTGACTGGAAGAGAGCTGCCTGAAGACGCGCTTCAATGGGAAGGGGTGCAAAATCAAAAAAGAAGAAAAAAATTGCCGGGAAGACAATCAGAATTAACGTAAAGATGAGGATTACCTTGCTCTGCATTCTGTAGCGCCGGAACTGCAGCTTGTTTTCGTAAATGTCCTCCCAGGTCAAAAAGCCGATACCGCCAATTATGATAAGCAGCATAATAGTTATATTCATTATTGGATTTTGCTCATAACCGGTAAGAGATGGATACAGATTGTTTGCGGTTCCCAAAATATCAAAGCCTGCATTGCAGAAGGCGGAAACAGAATGAAAGATTGCCATCCAAATACCGTGCCAGCCATAGTCGCGGCAGAACACCGGCAGCATGGCAAGTGCACCAATCATTTCAATCAAAAATGTTCCCCACAGGATAAACTTCGTAAGCCTGACGATACCGCCTACATTTGGCGCTGATATTGCGTCCTGCATGGTGGTGCGCTGCATCAAAGAAATTCTTCGTCTGGACAGGAGTGCAAATGATGCCGCTACTGTTACAACACCAAGACCGCCAATCTGTATCAGCGCCAGAATGACTGTCTGACCAAAGGCCGACCAGTAGCTGCCGGTATCATGTATTACAAGACCTGTTACACAAACTGCGGAGGTTGCGGTAAAAAGAGCTTCGTTAAACGGCGTTATGCAACCTTCCTGCGTAGAAATCGGCAGCATCAGCAGTAATGCACCCAGCAGGATGACTCCTGCAAAACCTAATATGATAATTTGAAAAGAAGAAAGCTGAAATCTTCTCCCGATTATTTCTTCTGACATAATTACACCTTCTTGTTCATCAAGTGATGTGTTTATTGAGCGTTGCTTTGCTTGTTTCTATCATAGCATTTCTGCGGTGTAGATTTGGTAAAGAAACGGGTATGGAGCAACATTATCCGGTGATATGTCTTGAAGCGCTTTTGTTCGTGAAGTATAATTGGTTTGTAAAAATAATTAGGAGAAGCATTATGAAGCATCAACAACGTCAAGAAGATATTTTGTTTTCGGTCTGTATTTTTTTCGGCGCTTTTGCCATTAATCTTCTGATTCGGAAGCTCTTTACAACGCAAACGCTGGTTCCTATGATTTTTGTATTCGGCGTCTTTCTGATATCGCTGAAAACGCATGGGTATTGCTATGGTATTGTTTCGGCTGTCTTAAGCGTATTTGCCGTAAATTTCGCTTTTACTTATCCTTATTATACTTTAGATTTTTTCGTAGAAGAAAGCATCTTGTCTGCTATTATTATGCTGGTTGTTGCCGTTTCCACCAGTACGTTGAACAGTAGGATACGTGATCAGGAGAATTTGCGGGCAGAAAGCGAAAAGGAGAGGATGAGGGGCAATCTGTTGCGGGCAATCTCTCATGATTTGCGTACACCTCTTACATCAATATATGGCTCATCTTCTACACTGATTTCCAAGAAGGATGCACTTTCGGAAGAACAGCAGCTAAAGCTGTTGGGAGAAATTCAAGAGGATAGCGAGTGGCTTATCCGCATGGTCGAAAACCTGCTGGCTGTTACAAGAATCGACGGTGCTAAGGTCAAGGTTGTGAAAACGCCAATCGTTTTGGATGAACTGATTGACTCTGTGCTTATGAAGTTCTCCAAGAAGCACCCGAATCAGAAGGTGATTACGCAGATACCGGCCGACTTTGTGGATATTCCTATGGATTCAATCCTCATCGAGCAAGTGTTGCTGAACTTTTTGGAAAATGCTGTGTTTCATGCGAATGGTATGACAGAGCTGAAGCTATCGGTTTCCCTTGCAGGAGATAAGGCCATATTTGAAGTTGCCGACAATGGGTGTGGCATTCCGGAGGAGATTTTGGATAAGATTTTTACCGGATGTTATAAAAAGTCTGCAGCACCGATAGACGGAACGCGCAGCAATATGGGCATCGGTATTTCGGTTTGCGCTGCTATTATTAAGGCGCATGGCAGCGAGATTTTTGTGGAAAACAGGAAGGGCGGCGGTGCTGTATTCCGCTTTTCTTTGGCAAGAGGGTGCGATGATGAGCAATAATAAATTCAAAATTTTAATCGTAGAGGATGAAGCAAACATCCTAAGCTTCATCAAAGCAAATTTGGAAATAAGTGATTATCAGGTAATCTGTGCAGAAACATGTGCGCTCGGCATGATGATGTACGCTTCTTATCATCCGGATCTCATTGTTCTGGATCTCGGGTTGCCGGACCGTGATGGCTTGAGCTTAATTCAGGATGTTAGAGAAGCGGATACTGTTCCCATCATTGTCCTTTCTGCCCGTTCCGGCGAAATGGACAAGGTGGAAGCCTTAGACCTTGGCGCGAATGATTATATTACTAAGCCGTTTGGAACTGAGGAACTGATGGCTCGTATCCGTGCAGTGCTTCGCAGTCATCGTTACAGTGAGAAAAACGAGGGTAATCACATCGGTAAATTTCAATTTCAGGATTTGATGATTGATTACGATAAAAGGCAGGTTTTGGTCGATGGAAACGAAATCGACCTGACACAGACGGAATACAATATTTTGACTTTCCTCTCCATCCATGCGGGAAAGGTGCTGACTTATGCTGCCATAATCCAAGCAGTATGGGGATATTCTGATTATGGCAGTGTCAAAAAGCTACAGGTAAATATGAAAAACATCAGGAAAAAAATGGGCGTGACACCCGGAGAAAAGCGCTATATTGTTAATGAGCTTGGTGTAGGCTATCGTATGCTGGCAGAAGATGAAGAATAGGATCTGCCGGAAAGTGTACAGATGGCTAATATAATGATAAACTAAAATCCGTCCTTATGCTTTCACAGCACAGGGGCGGGCTTTCTTTTAATATAGGTGTTATGATTTTTACAAGCATGGTATAATTAGAACAATGCCATTGTACAAATCTGGCTGCGAAATTTGCTTTGCATAAACAGCTGACGGTGAAGGAGGTTGGGGTTGGCCTGACCTTGGAGTGGTAAATAATAACTTATATGTCAGCTGGATTTTGCAAAATGCTTAGAGGATAAATTTTCGTGGGTGTAATTATGAAAATAAAAAGTATTATAGCTAAAGCGCTGTTGATAATGTCGTTATTTGTGGTTATGCCGCTTGTTTTTTCTCAAGATAATTATGCGTATGCTTCGAGAGAAGAGCTGTTGGATCTTGAAGAAGAAAAGTCCGATATAGAGGATGAAATAGCAGAAAGACAGGCTAACGGTGAAAGCTATGACGATTTGGAAGAGCGGCGTAATGATGTGCAGGATGAAATAGAAAATATTAAGGATGAAGGCTGAGGCTTTCGGCAAAATCCGCACATAAACTCTAAGCTCGCAAGTGCGCATATTTTTATCAATGGTAACCCAAAAGCGCAGCTGTTATACATGCATAAAGCATGCTGATAGCTGCGCTTTTCTTGCTGCCTGTAAAAAAATGCAACCAAGCTGCATTTGATTTTTTGTTTTATGGCGTATTAGATTCTCTGACATAGACAAAAATTGTCATTGGTGTGTGATATACTAAAGATAAATCAGTGCTTAAGTAAAAAAGTAGCGCTGAGTTATCAGCATATTTTTTAATACTGTTCATCGGATTTACTGAGGAAGGAGGGGGCTGGCCGTGGCTTTTAATGAGTTAATAAAAAGCTTTGATAATATACGGCAGATGATGCGTGATTTTTATGTCTTTGGCTTTAAGAGCAGAGCTGATTTTGCGGATAAAAGCGCCCGTAGCTATGACAATGAGCGCAGACGTATTGAAAGCTGGCTGGGCGAATATATGTATTTTCGTCAGAATGCCGGTGGCAAGAACTGCTTTATTTCCGTGGACAGCAGAAAAATCTGGCATAATCCTTTTTACAAGGCGTTGAAGGCGAAGAGCTTTACGGCTAATGATATAATGCTGCATTTTTTTCTGCTGGATATTTTGCAGCCTGGTGAAAAATTTACTCTGCGTCAGCTTATGGAAAGGCTGGATGCAGCGTATTTATCTTGTTTTGACGAACCAGTGGCGCTGGATATTTCCACTGTGCGCAAGAAATTGGCAGAATATGCAGAGCTTGGTTTAATAGAAAGTGAAAAGTGCGGGCGTGAGTTATATTATGAGCGCAGCAGGGATGAGGTCAATTTAGATGCTTGGCACGATGCCGTGAGCTTTTTTGCCGAAACGAATCAGATAGGTGTTGTGGCAGCTTTATAGAGGATAAGTTTTCTGCAGGCAGCAACGTATTTTCCTATAAACATCATTATTTGCTGCATGCCTTGGAGAGTGACGTGTTGCTTGATTTACTGGCGGCGATGGAGTGTAGGCAGTGCGTGCGTATTGAAAGCTCTTCTTCCAGAGGCAAGAACATTTCTTTCCGCGTGCTGCCGCTGAAGATTTACGTAAGCACGCAAAGCGGCAGGCGTTATGTGATGTGCTGGTTCTTTAAGGCGCATAGGATTATTTTCTGCCGTCTGGATAATCTTGAACGTGTTCTGGAAGCGAAGCCTGTGCGCGATTATGACAAGTTTTGCGCTATGGCAAAGCAGATGGAACAGCATTTGTGGGGCGTATCTATGAACAGATGGCTTGCTGCTGATGCCTTGGAGCATGTGGAGCTTGTAGTGCGCATCAGCAGTGACGAGCCGTATATTCTGCAATGCTTGGAGCGGGAAAAGCGCTGCGTACGAGTGGAAAAAATAGATGCCGAGCATTATCGTTTTATTGCCGATGTGCATGATGCAGGTGAAATGCTGCCTTGGCTGCGTACCTTTATCGGCCGTATTGAAAGCTTTTCGTGCAGCAATAAGGCTGTGGCAGAAAAGTTTTGGCAGGATTTGGCGGAGGTGTACGCCATGTATGGCGTGAAGAAAGCAGGTGAAGCGTAGATGAGCACAGTGTTCAGCGAGATTTACGGAACATATTATAATGTTGTGGCGAAGGTGCTGACGCAGGCGCTTGAAGGAAAACTGTCTGCAGCAGGCATGCAGCAGCTCGTCCGTGATGGGGCCTATGGTGACAGCATGCTGCAGCTTTTGCCTGCGCTTGCTGACGGTACATGGAGACTGCTGACGCCGGAGCTTAGGCCGCCACTGAAAAATAAGCCGACGATGCCCCTGACTGCTCTGCAGAAACGATGGCTGAAAACCTTGCTGCTTGATGAAAAAATCAGCTTATTCTTTTCTGATGAGGAGATCACGAAGCAGCAGGCTGCCTTGCAGTCTGTAGAGCCTTTGTACAGGCCGGAGCAGTTTGTCTTTTTAGACCGCTTTGTGGATGGCGATGCTTATACCAATTCCAAATACAGAGCAAACTTTAGGGAAATTCTTCGTGCCGTGAGGGAAAAGCGTTATCTAAATGCTTCGTACCGGAGCAATAAGGGGACGATTATTGTCTGGACGGATTTGGTGCCGGTGTCCTTGGAATATTCGGCTAAGGATGATAAGTTTCGCCTGCAGGCAATAGCTGAGCGTAAGCAGGTGACGCTGAATTTAGGCAGAATAATATCCGTAGAAGCGGGAGAGGCGGTAGAGCATGTAAAAAGCTTGAAGAAGGGAGAACTTGCCGAGCAGACTCTTGTTCTGGAAATTGAGGATGAACGCAGTACGATGGTGCGCGCATTGATGCATTTTTCCGACCTGGCGAAGGAAACGGAAAAGCTGGACGAGTCGCACTACCTGCTGACAGTGCAATATGACAAGAGCGATGAAACCGAAATGCTTTTCCGTGTATTGAGCTTTGGGCCGACGATTAAGGTGCGTGAGCCGGAGGACTTTAAGGAGCTTATAAGAAAAAGCTCAGAGAACAGCTGCAATGCAGCGCAGAATTTTAAGTGCGTATGTTTTTTTCCATGATTATAGCTTGCTGCTGTGTTAAGATTAACATAGCAACAAGCTATTTTTATAAAACAGAACAGATGATGGAGGAATAAGCATATGGAAAAATTTGTAAGCTATGAGAAAATGTCGAAAAAACAGCAAAAGATAGTCAACGCCTCCAAACGAGGCAACTGGGGAAATGTGAAGCCGATTACCAAGGTCAAGGCTTCGGCAAAAATTTATAATCGTAATAAAAAGCAGAACTCCGGAGACTATGGCTATAGTTTCGGGAGTTCTGCTTTTTTATAAGGCGGGGAAATGCTATGAGAAAGAGCTTGAACGAATGGGGAAGATTTTTGGCACTGGTGCTGCGGCATAAACCGCAAGCAGTTGGCATTGAGCTGGATGCGCATGGTTGGGCGCAGGTGGAAGCACTGCTGGCTGCCTTTAACCGGATAGAAGCGTTTAATATGCTTATGCTGGAGCAGATTGTTGCCGAAGATGGTAAGCAGCGTTTCGCATTCAGCGAGGATAAGAAGAGAATAAGAGCGAATCAGGGGCATTCCGTGAAGGTTGATGTGGAACTTTGGGAGGTTGCGCCGCCGGAGCTTTTGTATCACGGGACAGGCGTTAAATATGTTGCGAGTATTAACAGGCAGGGACTTATCGCCAGGCAAAGGCTGTATGTGCATTTGTCGGCGAATGTAGAAACAGCGCATAATGTCGGCAAAAGACATGGAGAGCCGTTTATCTACGTAGTTCTGGCAGGCGAAATGGCGAGAGCGGGCTACAAGTTTTACATTTCGGCCAACGGCGTGTGGCTGACAGAAAGCGTGCCCAAGAAGTTTTTACGGGAATTGGAAGGAGCTTTAGATAGTGAAATTTGACGATTTTGATAAGCGGATGCGAGTGTATGAACAGAGCATTGATCAATATATAGTTCCGGGAATGTATATAGTAGCAAGGCTTGACGGACGCAGTTTTACCAAATTAACGCGTGAAATATGTAAATTTGAGGCACTATTTGACACGCGTTTTCGTAATTTGATGGTTGATACAACTAAGCATATTATGAATTGCGGTTTCAAGGTTTTGTACGGTTATACAGAAAGTGATGAAATATCCTTGCTGTTTAGTCCCGATAATAGCGCTTTTGCTAACAAAGTACGCAAAATAAATACTATATTAGCAGGTGAGGCCAGTGGTTATTTTTCCTTGGCACTTGGTAAGGCGGTCTGCTTTGACTGCAGAGTTGTGCCTTTGCCTAACATTGAACTCGTAAAGGATTATTTTTTGTGGCGGCAGGAGGATGCAAACCGAAATGCGCTTAACTCTTGGTATTATTGGACGTTGCGTAAGGAGGGACTGTCAAAAAATGAGGCTACGCAGTATTTGAGGGCAAAAAGTGTTGCCTTCAAAAATGAGCTTCTCTTTGCAAGGAATATAAACTACAACGATGTACCGCAATGGTAGAAAAGAGGCGTTGGTGTATACAGCAAGGAGTATATTCGCCAAGGCTACAATCAGATTTCGAGAAAAATTGTATTCGTAAAAAGAAAGAGCTTTGAAGCAGATTATGAGTTGCCCATAGCTGAAAAGTATTCGTCATTTATAGGCAGTTTTTTAGCTACAAAGTATTAGTTAAGTAAGGTGATTGATATGAGAATATTATTATTGATGCGTGGTGTGCCGGGCTCCGGCAAGAGCACGTTTATAAAAGAGCAGGGACTGAAGCCTTATACATTGAGCGCGGATGTACTGCGTCTGTTATATGCTTCGCCGATGCTGGATAACGCAGGCAGATGGTGCATCAGCCCACATTTTGACAAGCAGATGTGGCCGTTTTTGCCTGCAGACGCTGGAGGAGCGCATGAAGCGTGGCTGCTTTACGGTCGTGGATGCCACCAACATCCGCGGCAGAGATATAACTGCGTACAAAAAGCTTGCCAATGAGTATAAATATCGTGTTTATGTGGTTGATTTTACTGATATTACTATTGAGGAAGCAAAGAAAAGGAACCTGTAGCGTGAGGAATACAAACAGGTTCCGGAAAATGTTATTGAAAGAATGTATGCTCAGCTGGCGGATAATAAGGTTCCGTCCGGCATTACCGTAATCAAACCGGAGGATCTGGCGCAAATTTGGTATAAACCACGCGATTTATCTGCCTATAAAAAGGTAATTCATATCGGTGATATTCATGGTTGCTATAAGCCGCTGAAGGAATATCTTGAGGAAATAAATCCGCAAAACTACTATATTTTTCTTGGCGATTACATTGACAGGGGCAGCGAGAATGCTTAGGTCCTGCAATTACTGCTGCAGCTTGCCACATTAGATAACGTTACGCTGCTGGAGGGCAACCATGAGGCTAACTTGCGGGATTACGGCTTGCCGGATGGCGTTGCTTCGAAGGAGTTCCGCATGCAGACGGCACCGGAGCTGGCGCAAGCAGGCCTGAGCAGGAAGGCGGTATATAATTTTTACAGGAAATTATCGCAGTGCTTCTGCTATACATATCAGGGCAAAAAGGTTTTAGTAAGCCATGGCGGCTTGGCACGTATGCCGGAGAATTTATCTTTGGTGGCAACAGCGGAGCTGGTTTACGGCACCGGCGTGTATGAGGATGCGCTGGACGTTGATATATGCTTTGCCAAGCATGCTGCTGCGGACGAGTATCAGGTTCACGGATACCGCAATTATGAGGGCGTGCCTGCGGAGGTTAACGAGCATTGCTTTAATCTGGACGGAGCGGTGGAAATGGGCGGTCAGCTGCGGGCGCTAGAGCTTAGCGAGGATGGCTTTGTGATGAAGATGATTGCTTCGAGCAAGTAGTTTGAAGAGCGCAAGTCCTGCGTGTAAAACTTTTAGGCTATCAGAAGTCTGTTTTATAAGATGCGAAAATAAGCAAAGGCATAATAAGCTGTGATAATGCAGCTTGTTATGCCTTTTTGCGTGCTTTAAATTTTAAGAATAAAAAAGAACTCCCGTACGTTAGAAGCTGGTGACACAGTGCCCCAATAACGAATTACGGGTAGTTCTTTGTGGGAGGGACTAACAAAGCATCTGTCCCCCTCATCCGACCACTGACTTCCAAGTATGATGCTACACTCCATCAGCCGGTAATTCGATTATATCATAAGCAACATCATCAATCGTGGAAAAAAGCTTGCGCATAAGTTGCACTTGTATTGTTATAGTGTTAGACTAAATTAAACATATCATGCATATTTTAAAAGCAATTCAATTCATACAGGAGCAGAAAAATGATTGATAAAATGCTTATTCGTGGTGCGAAGGTCCACAATCTGAAAAATATTGATATAGATATTCCCTTGGGGAAAATTGTCGGCATTGCGGGTGTATCCGGATCCGGCAAATCATCCCTGGCGCTTGGCGTGCTGTACGCCGAAGGCTCACGCCGCTATCTGGAGGCGCTTTCTACCTACACGCGCCGACGCATGACGCAGGCTGCCAAGGCTTCCGTAGATGAAGTGTTGTATGTTCCTGCTGCCTTGGCTCTGCACCAACGTCCGGGAGTGCCTGGAATCCGCAGTACCTTCGGCACAGGTACGGAGCTGCTGAGCAGTTTGCGCCTCATGTATTCACGTCTTGCGTGCCACTGCTGTCCCAACGGACATTATCTGGAGCCGACGCTTTTGGTTGCTGCAGGCAAGAAGCTGACCTGCCCGGAGTGCGGCGAGCAGTTTTATGCGCCGTCTGCCGAGGAGCTGGCCTTCAATTCGCAGGGAGCCTGCAAAACCTGCGGCGGTATCGGCAGCGTCCGTACGGTAGATTTAAGCACGCTAGTGCCTGATGAATCGCTTACCATAGAGCAGGGCGCTGTTGCACCTTGGAACAGCCTCATGTGGTCGCTGATGACTGATGTCTGCAAGGAGATGGGCGTGCGCATAGATGTACCGTTTTGCAAGCTGACGGAGCAGGAGAAGGATATCGTTTATCACGGTCCTGCGGAAAAGAAGCATATTCTCTACCATCCCAAGAAAAGCAATTCCAACGATTTTGCTGAGCTTGATTTTACCTACTTCAACGCTGTTTATACAGTCGAAAATGCGTTGTCTAAGGTAAAAGATGAAAAGGGCATGAAGCGCGTAGAAAAGTTTTTGAAGGAAGATATCTGCCCCGACTGCCACGGTACGCGTCTTTCCGTAGCTGCGCGTGCACCGAAGCTGTTAGGCATTTCGCTGGACGAGGCTTGCCAAATGACACTGGTGCAGCTGGTATCATGGGTGCAGCGCATTCCGCCAAGCTTGCCGGAGGCAATGCGCCCGATGGCGGAACGCATCTGTGAAGCTTTTACCGGCACTGCAAAACGTCTGCTGGACTTGGGACTCGGTTATCTTACGCTTGACCGCTCCGCTGCTACGCTCTCTACGGGAGAGAGGCAGCGTATGCAGCTGGCGCGTGCTGTCCGCAACCGTACTACTGGAGTTCTTTATGTGCTGGATGAGCCGTCAATCGGTCTGCATCCTTCCAATATCGTGGGACTGACCGGCGTAATGCATGACCTGGTGGCAGACGGCAACTCTGTAATCCTTGTGGACCATGATACGCAGATTTTGCAGGAAGCAGACTGGCTTGTGGAAATGGGACCGGAGGCAGGCGCCGGCGGTGGCCATGTAATTGCGCAGGGAAAGATAGCGGAGATTGAAGCAAATCCTGCTTCGCAAATCGGCCCGTTCCTTGCCGGAAAGGCAGCGGCAAAGCGGAAAAGCTGCGCTCAGAAGCAGGAGCTGTTTGCTGACGGTACCATTCATCTTGCTACTGCATCGATACATACCGTTAAGCCATTGGAGATAGATATTCTGAAGGGCAGGCTGACGGTTGTCACCGGTGTATCCGGTTCCGGTAAAACCACAATGGTTTTGGAAAGCCTTGTACCTGCGCTGGCTGCGGCGATTGACGGCAAGGCGCTGCCTGAGCATATCTGTGCCATTAACGCTGAGGGGATTGAGCACGTAAAGCTCATTGATGCTACGCCTATCGGCATCAACGTCCGCTCTACTGTCGCCACCTATGCAGGCATTCACGATGATTTGCGCAAGCTTTACGCCAAATTGCCAGATGCCAAAGCGCATGAATATAAGGCCGGTGCTTTTTCGTACAATACAGGCTCGCTTCGCTGCCAAGGCTGTGACGGAACAGGCGTTGTCAGTCTGGATGTGCAGTTTCTGCCGGACGTGGATATACCCTGCCCGGACTGCCGCGGTTCGCGGTACGCGAAGGCGGCCTACGATATCAGGCTGACGAACGAGGCAGGGGAAGGCGCTTCGCTGCCGGAGCTGATGGCTATGGACGTAAACACTGCTCTTGAGTTCTGCAAAAATATGAAGGGCATCAGCCAAAAGCTGAACGTGTTGCGTCAACTTGGTCTTGGTTATCTGACGCTGGGCGAGGAAACGCCGGGTTTATCGGGCGGTGAAGCACAGCGCTTGAAGCTGGCCAGCGAAATCGGCAGAACGCAGCATGATTCTGTTTTTGTCTTTGATGAGCCTTCGATTGGCTTGCATCCTTTGGATGTACAGGTACTGCTGGAGGTTTTTCAGGCGCTTTTGGATAATGGGGCAACTGTCGTTGTCATTGAGCATGATTTAGACGTTATCCGTAACGCTGACTATGTGCTTGATATGGGCCCCGGCGGCGGTGATGCAGGCGGAAGGCTTGTGGCGTGCGGAACGCCGACAGAGATTAAAGCAAACGCAAACAGTATTACCGGCAGATTTTTGTGATTGAGCGTGGAGTGATAAGAGAATAGTAAAAAAGTAAGAGCTGATTTTGGCGAATTGCGAAAGTCAGCTCTGTTTTTGTGCGTTAGAAATTACGCTGTCAAGCAGTGTCGGCGCATAGTGGCAAACTCGCAGATAGTGCAAGCAAGAGGGCTTTTTTGTGATATAATAAAAGAAAAATCACTTAAGCAGAGTCTTATGCTGAAATATAAGCTGTAAAAGGCTATGGCAACAGGGAGGTTAAACACATGATTGAGCTGAGCAGCAAGCAAAACTGTACAGGCTGCAGTGCTTGCGCCAATATCTGCCCGCGTGGCTGTATAAAAATGACTGCGGACGAGGAAGGCTTTTTGTATCCCAAGGTTAACGAAGAAATGTGTATGGATTGCGGTTTATGTGAAAATGTCTGCCCTATGCTGCACAAACCGCAGCAGCATGAGCTGCTTGCGGTGTATGGTGCCAAGAACAACGATGATGCAGTGCGCTTTACTAGCTCCAGTGGGGGAATGTTCACGCTTTTTGCTGAGGCAATCTTAAAGCAGGGCGGTGTTGTGGTTGGCGCGGCGCTGGACGAACAGCTTAATGTGCAGCATGTGTTGGTGGATAGCCTTGCCGATTTGCCTAAGCTGCGTGGTTCGAAATATGTGCAGAGCAAAATCGGCAAGATTTACAGTGAGGTACGGCAAATTTTACGTGCAGGCAGAAAGGTTCTGTTCAGCGGTACGCCTTGCCAAATTGCCGGTTTAAAGAAATATCTGGTAAAGCCGTCGGAGAATCTTTTGACGATTGATGTGGTTTGTCATGGTGTGCCTAGTCCCAAGGTTTATCAAAAGCATTTGCGGGAGCTGGCGCAGGAGGCAGGCGAGCCGGTTGTGCAGGTGAATTTCCGCGATAAGGCGAAGGGTTGGAAGCAGGGCGAGACATTGTTCTTTACCGAGCATCAGCACTTCGGGGCGAGCAAGCGGCAGGAAACGTATATGCGCCTTTTCCTGAATAATATCAGCATACGTCCGTCCTGCGGTGAGTGTGCGTTTAATAATAAGCGTAGCCTGGCGGATATCACGATTGCCGATTATTGGGGAATAGATAAGCAGTACCCGGAATTTGATGATGATAAGGGCGTTACGCTGGTGCTGGTGAACAGTAAGGCTGGAGCGGAATTACTGGCGCAGGTTAAGGATAAGGCGGAGCTTTTGACAACGGACTTTGCCAAGGGAGCAGAATATAATTTGGCGGTGAGCAAGTCGCTGCCGCTAAATCCTAAGCGGACATTTTTCTTTGAGCATCTTGATGAGTATACGCTGAAAGAGATGGTGGAGAGGTGCTTGGAGTGAGTGGGGATAGTATACATCTATTAAAACAATCGTTAATAAAAGTTAGATAATATGATATGATTAAGATACTGAGAGGAGGGAATGATATTAGCGATATAATAAAGAAAATGATCTTTTATAACAAGTATGAGGACTGATAATTTTAAGCAAAATGTATCGCTGATTTCGTGAAAATGCAAGAATTGATTTCGATAGTAGTAATAGCGTTTTTAATAATTTCCATTGTAGTAATGGTGAAAACACTTAATAAGCAGTAGGTTCAATAGATTACATATTAAATGGAAATAATTTCCCCCCACAAAGGAGGTTATTCATCATGTACAATAAATATCTTGCGGAATTAAGCAAAGAACAACTTTTGGAGCTGATTGAGCTCTACGCGAAAAACTGGCTGGCGCATGATGGTGTCTGGTTTCAGTCGATTGAACGCAAATTCGGTATGGCGGAGGCCATGTACCATGATGAGGAAGCGTGGAAGCGATTTACTGTGATTGAAGCCAAGCGCATCAAGGAGTTTTTGCAGCTGCCGGAGAATCCTGGACTTGAGGGCCTGGAGCAGGCGCTGCACTATCGCTTTTACGGCAATTTGAACGAGCATGAATGCATTCGTGAAGGCAACAGGCTTGTTTACCGCAACCGCGACTGCCGTGTGCAGACGGCGCGCAGCCGCAAGGGTATGCCGTATCATCCGTGCAAATCGGTCGGCATTTACGAATACAGCGGTTTTGCTGCTACGATTGACGCGCGCATCAAATGCCGTTGCCTGAGCTGCTTCCCGGATTGTACGGAAAGTCCTGACGGCTGTGTGTGGGAATTTTATCTTGAAGAAGAGTAGAATATTTGCTGTTATAAAATTTAAATGGGCATATGTCAAAAATATAATTGACATATGCCCGTTTCGCTTATATAATGGACTTAGAGAGGAGAAAATCAGATGCCTAGGAAAGTAAAATGCAGAAAGGTTTGCCATTACCCGCAAACGCTGGAGTTTTTACCGCAAAACAATAATGCAGAGCAGGAGCCTATTCTTCTTACCGTTGACGAATACGAAGCGATACGCCTGATTGACAGGCGCGGTATGAGTCAGGAGCAGTGCGCGGCCTTTATGCAGATTGCGCGGACGACAGTGCAGCGCATTTACGAAACGGCGCGCAAGAAGCTGGCGGATTTTGTTGTGGAAGGACGGTCGCTGCGTATCGAAGGCGGAGATTTCCAGCTCTGTAACGGCAGCAGTACAGGCTGCGGCTGTGTTGATTGCTTTAAGCAAAAATTATATGAAAAATACAAGGAAAAGGGAGAAGATATTATGAGAATTGCAGTAACCTATGAAAACGGCGAGATTTTTCAACATTTCGGACATACTGAGGAGTTTAAGGTTTATGATGTGCAGGACGGCAAAGTTGTTGCGTCCGAGGTTGTGAATACCAACGGCCAAGGTCATGGTGCTTTGGCAGGCGTATTGACCGCGCTGAAGGCAGACGTTCTGATTTGCGGCGGTATCGGCGGCGGTGCACAGATGGCTTTGGCTGCTGCAGGCATTAAGCTGTACGGCGGCGTAAGCGGCAGCGCGGATGCAGCGGTAGAGGCTTTGCTGGCAGGCAATTTGGACTACAACCCCGCTGTTAAATGCAATCACCACGGCGAACACGGCGAAGGTCACACCTGTGGCGAGCATGGCTGCGGCGGACATCACTGATATAAGATAAACTACGAATACATTATTACAAAGGAGGCCTGATGTAAATGGCGATTATTGTAAACCCGACAGCTGCAGAATTTAAGCAGATGCTGGCCGAAAAGAAAACGTTTCTGGTAGATTTTTATGCGACCTGGTGCGGTCCATGCAAGATGCTCAGTTACGTGCTGGAGGATATTGCTAAGGAGATGGGTGAGCGCATAGATATCGTGAAGATTGATATAGATAAGGAGCCGGAGCTGACGGAGGAAATGGATATAACCATTATTCCCGGTCTGTTCTTTATCAAAAACGGCGAGGTTGCTTCGCGTTACGCAGGCTTTCTGCCGAAGGAACGCCTGCAGGCAAGACTGGAAAAGCTGTTGGGCAACGAACCGCCGGTGGAGCAGGCTCCCGATAGAAGCTATGATCTGATTATTATCGGCGGCGGTGCTGCCGGCCTGACGGCAGCTGTTTATGCGCGCCGCGCAGGTTTGAAAACTTTGGTGCTGGAATCCTTTGCTCCCGGAGGCAAGCTGATAAAAACCTTTGAGATTGAAAACTGGCCCGGCATCAAGAATGTTAACGGCTCACAGCTGGCCTACGATATTTACGAGCAGGCGATGGCCTTAGGCACAACCTATCTTTATGAGAAGGTTGCTGCTCTGGAGATTGAAGGAGCGGAGCGCCGTGTGCGCTGTGCGAGCGGTGCGGAGTTTACGGCACCTGCTGTGATTATCGCTACCGGTACTGTGGAGCGCTTGCTGAACATTCCGGGCGAGCAGGAGATGATCGGCCGCGGCATCAGCTTCTGTGCTGTCTGCGATGCGGCGTTCTACCGCAATAAGCATGTAATTATTGTGGGCGCAGGCAATGCTGCTTTTGAGGAATCACTGTATCTTGCGGAATTTGCGTCGAAGGTTACGATTCTGGCGCGTCGTGATGTTATTAGCGCTGAGCAGATTACGCAGGATAAGGTGACCGCTAATCCGAAGATTGAAGTGCTGACATGGCGTGTACCGCAGGAGGTTATTATCGAAAATAATCGCGTTGCGGGACTCAAGGTGCTTAATAAACAGACGGGAGCATCGGAAACGATGCTCGCAAAAGGCGTCTTCCCCTATATCGGCGCGGACCCTGTAACAGATTTCTGCCGTGATTTGGGCATCACTAATGACAAGGGCTATCTTGTTGTGAAAAGCGATATGTCGACTGCTGTTCCCGGTGTGTATGGCGCCGGTGACGTGTGCGACAAGGTGCTGCGTCAGGTTGTAACGGCGACTAATGACGGTGCTATTGCGGCTCAGAGTGCTTTGAAGTATTTGCGTTAAAGGACGTGTGGCATTATGAAAAGATTTGCATTGGTAAACGAGGACAGATGCGTTTCCTGCGGTGCCTGCACGCAGGTGTGCCAGCGTCAGGCAATCAGTATATACAAGGGGTGCTTTGCAAGAGTGGACAGGGAGCGCTGCGTTGGCTGCGGTATCTGTGCCAAAACCTGTCCTGCAGGCAGCATCAGGGTTGCAACAGATGGCTAAGAAAGTACAGCATTGGTATGATTATCTTTGGCTATGGCCGATAATTTATTTTGTCCTGGGCTTTTTCAATATCCTTTTTGCCTGGCTGGGAATGATTGATTTTATGGTGCCTGTTTTGTTGGCACTGTTTGGCGGCAACAAGCTGTTCTGCAACCGTTACTGCGGACGCGGACTGCTTTTGGCAAAGCTGGGCGGCGAGTGGAAGTGGTCGCGTAACCGCGCTACGCAGGAGTTTTTGGTCGCCAAATGGTTCCGCTTCGGCTTTTTATGCTTCTTTATGGCCATGTTCGGCAATATGCTGTGGCAGACTTATCTTGTAGCTGCGCAGGCGCAGTCTTTGCGCGAGGTAGTGACACTGCTCTGGATGTTTAAGCTTCCTTGGGCGTGGGCCTATACCGCAGGCAGCTCTTCGGCATGGGTTGCGCAATATGCCTTTGGCTTTTACAGCGTAATGCTCACTTCTATGCTGCTTGGCTTAGTTGTAATGGCGCTGTTCAAGCCAAGAACCTGGTGTACCTTCTGCCCGATGGGTACTATGACGCAGATGATTTGCAAAATGAAAAAATAGCTTGTGAAAAATTTACAAGCATATGAAAAATGACCTCCTGCAGTCAGCAGTAAAAGCTGCTTACGGGAGGTCTTTTTATGCGTAAAAAAACACAGCAGACGCTGAATCTGCTGCGTATTAAAAATTGAATTTGATGTTGTTATCGATGCTTATTCCTGCCAGCCTTTGCACAAATCTACCCAGCCCTGACAGTTGGCGCTGTACTGCTCCAGCTCGTCCGGAGTAAGCTCAATAGCGCTGTTGTGGCTGCCGCAGGCAGGGAAGAAGGTTACAAAGCGTTTGAGGGAAACGTCAAGATAAACCTTAACGCCGTCATTGATGCCGAAGGGGCAGACACCGCCGATAGCGTGGCCGATATCAGGCTCTACTTCGTCAGCAGTCAGCATCTTGGCCTTGCAGCAGAAGAAATGCTTGTACTTGGCGTTATCTACCTTAGCATCGCCTGCTGTGACGATGAGGATAACGCTGTCATCATGCAGCTTAAAGGAAAGGGTTTTGGCAATGCGCGCAGGCTCACAGCCTGCTGCTTGTGCTGCCAGCTCTACGGTAGCGCTGGAGGTTGCAAACTCTATGATACGATTATCTGCATTAAATTGTTTCAAGTATGTACGAACCTTTTCTATAGACATGACAAAAGCCTCCCTTTAAAAATGCTTACTGAAAATTATCAGCTAAAAAATCACAGCAATCGTCCAGCTCTGCTACATGGCAGTCCGCCAGCTTGCCTGCATCGCAGGCCGCTGCCAGGGACGGGTTAATCGGCAGGCGGGCGAGCACCTTCAGACCGTAGGCATCGGCAGTTTCTGCCAGATGGCTGGGGCCGAAAATTTCGTAATCCTTGCCGTTATCGGGGCAATGGAAGTAAGCGTAGTTTTCAATCAGACCGAGAATCGGAATGTTCATCATGCGTGCCATTTTTACTGCCTTGGCAACAATCATGGAAACAAGCTCCTGCGGAGAAGTTACGATGATAATGCCGTCAACAGGCAGGGATTGGAAGACGGTCAGCGGTACGTCACCGGTTCCCGGCGGCATATCAACAAACATAAAGTCTATATTTGTCCAGATGGCATCGCTCCAAAATTGCTTTACCATACCGGCGAGCAGAGGCCCACGCCAAACAACAGGGTCAGAATCATTCTTCAAAAACATATTGGCAGAAAGCACCTCCAGACCGCAGGGAGCAGTCAGCGGCAGAATACCGATTTCGTTGGCTTTGGCCTTGCCGTTTACGCCCAGGTTATGTCCCATGGACGGACCGGTGATATCAGCATCTAAAACAGCACAGCGCTTACCGCGGCGCTGCATACTGCTTGCTAAAAGACCGGTGATGAGGGACTTGCCTACACCGCCCTTGCCGCTGACTACGGCGATAACCTTTTTGACGCTGCTCATCGGATTGAGCTGCGCACGGAAATCAGTTGCCTGTGTTTTTTCAGCAGCTGCTGCGGAGGGACAGCCTTCACAGCTGCTGCGTCCGCAGGAAGATGCATTGCTGCATTGTTGTTCGATAGACATAAATTACACCTTACTCTCTAATTGATTATGAATAAATTTATTAGTTAGCTTTTCTTACAGCCTTCAGCAGCAGGCCTACAGCAATACCGCCGAAGCAGGGAACAACCCAGCCGAAGCCGATGTCAAACAGTGGCAGGTTCTGCGCCAGAAAGTTATCCAATGCCATGAAGCGGATGTTGGCAACGCGCAGACCGTCGAAAACAGCGAAAATAGTTGTCAGTATCAGGCAGATGCGGAAGGTCAGCTGATCATCATGGATAATTGCACGACCGATGTTGAGAATTACCAGAGCGATAATAATCGGATAGAGCATGCAGATAACAGGAATGGAGAACTTGATGATGTTTTCCAGACCGAAGTTAGCTACTACCAGGCTGAAAGCAGAGACGAAGAATACCAGTCGCTCGTATTGCATACGGTTATTGCTAAGTTCGGCAAAATAACCGGAGATAGCGGTTGTCAGGCCGATGCTGGTGGTGAGGCAGGCAAAGAAAATAATCAAAGCCAAGACAACCTGACCGCCGAAGCCCATGTAATAGGTACAGATTTTGCTGAGCAGAGTTGCACCATTGGGGATAACACCGAAAACATTGATGCTCAGTGCGCCGGTGTAAGCCAGTGCTGCATAGATGATAGCAAGGAAGAAGGCTGCAATCAGGCCGGCATAAGAGCAGAGCTTGGTCAGAACCTTTTTATCGGTAATGCCTTGAGCTTCAATAGCCTTGATAGTAATAGAACCGAACAGAATTGCTGCCAGAAGGTCCATGGTATTATAGCCTTCCTGGAAGCCACGGAAGAACGGAGATGCAGCGAAGTCCGGATTAGGCATTTTCAGGCTGCCGGTAGGATTTACGAAAACGCAGACCACGAGAACTGCCAGACAAATCAAAAGCATGGGGGACAAAAATTTACCGATATGACCGATGATCTTTGACGGATTAATGGAAAAGAAATAGGTCAGGACGAAAAAGAACACGGTGTATACCGGCAGGCCGATAGTTTCGCAGGAAGCAGGCAGCAGGCTGTGAATACCGGTGTCAAAGGAAACGGCAGCGGTACGCGGAATAGCGAACAGCGGGCCTATAGCCAACGCGCAGAGAATGGTAACGGCGCGGGCATACAGGGGATGCATAGGCATAGCAATGGAGTCCGGGTTATCGCTTTGCTTCATAGCCATAGTAAGTACGCCCAAAAGCGGGAAGCCAACGCCGCTCAGGCAGAAGCCGAGCATGCCCCAGGAAATGTTTTCACCTGCCATCTGTCCTAAAACAGGCGGGAAAATTAAGTTGCCGGCACCGAAGAAAAAGGAAAATAACATCAGGCCGATGGGAATGATTAATGAAAGGTTTATCTTATCGTTTTGCATTAAGTGCTCCTTTTTTACTACCTTAATTAAAAGAGTAGTCTGTATTTTGAAATCATAGAAAAAGCCACCTAGTCCGTCAGGAGCATAGATGGCTTTAAAAGGCTTATTTTACCAGCAGACGGAAATATTTCTTTTTACCCTTACGGATTAACAGGCTCTTATCTGCATCAAACATGTCTGCACTCAGGCATGCTTCTGCATCCTGCAGGACAGTGTCTGCTACAGTCAGGCCGCCTTGGGCGATTAACTGACGAGCTTCGCGTTTGCTGCTGAAAACTTTAGCGGCAGTCAGTACATCGATAATCTTGGCAGTCATATCTTCCGAGGTAATTTCGATTGCCGGTACGTTGCTCATGTCTTTGGCATTGCCGCCGAAGAGTGCTTCGGTAGCTTCCTGCGCCTGACGCGCTGCTTCTTCGCCATGAACAAGCTTGGTAACCTCATAGGCCAGAACTTTTTTAGCTTCGTTAATAGCTGCATCCTTCAGTGCGCTCAGACGACGAACTTCATCCATCGGCAGGAATGTCAGCAGGGACAGGCAGTTTTCTACGTCGCTGTCGGCAACATTACGCCAGTATTGGTAGAAATCATACGGAGAAGTTTTTTCCGGGTCAAGCCACAGAGCACCCTTTTCGGTTTTGCCCATTTTGCGGCCATCGCTGGTGGTCAGGAGCTTGCAGGTCATGCAGTATGCAGGCTTTTGATCCTTGCGGCGGATTAATTCTACGCCGGCAAGCATGTTGGACCATTGGTCGTCGCCACCCAGCTCCATAATGCAGTTATGGTCATGGTGCAGCTTCCAGAAGTCGTAGCCCTGCATAATCATATAGTTGAATTCAAAGAAGGTCAGGCCTTTTTCCCAACGCTTTTTGAAGCATTCCGCAGCCAGCATACGGTTAACGGTAAAGTGTACGCCAACCTCGCGCAGCAGCTGAACATAGTTCAAGTCTAACAGCCAGTCAGCATTGTTGACAATAATAGCCTTGTCTTCACCGAAATCAATGAAACGGCTCATTTGCTTTTTGAAGCAGGCAATGTTGTGAGCGATGAATTCCGGAGTGAGCATTTTACGCATTTCGTCCTTGCCGCTCGGGTCGCCTACCATGCCGGTGCCGCCGCCCAAAAGTACGATAGGACGATGGCCTGCGCGTTGCATATGGCTCATCATCATCAGGGCGATGAAATGGCCTACATGCAGACTGTCCGCGGTGGGGTCAAAGCCGATATAAAAGGTAATTTTTTCCTTCTCTAACAATTCTTTAATCTCGTCTTCATGGGACATTTGCTTAATAAAGCCACGTTCCATAAGCACGTCATAAACAGACATCAGATAACCTCCTTAAAATTTAAGCTGTGAAAAACAGCCTAGGCGATATATATAATCTACATTATACAATATAAGCTTGTTTTTAGCAAATGAAAAAGACTTTATAAAAGTGAAAATGGCTGATATGCAGGAAAAAATCCCGAATATCAGCCGAAAGTGTAAACTGTTATTCCAAATGAGATGTGCAGTGCGGGCAACGGGTTGCGTCATCGGCAATCTCGGATTTGCAGTAAGGGCACAGACGTGGCTCCGGTGCAGGCTCCGGTTCCGGAGTGAGCTTGTTGATCTGACGAATCATCATAAAGATGACAAAAGCGAGAATCAGAAAATCCAGTACGGAATTAATGAAGCTGCCATAGGCAAGTACAGGAGCTCCGGCCTTTTTTGCTGCTTCCAGTGTAGCATATTCCTTGCCGTTGAGGCTGATAAACAGATTGGAAAAATCCATCTTGCCAAGCGCCATACCTAATGGAGGCATAACGACATCATTTACCAGCGAGCTGACGATTTTGCCGAAAGCACCGCCGATGATAACGCCGACGGCCATATCCATAACATTACCTCGCATAGCAAATTTTTTAAAATCTTCTTTCATAGACATATATGAACACCCCTCGTTAAAAGTATTTTTTATAGTATTCTCGTTAAATGCTAAAAATCCTGCTGCTTGACGAAAAAGTGCTTGTGACATATAATAAAAGGGAATAAATTCTGCGTTATGCAGGTTCATTTAGTTAGATATAGAGATGGAGGAAGAATTATGCGTGACGATTTAGTAGTACCTGGCGAAGGCGAGGAAAATTATGTCCTGGCCCGTGATGCCAGAGTTGTGACTGTACCGTTCTCTCCCTTGGAAGAACGTATGCAGAAGGAAAAACCGGAGGTGTTTGCACGTCTGCAAAAGCTGAAGAAAATTATCGGTGAGGAAACCTTCAAGCGCCTGGTAAGCAAGGTGCATAACATCAACTATGCTGATACCCGTATCATGCTTGTTGCTGAAAGCGAACTGCACCGTACCAACATTGAAAGAGAAATTTTACCGGCTATTGCTGAGGCTTTTGAGGTTACCAGCATCCGCGTTGTGACCCAAGGATAAAAGTTTTCAAAAAAAGTGTTGACAAAAGCTTAAAGATGCTTTATAATCATATTCGTTGCTGATGAACAGCAACAACAAATGTCGGGGCGTGGCGCAGTTTGGTAGCGCGCTTGTTTCGGGTACAAGAGGCCGTGAGTTCGAATCTCGCCGCCCCGACCAAATTTAAAACTTAGGAACCGCATGAGAATGCGGTTCTTTTTGTTTTTGCGACTAAATACAGTATTTGAATTACTTTTTCCGTCAGGTGTGAGTAGTTTAAGAGGGGTACAAATTGTACCCCTTTCGGAATTATGCTCAAAATTCTCCTGCCATCAGCGTTCTGATATTTTTATTTTACGCTCTTTAGTTTTTCTATACTCTTGAGAGAGTTATTCCACAAAGATTTAAGCTGATAAATAGCTATTTTATTCAATTTGGATAATCTTTCAGCAGGCGATATTCCTTCCCTGATATATTCTGCGTTCAAGCTTTCGAGATTGGCTAGAACTATAAGCTGTTCAATTGTAGCTTCATCACGTATATTACCTTTAGATTCAGAGTGCTGATTTCTTCATTGTTTTGCAGTTTGTCCGAACAAAGCAACATTTATCAAATCAGCTTCACTGGCATATTTACAAGCTATCTGCTGTGGAGTAAGATTAGGGATTAAATTCTCTTTTATCGCATCGGTATGAATACGGTAATTTGATTTTGTTATTTCGCGTTTTATATTCCAGTCTAGGGACTTGGCGTGGCTTTCATCAGCTTTTAATCGTTGATAATCTTTAATTATATACAACTTGAATTCCGGAGAAATCCAGGATGCGAATTCGAATGCTATATCGGAATGAGCATAAGTACCGCCGTAGCGTCCAGATTTAGATGTAATACCGATAGCATTAGTAGTGCTTATCCACTTTTGTGGTGTTAGAACAAAGCTGTTTTCGCCAGCTGCATTTTTAAACTGGTCGAATTCGACCAGTTTAAAATCAGGGTTATAAATCTTTTCCCATAATCCTAAAAATTCAATTGTACTTCTCGAACGTAACTAATTTTTAACAACATCTGCCGGAAATTCAGGATTGCGCTTTTTGGCTATATCCGTCAATGAAATATAATATGCTTCGTTTGAACTTGCCACGAGAATTTCTACGCCGTTGGCGTTGATTGTACTCTTTACGTCTTTCATAATAAAAATCCTTTCTAAAAAATTTGCATTGAAACATCAGATCAAAAGCTTTCACGCTTCGGTTTTGTGGTAATCAATAGATTGGTAGGTTAGTACTAAGGTGTTTTGGCGGTAGTGCTTTTGACGGGTAATATTTTATTTTTATATCCCTTTATTAGTGAAAAAATGTTTACATATTATAATTCTATTATAACGCCATATATTACAGTGTGTCAAATGTTTTAGTGAATATATATTTGATCTTATGAAGAGGAGTCGCTTAGTAATGGAAAAAGAAAAACAAGTTGTAGGTGACAATAGAAATAACGATTTTTAGGGATTCGTCCTTGATGATTCGCCAAAAACAGTTGAAGAACAATTAGAGATTATCAAAAAATACCTTGAGCGTGGTATGCCTAGAAGTGAGAATGAATAGCGTATTTAAAATATAATGATTGATTAAGCAGATTTTGAGCGAAAACTCAGAGCCTGCTTCTTTTCTTCATCCCACTAATTCCCCCTATAAAAAGGATTTTTCCTTCGTTTTGTAGAATTATAAAATATAACTGAAAATACTACTTGCAGAATGGAGGCTTTGCGATGAAAATAACTTTTTTAGGTGCAACGCGCACCGTTACAGGTTCCTGTTATCTGCTGGAGGTCGGCGCACATAAGTTTTTGGTAGACTGCGGCATGTTCCAGGGCTCCAAGCTGATTAAGGCGCTGAACGAAAAGGAATTTTTGTTTCATCCGGGAGAGATTGAGGCTGTTGTACTGACGCACGCCCATGTTGACCACAGCGGTCTGTTGCCGAAGCTGGTCAAGGAAGGCTTCCGCGGCCCCATCTATTGCACTAAATCGACGGAGGAGCTGTGCTCGATTCTGCTGCCGGACAGTGCGCACATTCAGGAGGGTGAGGCGGAATACGCCAACCGCAAGGGTATGCGTGCCGGCAAAAAGATTGTCGAGCCGTTGTTTACGGTTGATGACGCTTCTCGCGCTTTGCATTTGTTCAAGCTGCGCAGCTTTGGCGAACCGTTTAATATTGTTCCCGGTGTTACCGTAACCTTCCGCGTTGCAGGACACATCCTGGGCTCTGCTTTTGTAGAAATGTCTGTTACTGAAGGCGATAAAAAGACGCGCTTGATTTTTACCGGCGATATCGGTCAGCCGAATCAGCCGATTATTGAGGACCCGGCGGTAGCAGGCGGTGCGGATTTTATTATTACGGAATCTACCTACGGAAACCGCATCCACGAAGCTTACGATAAGGAAGGCGAGCTGGCGAATATTATCAACGATACTGTCGAGCGTGGCGGTAACGTTATCATTCCTGCGTTTGCTGTCGGGCGTACGCAAGTACTGCTGTATTATTTCCAAAAGCTGCAGGCGGAAGGCAAAATTCCGGAGATTCCTATTTATGTAGATAGTCCTATGGCCAACAGAGCTACGCAGATTACTATGACGAATCCAGAGGAATACGATGAGGAAGCGCGGGCGCTTTACGCTATGCAGGGACGCAGGCTGGTGTCTATGCATAATTTGCGCTTTACAGCCACGGTGCAGGAATCCATGGCGATTAACGAAATTCCGGGCAGTAAGATTGTTATTTCGGCCAGCGGTATGGCAGATGCCGGACGTATTCTGCATCACCTTAAGCATAATCTGTGGCGTGAGGACAGCAGCATAGTATTTGCCGGCTATCAGGCGGAGGGCACTATTGGACGCAGGCTGATAGAAGGTATTAAGCGCATTAAGATTATGGGCGAGGATATCAGAGTCAACGCCAAAATTTACAATATGAAGGGCTTTTCCGCCCATGCGGATAAGCAACAGCTTTTAGCCTGGTACAGCAGCATGAAAGAGGTGCCTAAGGCCTTTTTCGTTACGCATGGCGAGCTTGATGCAGCTATGGAGCTGGCAGATTCTTTGGGACGCAATCTGGGAACGGCAACCTACATCCCGCACTTTGGTGACTGCGCCGAAATCCATGGTACCGAGTGGCAGATGCATGAATCCGAAATGGTTCAGGTTGAGCCTGCTGCTATCGACCTGCGTGCTTACATGCGTGGCATGGAACACGATTATCTGCTGCAACGCAGCAAAATCGAGCAGATTGTGGCGCGTAACCCGGATAAGGCTGTTATGGTACGCAAGAAGCTGGAAAAGCTGCATAAGTACATGGATGATATCCTGAAGGATTTGTAAGAAAAAATGATATACGCTTTGCATAAATAAAAAATGCACCATTCCTTAACACTCGGGAATGGTGCATTTTAGTTTTTTAATCGTTATAGCTTACAGTCTGTTGCTGCTGTTGAGTACGTCACGCATTTTGTGAGCTACCATGTCTTGGATAGCCTGACGTGCGGGTTTCAGGTATTGGCGAGGATCGAAGTCGCCGGGGTTTTCTACCAGGTGTTTACGGATGGAAGCGGTCATTGCCAGACGCAGGTCGGTATCGATGTTGATTTTGCAAACACCGAATTTGCCTGCTTGCAGCAGCATGTCTTCAGGTACGCCTTGAGCGCCGTCCAGCTTGCCGCCGTATTTGTTGCATTCTTCAACAAAGGATGGAATAACGGTGGAAGCACCGTGCAGAACCAGCGGATAACCGGGCAGCATGTTGGTGATTTTTTCCAGACGAGCGAAGTCCAGTTCCGGTTTGCCTTTGAATTTGTAAGCGCCGTGGCTGGTGCCGATAGCGATAGCCAGGCTGTCGCAACCGGTGCGTTCAACAAATTCTACAGCCTGATCGGGATCGGTGTAGGTAGCATCCTTTGTGTTAACCTTAACAGCGTCTTCAACGCCTGCCAGTCGGCCAAGCTCTGCCTCAACTACAACGCCTCTTTCGTGTGCATATTCAACAACACGACGAGTCATTTCGACGTTTTCTTCGAAAGGATGCTTGCTGCCATCAATCATAACGGAGGTGAAGCCGCCGTCGATGCAAGCTTTGCAGATGTCAAAATCTTCGCCATGGTCCAGATGCAGGCAGATAGGCAGACCTGTGTCTTCGATTGCTGCTTCAACCAGCTTCATCAGGTAGATGTGGTTGGCGTATTTGCGGGCGCCGGCACTTACCTGCAGAATCAGCGGGGATTTTTCCTGTTGAGCTGCAGCAACGATACCTTGGATGATTTCCATGTTGTTGACGTTGAAGGCACCAACAGCATAGTGGCCTTCGTAAGCTTTTTTGAACATTTCAGTAGATGTAACTAAGGGCATTTGTCTATTCCTCCTTATTCAGAGTAGCCTTACAGCTACTCTGTCTTTACATTAGTATACACTAATTATATCATGGTCTGCTTATTTAGTACAGAAGTTTCAGTAAATCATTTGGTAAAGAACGGGTAATTTCTAAAAACACATCGCTGACCGGATGCTTGAAGGCCAGGCGGTAGGCATGCAGCGCATGGCGCGCCTGGGGACCGGGCGTGCCGTAAAGATTGTCATTGACTAACGGGTGGCCGATAGAAGCAAGGTGGACACGTATCTGGTGCGTGCGTCCGGTGAAAAGACGGACCTTGAGCAGCGTATGATTGCTGTAAGACGCCAAAACCTCATAGGCTGTTTTGGCGTATTTGCCGCGCGTGTAGTCAACGCAGCGTTCAATGATACTGCCTTCCTTGCGGGCGATGGGCGCTTCGATAATACCTTCGCTGGTTTCAAAGCGGCCGCAGGCCAGCGCCAGATATTCCTTTTCAACCTGCTGCTGACTAAGCCAGTGCTGTACAATAGGCTCCTTGGCAAAAATAACGAGGCCGGAGGTGTTGCGGTCCAGACGCGACACGGGATGTATACCGGCATTAATGCCGTTGGCTTCATAATATGCCTTTACATAATCGTAGAGCGTAGTGCCACGCTCGCTGACGGTGGGGTGTACCAGCATGCCTGCAGGCTTATCGATAATCAGCAGAAAATCGTCCTCGTAGGCCAGCATGGATGGCGACAGGATAGCAGCCATCAGTGCAGCTGTTTTTTATCCGGCTGCTCGTCGACTACCTCGATGTTATCGAGCTGAGCCTTCAGCTGGCTGCGGATGTTGGCCAGATATTCCTTGTACAGCTCCTTTTGTTCTGCCAACTCCTCCGGGGTAAGACCGGAAGTTTTCTTCTTTTTGGCTAATGCATTTATGCGGTTAATCATTGCAGTGATTTCCATAATATTTTTACTCCTTTGTTATAACAAGCTTATTCATTTAATTATACTATTATGTGCGCTTCTTAGCAACTTTCATTGACTACACTTCTGATTTGTGCTATTATGAGGGCAATATTATTAAGCTTTTTTTATCAGAGAGTTATATATATTGCCAAAGCCTTGGGCTTGGGTAATATAAGATGAGTATGAGGTGATTAACATGATCTTGAAAAAAATTGCTTGTGGTCTATTATGTGCGGCTATGCTGGTTGCTGCCGGTTGCGGCGGTGTAGGAACGCAAACTGGCGGTGACAAGGCTTATCTGCAGCTTACCGATGCTGCAGGCAGACAGGTTTCGCTTGCCAAAAAGCCTGAAAGAGTGGTAAGCCTCAGCCCTTCATATTTGAGTATGATTGAGGCTGTCGGCGGCACCGTAGTCGGTCGCGCCAGCTCCAAGGTAGGTAAGATTCCCGAATCTATGAAGTCTGTGCCGGAGGTAGGCATGGTCTACAATATTAATATGGAAGCGCTTGTGGGCCTGAAGCCTGATCTTGTTCTGGCCAGCAAAAATCAGCATGATAAATTTATTCCCATGCTGCAATCCAACAAAATCAACGTAGTGGAGTTTGATACCCAAACCTTTAATGATGTAAAGGGTGCCATTAAAACCTTGGGCGATATTTATGGTACGCAGGATAAGGCCCAAAAGGAAAATGAGCTGCTTGATAAACAGGTTGCCGCCGTTACCGGTAAGCTTCCTAAGGAAAAGAAACGCATCGTTATTATGCATGCAACAGCCAGCGCCGTTACGGTAGAAGGCTCGCACAGCATTGCCGGCTGTGTAAGCGATATCCTGGGCTTTGAAAACGTTGCTGCTGCAGCGCTCAAGGGAAAATCCAACAAAACTCCTTACAGCATGGAAACACTGGTTGAGCAGAACCCGGAAATTATCTTTATTACCTCTATGGGCAAGCCTGAGGAAATTGAAAACCGTCTGCGCACCGACTTTAAAAATAACCCCGCATGGAACAGTCTGCCGGCTGTAAAAGCAGGCAGAGTATATGTGCTGCCGGAAAAGCTGTTTTTAATTAACCCCGGCCTGCGCTATCCTGAGGCTGTAAAGTTTATGGCACAGCAGGTTTATCCGGAGGTCTTTACTAATGGAAAATAAGCAGTCTGCAGAGCAGACGGAGCATTTCGGTATAGGCCGTAATAAATGGCGTATTACTATTCTTGTGATATTTTTGTTCTTGGCACTATTGGGCAGCTTTTTGAGCTTAACAAAAGGCTCCAGCATTATCAGCATCAAGGAGATTACCGATATTCTGCTTAATCCCGGTAATGATCCGCGCAGTCAGATTATCTGGAACATCCGTATGCCGCGTACCATCGTCGGTGCCTTGGTCGGCATTAACCTGTCTCTTTCCGGTGCGATTCTGCAGGCGATTATGCGTAATCCGCTGGCAGACCCGCATATCATCGGCATCAGCTCCGGCGCAGGACTGGCAGGTGTTGTGATTATGATTTTGTTCCCGGCGATGGAATATCTGATTACGCCTGTTGCCTTCATCGGTGCGATGCTAGCTGCTGTCTGCATTTATATTCTGGCGTGGAAAAACGGCATTAAGCCGGTGCGTATTATTTTGGCCGGTGTTGCGGTATCTGCCTTTTTGGGTGCAGGCATCAGCGGCCTGATGATTTTTTACAGTGACAGAGTGCATGGTGCTTTAATGTGGATGGTAGGCGGTCTTGCCGCACGCAGCTGGCCGCATGTAAATATTATTCTGCCATATGCTGTTATCGGCCTGATTCTGGCGCTTGCCAGTGCCGCTTATCTGAATATCCTGCAGCTGGGTGATGAGATGGCGCGCGGTCTTGGTGTCAATGTTGAGGTAACACGCATTATCCTTACGGCTATTGCAGCTTTGCTCGCAGCCAGCGCTGTCAGCGTTGTCGGTCTGCTGGGCTTTGTCGGCCTTGTGGTGCCGCATGCGGCGCGACTGCTGATAGGCAGCGACTACCGCTTTCTGCTGCCTGCTTCCGCACTTTTGGGCATTGCCATTGTTACGCTCAGTGATACCTTTGCGCGTGTAATTTTTGCGCCGATTGAACTGCCTGTTGGTATTATTATGGCCTTTTTGGGCGCGCCCTTCTTCTTATTCCTGTTAAGGAGGGAAATCTGATGAAACAAAATAATGCAGCGCCCTTTAAAGCTGTTTTAGAGGCAACGCATGTTGATATAGCAATTAACAAAAAAACAATCATCCATGATTTATCGCTGGCGATTCCCGAGGGTAAGATTACCGCTATCATTGGCCCCAACGGCTGTGGCAAGAGTACAACGCTGAAGGCGATTGCACGCATTCTGCCGTGCGCTAAAGGCAGCATCAGCTTCCTGGGCAAGGATATCCATAGGCTGTCGCACCGCGAGTTTGCCCGCTGTCTGGCAATTTTGACGCAGTCACCGGTTGCGCCTACCGATTTGACGGTGCAGGATTTGGTTGAGATGGGACGATTTCCGCATCGCAGCTTTTTAGGGCGCGGTGATAAGGACGATGCTCAGCACGTTGCCTGGGCCTTGGAGCAGACCAATATGACGTCGATGAGCCACCGTCTTCTGCATACGCTGAGCGGCGGCGAGCGTCAGCGCGCCTGGATAGCGATGGCGCTGGCGCAAAGACCGCAGGTGCTGCTGCTCGATGAGCCTACGACCTATCTTGATATCTGTCACCAGCTGGAGGTTATGCAGCTGCTTGATAAGCTCAACAAAGAGCTGGGACTTACTGTAGTAATGGTTATCCATGATTTGAACCATGCCATTCAGTACGCTGATTATGTTGCCGTTATCAAGGCAGGACGCCTGGTAGTCAGCGGTGAGCCTAAGGAAATTGTTACGTCCAAGCTGCTGGCGGATGTGTTCCGCGTGCAGGCGGATGAGTTTGCGTGTAGTAATGGGCTGCCCGCCCTCGTTCCTATTACAGTCTGTCGCTAAAGCCTTGTCTGCGTCATGGCGCATATTCAACAACAAACTCCCGAAAGCATCGTGCTTGCGGGAGTTTATTATTTCTGCAGTACAGCTGTGGAAAAATTTTATAACTCTATTGCCAAAAAAGCTGATTAATGATATACTAATCATGCTATAAATAGTAGATGTTACTATTACACAGTTTTCGTCAGATAAAGGAAGCAAGACAATAAAAACTTAATATGCTTTGAGCAGAAGGAAAACCAGTGTGAATCTGGTACTGTACCGCAACTGTAATGTGAGCTTGGCAGCGCATATCCTCACAAGATGCTGCCCTGGCGATGAGCTTAGTCAGAGTGCCTATGCCCAAAAGTTTTTTCCGCAAGCTTGCGATGTACAGGTGAAAGGAAGGATGGTAAAACCATCTTTAGTATTTCAGTAGTGCTGCTTGCGTGAGCTAAATTATGACTGCAGCGTTACCGCCGCAGTTTTTTTATGAAACAAGAATTTCAAGCTATTTGCCGGTAGCACAGTTAGAGCAAACGCTAAGAGCGTGCAGTATGTAGCAAAGAAGGGTGAAAAATGACTAAGCATCTTATTAACTATTGTCCGATTGATTGGTATGAAGATGAGCTGAAGCGTAAGGGGATGACCTTAGCCGGTTTAGTGCAGCAGTTGGGGGTCGACGGTATTGAACAGTTTATTTACAGAGATCCGGAAGCATTCCCTGATTACAAGGAGCTGACGATTGGCGCACATTTGAATTATTGGCCGTATTGGATGGATTTCTGGCTGCGAAAGGCTAAACGCTTGCAGCAGCAGTTTCGCAGTATCCACGAACGCCAGACATATTTTAAGACAGCTATGAGCTGTGATGAATGGCTGGCTGTAATCCGCCGTAATATCTGCGCTGCCATTTCGCAGAAGCCGGAATATCTGGTGTGGCATGTGGCGGAGGTCGATACCGAAACAATCTTTACCTTTGATTTCCGTTACGATGACCGCGAGGTGTTGGCTGCTTCGGCAGATGTTTTTAATGCTGTGGCAGATGAGATTCCTGCCAATGTTACGGTGCTGTTTGAAAATTTGTGGTGGCCCGGTCTGCGCCTGACGGATGCGCGCAAGGTGAAGTTTTTCTTTGAGCGCATTGAGCGCAAAAACGTCGGTATTATGCTGGATACCGGTCACCTGATGAATACCAATCCGCGTCTGCGCACGGAGGAGGAGGCAGCGGATTTTGTCTGCCGCACGGTGGACAAGCTCGGTCCTTATGCTGAGCTGATTAAGGGCGTGCATCTTTCAAGCTCGCTTTCCGGCAAGTATTTGCGCAGCTTTGAACGCAAGGTGCCGGCTGATTTGAATGCGGAAGCTATTTGGCGTCATATTGCGGCGATTGACCTGCATAAGCCTTTTACTACAACGGCAGCCAAGCAGATTCTGCAGTGCGTTCAGCCGCAGTATGTCAATCATGAGCTGGCATATGAAACTATCGAGGAAATGATTCCGCTGATGCAGCAGCAGCTTTCTGTTGCCAGATAAGCAGCGGCCTGAGTGCGTCAAGCTATAACGAAAATATCATAAAAAATTAATCCCCTACATAAGCAAAGGCTTGTGCAGGGGATTTTCGTTACAATGTTTATTTTTCAAAGGTGCCTTTGACAAGCGCTTCGCCTGCTGCCACCATGATTTGGCCTTTGGCGATTACGGTATCTACGTCATAGCTGTCGCTGTAAATAATCAGATCGGCATCACTGTCGGCTTGCAGGCAGCCCTTTTGAGGATACAGACCGTTGGCCTGCGCCGGATTGCTGCTGACAACCTTTGCCACAACCTCTGTGGGAACACCTGCAAGCAGAGCATCCTTAACTTCCTCTTGGAAGGAATCCGGCGAAACGGCAAGCTGCTTTTGGCTGCCGTCGGGAAGTGTAACGCTCATGCAGCCGTTGGCATCCGAGCTCATGGTGACTTTGTCCATCGGCACGCCCTCTTCGTAAAGAATTTTGATGGCGTCACTGGGCTTGACGCAGGCGGGGAAGCCGTCCTGCTCCCTGATGCCGGAGGTGACATCTACATAACCGCCTAAGCGGGCAAACTCCTTGGCCTGCTCAAAAAGATGGAAGGCACGGTTGACGTGGGTGGGGATAAAATGACGGGCGGGGATTTCCGTTTCGCGTACAATAGCCAGCAGGACATCTATGCCACGCTTGCCTACGCCCATGTGGAACTGCACAACGCCGGCCTTGCCGGAAAGCATACCGCCCAGGCGAGCCTGTGTAAGCACCTTTTCCAGCTCTTCGCGTGTAGGCTGCGAGCTTCTGTGGTCGGATAAGGCAACCTCGCCGATGCCAAGGCATTCGTTAATCAGGATGATGTCGCGGCGCACATCACCGGTCATGTTGTGCAGGGGGATTTCGTAAGAGCCGGTGAGCATGTACGCGGTGATGCCTTCATGCGTCAGACCTCTGGCCTTCGCCAGCAGGCTTTCGTTATGTCTGGAGGTGCCGTCTGTGCCCAAAACGCCTACTACGGTAGTAATGCCAACCTTGGTCAGCTCGCTGAGGTTGATTTCCGGTGTACGGCTGTAGGGACCGGATTCGCCGCCGCCGCCGATGATGTGCACGTGCTGGTCAACATAACCGGGGACTACCTTGCGCTTTTGGGCATCAAGAATTTGGCAGTCTAAGCCTTGCGGTGCTGCAAGCTGTTGGCCTATTTTGGCGATTTTGTCATTGATGATCAGAATGTCGACTATTCCGAGGGGTTGCGGAGCGTAGACGTCCGCGTTTTTAATGAGTAAGCATTTCATGTGAGGATTCTCCTTTTCTGAAAAATTATTTATGCTTTAATTATACACTGAATTAATAAAAATAACACATGAAGCAAGAAAGTTTTCGGGTTTTAATGGTATAATATAGACAATAAAAATGAATTATCGTGTTATGATGGTGTGGAGAGATTGGAAGAGGGATGAAGTGTGATGAAAAAATACTCTGCATTGACAAAATATATCAACCTTTTGAAAAATGATAATGCTGGAGAATGGATTTGTGATAAGGAAAATGATGGTTCTTCGGAAAGACCGATACACGTTCCTTTCGTCAGTTATTCTATAGCGGTTAATAACTTGGCAGATGATATCTATAAATTTGCCAAAGAAAGTGATGAAATAGTACCGAGTAAATATGCAGAAATTATTCAGGCTAATGGCATAGAATGGGGTTATGATTCCATGATGAAAGCCGATGCTTCTGAATTAGATGCTCAATGTATATTGGCTTTACTGATAGCTTCTCTTAGGGCAGAGCGCTTTTGTGATGGTGCGTTATTAGGCTTTATCGAAAGTGGCTCTGTTATAAGATGGTTGAAACGTTTGCAGGAGCTTGATGAGGCATAAAAATATATCCTTTCTCCCCCAATTTCCCTCTCGCCCTACCCGAATTCACGCTTTCGGGTGGGGCGCTTTGCTTATTTTCAAGTTAAAATATAATCAGGAAAACAACTGCCCGTAACGCAGATGGCAGGAATAGGAGGGATGGATATGCAAAAGAGAATATTCTTAAGCGCAGCGCTTGGTCTGGCAATGTTTGCCAACACTGCCTTTGCCGAGGTTAATACAGATTATTTGGCCAACGAGCTCAGGTCTTATCCCGGCTGGCCGCTGGAGGTATATTGCAACGCAACCGATGTTAATGTCAGAACACAGCCTAATACTGACTGTGATGTTATCACCATGCTGCAAAGGGGAGATAAATTTTATGTAAGCATGGTTGTAGATGTAGTAAACAGTGAATACAAATGGCTTCTTGGAACTACTGAAAGGGGCCATGTTGGTTTTATGGCAAGCAAATATCTTGATACAACCCCGAGAGCTGCCAGCGCAGCAGGACGCTTTAATGCTGCCCTCGAAGCAGATTGGATTATGGATCCCGAGATTTTTGCTTCAGGTGCCTATTACCCGGGGCCTGTGGAACAGAATACGGATGATATTATCTCCTATGCTGATAAAAAGATGCAGGTCGGACCGCGTCTGTTCTATATAGATTCAGCGAGAAACAAAGTAAATGATGTGAAGATTAATAAACTTCATGGCAGCATGGCAGGCTATGCTGTCGGTCAGCAGCTTGACACAGACAGGCAGATTGCTCTGGACGGGTACCTGAAAATGAATGGCTGGGAGAACGATTCTATGGGTGTGGGTATATCGGATACGCATCATATGATCGGTTGGGTAAAATATGCATACAACGCAAGGGGGCAAAAATGCCTGCATAAGAGCTTTTATGTAAAACTGGATTCTCGTGATGTGATTGCAGAAATTATGTACTGTGAGAGTGATGTTCATTTAGCGAACTGACGGATGAAGCAAATTTTGCTAAAAACATCTTTTGACAGGAGGTGGCGTAATGAAGCGTAAGCTGTTTAAGAGCATGTGCCTGGCAATGCTTCTGGCGGCATTTGCCGGTTGCGGCACAGAAAAAAATTCCGTATTACCGCAGATGGATTTGCCTAAGGCTGAGGCCGCTGCCAAAGCAGCGCCGGCCTATGAGCAGGAATATGCAAAGGTTGTAGACAGTGTTTATGAATTTATCGCTGACGGTACGAGTGATAACCTGCCGGAGCAGGGAAGAACAGGCATCTGTGAGGTGCGGGATTTCGCCAAGCGGGAGGCGGCCCTGCAGCAGCTTGGCTACACGCTGCAGGATATCAGCGGCGACGGTGTTCCGGAGCTGCTTATCGGTTGGATTAGCCAAAAACGCGGCGCGGGGTATTACGGTAAGGAGATTTATGCGATTTACACCTTTGCGGACGACAGCGTGAAATACGTTGCGGAGGGCTGGAGCCGCAGCAGCCTGCAGCTTATGGCAAATGACAACCTGGTGACACGAGGCGGCACCGGCATTTCGCATCAGGTGCTTGCTGTTGAGCATTTGCAGCCTGACGGCAACCTAGGATGCTATGAGCTTTATTTTACCTGGCCAAAGGATGACGGCCTTGGCGTTTACCGCAACATGAGCTGCAGGAGTGAGGCAGATGCTTCGCAGGAAACAGATATGACTGTGGAAGAGTTCAATGAAATGAGGTCTGAATACGCTAATAACAGTGTTGAGATTGAATTTTTACCGTTGAAGGACTTCAAAAAGCAGGGCTTTAAGGGTCTGATGAGGCAGTATCTTTCTGCAGGAAGGTGAATAAAAGGGCTGATGTGATGAGCCTGAAATATGATGGCAGTCGGAATTTAACTGGCTGCCGTTTTTTTTTGAGGTGAAATAAGGCGAAATTTATAGTATAATATACATAACTGTGACTGATATACGCTTATACCGGCTTTATATCAAATATTTTTATGAGGTGATTTAATAATGAGTAATGAATTAACCGGACGTAATGTAGGAAAAACCTGTCGCGTACACTATAAAGGTACCTTTAATGACGGCAAGCAATTTGATTCTTCCTATGATCGTGGCGAGCCGTTGGAATTTGTTTGCGGCGCAGGCCAGATGATTAAAGGCTTTGATGCAGCTGTTGCAGACCTGGAGGTTGGCGCTGAGGTTGACATCCATCTGCTGCCGGCAGAAGCATACGGTGAGGCTGATCCGAAGGCTATCTTCACCATGCCGATTGCCCAGCTGCCTGGTTCTGAAAACCTGACCGTTGGCCAGAGAGTTTACCTGCAGAACCAATTCGGTCAGCCTGTTCCTGTACTGGTAACCGAAAAGGACGATACTAACATTACCTTTGACGCTAACCATGAAATGGCCGGCAAGGAACTGAACTTCCATATTGAGCTGGTAGAGGTAAAATAAAGTATTGCTACCATATGGCAAACTGCAATTTGCTTTGGCAATAGATTTTGCAGTGCTGATATGGTACAATAGCATACGTGCATTTTTGCAACTGATATTTAGGAGTGTTTATGGTGGATTATAGAATTGTGGTGCCTAGCGGAATCGTTTTTGATTTCAATAATATGCTGGGAGCAGGCAGACTTCAGCCGCAGGAAGTGGAGCAGGCACTGCAGCAGCAGGGAGCCGTAGCCGAGAAGGCTGTGTGTGAGCTGCGCCGCAGCGGCTTTGCCAAGAAGCATTTATCTAAGGACGGCACGCCTGAGCATGTTTATTTTCCACGCATGCCGTATATTGCTGACGGCAACCCCAATACGGAGCAGTCGATTATCAAGCTGATGCGCTACAGCAAGCATCTGCGCAGTAAGGATGTCGTAATCTTTTTGGGCGTTGGCGGCTCCTACTTGGGCAACAAGGTGCTGTTTGATGCCTTTGGCGGTTATCACTGGAATACCAGCGCAACCTTGCGTCAGGGGCAGCCCTGCATTTATTTTTCCGGCAATAATCTTGATCCGGTGGACTGCAATTCACTGCTGTTCAAGATGCGCCGTATGGCTGGAGTAAGTGCGCAGGAAGGCAAGAAGCTAAAGATTATGCTGGTGCCGATTTCTAAATCCGGTACTACGCTGGAAACAATTTCTGCCTTTACGTATTTCTATGCTAATCTGTCTCAAAACGCAGACATCGACCTTGATTGTACGGTGGTTACCGATTTGCAGGCACCGATTGAATCTGCGCCGCTGCTGCAGCTGGCGGAAAAATTCGGCTGGGAGCGTTTTGATATCAAGGAAGGCATCGGCGGACGCTTCAGCATCATGACGGACCCGGGCCTAGTGACGATGGCTGCCTTGGGCGGAGATATCGAAGAATTTTTGCGTGGTGCGCGTGATATGGACATCTATTGCCGGCAGGCAGAGCTTGCGGAGAATCCTGCGCTGCTCAACGCTTTACTGAAATTTATGGCCTATGAGCGCGGACGTGATATAGAAGTGTTCATGCCGTACAGCATGCGCCTGAAATCCTTGAGCGAATGGTACGTGCAGCTGCTGGCGGAATCGTTGGGCAAGCGCTGCAACCGTGAGGGTGAGGTTGTTTACTACGGTAGAACGCCGATTGTTGCTGTTGGCACGACGGATATGCATGCGCAGACGCAGCAGCATCAGGACGGCCGTCTGAACAAGGTGGTACAGTTCCTGGAGGTTGCCAACTCTGAGGAGGAGGCAATTTTGCACAATCCCTTTGCGGATGTACCGTTCTTTGATAAGTACGAGGGCATGGATATGGCGAAGGCTCTTAAAGCGGCGCTGAATGCCAATGAAGCGGCGCTGACGGGTGATAACCGTTACAATGCGCGCTTTACGCTGCCGAAGCTGAATGAATATTATCTTGGTCAGCTGATGTATTTTTTGATGCTGACGATTGCCTACGAGGGCGAGCTGGCGGATGTGGATGCATTTGACCAGCCTGGCGTTGAGGTTTATAAGAAATTAATGAAGGCTCAGCTGTAAAATTTAAGATGGCAAAAAAGCAGACGTTGTGTGCTGAAAAAGCACGCAACGTCTTTTTGCTATGTATTAAATTCAGCGTTTACCTGTAAACAGCAGCTTTGCCATACTGCATTTTTCAAATGCTTTCGTCAGCAGGATGCTGAGGGCCAGAGAGCCAAGCACCAGCAGCACGTAGGACAGTGCTACCTTTTTGACGGTCATGATGATGCCGAAATGGTTGTAGGCGCTGCTGAGCCAGTCCAGGAGCAGCGGATGCACAAAGTAGATGAGCATGGAGTAGGCGGAAAGGATGCTGATGGCTTTATAGAAAGGCTTCGCGAGGGAACCTTCGCTTTGCGCCTTGCGCTCCAGCCAATCAAGTGCCAGGCAGAAGAAGAGCAGCGAGCCTACGGTGTAGCAGAGTCCCTGCGGGCTGAGCTGGTGATAGGTGTTGGCCAGATCAATCAGCGTGTAGCCTTTGACCGTAACTGCTTCGTAACAGCTTTGCACGTCCCAGGCCATGCTTGCAGCAAAAATCATGCATACCATGGCGCTGTATCTGCGCAGGAGGGCGATGAATTTTTCCCAATAGCAGGCTGCCAAGCCGCCACTCATAAAAATAAGTAAATAATGCAAGGGAAGATAGTTGAGGCGATAATCAAAGAAATTTTTAGCTATGACGCTCCAACCCGCTGTATTCAGGCCAGGATGCGTTGTCCACCAGTTAAATGCAAGCTGGAATATGAATAAAAGCACTAGCATAAATGGTATGCTTTTGTGTATAATTATACGCAGAAGTTGGCGCCAGAGCGGATAGCTTGCATAAAACCACAGCAGGATGACCATAAAATACAAATGGTAGCAGCCCAGGCCGAAGAATAACACATAGGCCACATGCAGCGGATTCCAGCTGACGAAGCCCGGTGGCAGAATCAGCCAGAAGTAAAGCATGTAAAAAAGCGACCAGCTGAGATAGGGCAGGCCTGCTCCCCGCAGACGCTTCTTCATAAAGTCGATATAGTTCAGCCGGCTGCCGCTTAATAGGCCTTTATCCGTACAGGCCAGGCCGTAGCCGGAGATAAAGAAAAAGGAGGGGACACTGTAACGGCTTAAAATCTCCAGTAATAAGTAAAGAGTAAAGTTGTTGGGGGCAAGTGCCAGGCTGCCGATATGAATACCGATGACGCCAAGCATGCAGATGCCACGCAGATTATCTATAATGGTGTTTCGCATAAGTACCTCGCTAATTTTTAATCTTCTTTATTATACTATAAGTAAAAAAATCCTGCCAAGATTTTACCTCGAAGTATTTGACGTATTCTTCATTAAGGTGTAAAATATATACAATCAATTTGCACCTTTAAATTGGTCCTGTGAGACTGCAAGGTATAAGTTATTATGAAACCTAAGGCCTTTTTGCACCATCATGGGACGAGAAGGCCTTTTATTATGCAATTTTATTATAAAAAACAGGAGGTAAAGCTAATGGCTAAATCAAATGTATCTCTGGGTGGCAGAGATATACTGGATCTGGAAAGCCTCAGCGTTGAGGAAATCGAGCTGGTTTTGAAAACCGCTGAGGAAATGAAGAAGATTATGAAGAGGGATATCAAAAAGGTGCCCTCACTGCGCGGTAAATCTATCATAAATCTGTTCTATGAGCCCAGTACACGTACCCGTACATCCTTCGAGCTGGCAGGCAAATATCTGGGTGCCGATGTAGTAAACATCACTACATCCTCCTCCAGTGTTGTCAAAGGTGAATGCCTGCGCGACACCATCCTGACTGTACAATCCATGGCTTGTGATGCGATTGTTATGCGTCACCCCATTGAAGGCGCTGCAGCATATGCTGCTAAGGTTGCAGACCCTGTAATCATCAACGCCGGCGATGGCGCACACGCACATCCTTCTCAAGGCTTCCTGGATATGTTTACTATCCGTGAGCAGGGCAAAAATCTGAAGGGCTTGAAAATGGCAATCATCGGTGATATTCTCTACAGCCGTGTTGCCCGCACCAATATTGCTGCCTGGACCAAAATGGGAGCTGAGGTACACGTTGCAGGTCCTATGACTCTGCTGCCGCATGATATTGCTTCTCTGGGCGTTACCGTACACAAACGCGTTGAAGAAGCAATCGAAGGCGCTGACGTAATCGATATCCTGCGTATTCAGCTGGAACGTCAGCAAAAGGGCCTGTTCCCGTCTCCGCGTGAATATGCACGTATCTTCGGTATTAACGAAAACCGCCTGAAGCTGGCTAAGCCTGACGTAACCGTGCTGCATCCCGGCCCGATGAACCGTGGTCTGGAAATCTCCTGGGAGGTTGGTTACTGCGATAACGCCGCAATCCGTACTGAGGTACAAAACGGCGTAGCTGTACGTATGGCACTCTTATTCTTGACTTTGACAGGAGGTAAACACATTGAAAACGTTGATTAAAAACGGCAGGGTAGTAGACCCCAGCCAACAATTAGATGCTGTAATGGATATCCTCGTTGAGGATGGCAAAATTAAAGCTTTGGGCAAGGATATTGCCGAAGCTGCTGACGAGGTTTTTGATGCAACCGGCCTCGTAGTAACTCCCGGTCTGATTGACGTACACACTCATATGCGTGAGCCCGGCCTGGAAGCTAAGGAAGATATTATCAGCGGTACCAAGGCTGCTGCTGCCGGCGGTGTAACCACCGTTGCCTGCATGCCTAATACCAAGCCTGTTATCGATACCTCCATCGTAGTAAGCGGTATTAAAGAACGTGCTCGCGAAGAAAGCTACGCTAACGTTGAAGTTATCGGCGCAATCAGCAAGGGCGAAAAGGGCGAAGAGCTGGCAGAGATGGGCGATATGGCAGAAAAAGGCGCTATGGGCTTCTCTGATGACGGCCACTATGTAAAGAGCTCCCGCCTGATGGTGCTGGCTGCTAAATATGTAACTGCTTTTGACAAACCTTTGCTGTGCCATGCAATTGATCCTGAGCTGGATTCCGAAGGTTACATGCATGAAGGCGTTGTTTCCGCACGTATCGGCGTACCAGGCGTACCGGCAATCAGTGAGGATATCGCTGTTGCACGTGACTGCATCATCGCTGAATACACCGGCGCACATGTACATATCTGCCACGTTGCTTCCAAGGGTGCTATAGATATCATCCGCCAGGCTAAAAAACGCGGCGTAAATGTTACCAGTGAAGTAACCGTACATCATCTGACTCTGACTGATGAGGCTTGCGCAGATTATAATTCTGCAACCCGCGTTAACCCGCCGCTGCGCAGTGCAGACCACGTACAGGCTATGCGTGAGGCTGTTTTAGACGGCACTGTTGACGCTATCGTTACCGACCACTCCCCGCACGCACCGGAAGAAAAGGATGTTGAATTCCGTTATGCTCCGAACGGCTTCTGCGGTCTGGAAACCTCTCTGGCAGTAATTCTGACTGACTTATATCACACCCATGTATTCGACTTGAATACTATTATCAGCAAAATGAGCTGTGAGCCTGCTAAGCTGTTCAAGCTGGCCGGCGGTACTCTGAAAGAAGGCAGCGTTGCTGATATCACTATTATGGACCTGAATAAAAAATGGACTGTTGACAGCTCCAAATTCTATACCCGCGGCAAATTCACCCCGTACGAAGGCAAGGCTTGCACCGGCAAGGCTGTTGCTACTATGCTGCATGGTAATTTTGTAATGAGGAATGGTGTAGTATGCACGAAAAAGTAAGAAAAGGAAAATTAGTTTTAAAAGACGGCAGCGTTTTTGAAGGCACTCTGTATGGCGGCAAGCGCAATGCTGTAGGTGAGGTTGTATTCACCACCGGCATGAGCGGTTACCAGGAGACCTTGACTGATCCGTCCTTCTGCGGTCAGATTGTAGTAATGACCTATCCTCTGGTAGGCAACTATGGCTGCAATCCGTTGTTTAACCAAGGCAAGAAATGCTTCTTCCAGGGCTTCGTAATCGGCGAGCTGTGCGATTGCCCCAGCAACTGGCGCAATGAGCAGAGCCTGGAGGATTTCCTGACTGAACAGGATATCCCGACCTTAGCAGGTGTAGATACACGTGCTATCACCCGTAAAATCCGTAATCACGGCGTACTGCAGGGCGTAATCGTTCCGGCAGAAATGCCTGATGAGGAAGTACAGAAACTGTTGGACTTACCGGCAGTACGCAACCAGGTTGAGGAGGTTACCACTCCCGAGGTTTACACCATGGGCGAGGGCAAGCTGCATGTAGCTGTGATGGACTTCGGTATTAAACGCAATATCCTGAAATCCATTGAAGCCTTTGGCTGCCGCCTGACAGTATTCCCTGCTTCCGCTACCGCAGAAGAAGTACTGGCTTGCGACCCGGACGGTATCTTCCTGTCCAATGGCCCCGGCGACCCGAAGGATTTGCCTGAGGTTATTGAAAACATTAAGAAATTAATCGGCAAGAAACCGATTTTCGGTATCTGCCTCGGTCATCAGCTCATGGCTTTGGCTAACGGCGCTGATACCTATAAAATGAAATTCGGCCATCGCGGTATCAACCAACCGGTAAAATACCTGGCAACCGGCCGCATCTACATCAGCGCCCAAAACCACGGCTATGCTGTAGATGAAAAATCTCTGGAAGGCAAGGGCATCAACATCAGCCATATTTCCATGAACGACGGTACTATCGAAGGCCTGGAATACACCAAGCATCCTACCTTTACCGTTCAATATCATCCGGAAGCCTGCCCTGGCCCCGGCGATCATGATTATTTGTTTAAACATTTTGTTGATATGATGGAGGGTCGTTAATTATGCCGAAACTTAAAGATATTAAAAAGGTTCTCGTTATCGGCTCCGGCCCTATTATCATCGGTCAGGCAGCAGAGTTTGACTATGCAGGCACTCAGGCTTGCCGCGCTCTGAAGGAAGAAGGCCTGGAGGTTGTACTGATTAACAGTAACCCTGCAACCATTATGACTGATGTGCATGTGGCTGACCGTGTATATGTTGAACCTATCAGCGATGAATTCATTGAAAAAATTATCAAACGTGAGCGTCCTGATTCCCTGCTGGCAACTCTTGGTGGTCAGGTTGGTCTGAACATGGCTATGAAATTGGAAGAGCAAGGCATTTTGGACAAGTACAATGTTCGTCTGCTGGGCACTCAGATCAGCGCAATCAAACGTGGCGAAGACCGCGAAATGTTCAAGGAAACTATGGAGAAAATCCATCAGCCGATTCCTGAAAGCACCATTGTAGAAACCATTGAGGCTGCTTGCGACTTCGGCAAGGAAATCGGCTATCCGCTGATTGTCCGTCCTGCTTATACCCTCGGCGGTACCGGTGGCGGTATTGCTGAAAACGAGGAAGAGCTGATTGATATCGTGCAAAAGGGCCTGGGCTACAGCCCCATCGGCCAATGCCTGATTGAACGCAGCATCGCCGGCTGGAAAGAAATCGAATACGAAGTAATCCGTGACGCTGCTGATAACTGCATCACCGTCTGCTCCATGGAAAACCTGGACCCCGTTGGTGTACACACCGGCGACTCCATAGTTGTGGCTCCGGCACAGACTCTGAGCGATAAAGAGGTACAGTTGCTGCGTCAGGCTTCCATCGATATCGTGCGTGAGCTGGGTGTAGTTGGCGGCTGTAACGTACAGCTGGCTCTCGACCCGTACTCCGAAAACTATTATGTAATCGAAGTTAACCCGCGTGTAAGCCGTTCTTCCGCACTGGCTTCCAAAGCTACCGGTTATCCGATTGCTAAGGTTACCAGCAAAATCGCTGTCGGCTACAACCTGGACGAAATCGAAAACGCTGTTACCAAAAAGACTAAGGCTTGCTTCGAGCCTACCATTGACTATATCGTACTGAAATTCCCGCGTTGGCCGTTCGATAAATTTGTAACCGCTGACCGCACCCTGGGAACTCAGATGAAAGCTACCGGTGAGGTTATGGCAATTGAGCGCAGCTTTGAAGCTTCCATGCTGAAAGCAGTTCGCTGCCTGGAAATCGGCATCAACCATCTGGAAATGCCTGAGCTGAAGGCTCTGAGTGATGAAGAAATTCATGACCGCATCAAACGCATTGACGACGAGCGCTGCTTCGTTGTTGCTGAGGCTATCCGCCGCGGTATTACTCTGGAAGAGATTCACGATATCACCAAGATTGACCTGTGGTTCCTCTCCAAAATCCAAAACATCATTAAAATGGAAAAAGCTCTGGAAACTCACGAGCTGACTCCGAGCCTGCTGCGTAAGGCTAAGAAAATGGGCTTTGCCGATGCTGTTATCGGAAAACGCGTAGGCAAGACTGAGTTCGAAATCCGCGATATGCGTAAGGCTAACGGCATTCTGCCGACCTACAAAATGGTTGATACCTGCGCTGCGGAATTTGAAGCTGCAACTCCGTACTACTATTCCTGCTACGAAACCGAGGATGAGGTTGAAGTAAGTGACAGAAAGAGAGTAGTTGTACTCGGCTCCGGTCCTATCCGTATCGGTCAGGGCGTAGAATTCGACTACTGCTCCGTACACTGCGTATGGGCGTTGAAGGAAATGGGCTATGAAACCATTATCATCAACAACAACCCGGAAACCGTTTCCACTGACTTCGATATTTCCGATAAACTGTACTTTGAGCCGCTGACTGTAGAGGATGTTCTCAATGTTATCGACAAAGAAAAACCGGAAGGCGTTATCGTTCAATTCGGTGGTCAGACCGCTATCAACCTGGCAGGCCCGCTCTCCCGCGCAGGCGTGAAGATTCTGGGTTCCTCCGTTGACAGCATCGACCGTGCCGAGGACCGTGAACGCTTCGATGAGCTGCTGACAAGCTGCGATATCCCGCGTCCGCAAGGCCACACCGTATTCGATACCGAGGGTGCGCTGGTTGCTGCTCACAAGGTTGGCTATCCGACTATGGTTCGTCCTTCCTACGTATTAGGCGGCCGTGCTATGGAAATCGTTTATAACGATGACGAGCTGCGCAACTACATGACCTATGCCGTTAAGGCTTCTCACGAGCATCCGGTACTGGTTGACCATTACCTGCAGGGTACTGAGGTAGAGGTTGACGCTATCTGCGACGGCAAGGAAGTATTAATCCCCGGCATCATGGAACACGTTGAACGTGCAGGCGTACACAGCGGTGACTCCATTGCCGTATATCCGCCGCGCAGCCTGAGCGAAAGTGTTATCCGTACCATTATCGAATACACCAACAAGATGGCTCTGGGCCTGGAAGTTAAGGGCATGATCAATATTCAGTACATCGTTCGTGACGAGCATGTATATGTAATCGAGGTTAACCCGCGTTCCTCCAGAACCGTACCGTTCCTGAGCAAAATTACCGGCATCTCTATGGTAGACGTTGCTACCAGATGCGCAATGGGCATGAGCCTTAAAGAGCAGGGCCTGCAAGCAGGTTTACGCTTCTTCCCGGACTACTATGCTGTTAAAGCTCCTGTATTCAGCTTCAATAAGATGAGCAATGTAGATATCACCCTTGGACCTGAAATGAAATCCACCGGTGAGGTTATGGCCTGCGACTACCAGTATAGCCGTGCGCTGTATAAGGCCTGCATCGCTTCCGGTATCAATGTACCGCACGAGGGTGCAATTCTGATTACCGTTGCTGATATGGATAAGCCTGAGGCAGTTGCTATTGCTCGCGGCTTTGAAGAGTTGGGCTACACTGTTATTGCAACCGACGGTACTGCGGAATATCTGCAGCAATACGGTGTAACTGTTGAGGTTGCTACCAAAGTAAGCGAAGGTCATCCGAACCTGATTGATGATATCAAGAGCGGACGCATCGGTATGGTTATCAACACCACCAACCATGGCCGTGACGCTGAACGTGACGGCTTCAAGATCCGCCGTTCTACCGTAGAGCATGCAATTGCCTGCCTGACCTCTATGGATACTGCACGCGAGCTGCTGAACGTTATGAGCGCAATGCGTCGTCGTAGCGTTGTACGAGTTACCGCTCTGCAGGACCTGACCTGGGAGGATTGATTATGTCTAAAACTATTGCGAGTGCCAAGGTAATTGGTCAACGAGTTTTAAATAGTACGACAAAATTAATAAATGTTTATACACCGGAAATCGCTGACGAAGCTGTCCCAGGACAGTTCGTCAACGTGAAGGTGTGCAAGAATACTGCTCCGCTGCTGCGCCGTCCCTTCGGCGTAGCAGGAGTTAACAAGGCTGAGGGAACCATCACCATGATCTATCGTATCATCGGTGAAGCAACTCATATTCTGGCTGACGTTTGCAGCGGCGACGAGCTGAGCATCGTCGGTCCGCTGGGACACGGCTTTGATATGAGCGCCAAAAAACCGCTGCTGGTTGGCGGCGGCTTGGGCCTGGCTCCGCTGCTGTTTTTGGCAGAGGGCTTCGGTGAGGGCAATACCGATATCCTGATGGGCGGCCGCAGTGCCGAGGAATTGTTCTGGACCAAGCTTTATGAAAGCCTCAGCAAAAATATTTATCTGACCACCGATGATGGCAGTGTCGGCACTAAGGGCACCGTAATGGCTCTGCTGCCGCAGCTGTTAAAAGAGGGCGGCTATGACTGCGTATACGTTTGCGGTCCTGTACCGATGATGCGCGCAGTTGCCAATGCCTGCTTAGAAGCCGGCGTAAAATGTCAGGTATCTCTGGAAAAATACATGGCCTGCGGTCTGGGTGCGTGCCTGTCCTGTGCCTGCGAAGGCATCGGCAAGCGCATCAAGGTCTGCAAGGACGGCCCGGTATTCTGGGCAGAGGAGGTAGGAGAATGGTAAAAGCATTGTATGATGGCCGTCTGGCAGTTGATATTGCCGGCCTGAAAATGGCTACTCCTGTTACTACCGGCTCCGGTACCTTTGGCTTTGGCCTGGAATTTACCGATTTTCTCGACCTGGAAAAGGTTGGCGCTGTTACCGTAAAGGGTACCTCCTTAGAGCCTGCGGCAGGCAATAAGGGCCAGCGTGCGGTAGAAACCCCGTCCGGTATGCTGAACTGCATCGGTCTTGAAAACCCCGGCAGTGAGTACTTCTTGGAGCACACTCTGCCTGAGCTGAAAAAATATAATGTTCCTGTGATTGTCAACATTTACGGCCATACTCCCGAGGAATACGGCGCTATTGCCAAAAAGCTGGACGTAGACGGTGTTGATGCAGTAGAAATCAACATCTCCTGCCCAAATGTTAAAGAGGGCGGCATTGTTTTCGGCACTGTGCCGGAAGCAGCTGCCGAAGTCGTACGTGCGGTTAAGGCCAACACCGGCAAAATGGTTATCGCCAAGCTTTCTCCTAATGTAACGGATATCGTGGTAATGGCCAAGGCTGTAGAGGCAGCAGGTGCGGATGCAATTTCCATGATTAATACGCTGCTCGGTACCAAGATTGATATTGAGCGTCAGCGTCCTGTGCTTGGCAATGTAACCGGCGGCCTCAGCGGTCCTGCTGTACGTCCGGTAGCAGTGCGCCTGGTTTACCAGGTAGCGCAGGCTGTGCATATCCCCATCATCGGCATGGGCGGCATCATGTGTGCCGAGGATGCAATTGAGTTCATGTTGGCAGGCGCAAGTGCGGTAGCAGTTGGCACCGCAAACTTTGTACAGCCTGATATCGCTGAAACCATTGCCCATGGTATGCTGGCATATCTGGACAGACACAACGCGCAGAACATTTCTGAAATTGTTGGTCTGGCTTTGCCAAACGGCAAAGCAAGCATGCCGTTGTTTAACGACGCTGTATAACATTATTCTCCAGCGTCTATAAAGTATGATATAAGGGAGATTTTCTCATGCAACATGATGATAGATTAATAGTCGCACTTGACTTTCCTACCTTGGAACAGGCTAAGGCTTGCGTTGTCGAATTGGGTGACGCAGTAAGCTACTACAAGGTTGGCATGGAGCTTTATTATGCAGTAGGCAGCGAAATTATCCGCTTCTTGAAGGAACAGGGCAAGCATGTTTTCCTGGACCTCAAGCTGCAGGATATTCCTAACACTGTTGCTCATGCACTTACCGTACTCAGCGATTTGGGTGCAGACATGATGAACGTTCATGCTGTCGGCGGCAAAAAGATGATGGCAGAGGCTGTTAAGGCTGTACATGAGGCTGCTGAGGCAGCAGGCCGTCCGGCACCGAAGCTGATTGCTGTAACCATTCTTACCAGCATGGATGATGAACAGTTTGCTGATTTAAATTATAAAAATACTATTGCCGAGCAAGTTATCAGCCTGGCTAAGCTGGCGAAGGAAGCAGGCATGGACGGCGTTGTTGCTTCTCCTAAGGAAGCTGCAGCAATCCGCGAGGCTTGCGGACCTGAGTTTTTGATTGTTACCCCGGGCGTACGTCCTGCGGGCAGCTCTTTGGATGACCAGAAGCGCGTAGCAACACCGGCAGGCGCTCTGCAGAACGGCAGCAGCCACATTGTAGTAGGCAGACCTATTACTAAGGCTGAGGCAAGACAGGCAGCAGCATTGGCAATTGTAGAAGAGATTAAAGGAGTGTAAGCAAATGGCAGTTTTAGAAGAAAAAGATGTTATGAAAATGCTCGAGGAAACTGAAGCAGTTCTCCATGGTCACTTTTTGCTAACCAGCGGTCTGCACAGCCCTATGTATGTTGAAAAATTCAACGTACTGCAGCATCCTAAATATACCGAGCGTCTGTGCCAGGAAATCGCACGTCGTTATGAAAACGACAATGTTGAACTGGTAGTTGGCCCGATGACCGGCGGTATTCTGTTGGCTCACGAGGTTGGCAAGGCTCTGGGCACCCGTGCTATCTTCACCGAGCGTGAAAACGGCAAAATGACTCTGCGTCGCGGCTTCCAAATTCCGGCAGGCACCCGCGTACTGGTTGTTGAAGATATCGTAACCACCGGCGGCAGCGTTAAAGAGGTTATGGAAGTAGTTAAAGAGCATGGCGGCGAGCTTGTAGGCGTAGGCCTGCTGGTTGACCGCAGCGGCGGCAAGGTAGATTTCGGCGTTCGCACCGAAGCTCTGCTGCACTTGAATGTAGAAACCTATGATCCGGCAACCTGTCCGCTGTGCGCTAAAGGTGTACCGTTCACCAAACGTGGCAGAACTGGTAAATGACACCCGATTTGTCGCGAGTGTAACGAAGCGAGAAATCGAAAAGGTGGAATTATCCTCGCTTGCGACCGAACAGGGAGCAAGAAAGAGGATAAATAAGACACAGTTTGTCGCAAGCGTAGCGCCGCGAGAAACTGAATGTCGAATTATCCTCGAAGAGGACAAGTAAGACCTGATTTGTCACGAGCTTTGCGAAGTGAGAAATTTTTGAGCGCGCTATCCTCGAAGAGGGCAAGTAAGCTAATCTAACCTAAATTTCAAAGCACCTGCTTATCATACAACTGATAGGCAGGTGCTTTTCTTGTGCGCATTTTTTGCTATTTAACATGTTCTTAACATCAGCATAATACTTCCTTAACAATGATATATTATACTAGCATCATAAACCACGAACCCTACTGATGAGGCGCAGGCCTTATCGGAAATAAATTTTTTGACGATGGTTGAAGGAGGAAATATATTATGAAATTGAAAAAAGTCGCATGTTTAGGTCTGGCAGCTATGGTAGCACTCGGTGCTCTGGGCTGCGGCAGTGATAACAAGGCTGCTGATAACAAAGCAGGCAGCAAGGTTACAGGCAGTGTAACCGGCAGCGGTTCTTCCGCACTTCTGCCGCTGGCAAAGGATGCAGCAAGCAAATTCAAAGCTATTAACCCGGATGTTTCCATCACCCTTAACGGCGGCGGCAGCGGCACCGGTCTGAAACAGGTTGCGGACGGCAGCGTTAACATCGGTAACTCTGACGTACCGGCAGAAAGCAAGCTGAAACCCGAAGTTGCCAAAGGACTTGTAGACCACAAGGTTTGCGTAGTTACCATGGCTCCGGTTATCAACAAAGATCTGGCAGCTAAAGTAAAAAGCCTGACCAAGGCTCAGCTGACCGACATCTTCACTGCTAAGGTAACCAACTGGAAACAGGTTGGCGGTCCGGATGAACCTATCGTTCTGATTACCCGTCCTGCTACAAGCGGTACCCGCGCTCTCTTCCAGGAGTTCGCTCTGGGCGGTGCTAAAGAAGCAACCAACAAATCTCTGGAAACTGATGACTCCGGCACTCTGCTGCAAAGCGTAAAGGATAACAAAGGCGCTATCGGTTATGTTGCTCTGTCCTACCTTGTAAATAACAAAGACGTTGCAACCGTAGCAATCGACGGTGTAGAGCCTACTCTGGACAACACCTATAACGGCAAATATCCTGTATGGGGTTATGAGCATATGTATACTAAAGGCGAAGCTACCGGCGCTGTAAAAGCATTCTTGGACTTCATCATCTCTGCTGATTATGGTAAGGAAATTGAAAAGCAGGGTTATGGTGTTACTGCTAAAATGCAGGTTAAACGATAATTCGGACTTCGGCTAAGGCGCATTAGCGTCAATCCCAAAACAATTATTACGCTTCCATCTAAACGAGAAGCAGGAAGACAGCATACGCCAAGAGATGCGTCTTACCGGTCTTCTCATCCCCTTTAGAATAAATATCAAGGCTGTGCCGGGCAGGAGCTGGTAAGTTATCAGCTGCGAGCCTCTGCATAGCCTTTAGTTTTACGAAAGAAATATTCACGAGTTACATCAGAGGAGAATAGTTTATGCAACAGGTTACAACAAATGCTTATAGGCAGGATGCGTTGTGGCGCTACATTATTACCGGCTGCGGTCTGGCGCTCATTGTTCTGACGCTGTCTATCGGCGCTTTCCTGTGCTACAAGGGCGTAGGCACATTTACTACCTACAACCACAGTATTGCAGAGTTTCTTTTTTCGGCAGATTGGGCGCCGAGTGACAGCGCTGAGGGCGGCGGCAGTGTTGGTGCAGCCATCTTTATCTTCGGTTCTGTTATTACCTGCGCATTGGCGCTGGCGATTGCTACACCGTTCAGCCTGGCAACCGCAATTTTCATGACGGAGATTTCGCCGGAACTTGGCAAGCGCTTTGTCCAACCGGCTGTGGAAATTTTTGTCGGCATTCCTTCCGTAGTTTACGGCTGGATCGGCCTGACAATTTTGGTACCGCTGATTAAAAACATTTTTAACCTGCGCTTCGGTTTTTCCGTATTAGCGGCAGGCATTGTACTGGCGGTTATGATTTTCCCGACGATTACAAGTTTGGCGGCAGATGCACTGCGCAGCATCCCCAAAAGCTACCGTGCTGCTTCCTATGGTTTGGGCGCAACCCGTTGGCAGACTATTGCCAAGGTCGTAGTGCCTGCGGCAATCACCGGTCTGATGACGGCCGTTATCCTGGGCCTGGCGCGTGCCTTCGGCGAAGCGCTGGCTGTAGCAATGGTTATAGGCAAGATGCGTGCCTTCCCAACCTCACTGCTTTCCCCGACTAACAATCTGACGGCGGCGATTGCGGCAGATATGGGCGGCGCAATGGAGGGCAGCGAATACAACATTGCCTTATGGACAATGGCATTGATGCTGTTTATTATCTCTCTGGCCTGTATCTTTGCCATCCACTTTTTAACTGCTAAAGGAGGGAAGCAGGCATGAACGACAGTATAGCGCGTGCAAAGTTTATTGATAAGCTGATGACAGCTGTGTTTTATTGCGTAGCAGGCTTCTTTATCCTGCTGCTCGTAGCCTTTGCCCTGTATGTTATTATCAACGGCTTCAAGGATTTCAGTTGGAGCCTGGTATCCTTTGAGGGAAGCGGCATCGGTAATTTATTCTTCAACACTATTTATCTGGTTTTCCTGTCGCTGCTGGTGAGCGTGCCGCTAGGCGTCGCTGCCGGTATATACATGGCGGAATATGCTAAGCAGGGCAAGTTCACCAAGTTCCTGCGTATGTGTATCGAAACGATGTCCTCACTGCCGTCCATTGTTGTCGGCTTGTTCGGTTACCTGGTATTTATCGTAATGACCGGCTCACAGTGGAACCTGTTCAGCGGTGCGCTGGCAGTTTCTATTCTCAGCATCCCGCTGATTATGACGGTAACAGAGGATGCCTTCAAATCACTGCCGCAGGGCTATAAGCGCGGCAGCTTGGCCATGGGCGCAACGCTGTGGCAGACAATTTACAAAGTCCTGCTGCCGGCGTGCCTGCCGCGTATTATGACAGGTGTCATTCTGGCCGCAGGTCGTGGCTTCGGTGAAGCGGCAGCTCTCTTGTATACTGCAGGAATGAGCACAGATATCAACTGGAACAGCTGGAACCTGCTGTCGCCGACCTGTCCGCTGAACCCCTTCCGTCCGGGCGAAACGCTGGCACTGCATATCTGGGCATCGCGTACCGAGGCTCTAGCGGCCAATGCAGCGCAGATGGCCAACCTTTCTTCAGCAATCTTAATGCTGCTTGTGCTGTCCTTTAGCCTGGGCGCACGTTACCTGAGCACTTATTTAGATACAAAAAACGGAGGTAGCAGAAAATGACGAATGATAAGGCTGCAATTAAATTTTTAGTGCAGGATCTGGATTTGTATTACGGCAAATTCCAGGCGTTGAAAAAAATAAATCTTGATATTAAGGAAAAGGAAATTACCGCACTTATCGGTCCTTCCGGCTGCGGCAAATCCACCTTTTTGAAAACACTTAACAGAATGAACGACTTGGAAGAGGGCGTTCGCATTGAAGGCAGCATTGCACTGGATGGCAAGGATATTTTTGAGGAGATTGACCCCATCAGCCTGCGCCATCGTGTAGGTATGGTCTTCCAACAGCCTAACCCCTTTCCGAAAAGCATTTATGATAACGTTGCTTACGGTCCGCGTATTCATGGCGTGACGAAAAAGAGCGAGCTGGACGAGATTGTGGAGCGCAGTCTGCGTCAGGCTGCCATCTGGGACGAGCTGAAGGACAGACTGAATAAGAGTGCGCTGGACTTGAGCGGCGGCCAGCAGCAGCGCCTGTGCATTGCACGTACCCTGGCTGTGCAGCCGGAGGTTATCCTCATGGACGAGCCTACCAGTGCGCTGGACCCGATTTCTACGATGAAGATTGAGGATTTGGCGTTGGAGCTGAAAAAGGATTATACCATTGTTATTGTTACGCATAATATGCAGCAGGCTGCACGTATTTCCGATAAAACGGCCTTCTTCCTTTTGGGCGAGCGGATTGAGTTCAACGAAACAAAGCAGCTGTTTGCTAATCCGTCTAATCCTAAGACAGAAGAGTATATTACCGGCAGATTCGGTTGATGCAAGGAGAAAGGAACAATAAAATGACACGTAACAAATTCAACGAGGAGCTGAAGCAGCTGCTCAACAGTGTGCGCGTGATGGGCGTAAATCTGGAGGCTACCCTGGATAAGGTTATCGCCAACCTGGAGCAGAAGGATGCCGCCTTGGCGCAGCAAATTATCAGCGACGATGATAATTTTGACAACAGCGAAGTAAATATCGAAAAGCAATGCCTGGAGCTGGTGCTGACACAGACTCCGGTAGCAACTGACTGGCGCGAGATTGCCAGCTGTCTGAAGTTGGTGGGCGATATGGAGCGCATTGCCGACCATTGCAGCGATATCAGCCAATACACCTTGAAGCTGATTGAAAAGGATCCTGTGCCGCTGCCGGATAACTTTATGGCTATGCTGCAGGTTATGCGCCAGATGGTGTACGACAGCATCAGCGCCATCAGCGAAAATGATTTGGAGCTGGCCAACAAGGTTATTGCTACCGATGATGAGGTAGACAATTATTTTGCCGAAATGCGTCAGCATCTGACCACTGTAATGCAGCAAAAGCCGCAATACGTACCCCAATATGTTGACTATCTGATGATTGCCAAATATGTGGAGCGCATTGCCGACCATTCTACGAATATCGCCCAATGGGTAATGTTTGTGGTAAAGAACGAACTGAAAAACTGAGCGTTGAATGCCAATCACGGCCTCCGCAGCAATGCGGGGGTTTTTCTTTATTTCAGCAGTTATCATAGCATTGGCAGCAGGCATCACTTTGCAGACTTATTTTCTATATTCGTTGATTTGTGTTATAATAAAGCGTTAGAGTATTTACGTTCCGGACAGCTTCGGAAAATATTACAGGCTGTGGCTGTCACGATTCAGAAACTAAGATTTTAGAGCAAATTCAGGAGGGACGCAATGCATATTGATAGACGATTAGAAACTATTGCTAACCTGGTGCCGCAGGGCTGCGTATTGGCGGACATCGGCACGGACCATGCGTATTTACCCGTGTGGCTGTTGGATAAGCAAAGAATTGCACGGGCGATTGCCGGCGATATCGCCGCAGGCCCTTGCCAGGCGGCGCGCACTACCGTGGCGCAGTTCGGTCAGCATGAGCATGTAGAGGTACGTCAGGGCAGCGGCCTGAAGGTATTAAGCCCCGGTGAAGCAGACTGCATTGCTATTGCAGGCATGGGCGCTTCTACCATCATCAGCATTTTGGAGGATGACACGGAGGTAGCGCAGAGCGCAGAGCTTTTGGTGCTGCAGCCGATGGCCGGCGCCGCATCTCTGCGTGCGTGGCTGTGCAGCCACGGCTGGCAGCTGGCTGCCGAAGAGCTGGTGGATGATGCCCCACATTTTTACGAGATTATTGCCGCTAAGCGCGGCTTAGCGCCTGTTTACAGTGCGGCAGAGTGTGCTGTAGGACCATTGCTGCTCGCACAGAAGCATCCGCTGCTGGGTAAACAGCTGGAACGCCAGCTTGCTACCTGCAGACAGCTGTTGGAGAATATGGGACGCAGCGAGCGCGCACGCGCGAGCGAAAAGTATAAGGAAATCGAAGCGTTGAAAGCAGAACTGGAGGTGCTGCAAAATGGCAAGCGTAGTGACAGTAAATGATATCATCAACCTGCTGGATGAAATGGCACCGCCTGAGCTGGCGGAGTCTTGGGACAACGTCGGCCTGATGCTGGGCAGACGCAATAAGCCTGTGCGCAAGCTGCTTTTGGCGTTGGATATGACGCAGGAAACTGTGGCGCAGGCGGTGGCGAAAAAGGCTGATATGCTGATTACGCATCATCCGGCGATTTTTCATAAGCTGGGCAATGTGACTGATGCCGACTGGCAGCAGGAGCTTTTGCTGCAGCTGGCAGAAAACGGCGTTGCTGTTTACAGCGCGCACACTAATCTGGATTGCGTGGCTAACGGTGTGAACAGCGTGCTGGCGAAAAGACTGCGTCTGCAGGACGCAGATGTGCTGGATACTGTCAGCGGCCTCGGACGCATCGGCGAGCTGGCGCAGCCGAGCAAGCTACATGATTTTGCAGTTTTCGTCAAAAAGGCTTTGCAGGCCGATTATCTTACCGTAGGCGATGCAGGACGCAAGGTTAAGCGTGTTGCGGTCTGTGGCGGTGCCGGTGCCGATTTGATTGGGCTGGCTTTGGCGCAGGGCGCCGATACGCTGGTGACAGGCGACGTGAAGTATCATGAGGCACAGCAGGCTGTTTTCAGCGGTCTGAACATTATTGATGCAGGCCATCAGCCGACAGAGCTGCCGGTGCTCGATGACCTGGCCGACAGATTGTCGCTGCGCTTTACGGAAAAGCATTGGGATGTGGCAATTCAGGTAGCACGCGAAACACTGCTGCTGAAGCATATATAGAAAACAGGTGATAGAAGAATGATTAAGGATTTTAAGGCCGGCACTAAGGTATGCCAGGCAGTTTTAGTAAGAGTACAGAAGGTTGGTAATTCCTCTAACGGCGGCGTTTTTGCCCGCGGTATGCTGGAGGATAACAGCGGACGCATTGCTTTTATCTGCTTTGACGCAGTGCTGGTAGACAAGCTGCGCGAGCTTGAGGGCCCGACAGCCTTTATGATGGGCGGTAACGTCGACATCAACAAATTCAATAATGATATGACGCTGCAGGTTGTAATCCAGCGTTTGGAAAATCTGCTGCCGCAGGATGATATCAGCAATCTGTTGCCGCATGGTGATTTTGATGTAGAGGCTTATAAAACCAAGCTTGCCAATTATATCAAGGCAGTGCGCACTCCCGGACTGCGTATGCTGCTGGAAACTATTTTCAGCGGTGCAACCTATGAGCGCTTTGTGACCAATCCCGCAGGCATGCGCATGCATCATGCTTATTTGGGCGGCCTGCTGCAGCATTCTGTGGATGTTACCGGTCTGGCAGTGGCCTTGGCCGAGCAGATTGAAGGCGTGGACAAGGATCTTGTTATTGCCGGCGCATTGCTGCACGACATCGGCAAAATCCGCGAAATTTCTGCGGAAATCGGCTTCCCTTATACCAGTGAAGGCCGTTTGCTCGGACACATTACCATGAGCTGCATGATGGTGCAGGAGGCAGCTGCTAAGCTGCGCTTGCCGTCCTCCCGTCTGGAGCAGCTGCAGCATATTCTGCTGTCGCATCACGGTGATAACGAAAAGGGTTCCCCTGTAGCCTGCTCTACACGTGAAGCCTTCGTTGTGCATTACGCCGACGAAATCAACGCCGTAATGAACCAGTTTGACGTGCATGACGGCAAGAGTGCCTGGGAGTTCAACCGTATGCTGGGACGTAATATTCTGGTAGACAAGCTGTGAACAGCAGAATAATCCGCGAGACCGTGCTGAACCTGCACGGGTTGAAGATAAAGCTTCGGTTTAAGCTGGTCAAAAATATTACGCTGCGCATAAAAGAAACCGGCGACATCTTTCTTACTGCTCCCGTAGGAATGAGCCTAAGCGAGGTGCAGCAGTTCTTAGAGAGCAGGGAGCAATGGCTGCGCCAAAAGCTGCAGCAGGTACTGCAGGAAAAGTCGCAGCAAAAGCAGGAGCCGAAATACAGCATGGGTGAGCTTCCCTTTGACGGGCAGCATGTGTGGCTGTGGGGCAAGCGTTTGCCGGCGAACTTTTTGCTCAGCGGAAAAAAGCACGGTACCTATGAGGTGCAGGCTGACGTTGTCTGCTTTTATTACCGCAGTGAGCTGAGCGAGAAAGCCAGGTGCGCCTTTGTAGAATTTTTCTATAAGCAGGAGGTATCCGACAGAGGAGAACAGCTGCTGCAGGCATGGGAAAAGAAAATGGGCGTGCGTAATACCGGCCTCAAGGTGCATCGAATGAAAACGCGCTGGGGTTCCTGCAACGTGCGCACAGGCGGCATTAATCTGAATACGCTGCTGGCCTGCTGGCCCGAGAAATGTTTGGAATATATCGTGGTGCATGAGCTGGCGCATCTGCACGAGGCTAATCATTCACCGCGCTTCCATGCGATTGTCGAACGCTATTTGCCCGATTGGCGTGAGCGCAAAAAAATGCTGCTAGCCTTCAAGCCGCTTTAATAGCTGTCTTAAAACAAAAATTATAAGCATTTTCTGTGATAAATAATGCATTCGCGTTTACGTTTATGATAAAAGCAGTATATATATGTAAATCTTTTGTGAAAGCATACTAAGAAAGCAAGTATTTGTGCTATAATTATAGTAACATCTTGTAGGACTCTGCCGTTTGCTCTGATAAATAAATGGTATGAGTCAGCTTAAAGGCAGGAGTGATGATTATGGCAAAACAGAAAATATTAATTGCTGATGATGAAGCGCAGATTCGCGAAATCTTGCGCATATATTTTGAGAAGGAAGGCTTTGAGGTTATTGAAGCCGAAGACGGTGCTGCCGCAATTTTGAAGGTGCAGTCCGAAAAACCGGATATTCTGCTGCTGGATATTATGATGCCCGTTCTCGACGGTATTGAGGTTTGCAAGCAGGTACGTAAAATGTCGGACCTACCCATTATCATGGTTACGGCCAAGGATGATGATGATGACCGCATTGCCGGCTTGGAAATCGGCGCTGATGACTATATCACCAAGCCGTTCAATTCGCGTGAGGTAGTAGCCCGCGTGAAGGCTGTGTTGCGCCGTGCAGGCACGCAGGAGAAGAAGGGCGAGGTTTCGCGCATCACCTATCCCGGTCTGATTATTGATATGGATCAGTATCAGGTAACAGCATTCGGCAACAAAATGACCTTTACGACTAAGGAAATGGAGCTGCTGTGGTGCCTGGCATCGAATCCTGGCAAGGCTTTCAGCCGCAACCAGCTGCTGGAAACCATCTGGGGCTATTCCTATTACGGTGATACCCGTACTGTTGATACGCACATCAAACGCATCAGACAGAAATTGAACATTCCGCCTGATTCCAAATGGGATATTACAACTATCTGGGGTGTAGGCTATAAATTCGAGCTAAAGGACGAATAACCTATGAAAAAATCCCTAAGCACACGCCTGATGTATAGTTTTATGACTATCATAATTATCGTCGTTGTGGGGATTACAGCAGGCATATCCTACCTGATTGCCGACTACTTTTTCCAGATTAAGGAGCAGGAGTTGGCCGAAAAGGGAGATGAGATGGGGGAAACTGTGGAAGCCTTCATCCGCCTGCAGGACAGGGATATGCTTTATCGTTATATTTTAGCTGTAGATAAGCTGGTTGGCGCACGCATCTGGCTGTTTGATGATAATTACGAGCTTTTGGCGGCCTCTAATTACGAAAATGTACAAGAGACCGGAGAAAATGCTTCTATGAAGGATTTTCTTAAGTATGGTGCTCCTTCGCAACAGGTGTTGCAGGAAAGCGTCAGAAAACTGGATCAGGATATGAAGAGCAGTAATTTATCGTATCGCATTAAAGTGATACTGAATGATGTTTATGCCGGGAAGTCCTTCAAATCGCAGATTTATCATCCGTATTACAAGGAGCAGGTAATCCTGGTCGGCGTTCCTTATACCTTCGGTAAAGGACACACAGGCGCTATTTTGCTGATTGAGCCCTTGAGCGGTTTTGAAAAATTCTTGCGAAATGTTTATATTTATATTATGATTGTAGGTATCGTTGCCATTATTTTCAGTTTGTTCTTAGTCAAACGTCTGTCGGGTATGATTATCCGGCCGGTTCTGGATATGAAGGACAATGCGCAGGCGATGGCTGCGGGAGATTATTCCCACAGGCTGCAGGTGCATGGTGATGATGAAATTGCCGAGCTGGGAAATGCGCTCAATTCTTTAGGCAAGGATTTGGGTGATTACATTGCCAAGATGGAGCGGACGGAAAAAATCCGCCGTGATTTTGTGGCTAATGTATCGCATGAGCTGCGGACACCGATTACGATTATCCGTGGCTACAATGAGGCAATTTGTGACGGTATGGTAACGGATACTGATCTGATTCAGCGTTACCGTGGCCTGATAAATGAAGAAACAGTCCGTCTGGAGCGTATGGTACGCGAGCTGTTGGATATCAGCAGACTGGAGTCCAGCGATCCGCTGACTGTAAGCAACATGGATGAGCTGCCGCTGGCCGGTATCATCCGTAATGTCGCCGAAAAATTATCGGTGCGTTGCATGAAGCATAATATTACTATTAATGTTCATGCCGACGATAATATCAAAATTTTGGGCGACGGAGACCAAATGGTACAGTTAATTATGATTTTGTGCGATAATGCCTTGAAATATTCGCCGGAAAATGGTACTGTATCAATAGGTGCGAATAAGCTTGACGATGGCGGCGTGCTTGTAACGGTTTCCGACCAGGGCAAGGGTATTCCCGAAGAGGATATTCCCTTTATCTGGGAGCGCTTTTACAAGGTTGAAAAATCGCATTGCCGCAGTGTTCCGGGAACCGGTCTGGGGCTTGCTATTGCCAAAGAAATTATTCGTGTCCACGGCGCCAGTGCCGAGGTAATCAGCAAATGTGGTTCTGGTACCACATTTGAAATAAAATTTCCAAAGGATAAGGTAGTATGATTTTAAAGTATGTTTGCCCCGATTACAGAGTAAAAAGTTTATTTGACATTTCCGCAAAATGGCTGAAGCGCAATGGCTACACCAAAATTGTTGTTGATATTGACAATACCCTGCTGCCGCGCGACAAGAACCTGGTAGGACCTCGTGCTATGACCTGGATTCGTCAGCTGCATCAGATGGGTATCAATGTTGCATTGATTTCCAATAACGGCGGTGACCGCATTAAAGGTATCACCCGTCAGACCGGTCTTGGCACCATTATGCGTGCCGCTAAGCCTTTGCCGATGGCTTATAAGCAAATTACTAAAGCTATGGGCGGCGGTAAAATTCTTTTTGTCGGCGACCAACTGTTGACCGACGTTTTAGGCGCAAAGGTTGCCGGTCATCCTGTAGTTTTTGTTGAGTCCTTAGGCGGTAAGGAGCATTTCATTACCCGCTGCACCCGCAAGCTGGAGAAATTCTTCCTTGGTCGCCTGCACAGCAATAATATGATGCCTAAGGAGCGCGTATTATGAAAATAGCATTGCTGCAGCTTGAAGTTCTGGAAAAGAATAAAGAGGCTAATGTGGCCCATGGTCTGCAGCTGGCAGCGGAGGCTGCCAAAAAACATGATTTGCTGGTGCTGCCCGAGGTGTGGACAACAGGCTACAGCCTGGGACACCTGGAGCAGGAGGCCGAAACACAGGCTTCGCCTGTGCTGGCGCAGCTTGCTGAAATTGCACGTAATGAGCAGTGCGCTATTCTCGCAGGCTCGGTGCCTATGCGTCATGCCGATGGCAAGATTTACAATACCTCTGCGGCTATCAATAAAAACGGTGAAATCGTCAATCTTTATGATAAGGTGCATCTTTTTGGCCTTTTCCATGAAGAGGATTTCTTTGCTCCCGGCAATAATTTTCAAGCCTTTACGTTAGATGGTCTGTGCTGCGGCTCGACTATCTGTTACGATTTGCGTTTTCCTGAGCTTTTCCGTCATTTGGCTCTGCAGGGAGCACAGCTCATTTTCTGCCCGGCTGAATGGCCTGAAGCAAGGGGAGATATCTGGCGCTTGCTGGCGCAAGCCCGCGCTGCCGAAAACCACACCTTTGTGGTAGCGGTAAATTGTGCAGGCAGCTTTAAGGGTGCGCCGTTTTACGGTCATTCGATGGTTGTTGCGCCCAGCGGCAAGATTCTTGCCGAAGCAGGTATGCAGGAGGAAGTTGTTTCCTGTGAAATCGATTTGGCAGATGTTGCGAGAGTACGCAGCAGGCTTAATGCTTTAGCTGATGTACGCAAGGAGCTGATTCAATAGTGAATTACCGAAATTTGCTGGCCGGCCTGGCGGCCGGTCTGCTTTTCTATGTCCAAACGGGAGCGGAGCTTGCTCTGGCTGCCGTGCCTAAGGATGCGCCGAAGGATATTAAGTATATTCTTGGCTTTTACTATGGTAACGGCGAAAATATTCTTATCCGTGAGAATAACGGTCGTCTGGAGCTGTTGTACCGCACTGCATTGGGGGATAAGTCCTTTGCTGCGGCCAATCTTTATCCGCTCAGCAAGGTGCATTTTGATTCTTACACTTTGCAGGAATCCGGGCCGATGAGCAATACCGAAGCCGGTGTCCGTTTTGAGCGTGATCCTGACGGCTACGGTATTTCCTGCCGCGTCGGCGGTAATACTTACAGCCGGTACTTTTTAGGCACGACTACCGGCGAGAGGGCGAAGTCCTTCCGTCTGGCGGAGCGCAGTGCCGAGGATTGGGCTAAGCTGCGAGCGGAGGCTGCCAAGGCAGCCGTTCCTGCTGCTCTGGCAGCAGGTGAGCAGGCGCAGTTGGTGGATGCTGCAACTGTTGCCGGTGTGAAGGTTAATTCTGTCTACGCAGGCAGTGATAACCTTTTCGGTGCGCCGCTTTATACTACGTCTAAGCTTTTTGTTTCTAAAGAGGCTGCAGCTGCCTTAGGCAAGGTGCAAAAGCGTCTGGCACCTTACGGCTACGGCCTGGTGCTGTGGGATGCCTACCGCCCCTGGTCGGTGAGCAAGCTGGCTAATCTGGCTTTGTCTGACGATAAGAAGGACATGCTGGAGGACCCGGAAACTAAGGGCAGCACGCATAACACAGGTAATGCTGTGGATGTGGGTCTGTACAGCCTGGAAAGCGGTGAGGAATTGGATATGGGCTGCGGCTTTGATGAGCCGTCGCTGCGTCAGTACGCCAGCTATGCCGGCGGTACGTCACGCGAGCGCTATCTGCGCAGCTTGCTGCGCGAGGAGATGGAGCTGCAGGGATTCAAGGGGATTGAGATGGAGTGGTGGCATTTTGAGTTTGGCGACTGCTTTAAGTTCGCTCACTTGAATGTAAGTAACCAGTAATAGCGTCGCAAGCGATATACCATTCCGCTCAGAGAAATTTTCCCGTCAATCGCTTGATAGGGAAGTTGTTCTTGAGTATTTTGCGGAAGCGATTTGACGGACGCAAATTTCGTGTGGAACCAAGACGGAATACCGCAAAACTCGCGCTAAGCTAACAGATTCTTCTGTATGAGTTAAGCGTAGCGCTCAAACAGTTGCGTCATTCCTTTGGTTCCGGACACTCATTTGCTAAAATTTATATTCGCTGCACGGCATACCGCTTGCTTGTATTGGCGTGATATCTGCAAGCTTTAACAGTATAACCCGCGTATGTGTTTTGTTCTTTTTTCTATATTTGGTTTTCTTACGTTAGTGTAAAAATATATCATTAGTGAGGTGTTTAATTATGAACGTATATGATAACGCAAACGAATTGGCTAAGGCTATGCGCGAAAGCCATGAGTACAAAAAACTGAAGGAAGCAGCTGCTGTTCTGGAGAAGGATCCGGATGCTAAGAAAATGGTTAACGAGTATCTGATGGTTGCTCAGGAAGTTGAGTTTGCTAAGCATCAGGGTAAAACTCCCGACCAGGCTTCTGTTGATAAAATGCAGAAGCTGCAGGGCATTTTGAATCTGAATGCAGATGCAGTTCAATATTTGAACGCTCTGATTCGTTTCCAGATGATGCTGATGGACGTTACCAATACTATTCAGGATGTTGTCAAAGAGGCAATGGGAGAGAAATAATGACGTTGCAGGAGATTTTCGCAGGCTGTACTGCCAAGCCTTTGCTGGCAGAGGAGCCGATGGCGAAGCATACATCCTTCCGTATCGGCGGTCCTGCCGATCTGATGGCTATGCCGCAGAGCGAGCAGGAGCTGCAGCAGCTACTGCAGCGTGCCGGCGAGGCAAAGGTGCCGGTTACGCTGATTGGCAACGGTTCTAATCTGTTGGTGCGCGATAAGGGCATCCGCGGCCTGGTTATCAAGCTGGGCAATATGCTGAATGATGTTGTTGCTGACGGCTGCACCCTGACCTTTGGCAGCGGTGTTTCGTTGGCTGCTGCTTCCCGTAAGGCGGCAGAGCTGGGCCTGAGCGGCATGGAATTTGCTGTAGGCATTCCCGGCAGCATCGGTGGTGCTGTTTATATGAATGCCGGTGCTTATGACGGTGAAATGGCTAAGGTTGTTACCGGTGTGCGCGTAATGGAGCTTGACGGCACAATCAGCGAGCTGGCGGCTGCAGCTCTTGATTTCGGTTATCGCCATACAGCACTGCAGGGCAGCGGTAAAATCGTTACTGCGGTAACTGTGCGCCTGACTGCAGGTGATAAGCAGGCTATTGCCGATAAAATGGCAGATTTCAGTAACCGCCGTATCACTAAGCAGCCGTTGGAGCTGCCCAGTGCAGGCAGTATGTTCAAGCGTCCTCCCGGATATTTTGCCGGTACGCTTATCGACCAGACCGGTCTTAAAGGTTATACTGTCGGCGGTGCGCAGGTTTCCGAAAAGCATGCAGGCTTTGTGGTGAACATCGGCGGAGCAACGGCAGCAGATGTGCTGCAGCTTATCTGCGATGTGCAGGATAAGGTTTTTGCAGCGCACGGTGTGCATCTTGAACCTGAGGTTCTGGTTCTCGGCGAAGAATAATTTGTGGGAGAGCGCCGATAAGGCGCCATCTGCGTCGTCAGGGCTCCTAGGAGTATAAGATTATACGCCGTCGTCGCCCTTCCTCGTATCCGGCATCTTCTTAACAATCTCTCTGCTTATGAGAAGGGTTGAGCACACTAATAGTTTACAGGAGAAGAGAATTTTGGAGCAGCAACTTTTAACAGAACAGGAAATTCACGAGCTTGGCTTACAGGCTCTTGTTCCCTGGCTGGAAAGTCATAATTTTAAAATTGATTATATGCAGACTGATATGAATACTGTACCGCATATTTTTGCCCTGAGCGGCAAAATCCTGACGGTTATCGTCGCAGCAACGGCAATGTACCCGCACAAGGGTGTTGTCGGTGAAGCGGACAAGGCTTATACTATGCGTGTAGCAACACAGCTTGGTGCTCTTTGTGCTACCGCTTCTATCGGTCTGGTAAATGTAGATGGTCTGCCTGATGATAAAAAGCTCATGGGTACGCCTATGCGCAATGGTCATTATAAGGCAGATTTTAGTGGACTGGAATACATTCACTATACCGATAATGCACTGTGAGGTGACGTTATGGACTTGTTAACAGTTAATCAGGATAAATGCCTGCGTTGCGGCATTTGCGTAGAATGCTGTCCTTCCTGCATTCTTTCAATGGGTGAAAACGGACCGGAGTGCAATTTTGACCGTGGCTGCATGAGCTGCGGCCAGTGCGTTGCTATCTGTCCCGTAGGAGCCTTGGATAATAAATATACGCCGCTGGCGGAACAGCGTCCGGTGACGATGCCGCTGCCGACACCTGAGGTTGCTTATGAATTTTTGCGTATGCGCCGCAGTGTGCGCAACTTCAAGCCTCAGGCACCGACGGATGAAGAAATTACCCGTATGCTGGATGTGGCACGCTATGCGCCGACTGCCGGCAATTCACAGGGCATGTACTATATCGTTATACGCGATAAGGAACAGATCCGTGCAATTGCCGACACTGTTGCCAACTGGATGGAGAACGAGGTTGCGGCAGGCACCGAAAATAAACGTTATTTTCAGGTGGTACTGCGCGCTTACCGTGAGCGTGGACAGGATATTATCGCCCGCAATGCGCCCTGTCTGGTTTTTGCGTTGGCACGCCGTCTGAATATTACCGGTGTGAGCAATGCAGAGCAGAGTTGGGCCTATGCAGAGCTGTTTGCCCCGACCATCGGTTTGGGAACAACTATCGCCGGCTTTATCCAATCCTGCGGTATTGCAGGCTATCAGCCGCTGCTGGATTTGATTGCCGTGCCGCCGAAACATAAAATTGTAGGTACGCTGATGGTTGGCTATCCTAAATATAAATATCAGCGGATGCCGGAAAGACAGCATCTGAAGGTTGATTTCCGTTAGTTTATTTAAGCATGAACTATTGCCGTGGTTCATGCTTTTTATTTAAGATTTTATCTGATAAGAAGTTCTTGATTATATAGAGTGCGGACTGTGATTTATTGTCGCTGATGCTTCTATGTGGTATAATATAAAAAATTGGGTAAAAGTATATGGCACTTAAATTTATTTGAATTTTATGATGAAGTATGAGCATGAGGTGTAATAATGTCAGAAGCAGTTTTGAGTGTTAATCATTTATCTATAGGCTACGGCAGCCGCTGTGTTATCAGCGATGCAAGCTTCACTATCGGCAAGGGCGAGCTTGTAGGTATTATCGGCTGCAACGGTGCCGGCAAGAGTACGCTTTTGAAAACAATCCGCGGCATGTTGCCGAAGCAGAGCGGTGAGGTTTTGTTTTTTGATAAGCCGATGGAGGAATATACCGACAGAGATTTGGCGCGTGAGGTAGCCTATCTGCAGCAGCAGGTAGAGGTTGGCTTTGGTTATACAGGCCAGGATATTGTTATGGCAGGCCGTTATCCCTATCTTAAATGGTGGGAGCGCGAAAGCGAGGACGATAAGCGTCTGGCGCTGGACTGCATGGAATATACCGGTACGCGGGAGCTGGCAGATAAGCCGGTGACAGAGGTTTCCGGCGGTCAGAAGCAGCGTATCCTGTTGGCAAAGGTTTTGGCGCAGCAGACACCGGTGCTCTTTCTCGATGAGCCTACTACCGGTCTGGACATGGTTTATCAGGAGGAGATTTTCCGTTTTGCGCGTGAGCTGGCGCTGATGGGCAAGACGGTGCTGATGGTTGTGCATGAGCTTAATCTGGCAGCCAAATACTGCGGCCGTATTCTGCTTTTAGGCGAGGGCAAGCTGCTGGCAGACGATACTCCGGAGCGTGTTTTTACAGAGCCTTTGCTCAGCAGAGCATATGCGGCTGATATTGCCGTAAGCCGTAATCCGCTGAATAATAACCTGGAGATTACAACTCGTGTAGATGAGGCAAGCAAAGAGAAGGAAACAGCATTATTGAAAAAGATTTGCTGTGAATAGGTGAAGTATGAGAATCTTATATATCCTGCTGGCGCTGCTGTGCCTCACGCAGCAGGTCTTTGCAGGCGTAAAGCTGGAGGCAGTGTATCCCTACAATCTGGATAAGAGTGCCGCACATGTAGTGCATGGCGGCAGCACAATGCCTTTGTTTATCAATATTACCGGCTTTGATGTACCGCATGAGCAGCCGGCGCATTTGCGTGTTATTTTGCCGGAAGGCTTTAAGGCGCTTGCCAATGACAAATGGCGCTTGGGAAGCGCTGACGGCCGCCAGACGGCGGAGGCAGATTGGGTGCTGCCGGCAGATTTCGGACAGAGCTTTGATCTGCTTTACATTCAGCCGCAGACATACCTTGCACGCGGACAGAAGCAACTGCTGGTTGAGGTCAGCGGCGATGGCTGGCACGAACGCAGGGAGCTGAGCTTCAGCTATGAGCCGGCGGCAGCAGCTGTTGCTATTGCGTCGCAGCCGGGGAAGAAAATCGACAGAAGTAAATTCAACTGGTATATTCAGAGCGTTACTCTGCCGGTAGATAATTTGGGTAATAAGGATGACCACGCGGCAGAAGGCGTGGTTTTTATCCGCGATACTACGCTCGAAGGCTTTCGCAACCGCATGACGGGCGATGGTGCGACGAACTGGTCGGCAGTGTTTAACCATCCTGCAACTTTTCTGGTGCTGGATATGCGTAACCCGCAGCGCGATGTGCGCCTGTTGAAATTTAAGGCGGAGCTGATTGATAAGAAGACTGGCAAGGTTATGCCCGGTCTTTGTACCGCCGGCAAAAACAATGAGGATTCCGAGCATGGCTGGGCAGGTGACACAGGCAGCGTCAACGAAACTACGGCGCTGATTTCGCTGGACGGCAAGAAAACTCAGGCCTTTATCATTCCGTTATATGTAGATTATTTTACAGTGTTGGAGGGCGATTACAGCCTGCGTGTTACTGTAAGCGGTAACGGGCAGGAAAAGGTGCAGGAGGTACCGCTGACAATCGCCAAGAAGCATAATCTGGGCCTTTTGGCAGTAGGCTTTTCCTTTATCTGCCTGCTGGCTGTGCTGGCCTTTAGCTATAAGCTGAAGGGCTGTATTTACCGTATCGGTGCGCGCGGTGCTATTACGGTGGCACTCTTTGCGGCGCTGGCCTTTGGCGGTATCACACTGCCGACGACACTTATCGGTGATTTGCTGCATGTATTCTTAGGGCCTTTCTCCGGCTTGGTGACAGGCATTCTGAGCGGTATGCTGCTGTATTTGCTGGTGGTGGCGCTGCTAGTGCTCTTCCGTGCACCGGGCGTACTGACGCTGATGTATTTTGTCAAATATATGCTTTCCGGTCTGATGTTCGGACATTTTACGCCGTTAGGACTTTTGAGCATGTGTGTCAACGTAGCGATTTTGGAAACGCTGTTGTATCTTTCCGGCTTCTACCGCAGGCAGGAGCTGGGCAAGGGCTATATGCTGTTCATCTGCCTGCTGATGGGCGTGGGCGATGCGCTTGTCACCTTCGTCAACATGGAGCAGATGATGTTCTTCTACCGTCTGTATTATGCAGACTGGTATCTGGCGCTGTATATGCTGGTCAACGGCCTTGTGTACAGCAGCATCGGCGCCTGGCTGGGTGCTAAGACGGGCAGCAAGCTGCAGCAGGTTATGGGGGAATAGAGATGCTGAAAATAGACAATTTATCTTATCGCTATCCCTCTAGGAAGCAGTTTACCTTAAAAAATATCAACCTGACGCTGGCGGACGGTGAAATGCTACTTTTGGCAGGTCGCAGCGGCTGTGGCAAGTCGACGTTGATTAAGGCTGTCAGCGGCTTGTTGGGCAGCGAGGAGCGCGGTGAGCTGCAGGGAGCAATTTACCTGCAGGGCGAGGATATCAGCAAATGGCCACCGGAAAAAACAGGCCAGCTGGTGGGCACTGTCTATCAGTCACCGGACGACCAGCTTTTTGCGATGACGGTGGCGGATGAGGTTGGCTTTGCACTGGAGAACCAGGGCGAGGAGCCGGAGATTATCGCGCGCAAGGTGAGCGAAACTTTGCAGTTGGTAGGCTTGGGAGGCTTTGAGGATTACAGCATCCACAAGCTGAGCGGTGGCCAGAGGCAACGTCTAGCGTTAGCTTCGATTCTTGTTACCAGGCCGGGACTTTTGATTTTAGACGAGCCTGTGAGCCAGATGAATCCGCAGGGCGTGCAGAGCTTTATGCAGCTTTTGGTGCGCCTCAACCGCGAGGCAGGCATTGCTATTTTGATGATTGAGCATCGTGTAAACGAGCTTTGCAAATATTTTTCGCGTCTGGCAGTAATGCAGGACGGACGTATTGTTTATGACGGTCTTGTTAAAGATGCCTGGCAGGCGATGACAGGGCGCACGGATTTAGGCTTGCGTGAACCGCAGACGGTGAAGCTGTGCCGCGCACTGCAGCTGTCGGAGCTGACGACAGACCAGGAAAAAATAGTGCAGATGCTGCGCAGCGAATGCGAGCCTGCAGCAGCTGCTGAGCAGGCCAAGCCTGCAGGGCAACAGCAGCCTCTTATGGAAGCTTGCGATTTGTATTACACCTATCCCGGCGGCAAGGAGCCAACGCTGAAGAATTTGCAGTTTACGCTTTATCAGGGGCAGATTACAGCGATTATGGGCTTCAACGGCGCCGGCAAAAGCACGCTGATGAACCTTTTGGGCGGCCTGACACAGACGCAGCAGGGAAGCATGCTGCTGGAGGGAAAACCGGTCGACAAGCAGCTGGGCAAAATCGGCTATCTGCGGCAGGAGCCTGATCTGATGCTGCTTGCAGATACGGTGCGCGAGGAATTGTGTTGGAAGAATCACACGATTACGCAGCAGGAGCTGCAGCAGCTCTTAGAGAATATGAATTTAGCGGAATATGCCGATGATTTTCCGCTGGCGCTGAGCAAAGGGCAACGTTTGCGCGTTGTTTTGGGTGCTATGCTGGCGAAGAAGCCGGCGCTGCTGCTTTTGGACGAGCCTACGACAGGACAGGACGAACAGAGTCTGGCGGAAATCCGCCGTCTGCTTTTGGCTTATAAGGAGCAGGGGGGCAGTATCTTCATCTGTACGCATGATATGGAGCTGGCGGCACAGGTGGCCGACCGCGTAATTGTTTTGTGTGCGGGGCAGATTATTGCCGACGGCACGACAGAAGAGGTTTTGAGCAATAAGGAGCTGGTGGAGGCCGGCGGTCTTACACCGTCAGCGCTCTTGCCGGTGTGCGAGCAGGCGGGGCTTCCTCCCTGCATCACGGTAGAGGGGGTGAAGCGCTATGTCCGTAAGACAGCTATGGGAAGGCACTGATGCAGCAGGTTGGGCACAGAAGCTCAACGGGCGTACCAAGCTGCTGTTCCTCTTCCTCTTTGCAATATTGATGATTACCGTGGATAATCCGCGGACACTCTTTATTTTATTTACGTTTACCTTATTATTGCATCTGGCAGCGAAAACCTCCATTTACAAATGGAAGGTAATGGCAATTTTGCTGCTCTTAGGTCTGTGGGGCTCCATGTTCAGCCAGGCGCTGTTCTTTGCGCAGACGCCGCGTACACCGCTGTTGGTGCTGATTGCTCCGGAGGCAGGCTTTATCGGCCAGCTGACGGGCGGACTTTTCATCTACCGTGAGGGTATTTTGTACGGCGCGGTACAGGGATTGCGCAGTGCAAGCATGCTGGCGCTGGGACTTTTGGTCTGTTGGACGAGTGACCCGCGGCAGCTGCTGCAGGCATTGCTGGCCTGGCGCTTGCCGCCGCAGATGGCGTTCATGCTGGTGACGGCGATTCGCTTTTTGCCGGTACTGGCAGCAGAAACAGGCGAGGTTATTACAGCGCTGCAGCTGCGCAGTGACAGCCAGAGGGGACGCACTGCTGTGCTGCGGCATTTGCCGTATATCGCCAAGCCGTTGTTGGCGCGCTGCCTGAGGCGTGCGCAGACGCTGGCGCTTTCGGTTGTGAGCCGTGGCTTTTTCGCAGGCGGCGCCGGAAGGCGACGCCAACAGTGGGACGCACGCGAAAAGGCAAGCTGCCTGCTGCTGTTTGCAGTAGTGGTGGCAGTTGTTGGCAGTAAAATAATTTACCTGCTGTCGGAGCAGGGCTTCTACTTTGGCGTTTTCCGCCAAATCTATGATTGGACGGTGCTGTATCTATGAATAAGCTTAAAGGCTGGCTGGCGCTTGTGCTACTGCTGCTTTCCTGGTGCGCACTGTACTGGATTACCGGCAGCAGAACGCCATGGAACCAGTTTCATGTTAACAATGACGGCTCCGGTGTGAGCGTTTATCTGGGTGATATCCCAACACAGAATTATGACCGCATGGGCTTTACTAAGGCGGTAGTGCGTTATGCTGCCGACGAAGAAGGCTGGATTGTCGGTACGGAGCGTGGCGAGCTCTTCCTCTTTGACAATGAAGGACGTCAGAAATGGAAACGTTCCCTTGGCATAGGCAAGCTGATTGCTCTGTGCCTTACGTCTGACGGCAAACTGGCGATAGTAGGCGAGCAGAGCGCTGAAGGCAGGCTGTATGCTGTTGATGTTCATACGGGTGATATCCGTTGGCAGTATAAGAGTGCTGACTTCGTCGGCTCCGATGCTTCGCAGCGTTCCTATCCGTCGGTGGTGCATATTGCAGTCGACAATGAAAATAATGTCTATGCCAACGCTTACCGCTTTTTGATGCGCAAGGACGGCAGCAGAGGCTACAATGCAAAAATGCTGGCTGTAAATGAGGATGGTAAGTTGCTGTGGCAGTTCCCCAAGAATGAGGTTATCGACAGCTGGATAAACTGGTGCGATGTCAACGATAATAACGGCAGAGCAGTGTTTTCTACTTCTGCCTACGATTACCGCGAGGATATGAAGTATAAGGATACGATGTATTTCCTCGATAAAAGAACCGGCGAGCTGCTTAATTCAACGCATGTGCCGCCGATTCCACCGTTTGATAACACAGTTATGCGCGGCAGTCCCAACTTCAGTGCGGACGGCAAATATCTGGCAGCAGGAGCCAGTGACGGACGCGGAATTTTCTTTGACGAAACCGGCAAAATCATTTGGACAAGGTCTGTATCTAAGCCGCAGCAGGTGGATGGTGCATATGTAAATGCCAGCGGCCGCGACGGTTTCGTAACACCCTACGGCGTACTCTTTACCACGATTAACACCTTTAACCGTGAAAATTGGCAGCTGCCGACGCCGGTAGAACACCCGAGCAATAACAGTATTTTTGTATTCAATACAGACGGTACCTTCCGCTATCAGTATATGGCAGACGGTACGATGGAGGAAATTGCTTTCGCCGGCAGGCTGGCGGCCTGCGCGGTGGGGCGCAACGTGCGCACGCACAATTACAAGGCGCACGGAGCACTGGTGCTGGACCTGAAAACAGGCAAAAAGTACAGCTATTTCCCAACCGAAGGACCTTGTCAGGCGATTGGTATTTCACCTGACGGACAGTGGCTGGCAGGTGTGGAGGCGCCGGCACTGACTCCGGATGGCAAAATTATCGGTGCTTACCGTTTACATATCTGGAAAAATAACGCAGGAGGAGCAAAGTAAATGTTAGAAAAAATAATTCATTATTATAAGCCCTATAAGCTGATTTTGCTTCTGGTGCTGATAGGCTCATGCTTCTCGGCCTTGATGGAGCTGGTCTTTCCTTATATTGTAAGACAGATGCTCAACGTCGAAATTCCACAGAAGAATCTTGACGAGCTTTTTTACTGGGCAGGCATACTGGTAGTATTGTATCTTATCAACTTTGGACTGCTTTTCGCAATTAACTATTATGGACGTGTGATGAGCTCCGGCATTGAAAACGACATGCGCCGTGATTTATTTGCGCATATGGAAAAAATGTCCTTCCGCTTTTTTGATAATGCCCGCACAGGTCAGCTGCTGTCGCGTATTACGAGCGATATCGTGGAAATCAGTGAGCTGACATTTAAAGGTCCGAATGACCTTCTCATCTGCACCATCAGTATGCTGGGTACGATTTTCATGATGCTTTACCTGAACCCCTTCCTTGGTTCTATTATCAGCGTGCTACTGCTTTTCAAGGCAGTGCATTCTGTTTATGTTAACAGGAAGATGAAGCGTGCCTTCCGCCGCAGCCGTGAAAAGTCCGGTGAGGTTTCGGCGCAGGCAGAGGAGGCACTGAGCGGTATCCGTCTGGTGAAGGCCTTTGCCAACGAGCCGTTGGAGCTGGAACGCTTTATGCGCAAGAGCAACGAGCTTATGCGCGTGCGTAATGAATCCTTTGGCATCTTGTCATACTTTAACGGCACTATTACCTTCTTTACCAATATTACTAACCTTGTTGTATTAGTCTGCGGTGGTGTGATGGTTGCTGATGGCCAGCTGCCGCTGAGCGATTTTGTCGCTTTCTTCCTATATGTCAACATCTTTATGAAGCCTGTTTTCCGTCTGCTGATGTTTACGGAAATGTACCAGCGCGGTATGGCCGGTTACAATCGCTTCAATGAGATGATGCAGCATGAGGTGGAGATTGACGATGCGCCTGATGCGATTGCTGCAGGTGAGATTAAGGGCCGCATTACCTTTGAGAATGTAACCTTTGGCTATCTGCAGGATAAGCCGGTGCTGAAGCATTTTGATCTTGATATTGCTCCCGGTGAAAAGGTGGCCTTTGTGGGTGCTACGGGTGCAGGCAAAACGACACTGGCAAGCCTGCTGCTGCGCTTTTACGAGCCGACGCAGGGCAGAGTGCTGCTTGACGGCGTAGATATCAGAAAGTATAAACAGAGCTACTTGCGCAATCATGTAGGTTTGGTGCAGCAGGATGTTTTCCTCTTCAGCGATTCTGTTAACTTTAATATTGCATATGGCAAGATTAAGGCAAGCGAGCAGGAGATTGAGCAGGCTGCCAAGCTGGCGGCTGCTGATGACTTTATCAGCGCGCTGCCTGAGGGCTATGAAACTAAGGTCGGTGAGCGCGGCGTGAAGCTGAGCGGCGGGCAAAAGCAGCGTATTGCTATTGCCCGTGCCTTCCTGAAAAATCCGCCGGTAATGGTTTTTGACGAAGCGACGAGTGCGCTTGATACCAAAACGGAAAAGCAGATTCAGAAGTCCCTGGATAAGCTGGCTGAAAGCCGCACTACGCTGATTATCGCACATCGTCTGTCTACGATTATCAACGCTGACAGAATTGTGGTGCTGCATAACGGTGAAATTGCGGAAATCGGCACACACAAAGAACTAATGGCCCTTGGCGGCATTTATAAGCGCCTTTATGAGCTGGATGAACAGGATTAAGCTTAAAAATTAAATTTAAGCAGACGGAGCAGTTAGAGTGCCTTTCGAGCAGATAATTGCTCCGTTTTTTATGCTATGTATACACTTGCGGAGCTTTGCGCTTATTGACATTCACAGGCAAAAATTATATAATTTTTTTATATGCAATCTTTGTCTGCTGCGGTAATTTCCGCAGTAATGCAGTATTATTTTTCGAAGGAGCGAATGAACTACTATGAAATACATGACTGGTAACGAAATCCGCGAAAAGTTTTTGAAATTTTTCCAAGATAGAGGCCATCTTATGCTTCCGAGTGCTTCCCTGATTCCTCAGGATGACCCGACTCTGCTGATTATCGGTGCAGGCATGGCACCGTTCAAGCCGTTTTTCACCGGCAAAATGAAACCGCCTGCTACTCGTATCACCACCTGCCAAAAATGCGTGCGTACCGGTGATATTGAAAACGTTGGCCGCACTGCGCGCCACCATACCTATTTTGAAATGCTGGGCAACTTCTCCTTTGGCGATTACTTCAAAAAAGAAGTTATCCCCTGGAGCTGGGAGTTCCTGACCAAGGAGCTTGGCCTGCCTGGCGATAAGCTGTACATCACCATCCACACTGAGGATGATGAAGCTTTTGATATCTGGCACAATGTTGTAGGTGTTCCTGAAGACCACATTGTACGCCTGGCTGATAACTGGTGGGAAATTGGCAGCGGTCCGTGCGGTCCTGACTCCGAAATCCACATCGACCTCGGTCCTGAACGCGGCTGCGGCAAACCGACCTGCGGCCCCGGCTGTGACTGTGACCGTTTCCTGGAAATCTGGAACCTGGTATTTACCCAGTTCAACCAGATGCCTGATGGCACCTACCCACCGCTGAAAAACAAGAACATTGATACCGGCGCCGGCTTAGAGCGTTTGGCAAGTGTTGTTCAAGGCAAGCCGTCCAACTTTGAAACTGATCTGATTTTCCCGATTATTGAATATGCAGCTAAGATTGCTAATGTTGAATATGGCAAGGACAAGGCTACCGACGTTTCCCTGAAGGTTATCGCTGACCATGTACGCAGCATGACCTTTATGATTGGTGATGGTATTCTTCCGTCCAACGAAGGCCGTGGCTATGTACTGCGCCGTATCCTGCGCCGTGCTATCCGTCACGCTCGTCTGCTGGGTATCAACGAGATGTTCCTGACCGGTGCTGTTGACGTTGTTATCGGCATGTTCGGTCACGCTTACCCCAACCTGGTAGAGAAGGCTGACTTCATCAAAAAGGTTGTGGAAATGGAAGAAACCAGCTTCCTGCGCACTCTGAAACAGGGCTGCGAGCTGCTGAACGAGGAGATTGAAAAGCTGAAGGCTGAAAACAAAACCGTGCTCGACGGTGCAACTGCTTTCAAGCTGAACGATACCTTTGGCTTCCCCTGGGAACTGACTGAAGAAATTCTGGAAGAAGCCGGCATGACTATGGATAAAGAAGGCTTCGACGCTGCGCTGGAGGTTCAGCGTAAAATGGCGCGTGAAGCACGCAACGATAAAGAGGGCCGTCCGGTTGTTTATAACACCAGCGGCATCAATGTTGCTGAACTGAAGGTTGACGAAGCTGCAACCGAAGCTAAGATTGTAAAAATGTATCCTGCGCATGACGCACAGCCGATTGAAAACGCTGCTGACGGCACTGATGTTGCTGTTATCTGCGACGTTACCGCTTTCCATGCTGAGGGCGGCGGCCAGCTGGGCGATATCGGTACTATTACCGCTTCGACCGGCGTTATCGCTGTAAATGTTACCAAAAAGCTGCCTGACGGCGCTGTTATTATGATCGGTTCCGTAACCGAAGGCACTGTTGCTGTAGGTGACGCTGTTACCTTTGCTGTAGACAAGGCACGCAAGATGGATATCGCTCGTAACCATACCGCAACCCATCTGCTGCATGCTGCTCTGAAACAGGTTCTGGGTGCCCATGTTAACCAGGCCGGCAGCTATGTTGGTCCGGACCGTCTGCGTTTTGACTTCTCCCACTTCTCTCAGGTAACTGCTGAGGAGCTGAAGGAAGTAGAGGCTATTGTCAACGAGCAGGTGCTGGCTGGCAAAGCTGTTAATATTGAAGAGCTGCCGATTGAGGAAGCTAAGAAGAAGGGTGCTACTGCTCTCTTCGGTGAAAAATACGGCAATATTGTTCGTGTTGTTACCGTTCCGGACTTCTCCATGGAATTCTGCGGTGGCAACCATGTAAGCAATACTGCTCAAATCGGTATGTTCAAAATCGTTAGCGAAGGCTCCAGCGGTGCAGGCGTGCGCCGTATTGAGGCTGTTACCGGTCATGGTGCTGTGGCTCATGTAAATGCTACCGAGGAAATGGTGAACGGTCTGGCTGCTGAGCTGAAATGCCGCTGCTGCGACGTTCCGACTCGTCTGGAGGCTCTGCAATGCGAGCTGAAGGCAGCACAGAAGAAGGCCGAAGAGCTGGCTGCAGAAATCGCTAAGGCGCAGGTAAGCAATGTTGCTGATCAGATTAAGGATGCTAACGGCGTTCCTGTTCTGGTACAGAAGGTTAATGCTGACAGCGTTGACGCTCTGCGTAATCTGGGTGACCAGATGCGTGATAAGGTGGGCGGCGTTGTTGTGCTGGCTGCTGTTATGGGCGAGAAGGTAAGCATTCTGACCATGGCTACTAAAGATGCAGTTGCTAAAGGCGTACATGCGGGCAACATCGTTAAGGCTGTTGCTAAGCTGTGCGGCGGTGGCGGCGGCGGTCGTCCGGATATGGCACAAGCCGGTGCTAAGGACGTAGCTAAGGTTGATGAAGCACTTGCTGCTGCTTTTGATATCGTTGCTGCTATGGTGAAATAATTACTTCGTTTAGCAGACGTTGAATTAAATATTACCTAAAAATAAAACTGACGAGGCAAATTTTGCTTCGTCAGTTTTTGTATGTCTGTAATAGTGCTTTCAGCCGGTTTGATTACAGTTGTAAAAACCGCTTGCCGAGAAGCATTTTTTGTTAAGCGTTATTGCAACGCCGATAATATTTTTACTATGTATTTTTTGACAAAGAGTCCGAATCGTGATAAATTCATATTAGCAGGAGTTTTTATTTTGAGCGTGGGCTATGTCTCCGTATGTGTGTATATTATGAAGGAGGTTTTTCTTATGGCAGAAGATTTTGTTGGTGTAAGCGGTTCTCTTAATGAAAGCTTTGTCGGTGCAGCCAATGATAAGCTGTTCGAGGTTCCTTTTGAAGCACTGGAGGTGCGCATGGCTAAGGAAAAACCGCAGCTTGTGCCCGGACTGACGGCTTTGAAGAAGGCTATGTCTGCGCCTGCGTTTGAGCGTCTGATTAGCCCGCTGCTGAATATTAACCTGGGCGATGATGCGTTGCTGCTGGTTGCCGGCGATGAAAGAGTGCGCACGGAGCTGATCGGCAAGTATCTGCCTGTGATTAAAGCTGCTTTTAATGTTAGCAATGTGCGTGTTGTCGGTGGTGCACGCAACGGCTTAGACGCATATTGAGGCTGTGAGTTTGTAGTTTTATAATGTGTATAAAAAACGTCGTGAGCTTATGAGTGCTGATCATTGCTTACGACGTTTTTTGTAATTAACGTTTTACATTCTTATAAGCATTGCAAGCTTATCTTTACAAGCTGCCTGCTCTATCCAAAAAGCCACGCAGAATGTCGCAGGAGGCAGCGAACTTAGCCTGCTCTTCTTCCGTAAGCTTCAGTTCAAGAATCTCTTCGATACCGTTCTTGCCGATGACACAGGGTACGCCGGCAGCAACGTTCTTCTGACCGTATTCGCCGTTGAGTGCGGTGGAGCAGGGCCAGATGAGCTTCTGATCATGGAAGATAGCCTTAATCAGCATGCAGGCAGCATTGGCAATACCGAATTCTGTGCAGCCTTTGCCGTCAACCTCAATATCACCGGCTCTTTTAACCTGCAGCTGCAAATCATCCAGACTGAGGGCAGCCAGCTCCGGACGTTCGCTGCGCAGCTGGGCAAAGCTCTTGCTGCCGATGCGGATGCGGGACCAGACAACGAAGCTGGAATTACCATGCTCGCCCATGCAGAAGGCCTGAATGGATTTACGGCTGTAGCCTGTTGCGGCGCTGAGTACACGCAGCAGGCGGTAGCTTTCCAGGCTGGTGCCGGTGCAGAAGCAGCGATGCGAATCCCACTGCATCTGACGGCGGATATGCTCGCAGATAATATCTGCAGGATTGGAAATGCTGATCATAATTCCCTTGAAGTCAACCTGTTTCAGGTGGCTGATAACTTCGTTAGCCATCTTGATGGAATCATCAAACATATCCAGACGAGTTTCGCCGGGACGACGGCTGCGGCCGAAGGCCATTACCAGAATATCTGCGTCATTGAGCTCACTGTATTCACCGGCGCGGATTTTTGCGTCGTGACCGCAAAGAGCACCGCTGACACAGTCGTCCAAATCCAGTGCCTGTGCTGCAGCTTTTTCCTTAAGAATATCAATAAGTACAATATCATCTGCTTCACCGGATTGGATGAGCGCTAAAGCAACGTGAGAGCCGACGTGACCTGCGCCGACGATTACAACCTTACGAGTTTTGAACATAACAGAGACCTCCTTATGAAAACAGGGAACCGTCCCCACTTGTGCTGGAGATAGCTCCCTCATTTTTTCTATGCGGTGAAAATATGCCGGTGCAGTATTTATCCCGCTTCGCTATTTTATTTGTTTGCTTCTGCTTCGGCAATAACTTTATTGATATCTTCGATAAGAGCATCAACATCAATGCCGTGAGCGCCAGCGCCTTGACCGATGGTTTCGAAATGAGCAGCCATGCAGCCGATGCAGCCCAGACCATATTCAGCGAAAACCTCCATTATTTCAGGATGGTTTTGAACGGCTTCAATAATGCCGGTATCTTTAGTAACCATTGTATAAGTCTCCTTTTTATAAAAATTGTACACGAAATCCGTACTCATTCATTATATCATCTGTGCTTCTAAAAGCCAAATTTATTACTGAAAATTTTTTGCGAAATAAGCTTGACAGAGTTCACGTTTTTTTGATTATTTTTTCACATTAAGCCGTGAAATACTTGCGTTTACGGCTAATAAACGATATAATGGAGAAAAGTGGTGCAATGTGGGTAAAAAGGGGGCGACAAAATGCTTTTAGGTGAATACGAACACACTCTGGATGCAAAAGGTCGTCTTGCTATGCCTGCTAAGCTGCGTGAAAGTTTGGGCAGTAAGTTTATAATTACCAAAGGTCTGGACGGCTGTCTTTTTGTTTACGATATGGAGCAATGGCATCAGTTGGAACAGAAGCTGGCAGCCTTGCCGATGAGCCGCAAAACAGCGCGTGATTTTACACGTTTTCTCTTTGGCGGTGCCTGCGAGGGCGAATGTGACAAGCAGGGCAGAGTGCTTTTGCCGGCAAACCTGCGTCGTCATGCCGGTCTGGAAAAGGATGCTGTGATTGTGGGCGTAGGCAGCAGAGCCGAAATTTGGGATGCAGGCCGTTGGAACGAATATAACGAAGAAAATGCCGAGGATGTGAGCGAGCTTGCAGAGCAGCTTGCTGACTTAGGAATATAAGATTGGTGTTGGCTATGGAATTTAAGCATACAAGTATTCTGCTCGCTGAGAGCGTGGACTTTCTGATAACAGATAAAAATGGTATTTACGTGGACTGCACTATGGGCGGTGCAGGTCATAGCAGTGCGTTTGCCGCACAGCTGGAGGCAGGCGGTCTTTTGATTGGCATTGATCAGGATGATGATGCTATTGCTGCCGGTTCCGAACGCTTGCTGAACAAATTTACCTGCAAAACCGCAGTTGCCAAGTCCAATTTTGAAAATTTTTCCCAGGTATTGGATTCTATGGGAATTGATGAAATTGACGGTATCTTTTTTGATCTTGGTGTTTCGAGCTATCAGCTGGATACACCGGAGCGTGGTTTTTCGTATATGCATGACGGACCTTTGGATATGCGCATGAATAAAGAAGCAAGTCTGGATGCAGAGTACATTGTAAACCACTATAATGAAGAAGAGCTGGCGGATATCATTCACCGTTACGGTGAGGAACGTTGGGCGAAGCGTATCGCACAGTTTATTGTGGCGGCACGCAAAGAAAAGCCGTTGACTACTACCTTTGAGCTGGTGGATGTCATCAAGAAGGCTATTCCCAAGGGAGCAAGACTTGACGGTCCGCATCCGGCGAAGCGTACCTTTCAGGCTATCCGCATAGAGGTAAACAACGAGCTGGGAATTTTGGCAGATACTATGGAAAGAGCCGTGAACCGCTTAAAGAGCGGCGGCCGTATCGGTGTCATTACCTTCCATTCGCTGGAGGACAGAATTATTAAGCAGACCTTTGCCAAGCTTGCCAAGGGCTGCACTTGCCCGCCGCAGCTGCCGGTGTGCGTATGCGGTAAAAAGCCTTTGCTGCGCAAAACAGGCAATATTGTTCCATCCAAGGCAGAGGTGGAAGAAAATCCGCGCAGCCGCAGTGCGCGCCTGCGTTATGCAATTAAGATTTGACAGATGCACATAGATAAATTTTGATGTTTTGATGAAGGGTGATTTTGATGCTTGCCAGAAAATACGATAATTATGCTTGGCAGGAGCAGCCTGCCGAGCAATATGAGGTTCAGCAGCCTGCCCGCAGAAAAGTACATAGACCTGATCCGAGAAGAGTGCTGCGCAACAGAATTCTTAAAGCATTTTTACTTATTATGGCAGCTTATTTTATTGTTGTTTTACGCAGTAACGCTATGGTGCAATATGGCAATGAGCTGGTGAGCCTGCAACAGCAGGAGACTCAGCTTATCACCAAAAACAACGAGCTGAAAATCGAGGTTGAGCAGCTGAAGGGTCCTGACCGTATTATCGGTTTGGCCGAACAGTATTTGGGTATGAGTGTTGCCCGCAGCAATATTTATGTTAAGGCTGGCGGAAGCAGCAATTCTTTGGCTGTGCATAACAAATAAACATAGCCATTCAGTTTATATTGTGATATAATTTGAATGGGTTTTTGGGAGGCAGCCTTTTGGCTGCCGTTTCAATTTAAATTCTATACTATAATTAAACTAGAAGTAATTTACGGCTTTGCTCCTTGAAGGGCAGAACGTAAAACAGGGGGGTTAATAAATGGAAAAGCAATTAGCTTCACTCCTTGCCTTATTGCCGCAGGCTGAGGTAATTGGCAGTGCCGATAAAGTTATTACTGATGTAACTGCCGATTCCCGTGCGGTGGTAGCCGGCAGTCTTTTTATCTGCCTGAAGGGTGCAACTGTAGACGGACATAAATTTTTGACGATGGCTGCCGAGAAGGGCGCTGTTGCTGCGCTGGTGGAGGACGTTCCCGCTGAAGTACCGCAGGGTGTTACTCTTATTAAGGTTGCTGATACGCGTGAGGCTATGGAGCTGGTAACGCCGTATTTTTATGATTATCCGGGACGCAAGCTGAGAATGATCGGCGTGACCGGTACTAACGGCAAAACAACCTCGACGAATATTATTCGCCTGATTCTGCGTAAGGCAGGCTATAAGGTTGGTCTGATCGGCACTATCAATATTATGATTAACGATGAGATTACCGAATCTCATAACACTACTCCGGACGTAGTTGACCTGCAGAAAACACTGTACGCTATGTGCTGCGCCGGCTGTGACTACTGCGTAATGGAAGTTTCCAGCCATGCTTTGGCGCTGAAGCGTGTGGCAGGCATTGAATATGACTGCGCTGTGCTGACGAATATTACCCAGGATCACCTGGACTTCCATAAAACAATGGAAAACTATCGCGATGCCAAGAGCCTGCTCTTTGAGCATCTGACCGACGGCAGTAAGCCGAATAAAAACGCTGTCTTCAATATGGATGATCCAAGCTCCGCAATTATCCGCGAGCGTACCAAGGCCAACGTGCTGACCTACGGCGAAGGCCATGATAATGACATCTATCCGCTGAGCTTTACGGTAGAACCTAAGCATATGCAGCTGCTGTTGCATACTCCGGTGGGCGAAATGGACCTGGAGCTGAAGATTACCGGCGAGTTCAACGTGTATAATGTTATGGGTGTTATCGGTGCAATGCTGGCTGAAAATATTGACAAGGATATCATTGGCTCCGTACTCGACGGTTTTGACGGCGTCCCTGGACGTTTCCAGCTTGTTGAGGCAGGACAGCCTTATACTGTTATTGTAGACTACGCACATACTCCCGACGGTTTGGAGAACGTGCTGAAAACAGCGCGCTCCATTACCCGCGGTAAGCTGTGGGTTGTGTTCGGCTGCGGCGGTGACCGTGACAACAAAAAGCGTCCGCTGATGGGTGCGCTGGCGCTGGAGCTGGCTGACAATATCGTTGTTACCTCCGATAATCCGCGTACCGAGGATCCGGAGCTGATTATCGACGAAATCTTTACGGCACTGCAAAATGTGCCTGCAGGCAAGCACGTTACCCGTCTGAGCGACAGACGTGAGGCAATCTGCTATGCTTTGGCAGAGGCTGCTGACAATGATGTTATTCTGATTGCCGGCAAGGGCCACGAAAATTACCAGATTTTGAAGGACAGAACTATTCACTTTGATGATAAAGAAGTTGTAATGGAATACTGGAGTGATAAAAAATGCTGAAGGCCAGTGAAGTTTTAGCAGCTACTAAGGCTGTTTGTGCAGATTTTGAGTTTACCGGCGTAACCACCGATTCCCGTGCGGTAAAGCCGGGAGAATTATTCGTAGCGCTGAAGGGCGATAATTTTGACGGCCATGACTATTGCGCCAAGGCTGTGGAGCTGGGTGCTGCGGGCGTTGTCGTATCCCATGAGGTGAGCGGCCTGCCTGCGGGCGTTGCTGTGTTCATGGTAGAGGATACGCTGCTTGCTTATCAGCAGCTTGCGCATGCCTACCGTCTGCGTAAGCAGGGCCTGAAGGTTTTTGCTATCACAGGCTCCAACGGCAAAACCTCTACTAAGGATTTGCTGGCTGCCTGCCTGAGCTGCAAATATAACGTTGTCAAAACTCAGGGCAACTTCAATAATGAAATCGGTCTACCGAAAACCTTGCTGAGTATTAAGCCTGATACCGATATTGCCGTTGTGGAGATGGGCATGCGCGGCTTGGGCCAGATTGCCGAGCTGTGCCGCATTGCCGAGCCTGACAGCGGTCTGATTACCAACGTGGGCGAAACCCACATGGAGCTTTTGGGCAGCATGGAAAACATCGGCAAGGCCAAAAGCGAAATCGTACTTAATTTGCCGGAGGATGGCTTTGCTGTGCTCAACGGCGATAACGAATACGTACTGCCGGCAGCAGACAAAACCAAGGCAAAAGTTGTTTACTTCGGCCTGGGCGAAAACTGCGACTTCCGCGGCAGTGATATTGTGACCTCCGGTGCAGGTACTACCTTTACCTGTACCCATAAGGCTACCGGTGAAGCTGTCAATGTAAGCCTGCAGCTGATTGGCGAGCATAACGTTTATAACGCATTGAGCGCTATTGCCGGCGCCTTCTGCTACGGCGTGCCGATGGCAGTAAGCGCGCAGGCGCTGGCAACTGCCCGTCTGACAGGCAGCCGTCAGGAAATCGTTTATATCGGCGATATTACCTTTATCAATGACGCATATAATGCAAGTCCTGCTTCTATGGAAGCGGCACTGAAAACCTTGGCTGAGGCCAAGAAGGCAGCGCATGGCAAGGCCCGCACTATTGCTGTGCTGGCAGACATGCTGGAGTTGGGAGATATCAGTGAGGATGCGCATCGCCGTGTAGGCCGCTGGGCTGTAGAAAACGGTGTAGATTTTGTACTGACCTACGGTCCGCAGGCTGCTTATATTGCGGATGAGGCTGCAGAGCTTGGCGGCAAGAGCAAGCATTGCGCTGACCGTCAGGAGGCAGCGGATGCTCTGCGTCTGATGGCTTCCGCAGGTGATATTATCCTGCTTAAGGGCAGCCATTCCATGCAGGTTGACAAAATGCTGGAGCTGTTCAAGTAAACTTAAGAGAGTGAGATTTTAGTAGATGTTAAAATTAATCGGAATTCCTGTGACTGCGTTTATCGTGTGTGCTTTAATCGGCCCGGTGCTGATTCCTTATCTGCATAAGCTGAAGTTCGGCCAGTCTATCCGAGAGTGCGGACCGGCAAGCCATATGGCGAAAAGCGGCACACCGACGATGGGCGGACTTATGATGCTGGCAGCGTTGCTGGTTGCTTTGCTGTGGGGCAACTTTACTCCCCATGTAATTATTGCTCTGGTGCTGACAGTAGGCCATGCGGTCATAGGCTTTATAGATGATTACATCAAGGTTGTAATGAAGCGTAATCTGGGCCTGACTGCCAAGCAGAAATTTTTACTGCAGTTCATTCTGGCCGGTGCCTATGTATATTTCGCCGAAACTCATATCCGCAATACGGAGCTGTGGGTTCCCGGCATCAATGCTGTCATTGATTTAGGCTGGGGGTATTATGTGCTGGCCTTCCTGCTTTTGGTTGGCACAACCAATGCCGTAAACCTGACGGATGGTCTGGACGGACTGGTTTCCTTTGTCAGTCTGCCCGTTACCATGGTTTTCGCTTTTATTGCTTACATGCAGGGCATGTTGGATCTGAGCGGTTTTTCTTTGGGACTGACCGGTGCCTGCCTGGGCTTTTTGCTGTTTAACCGTCATCCTGCCAGGGTATTTATGGGTGATACCGGTTCCTTGGCTTTGGGTGGTGCTATTGCCGCTTTAGCGCTTTTGACACGTACAGAGCTGCTGCTGGTTATTGTCGGCGGTATCTATGTAGCGGAAGCGCTGTCGGTAATTATTCAGGTTACCTACTTCCGTTTTAGCGGCGGTAAGCGTATTTTCCGCATGTCTCCGCTGCATCATCATTTTGAGCTGGGCGGCTGGCCTGAGGTTAAGGTTGTGCGTGTTTTTACAGCAGTAAGCTGCGTATTGTCTGTCATTGGCTTATGCCTGTGGCTTAATGCATTTGTATAAAAAATCTTCGGCTATAACCGTTTTGTCGCAAATTTTGCGGTGAAAGGGCTATAGCCTATGTATGTTTATGAATAGAGGGTGTTTCTTGATGACTAAAAAGGATGCTGTAATCGTTTACGGCGCAGGCATCAGCGGCCGTGGCGCAGCGCAGGTGCTGGCAGATAGAAAGCAGCAGGTATATTTGTATAACGATATGGACTGTACTTTAGAGCCGCAGCTGCTGCAGCTTTTAGAGAGCGTTGGCGGTGGGCTGGCCATCGGTCAGGCTGCATTTGAAGGCCTGCTTGATATTGCAGGTGTGCTGGTGCTTTCTCCGGGTATCGCCTGCGATAACGCAAATGTGCTGCTCGCAGAGCAGCGCGGACTGGAGGTCATCAGCGAGGTTGAGCTTGGCTACAGGCTGTATGGCGGTCACATTGCCGCTATCACCGGTACTAACGGCAAAACCACTACCACTACTATTGTGGGCGAGATGCTCAAACGTCTGCCGGAGCCTTCTGCAGTAGGTGGCAATATCGGCCTGGCACTGTCCAAGGAGGTAGAGAGCCTGCCTCAGGATGGTTGGCTCGCTGCCGAGCTTTCCAGCTTTCAGCTGGAAAAAGTAAGCAGCTTCTGCCCTGACATCGCAGTAGTGCTGAACCTGACTCCGGATCATCTGGAGCGCCATCATACGATGGAGGCCTACGGCGAGGCGAAGAAGAACATTTTCCGTCAGCAGGGCGAAGTGCAGGTTACGGTGCTTAATTACGATGATCCTATTGTGCGTACCTGGGGTGCGGAAACTAAAGGCCGCCTGTGTTACTTCAGCCGTAAGGAAAAACTGCAGCAGGGCATCTATATGCAGGATGGGAATTTTATCATCAGTTGGGACGGCAAGCAGGAAACTGTCTGCAATATCAGCGAGCTGCATCTGTTCGGCGGTCACAACGAAGAAAACGTGCTGGCAGCCATTGCCTGCGGCTTTTTCGCCGGTGTGAGCATCAGCGATATGGCTGATGTGCTGCGTAACTTCCGCAGCATTGAGCACCGCATTGAATACGTTGCTACGATTGATGGCGTACCGTATTACAATGATTCCAAGGCTACCAACACCGATTCTACAATTAAAGCGCTGGAGGCCTTCAAGGATGGCCACATCATCCTGCTCGCAGGCGGCCACGATAAGCTGACGCCGCTGGAGCCGATGATGGAGCTTGTTAAGGAAAAGACTGATGCTCTGATTCTGCTGGGCGCTGCCAAGGAGCGCTTTAACAAGGCAGCTGTTGCCTGCGGCGTGCAGAATATCGTGCTGGCTGACAGCTTTGAGGATGCAGTGAGCAAGGCGCATTCGATGGCACATAAGCCACAGGTAGTGTTGCTTTCGCCGGCCTGCTCATCCTTTGATATGTTTAAGAATTATCCCGAACGCGGAAATTATTTTAAAAAGCTGGTACACGAGCTGGAGGGAGGTAACGTTAAGTGAAGGTAATTCTTTCCGGCGGCGGTACGGGCGGACACATTTATCCGGCCCTGACCATTGCGGATCAGATAAAAAAACTGCAGCCTGAGGCGGAAATCAGCTTCGTGGGCACACAGCAGGGCTTGGAAAAGGATATCATTCCCCGCTACGGCTACAAGCTGCAGTTCATTGAGGTAGCAGGCTTTAAGCGCAGCCTGAGCCTGGATACCCTGCGCAGCGCGGCAAAGCTTTTTGCCGGCTTATATGATGCCTACAAGATTATCAGTAACGAAAAACCGGACCTGGTAATCGGTACCGGCGGTTATGTCTGCGGCCCGATTGTTTTCATGGCAGCGTTAAAGGGAATTCCCTGCTGCATTCAGGAGCAGAACGCTATGCCCGGTGTAACCAATAAAATTTTGTCACGTTATGTGCGTAAAGTATTTTTAGGTTATAAAGAGGGCGGCAAATATTTTCACGGCAAGGCAGAGCTGGAATATACCGGCAATCCTATCCGCAGTGAAATTCTGCAGCATACGCGTGAGGAAGCTGTTAAGGAGCTGGGGCTGGACCCGGCGAAGAAAACGATTCTCGTTTCCGGCGGCAGCCGTGGTGCGCGCACCATTAACAACGCTATGCTGGAGGCAGAGCTGGCGCTTTCCGGCAGAGCCGAGGTACAGGTGCTGCATGCGACCGGTGACGTGAATTATGACGCATATATGGCGGAAATCAAAAAGCGCGGCGGTGTGGCAGATAACATTATTATCAAGCCTTATCTGCATAATATGCCGGTAGCGTTGGCTGCGGCCGATCTGGCAGTATTCCGTGCCGGTGCAATCGGCTTGGCAGAGCTGATGGCTAAGGGAGTGCCGTCGCTTCTGGTACCATATCCGTATGCTACGGCAAATCATCAGGAGTTTAATGCCAGAGCGGTAGAGGCTCAGGGTGCTGCCAAGGTTATTCTTGATAAGGACCTGACGGGCGACACCGTGTTGGAGTTTATCGAGCATTTATTAGTACATGAAGAGGAATTGCAGCAGATGCATGCGGCGGCCCAAAAGCTTGGCAGACCGCGGGCTGCAGAGGTTATAGCCAAAGAGGCTGTGGCCTTGACTAAACAATAAGGGAGGGCCTCGAGTGGCTGAAAACAAATTAGCAAACCTGCATAATATACATTTTATCGGTATCGGCGGCGCCGGCATGAGCGCGATTGCTTATGTATTGATTAAGCGCGGCTATGATGTAAGCGGTTCCGATTTAAATGCCGGTCATATGTCGGCACATCTGGCGGAAGAAGGCGCTATGGTTTATATGGGCCATGCTGCCAGTCAGGTGGAGGATGCCGAGGCTGTAGTTATTTCCACAGCGATTCATCCCAACAATCCGGAGCTGATGGAGGCCAGAAAGCGCGGTATTCCCGTGCTGCACCGCAGCGATGTGCTGGCTGCAGTGATGAATGCTGCCGACGGCGTAGCTGTTGCAGGCGCTCACGGCAAAACTACTACCAGTGCGATGATTTCCTGCATTGCGGCAGAAAGCGGTATTGACCCGACTGTTATCATCGGCGGCGAGGTAAGCAGCCTTGGCGGTAATGCGCGCAACGGCGCAGGTCGCTTTGTGGTAGCGGAGGCGGATGAAAGCGACGGCTCCTTCCTCAAGCTGTATCCGTATCTTGCTGTAGTAACTAATATTGAAGATGATCATCTGGATCATTACGGTACAGAAGAAAATATATATCAGGCTTTTAAACAGTTTGTAGGCAACATCAAGGAAGGCGGCAAGGCAGTCCTTTGCTTTGATAATGCCAAGGTACGCCGTCTGGCTGCCGAAACCGATAAAGAGGTAATTACCTACGGCGTAGAAGGCGAGGGTGCTGACTACATTGCTCGTGATATTTCCTACGGTGTTGACGGCACCAGCTACAAGCTGTACTACAAGGGAGAATTTGTGACAGAGGTTCATCTGATTGTTCCCGGCAGACATAATGTGCTGAATTCTATGGGCGCGTTTGCTGCTGCACATGAGATGGGCATTGCTACCGACAAAATTCTTGCATCCCTGAAAAAGTTCGGCGGTGCCAAACGTCGTTTTGAAACCAAGGGTAAAGTCAATGGTGTCTGGGTTGTTGATGATTATGCGCATCATCCGACAGAAATCGGCGTAACGCTGAAGGCTGCCAGACAGACGAAGCCTGAGCGTCTGTTGTGTGTATTCCAGCCGCATCGCTACACCCGTACCAAGCTGCTGTTCTCTGAGTTCTGCGAATGCTTTAAGGATTGCGATGAGCTGATTCTGACTGACATTTATGCAGCCAGCGAGGAAGCAATTCCCGGCGTGAGCAGCATGCATCTGGCGGAGGGTATCAAAGCAGCGACCGGTCAGGAGGTGCTGTATATCGGCAAGCTGACCAAGGCTGAGGAATACCTGGAGCGCGTTGTACGTCCCGGCGATCTGGTGATGACCATCGGTGCCGGTGATGTGTTTAAAATTGGAGAAGAATTAGTTAGGGAGTTGGAAAGAAATGCAGATTAATAAGCAGGATGTTGTTGCTGTTGTTTTAGGCGGGCCTTCCTCTGAGGCCGAGATTTCGCGTGTTACCGGCGGCGCTATTGCCAACGCACTGCGCGAAAAGGGCTATAATGCTAAGGAAGTAGAGCTGAATCCGTCTAATCTGATTAACGAGCTGCGTGATATGAACGCTAAGGTAGTATTTAACGCCGTTCATGGTATGTACGGTGAGGATGGCCGTTTGCAGAGTATTCTGGAGGCAGCAGGTATTCCTTATACCGGCTGCGGCGTACTGGCAAGCGCTGTTTCTATGGATAAATCCGCTACGAAGCGTTATCTGCAGTCTGCAGGCATTCCTACCGCACCCTGCATGATTATCAACAAGCGTGATGCAGGTGATTTGCAGACGCTGGCAGAAAAAATTATTTCCGAGTTCGGTCTGCCTGTAGTTATTAAGGCAGCAACTCAGGGCTCCAGCATCGGCGTGGTAATTCCCAAGACTGCACAAGAGGTTGTGCCTGCACTGGAGGAAGCCTTCAAGTATTCCGAAAATGTGCTGGCAGAAAAGTGCATCAAGGGCAAGGAGCTGACGATTTCTATTATGGAAGAGAACGGCGAGCCTAAGCCGTTGCCGGTTATCTGGATTGCACCGCATTCCGGAGCCTATGACTTCCATTCCAAATACACCAAGGGTGCTACGGATTACCACTGCCCGGCACCGTTTGATGAGAAAACTACTGCCTATATCCAAAAAATTGCCGTAGAAACCTACAAGCTGCTGGGACTTTCCGGTGTAGCGCGTGTAGATGCTATGCTGGGAGATGAGGATGGTGTTGCTTATGTACTTGAAGCAAATACTGTTCCCGGCATGACGGCAACAAGCCTGGTTCCGAAGGCTGCTGCTGCTGTTGGCATCAGCTTCCCGGAGCTGTGCGAGAAAATTTTACTGAGCGCTAAATAAAAAAGTTTTACTAGGAGCCAAAGGAGGTGCAGCATGGATTCATCGCAGACTATACGCGAACAACTGCGCAGACGCAGACGCCGGAAATTCTGGCACCTGGTGCGTCTATTGGTATCTACGGCTGTACTTGCTGTAACATGTACATATGCCTGGCGCTATGTGCATAATCCTGCATTTGCCTTTGGCAATGTCAGCATTCACGGAAGCAGTCAGCTGACGGAGGCAGAGGTTATCTCGCTTGCAGGCTGCGGGCAAGGCCCGTTGAATCTTTTCAATGCCAGCTCCGGCCGTCTGCGTGAGGCTTTGCTGCATGATGTCCGCTTTAAGAATGCAGAGGTGGCTTACCGCTTTCCGGCAACCTTGCAGGTGAGCGTAGAGGAACGGCAGCCGGCGCTTTATGTTGCCAATTCCTATCACAGCTATCTGAAGGTGGATTATAACGGCGTTGTTCTTAGTGTGACGACTACTATTCCGGATGCTAAGGCTCCTGTGCTGGCCGGCATAAAATGCGGTAATCTTTATCTGGGCGATAAGGTTGCCAATACGGGTGTGCTGCAGATTCTGCAATTTTTGCAGCAGCTGACGCCGGAGGCACTGCAGCGTATCGGTGAAATTGCCGTTGATGATAAGCAGGATGTCAATCTGCAGCTGAGCGGCAGCTTTCCGGTGCGTCTGGGCAGGGTGCAGGAGGTATCACAGAAGGCTTCTGTGTTTATGACTGTGTTCAACGAGATTAAAGATAAAAACATTAAGGCTGAATATATTGATTTGACCTTCGGTAAGCCATATATCAAGCTTTTGCCAAAATAAATTGCTGTTAACTTGTTACAGCTGCAAAGCTGTTGCAGCTGATGTCACAGTGAGGGTGAGATAATGAAAGAAATTTTTACTATGGATTTAAAGGGCAAGCTGTTGATTGCCGTGGTATTCATGGTGTTGGGATTTATGCTTTCGGTACAGTATAAAACTACAGAGCTTCAGCGCAATGTGCGTATGGACCGCGTAGAGGATTTGTCGGAACGCCTGAAGATTATGGAAGCCGAGAACAAGCAGCTGCTGACGGAGCTGGAAACCTTGCGAGCAGGTGCTGCCAAGGATCCTGCTGATGACCGTATGAAGCTGATGGCAGGCACGACTGACGTAGAGGGCGAAGGCATTGAGATTTTGCTGGATGACAGCAATATTGCCAAAAAGTCTGGCGAAAATCCTAATTTGTACATTATTCATGATGAAGATTTGCTGCGTGTACTCAACGAGCTGCGTGCTGCCGGTGCGGAAGCAATTTCTGTCAACGATCAGCGCATTGTAGCTATGAGCGAGATTCGTTGTGCCGGACCTACTATTTCGGTAAACAATGTCCGCAGCGCTCCGCCTTATGTTATAAAGGCTATAGGCGCTCCTAAAACTCTGAGCAGTGCCCTGCGTCTGCGTGGCGGTGTTGTAGAAACCTTTGAGTTCTGGGGCATTCAGGTAAAAATCAAGACTGTTGAAAAGCTGCATATTCCGGCGCTTAAAGCACCGCGTAGCTTTGAATACGCTAAGACAGTGGAAAGCAAGGAGGCAGCGAAATGATTGGATTTGCATTTGCCGGCCTTTTGCTTGGTCTTATACTCGGTGTTTACTGTCCTTTCAGAGTGCCGCCCGAATACGCACGTCTGCTTGCCGTAGCCGTTATGGCCGGTATGGATGCAGTACTGGGCGGTGTACGTGCTTCACTCGAAGGCAATTATGATACTCAGGTTTTCATTTCCGGATTCTTTATCAACGGTATCCTGACTGCCTTTTTGTGCTATGCAGGTAATCTGATCGGTATCGATTTATATCTGGTAGCGGTACTGATTTTCGGTATGCGTATTTTCCAGAATCTGGGAATTATCCGTCGCCTTTATATGGGCAAATAAGTGTCCTGTCGGAAGATGAAGAAAAAAATTCATTAATAAGCAGGAAAATGGCACTTTCATGTTGAACAATATAAAAATGATTTTTTTATAAATAAGCTACCCAAAGCTAAGGGGGACGTAGAATATGTTTGATGACGTAGAGACAACCTTTGAACCGTTGGCCAATATTAAAGTAATTGGTGTAGGCGGTGGCGGCAATAACGCCGTAAACCGTATGATCGACGCCGGCGTAAGCGGCGTAGAATTTATTGCAGTGAACTGCGATAAGCAGTGCCTGATGCTTTCCAAGGCAGAAAAACGCATCCAAATCGGCGAAAAGCTGACTAAAGGTCTGGGTGCAGGCGCAAACCCTGAAATCGGCGAAAAAGCTGCCGAAGAATCCCGTGACCAGATTCTGGAATCCCTGAAGGGTGCAGATATGGTATTTGTTACCGCAGGTATGGGCGGTGGTACCGGTACCGGTGCTGCGCACGTTGTTGCGGAATGTGCCAAAGAAATCGGTGCGCTGACTGTCGGCGTTGTAACCAAACCCTTTGGCTTTGAAGGTCCTCGCCGCATGAAGCAGGCTGAGGCAGGCATTGTCAACCTGAAGGAAAAGGTTGATACCCTGGTAACTATTCCTAACGACCGTTTGCTGCAGATTATCGAAAAACGTACTTCCATGCTGGAAGCATTTAAAAAGGCCGATGACGTATTGCGTCAGGGCGTTCAGGGCATTTCCAACCTGATTGCTGTTCCCGGTCTGATTAACGTTGACTTCGCCGATGTCAAGACTGTTATGTCCAATGCAGGCAGCGCTCTGATGGGCGTTGGTACCGCTAAGGGCGAAGGCGGCGGCAAGGCTGCAGCCGAAGCTGCTATCAAGAGCCCGCTGCTGGAAGCATCTATCGATGGTGCTCGCGGCGTACTGATTAACGTTATCGGCGGCAAGGAGCTGTCCCTGTTTGACGTTAACGAAGCTGCCAATATTGTCAATGAAGCAGCAGATCCCAATGCAGTGGTTATCTTCGGTGCTGTTATTGATGAAAGCCTTAATGACGAAATCCGTGTTACGGTTATCGCAACAGGCTTTGAGAAGAAATCTCCTGTTACCAAAAATGCAGTTGGCGGTCCAGCATCTATCAACCGCAACAGTAGCGGTGTTATCAAGAATTTCTCCGATCCGAATGAAATTCCGCCATGGCTGCGTCACTGATTGAAAGGAAGGCAGTAATATGAAGTGCCCGTTTTGCTCCTACCGAGACAGCCGTGTTATCGACAGCCGTGCTGTAGAGGAAGGCTGTTCTATCCGTCGCAGACGAGAATGCCCTAATTGCGGCAAACGCTTTACTACATATGAAAAATATGAGGAAACACCGCTTGTTGTCAGCAAGAAGGATGGTCGTCGCGAGCTTTTTGACGGTAAAAAGCTGCTGGCAGGTCTTTTGAAGGCTTGCGAAAAACGCCCAGTTCCTTATGAAAAGATTAAAGAGATTGCCGACAGCATCGAGCGAGAGCTGCGGATGAGTGCGGATGCGGAAATTCCCAGCGCCCAGATTGGTGAGCTGGTTATGAAGTATCTGGAGCAGACGGATCAGATTGCTTATGTACGCTTTGCTTCCGTATATCGTCAGTTTGCCGATGTGCGTAATTTTATGCAGGAGCTGGAACGCATCATGCAGAAATCTAAAGACGCAAAATAGAGGTGCAAAATATGAAGAAGTATTTACTGCTTACTTTAACGGCTCTTATGCTGGTGGCCGGCTTCAGCGGCTCGGCACTGGCTAAGGAAAGACTCTTTACGTTTTCCAATAACAATAACGGAGCTGTGAAAGAGGTTAATTATTATCTGGATAATGGTGCCAAGGTTGTGTTTATGGACACAGCAGCCAAGGCTACCGACAGCACGGTGATTATCACCGTAGTGCTGGATATACCGGAAGGTGTGCCAGCATATCAAAAGTAAATAGCAAAAGGGTGCCGCAGGCACTTGCAAAGGGAGACGGCATTAGCCGTCTCTTTTGGTATTAGAGATAAAAGGAGCGGTTTTGATGCAGGATTTTATCATTACGCAAAAAAATAATATCTGGTGGGGAATGTTCCCTCGTTTGATGCAGGCGGGCTTCGGTAATGCCTGCAGCTGTCGTCTGCATGGAGAAAGCGACATGGTACCGGGTACTTTGAACCTGGCTTTGCATGTGGGTGATGAGGTGGAACTGGTGCTGCAGAACCGTCGCCTGTTTGCGCAGGCTCTAGGTTTGGACGCATCAAAATTTACTACCTGCGAGCAGGTGCATGGCAGCAATGTTGCGGTGGTAGATGAAGCCTTGGTCGGCGCCGGTGCGACAGCGCTTGCAGATACGATTAAGGATACGGATGCTTTGGTTACGAATCTGGCGAATGTACCGCTGCTGCTATTTTTTGCAGACTGCGTGCCGCTTCTTTTCGCCGACGAGCGCCAAGGCGTGTGCGCTGTGGCGCATGCAGGCTGGCGTGGTACGGTGGCACAGATTGGGGGCAAAACTGTAGAAGCTATGCTGCAATCCTTCGGCTCCCGTCTCGAAGATATTATTGCGGCGATTGGTCCGTCTATCGGCCAATGCTGCTACGAGGTGGACGATTTTGTGCGCGGCAAGGCAGCAGGCTACGAGCAGTTCTTTGCGCCCAGAGCAGAAAAGCCCGGCAAGTATCTGCTGGATTTGTGGGGGTATAACCGCCAGGTGCTGCTGGACGCAGGATTAAAGGCGGAAAATATTCTTACTGCCGGTGTCTGCACGGAGCATAACCAAGAAATGTTCTGCTCCTACCGTGCAGAGCAGGGAAAAACAGGGCGCATGGGTGTGTGCCTGTATAGAATGTCTGACAATAAAAACGCTTAAGTGCTACGCGTGAAAAAGACTTAGGGTTGAACGTGAGCTTAGAAGCTTAAGGTGATACGTTAAAAAATGCGTTATGCAGCGAGTCGCTGAATGCTTCAGGTAATGCGTTAAAATTTTACGAAAAGAGTGAGTGAAGATGCTGAAGGATACCTTTATATTTCAAGGACCGTTAGGGGAAATAGAGTGTGTTGTAGAACCGAATCGGAGTGAGAATAATGCTGTACTTGTTATGGCGCATGGCTTCCGCGGCAGCCGCGACAGCGGCGGGCGCGCTGCAGGAGTGGCGCAGCAGGCTGCTGCACACGCTGCCGTAGTGCGCTTTAACTTTACGGGTACGCAGATAATTTCGCGTCAGGTGGAGGAGCTGCGCGCCGTACTGGCGGAGGTACGCCGCAGACAGCCCGGCTGTAAGCTGTTTCTTTTGGGACGCAGCTTGGGTGGCGCTGCCTCCATCATTACCGCGGCTCAGGACGGAGCTCTCGCCGGCCTGATTCTGTGGGCAACGCCGAATAATCTGCGCTTTACCTTCCGCTATGTGATGACGGAGGACGAATATCGTCGTCTGGACAGCGGCGAAACCCTGCATTTTAACGATGAACGCGGCGAATGCGATTTGACACCGGATTTCCTGACGGACTTTGACCAATACGATTTGCCTGCATTGCTGCAAAAAGCGCAGCCTTTGCCTGTACTTTTGCTGCACTGCAGTGCGGATGAGGTGGTGCTGGCAGAGCAGGGGCAGCGCAACGCCGCAGCCGTTGGCGAGGCGGCTGAGCTGCATATCTTTGAAGGCGGCGACCACAGCTTTACGCAGTACAGTGAGCAGGCAGGCGCGCTGTTGAGCGATTGGCTGGGCAAACGCTTGAAATGCGGCGCTTGTTAGTTGTATAATATACTTGAGAAATTATATCCTTTTCTATGGGAGGAAAGAGCATGAAGAAATTGTTAATAATCTGCCTGATGCTGGTGTGCGCACTGGGGCTTACAGCCTGCGGTCAGGAAAAACAGGAGCAGGCGCCGAAGGCAGAGCCTGCGACGGCGGTTTTCAACACAAGCATGGGCGATTTTGAGGTGAAGCTGGCAACAGATTATGCACCGAAAACGTCAAAGAACTTTATTACACTGGCGGAAAAGGGCTTTTATAACGGCCTTACCTTTCACCGCGTAATCGATAACTTTATGATTCAGGGCGGTGACCCTGCCGGCAACGGTACCGGTGGTCCCGGCTATACTATTAAGGATGAGTTCAGCAGTAAGCTGCTGCATGACGGCCCCGGTGTAATTTCCATGGCAAACCGCGGCCCGAATACCGGCGGCAGCCAGTTCTTTATCACCCTGCGTGAAACTAAATGGCTTGACGGTAAGCACGCTGTTTTCGGCAAGGTAAGCAAGGGCATGGATGTTGTTTATAAAATCGGCAAAACAGCAACAGATTCCAATGATAAACCGTTGGAGCCTGTAATCATTAAGAAGGTTACGATAGAAAAACGTTAACACCCCTTTTAAAACAGGTAGGAGGAAATTGCTTGGCTAGTGAAGAAGAAAAAATACAAGGTATACTCGAAACTGTTGACCAGCAGGAAATGGTTGGCATTTGCGGACGTAATGATGAATTTCTGCGTTTAATCCGTGGTGCTTTTGACTGTACAATCGTCGCGCGCGGCAATCAGATTACAATGAGCGGACGTGCCGAAGAGGTGGCACAGCTGGAACAGCTGCTGCAGGAGCTTCTGTTTTTGTACCGTCAGGGACTGCCGCTGACAACGCATGATGTGCGTTACAGCATGTATATGGTGAAGGCAGGAAATTTGGAAAGTCTGCATCGCATGTACGCTGATACGATTATCGTTAACAACCGTGGCCGTCAGGTGAAGGCCAAAACATTGGGACAGTGGCAGTATGTGGAAACCATCCGCCATAACTATATAACCTTGGGCATCGGACCTGCAGGCACAGGCAAAACCTACCTGGCAGTGGCGCTGGCAGTAGCGGCGCTGAAGAAAAAAGAGGTGGAGCGCATTATCTTGACGCGTCCTGCGGTAGAAGCAGGCGAAAAGCTGGGCTTTTTGCCGGGTGATATGCAGGATAAGGTAGACCCGTACCTGCGTCCTCTTTACGATGGTCTTTATGATATGCTGGGCACAGAAACCTTCCAAAAGTATCTCACCAAGGGCACGATTGAGGTTGCACCGCTGGCCTACATGCGCGGACGCACGCTGAATGACGCCTTCATCATTCTGGACGAGGCGCAGAATACTACGCCGGAGCAGATGAAGATGTTCCTGACGCGTTTCGGCTTTGGCAGTAAGATGGTTATTACCGGTGATATCACGCAGATAGATTTGCCGGGCGGCAAGAACAGCGGCCTGAAGGATGCAGCGCGTATTCTGGGCAACGTACCGGGAATCGGCGTGATTAAGTTCAGTGAGCAGGATGTTGTGCGCCATGAAATCGTCGGTTCAATTATCAAGGCTTATGAACGCTTTGAAAAACAAAAAGAAAAATATAACGGAGAAAAACAGCATGATAATTAATTTGGAAAATGACCAGCAGAAGCTGGAGCTTTCCGCGCAGGTGCTGGAGCGCCTGCAGGAGGGCTTACAGGCAGTAGCACGCTTGAATGAGCTGCCGGAGGAGTCCGAAGTTGATGTAACTATTGTCGACGATGAGGAAATCCATGCGCTGAACCGTGAGTATCGCGGTATGGATAAACCTACCGACGTTTTGAGCTTTGCGCTGGACGAGGACTGCGAGGATGAAGATGAGCCGGAGCTGATTGGCGGACCGGAGGAGCATCTTTTCGGTGATATCATCATTTCGGCGGAAACAGCACTGCGTCAGGCAGAGGAATACGGGCACGGCCTGGAGCGCGAAATGACGTATCTGGCAGTGCATGGTATGTTCCATCTGTTGGGCTATGACCATATGACGGAGGAGGATAAGGCTGAAATGCGTGCGAAAGAGGAGGAAGCTCTGCGTGCGATTAACCTTTCCGAAGAATATTTTGACCATCCCACAGGTATTCATTGATGCTTAATGCACAATTATTTATAACTAACCTGTAAAAAACATAGGAGGTGCTTTCCATGAAAGACGTAAAACTGAATGAATTATCCCCGGCTTGGCGCGAATTGTACGATGCAGCGGTTGCTGCCCGTAAGAATGCTTACATTCCTTATTCCAACTTTGCTGTAGGTGCGGCAGTACGCTGTGCCAACGGAAAAATCTACGGTGGCTGCAATGTGGAAAACGCTTCCTACGGACTTTGTGTCTGCGGCGAGCGTAACGCTATTTTCCATGCTGCCTGCGCCGGTGAGCGTGAGATGACAGAGCTGTGCGTAGTTGCAGATACCTCTGGCCCCGTTTCTCCCTGCGGTGCCTGCAGACAGGTAATGCGCGAGTTTGGTATCCAAACCGTGATTTTGGCAAATATGAAGGGTGACTTTAAAATTACTACGGTAGAAGAGTTGCTGCCGTATGGTTTTGAATTATGATAACAGGAGCTGATTAAGATAAAGAAGGTAAACAACGAAGAAGCTAAACATTATGCCGGCTTTGTGGCAATGGTGGGACGTCCGAATGTGGGCAAGTCCACTCTGACAAACAGTCTGATTGGTGAGAAAATCGCCATCATGTCCGACAGACCGCAGACTACACGCAATAAGATTATGTGCATTATGAATACTGATAACGCACAGATTATGTTTCTTGATACACCGGGCATTCATAAGCCACAGCATAAGCTGGGCGAATACATGGTGCGTACGGCAGAAAGCACCCTGCAGGAGGTTGACGTTGTCCTCTTTGTAGTGGATGCAACCGAAAAACGCGGCGCAGGCGAGGATTATATCCTGAACCTGTTGCAGAAGGTAAAAACACCGGTAATTTTGGTAGTAAATAAAATTGACAAGCTGGCAGACAAGCAAAAGCTGTTCCAGATTATGGAAGGTTATAATAAGCTGTATAAATTTGCGGCGATTGTACCTGTTTCTGCATTGAATGACAGCGAATTCCCAGGACTGGTGCAGGAAATCACTAAGCATCTGCCGGAGGGACCGGCGTACTTCCCGGAGGATATGATTACCGACCAGCCGGAGCGCGTGATTGCCGCTGAAATGATCCGTGAGAAGGTATTGCGCCTGACGCGTGATGAAATTCCCCATTCCGTAGCGGTTGAGGTGGACGAATTCAAGGAGCGCGACGAAGAAAACGTTTATATCAGAGCAACAATTTTTGTAGAGCGAGAATCGCAAAAGGGCATTGTTATCGGCGCTAAGGGCAGCCTGCTGAAGAAAATCGGACAGCAGGCGCGTGCTGATATCGAAAACCTGCTGTACTGCAAGGTCTTTTTGGATTTATGGGTTAAGGTTAAGGCTGACTGGCGTAACAAGGATAAAGCCTTGAAGCAGCTTGGCTACAAGGAGTGAGGACTTATCAATTTTTTTCAGAAACTGATTGATTTCTGGCACAGACTGCCGCTTGCCTGGCATTACCTGCAAACAGGCACCTGGCACAAGGAGGGCAGCGCCAGCAGTGAGGACGAGCTGCGCCAGCTGGTGAGCGCCAGCGAGCGCCACGGCCAAATTGACCATGTCGAGGGCAGCATGATCGGCAATGTTTTTGACTTTGCCGACCGTGTAGCGCGCGAGGTCATGGTGCCACGTCAGGATATGGTATGCCTGTTTTTGGATGATACGCTGGCAGAAAATATGGCTGTTGTGCGCAGCAGCCATCATACGCGCTATCCGCTCTGCATGGAGGACAAGGATCAGGTGGTGGGTACGCTGCATGTGCGCGACCTGCTGAAGCTTAAGCCGGGGCAGACTACATTTGACCTGCGCCGTCTGATGCGTCCGATTGTCGTTATTCCGGAGGCTATGCCGGTGCCGAAGGCCTTGCACCTGATGCAGCAACGTCATGTGCAGATGGTGCTTGTGGCAGATGAGTACGGTGGTACTGCAGGCCTGATTACTATGGAGGACCTCGTAGAGGAAATCGTCGGTGATATTCAGGACGAGCATGAAGCGCAGGAGCCGCCGGACGTGTTGCAGCTTCCCGATGGCAGGATTGAATTTGACGGCATGGTGCTGCTGGACGATGTGGCAGAGCAGCTGCCGATTGTATTTGATGATCCTGAGGAGGATACCATCGGCGGTTATGTGTTCGGTCTGCTGGGGCGCAAGCCTGAGATTGGCGATGCTGTGGAAATTTCCGGCTACAGCTTTAAGGTGCTGCGCACGGAGGGCTTCCGCGTAGTGCGCGTGCTGGCTGCGAAGCTGCCGCAGGAGCAGGAACAGAAAGAAGAACAGCAGGATGAGTGAGTCGCAAAGGGAGCTTTTGGCAGATGATGCGCTTGTTTTGCATGTGAAAAACTGGCAGACGGCTGATAAATATGCGGTCTGCTTTACGAAGGAGCATGGCAAGCTGCGCTTTATCGCCTATGGTGCCCGCTATGAAAAAAATATACATGGCAGATTGCTGCAGCCCTTTGCCAATCTGCATATTGAGGTTCAGCAGGGTCAGAAGATAGACAAGCTGCGCAGCTGTGAGCTTTTGCAGATGCCCAAGTCTATGGATATGCAGCAGATGGCTTATGCGGCGGTAGCATCGGAGCTTACTGCCGTACTGACGGAGGACAGAGTGCCGCAGCCGGAGCTTTATGAAATGCTGGGCGCTGCCCTGGCGGCGCTGATGCAGCGTAATCCGCGTCTTGTTGTTTTGTCTTATGCTATAAAATTGCTGGCGGCTACGGGCTTTGCACCGCAGCTTACGCATTGCGTGCATTGCGGTGAGGCTGTGACGGCACAGGAGAATGCGTGGTTCAGTCCGCTGCAGGGCGGGCTTATCTGCAGCAGCTGCAGAAGCAGCTATAATGGTGACGGGCTGGAGCCGTGCGGTGCAGAAACACGCGAGCTGTGGCAGTGGCTGGCGCAGCTCGATTACGAGCAGCCGACGCCCTTTAAGGTGCGAGGCGGTGCGCTCATGGAGCTGGAAAAAATTCTCTTCAAGTTCATCTTCTTTCAGACAGATAAGCCGTTGAACAGCTTAAACTTTTTGAGTCAGCTGCAGCTGTGAGGCTGTGTAGAAGGCACTTAATTGAAGAACGTAAAACGTAAACAAAAACGCTAAAGGCTTTGAAGTTTTTAGCGTTTTTTGCATGCAAAAAGTCCGCTCACATGGAGCGGACTCAGTAAAGGCTATCTTAGACATTATACGTAAAGGTGTAGTTTTAAGCATAACGCGGGAGAATTTTTACGTCAGAGAGGAAGTATCTTTATCCTCAACCTTCAGAAAGATTTTGTTGACGTACTGCTCGCAGTCGCAGGAGAACCAATGATTTTCCAAAGGAAGGATATAAATATTGCCGACAGGCTCCAAATCATTGGTCTGTAGAAAGCGTTCGATGCGCTGGGATAATTTTTCAGCGTTCTCGCAAAAGGTACCAGAAAAAATAATTTCCAGATACAGACCGGCAGGCAACGTCATTTTGATGGACTGTCTATGCTTGGTGGCGCTGGTGACGCAGGAAAAATATGCCTGTGAACGTTGAAATTCATGCTTTTTAAAAAAGCTTTCCTGGTCTAAAACCCAGCCTGCATGATTAGGCAGTGCTCCCTTGTGATGCGCGCGTCTTTGACCATGACGGGCAAATTTGGTAATACGGCTTTTGCCGTCATCACTTTCCGCAAGCGGCGTCAGACGCAGCAGACGGTCATTTTGCCAGCTGAGCGTCAGGTGGCGACATGTATTAAGCTCCTTGACGTGCATATCCTCCTTGATGCGTTCGATGGTGTCGCAGATTTCCTGATTGTTGTGGATGATTGCCTGACATTCCGCTGTTTTTTCCTGCAGCAGCTGCAGAAAATGCTCCTTGCTGCGGTCCTCCAGATATTTTTTGATATTGGCAATGCTGATATCCAGCGCACGCAGGTTGACGATTATCTCCAAATCCAGAAATTGCTGGATAGAATAATTGCGGTAGCCATTTTCACTGACAAAATCCGGTGAAAGCAGGTTAACCTTGTCGTAGTAGAGCAATGACTGCTTAGATATATTAAAAATTGCTGCCAGCTCGCCGGCAGTAAAGTACTTTCGCTTGTCTTTATTAATCATAATTGTTCCTCATAAGCTTGACTATAATACTAGTATATAGTTTAATATTAAAAGAAGTAATATCACTTCTTTTTATCTAGTAAATTATATCATATTTTCTTGCTAGTTGAATAGAAGTTTTTGAGTATAGGATGGAGGTCAATGTCTAATGAAAAAAATTGCGATTTATGGTAAGGGCGGTATCGGCAAGTCCACAACAACATCAAATCTGTCGGCTGCATTCAGTGAGGATGGTCTTAAGGTTTGCCAGATCGGCTGCGATCCGAAAAATGATTCTACCAGACTTTTGCTGGGACGTATCTGCAGCCAGACTGTGCTGGACATGGTGCGCGATAATGATGAGGTTGCGGCAGAGGATATTGTCCATACTGGCTATAACGGCATTAAATGCGTAGAGGCCGGCGGTCCTGAACCGGGCGTAGGCTGTGCGGGCCGTGGTATTATTGTGGCGCTGGAAAAGCTGCGTTCGCTGGAGGTGCTGACGGACGAGGATCTGATTATGTATGACGTTTTAGGTGACGTAGTTTGCGGTGGCTTTGCTGTGCCAATCCGCGAAGGCTACGCAACCGATATATATATTGTTTCTTCCGGCGAGCTGATGAGCCTGTACGCTGCCAATAATATTGCCAAGGGCGTTAAACGCTTTGCTATGCGTGGCGGTGTGCGTCTTGGCGGTATCATCGGCAACGGCCGTAATACACCTAACGAGCAGCAGCTGCTGCAGGAGTTTGCCAAACGCCTGCACACTCAGCTGATTGCTTTTATTCCGCGTGACGTTATCGTCAATAAGGCGGAAAACAATCGCCAGACGGTACTGCAATATGCACCGGAAAGCGCTCAGGCCGGTGTTTACCGCAAGCTGGCGCATGATATCTGGCATAATGAAAACATGGCTATTCCTACGCCGATGAGCTTTGAAGAGCTTGAAAAGCTGGTGGCCGAATATGGCAATTAAAACAAGACGCTTTTACAGTGCACGCAAAAGCTGCAGCTGCAGCATGCCGGGCGTGTGGCGCGCTGTTGCCTACATGGACGGCGCTGTAGTAGTTTTTCACAGCCCGCGTGCCTGTGCTCATGTAGCACGCACGATGGATATCAATTCCCAATACCGCACGCTTTCCGAGAATGAACGCGAGCAATGGGGCTCCGTTCCGCTGCTCAGCAGCCAGATGCAGGAAAAGGACGCAATTTTCGGCGGTGTGGCGCGTTTGGAAAAATGTTTGCGCTTTGCCATTGAAACCTATAAGCCAAAATGCCTGATGATTGCCAATTCCTGCGTTGCCGGTGTTATCGGTGACGATGTGGAATCCGTGGCACGCGAGGTAGAGGAGGAATATAATGTTCCTATTCTGACTGTGGAATGCTGCGGCTTTTTGGGTGCAGAATATTATGATGGTTATTTTGAAATTACGCAAAAGCTGTTGGAGCGCTTCGTCAAGCCTTGTACCAAGCAAAAGGACAGCGTCCTGCTTTTAGGCGATAACGGCGGCCCGTGGGGCCATTACGCAAAAGAGGTTACCCGTATTCTGCAGGAGTTCGGCGTAGAGGTTATCGGTCAGTTCCCCGGCTATATGGCTATGGATGAGCTGGAAAAGGTGGCGGCTGCCGAATATGCGGTTGTGCTTGGCGGCCGCGGGCAGACGCATATCGGCTTGCGTAAGGTTGCGGAGCAGCTGCAGGAAAAATACGGCACACATTATCTGGCCGATATTTATCCTGTCGGCTGGCAGGAAACGCAGGACTGGATTATCAGCATCGGCCGTATGCTGGGACGTGAGGCGTTGGCAGAGCAGGTGCTGAGGCTGGAGCAGCAGCGCTTAAGTGAGCATCTGCAGCATTTTCTGCCGGTAACGGAAGGCAAGAAAACAGTGCTGTGCATCGGCCGTATTCTGAGATATTTTCATCCGGGGAATATCCTGCAGACCATCAAGCTTTTGCGCTTGAATCTTACCGGCATTATTCTCTTGGATTCCTATGACGGTGATGAGCGCGAAGCGATGCTGAAGGTTGTGCAGGAAAACAGCGATGTGCCTGTTTATACTACGGCGGAGGGTGAAAAGCTGGTAGCGGATGCAGACATTGTGCTGACAACGCACGAACTGCAGAATAAGGAGGCACGCCAAATTTTCCTGCCGATGCTGCCGCAGGTTGCCGTTGCCGGTGAGGTCAAGATGATGCAGGGAATCTATCAGAGCCTGTGCAGCAGGCTGAAGGGAGGCGTGCGCTATGTCTGAAAAGCAAGGTTGGGGCAATATCTGCGAGCGTGTGGATACCTGTGCGCTGACAGGTGCAGGAGCCTTTTTCGCTGCTATTGACAAGAGTGAGGTTTTGATTAACGGACCGTTGTGGTGTTATTTTTATGCTTTGAGACATCTGGAAAAGGCGCGTCCCGATATGTATACGCGCTTTTACGGCTCGCAGCCTGATAATAACGCTGTTATTTACGGCTCCGAGGAATATGTGACGCAGGAACTGCAGCGCATGTTGGAGAATGGTCACAAGCCGTCGATACTGCTTTTGGAAAGCAGCTGTTCACTGAGCTTAATCGGTGATGACCTGGCAGGCATGGCGCGCAAGCTGCAGCTGCCGTTTCCGGTAGTTACGTTGGACAGCGGCGGTATGGTCGGCGGCTTTGCCGAGGGCTACGCCAAGGCTGCCAAGAAGCTGTTTGCGCAGCTGTTGCCGCAGACTGCGACAGCAAAGTCCTTGGCAGTGAATATTTTAGGACAATCGGAATTTTATCTGCAGGGTGCGGCCGATACGCGGGAATTAAAACGCTTACTGCAGCTGGCAGGCTATGAGGTGCTGTGCACTCCCGGCTGCGAATGCACGCTGGAGGAGCTGCAGCGTTTGCCTGAAGCTGCGCTGAACATTGTTACGAATGCGGAGCTGGGGTTGCCGCTTGCCGAATATCTGCAGAAGCAATACGGCACGCCGTATATTTTTGCCGGACTGCCTTACGGGGTGCAGGGAACGCTGCTCTGGCTGCAGCAGATAAATGCGCAGCTGCCTGCACCCGCTATGGATAAGGTGACGGCAGAAGCTCAGGCGCAGGATAATTATCTGCTGAGCCGTAATAATGAAGCGATTGCACTTTGGGGCAGCATGTGGTTTGACAACGTGCTCGTCAGCGCGCCTGCTACACAGGCGCTGTGCCTCGCACAGACGCTGCGCACGGAATGGACTGACATCGGCAGGCTGACGGTCATCTGCCAGCAACCGCTCAAAGATGCGCCTGCCTGCGACACTGCAGAGGCGATTTACACTGTCGGCGTGGACGATGCTGCCATCAGTGAATATTTTAAAACCTGTGAAAATGTACTGCTGCTGGCAAGCAGCAGCGAAAGCTCGGTTCTTTATCGCAGAAAGCAGTGCAGCTTTGATGCCTGCAATATCTGCTATCCTACGAATGATGAGGTGTTTATTACCAAGCAGCCGATGGTAGGCCTGCAGGGCAGTGCCTATATGCTGGAGCGTCTGTGGAATTGCTTTATCCGCAGGAAAAAGAACAAAGTAGAGTAGGTGGTCTATGAAAAAGCTATTGATGATTATCAGCCTGTTGCTTTTGGTATTTACTGCAGGATGCAACAAACAGCAGGCTGCCGATGTTCCTGCACCGCCGGCGGCGGATGCAGCCTACAGCGTTACGGACGATGCCGGAAGGACGCTGCACTTTGAGCATAAGCCGCAGCGGATAGTTTCGCTTACATATGGTACGGATGAAATCCTTACCGATTTAGTTGACATAAAACGTATTATGGCCTACAGCCGTTGGGCGGGCGACAGCGAAATCAGCTTTATTACCAAGGAGCAGGCCTATACTGTGGGACGCAAGGTGCCGGAAAATACCGAAGCTGTTTATGCATTGCAGCCTGACCTTGTTGTTGCTTCAACGGCCACCTCTAGCGACTTGGTACGCAGTCTGGAGGGGTTGGGCGTGCCGGTTTATATAGCGCGCAGTCCGCATAATTATCAGGAGATGTGCGACAAAATCCGCGGTATAGCTGCAGCGGTAGGCGAAAATCAGCAGGGGGAGCTGATGGTGCAGAAGATGGATACGCACCTGCAGCAGCTGCAAAAACGCTTGCGTCAGATTCCGTCAAGCGAAAGGCGCGTTGCTGTAGCCTTTAATTTTACCTCTGCCATGGGGCGGAGAGGAGATTTGCTCGACAGCATGCTGACGATGGCGCATGTAATTAACGGCGCAGCCATTGTTGCCGATGAAAACAAGAGTGAGCATGGTATGCCTGCTATCAGCAAGGAACAGGTGGTACGCATAAATCCGGATATTTTTATGCTGCCGACCTGGAATTATAACAATAAACAGGATGTGCAGGGTTATGCTTATGCCGTAATGAATGACCCTGCTTATCGTGATGTCAAGGCTGTACGCAACAAGCAGATTAAGTTTGTTTCGGACAAATACCGCTATGTTGCCAGCCAGCATATTGTCGATGCTATTGAAAACATCGCGCATGCTGTATATCCGGAAATTTTTTGAGGAAGTGTGTTTGTAGATGATTATTAAACGTGAACGGAGTCCATTGGCTATTATTCTTTTAGCAGTTCTCTTAGTTGTTATTGCCTGTGTATCGCTGACCTTCGGTCAGATAGATGTGCCTGTGGGCAAAGCGCTGGCAGTTATCGGCTCTCAGTTGAATCTGCCAGGCTTTACGGATGCTGATTACAGCAGGGAGCAGCTTGCCGTTATCTGGTATATCCGTCTGCCGCGTATGCTGGTAGGTGTGCTTGTAGGTGCGGCGCTGGGGATTTCCGGCGCTGTAATGCAGGGCATCTTCAGCAACCCGCTGGCTGATCCCGGTCTTATCGGTATCTCCTCCGGTGCTGCTACCGGTGCCGTGCTTTCTATTGCTTTGGGTGCAGCCTCTGGCAGCATGTTTGCTATGCCGGCCTTTGCCTTTTGCGGCAGTATCTGTGCTGTGTGCCTGACGGTATTTTTGGCGATGCGTAACGGCAAAATACCTGTTATGACGCTGCTTTTGGCAGGCGTTGCCGTGGGTATGCTTTTGGGTGCGATTACCTCCGGTCTGCTTACATTTATGAACGAGCAGAAGCTGCAGCAATATCTGTTCTGGATGGTCGGCGGTCTTGATTACCGTCGTTGGGAGCACGTATATCTGGCAGTGGGACCTGTGCTGTGCGGCATTATTATTATGTGCCTGCTGGCACGTCACCTGAACATTCTGGTGCTGGGCGAAACGGAAGCCAAAGCCGTTGGTATGCCTGTTACTGCTTTCCGCATGGGGCTGCTTTTTGTAGCAGCTATGACTACTGCTACCTCCGTTTGCGTCAGTGGTAATATCGGGTTTGTCGGCTTGGTTATTCCGCATATGATGCGTATGCTTATCGGTCCTGACCATCGCGTGCTTTTGCCTGCCAGCGCACTTGGCGGCGCAGCCTTTTTGGTATTCTGCGATTCGCTGGGACGCATTATTATGCCGCCGGCAGAGGTGCGTGTAGGCATTATGACGGCGTTTTTAGGTACGCCGTACTTCCTGTATCTGCTGCGCAGAATGCAGAAGCAGTTCTTTTAAGATGAGGTGGAAATTATGAAGGTTATTTTCTTGACGAATGTTATTCGCCGCATGGGTATGATGCAGCAGACTATGGAAAAGCTGCAGCAGGAAGGCAAGCTAGATAATGCCTGCGCCTGCCGTTGGATTACAGATGCGACGGCTTGGGATGATAAATGGCACAAGGAGCTTGCCGGCTCCAAGCTGGTCATTATGAAATGGATGGGTACAGGTCTGGATACACCGTTTCTGCAGCGCTGTGTAAGCTTGCTGAAGCAGTTGCGCCTGCCCTTTTATATTGATGCTGCCGGCAGCAAGGAGGGCGAGCTGGCGCAGGGACTGACACCAGAGCAGCTTGCTGTTATCAAAAAATATTGCATGTTCGGCGGCGAAATCAACTATAGCAATCTGTGGTTATATCTGCAGCAGCTGTTGCAAGGTGAGACTATTACAGTCGATGAGCCTAATCCGATTCACTGGTGCGGTATTTATCACCCGCGCGCGAAAAAGGTATATACCGATTTAGCGGAATACCAGCGTGATTTTTGCGTCAGCGGCCGTCCGACAGCCGGTATTCTTTTTTATCGCGACGAATGGGTGTGGGGCGATTTGACCTACCAGACTGCGATAATAGAAGAGCTGGAAGCACAGGGCGTCAACGCTGTCTGCGTTTTCAGCAACGGCATGCCGGTGGAGGAGATGGGCATGCCCAGTCTGACGCAGGTTTTCAACAGCTTCTTCTGCAATGCGGACGGTGTGCCTGCAATCGATGTGTTGCTGAATGTCATGAAGTTTTCCATGACTACCGGCGGTTCGATTAACCTTGATTATCTGAAAAAGCTTAACGTACCGGTTTTGGCTGCCTATACGACAATTGCGCCCTTTGAGGAATGGAAGGACAGCTTTGAAGGCATGAACGCCATGGAGGTTTCCATCAGCGTTTCTCTGCCGGAATTTGATGGTATTATTCACGGCGTGCCTATAGCACACAAAAAAATTCTGGAAAACGGCGATGTCCGCTATCTGCCTAATATGGAGCGTGTAAAGCGCATGGCCTCCAAGGCGAAGAAGTGGGCGATGCTGCGCCACAAGGCCAACAGCGAGAAGAAAATCGCTATTATTTTCCATAACTATCCGCCACGTAATTCCAATATCGGCAGTGCTATCGGTTTAGATACAATCGAAAGCATCCGTCGCGTGCTGGCTGCTATGCGCGAGCGTGGCTATAAGGTAGATTGGATTCCTGAGGATACGAAGGAATTTATCAAACAGCTGACGGCTAATGCCACCAATGACCGCAGTATGCTGACGGAAAAGCAGGTTGATGCTGCCTATAAGCTGACGGGAGCAGAATATAGAGAATTCTTTGCGCTGATGGACAAAAAGGTGCAGGAGCAGCTGGTGAAGGATTGGGGCGAAGCGCCCGGCACTGTCATGGAATATGACGGCGATATCCTGGTACCGGGAACGATGAACGGCAATGTTTTCGTAACCGTGCAGCCGCCGCGTGGTTTTGGCGAGGACCCGGAGAAAATTTACCACGATCCTTACGTTGCACCGACGCATCAATATCTTGCCTTCTACCGTTGGGTACGCGATGTTTGGCAGGCAGACGCTGTTGCGCATATCGGTACGCATGGCAGCCTGGAATGGCTGCCGGGCAAGAACGCCGGCCTTGATTGCAGCTGCTACCCGGATTTGGCGCTGGGAGATTTGCCGAATATTTATCCTTATAACATCACTATTACCGGTGAGGGCATTCAGGCAAAACGCCGTGGCGCTGCCTGCCTGATTGAGCATTTGCCGGCGCCGCAGACACAAGCGGGAGTGTACGACGAGCTGGAGGAGCTGGAAAAGCTCATGGACGAATACGTGCACTTCAGCAGCACGCAGCCGGATAATCTGCCGCGCTTGCAGGAGCTTGTACTGGCGAAGGTTGCCGAGGCCAACCTGCAGGATGAGGTTACTTACGATGAAGAAAAGCCCTTCGACGAATACGTGATGAATCTGCATAATTACATTACGGATTTGAAGAATATGGAGGTACACACAGGCCTGCATATTATGGGACAGCCGCCGGAGGACCAGCAGCTGGAGGATTATCTGTGGCTGCTGCTGCGTCTTGATAACGGCAATATCCCCAGCCTGACGCAGGCAATTGCTGCGCTGTATGGCTTTGATTATTACTATCTGCTGGAAAACAGCAGCCTGATATACGAACCGCTGAATATCACCTATGGTATGCTGATTGACCGTATCGCCAATCAGTGCCGAGAGCTGATTCGCTGCCTGCAGCAGCGTGACTTTGTGAAGGAAGCTGTTGCCGACGCTCTGCAGCTGCCCTGGGTGCAGCAGGCACCGGCGGAAAGCAGAGAAAAGCTGGAAGTGGTATGCAACTATATTGTAGATACACTTTACCCCAATCTGCTTTTAACGAAGCAGGAAATTACCAATATGCTGCGTGGCTTTGAGGGCGAATATATCGAGCCTGGTCCTAGTGGTGCGCCCTCCAGCGGCGGCGCTGATTTGCTGCCGACAGGACGCAACTTCTACGGTGTGGACCCGCGCTGCCTGCCAACTCCGGCGGCATGGGAAATCGGCCAGACACTGGGCGACCAGGTGGTAGAGCGCTTCATTGCGGAGGAAGGTCATTATCCGGAAAATATCGGTATGGTCTTCTGGTCCGGCGCGAATATGCGCAGTCATGGCCAGTGCATTGCTGAATTCCTCTATCTCATGGGCATCCGTCCCAAGTACCAGAGCGGCAGCCTGCGTATCAACGGCCTGGAGGTCATTCCGCTGATGGAGCTCAAACGTCCGCGTATTGACGTTACGGCGCGTATCAGCGGCCTCTTCCGCGATACTATGCCGTCGGTAATGCAAGTGATGGATAAGGCGGTGCTGTTGGCAGCGGAGCAGGATGAGCCTGATGACTTAAACTTTGTACGCAAGCATATTCAGGAGGATACCAGGGAGCTGGAGCAGCAGGAGGGTATGGAGCACGCTGCAGCATGGCGTCAGGCGGCCTTCCGCGTCTTTGGCGATGCGCAGGGAACCTATGGCGCAGGCGTTGCGGCGCTGTTGGAAAGCAAGAACTGGGAAACCATTGATGATATTGCCGATGTTTATGTACGTTGGGGCGGTCATGCCTATGGCGGCAAAACCAAGGGTAAATTCCTGCCGCAGCAGTTCCGCAAGCGTATGGGCAGCTTGGATATTACGATTAAAAACGAGGATAACCACGAAACAAATATGCTCAGCAGTGATGACTACAATGCATATCATGGTGGCATGATCGCAGCAGTGCGTTCGATTAAGGGCAGCGCGCCGCGCTCCTACTGCGGCGATAGTACCGACAGGACGCGTGTGACGATGCACAGCGTGCAGGAGGAGGCAAAGCGCCTGTTCCGCAGCGAGGCGATTAATCCTAAGTTTATCAAGGGCATGATGCAGCATGGCTATAAGGGCGCTGCCGATATGGCCAACATGATTGCGCACAGCTTCCAATGGGATGCGACGAGCGCCGTTATGGAGGACTGGATGTACGAAAAATATGCTGAAAAATATACCTTTGACCCGGCAGTACAGGAATGGCTGCGTGATGTGAACCCCTGGGCGCTGCAGCGCATGACGGAAATTCTGCTGGAGGCAGAACAGCGCGGACTGTGGCAGGCTAAGCCGGAAACCAAAGAAGAGCTGCAAAAGCTCTACCTTGATATGGAGGGCGAGCTGGAGGACAGAGCAGATGGGCATTAAAATGTTAGTGCTGAGCCTGACCGGCCAGTGCAACTTTGCCTGCCGTTACTGCTATGCTGCCGAGCATGAACGCAGTATGATGTCACCGGAAACAGCGTTGGCAGCAGTTAAGCTGGCGGCGGACGGCGGTGAACGCTTCGTAATTCAGTTCAGCGGCGGCGAGCCGCTGCTGAACTTTGATTGCCTGAAGGCAGTGGTAGATTATGTGCATCAGGAAAAGCTGCCTGCCGTACTGCAGCTGCAGACTAACGGCTCTTTGCTTACTGATAAGATTGCCAAGTATCTCTATAAAAATAAGGTTGCTATCGGCGTGAGCCTTGACGGCAGACCGGCTGTCAATGATAAGCTGAGGCTGAAAAAGAATGGCTACGGTGCGACCGGAGAAATCCTCAAAGGTATTGAGGTTTTACGCCGCAACAATATTGCCTGCGGCGTAACCTGTGTAGTGACATCGAAAAATGTAGATACACTGGAAGGCATCGTAGATTTTGCCTATTTTTTGGGCAACATCCGTAAAATCGGCTTTGACATCCTGCGCGGGCAGGGACGTGGCCGCAATCTGCAGCCGCCAACGCCTGCAGCGATGCAGCAGGCTATGCAGCGCGTTTTTGCGCGCTGCGACGAGCTGGCGAAGCTCACAGGAATGCGCATAGCGATTGCGCAGCAGGAGCGGGCGCAGCTTTTGTGTAAGGATTGCAGTCTGACCTTCGGCCATTGCTACGCCATGAACGGTGAAGCAGCCTTTGTGGATGCCAAGGGGGATATTTACGCCTGCTCCTCGCTGGTAGGCAATGCGGATTTTTACCTTGGTAATGTATATAACGGCTTAGAGCCTGCTTTGGTAGAAAAAACTAAGCAGGTGATTGCCGAGTCTATGGATTTTTGCCGTCAATGCGATGATTTTAAATTGTGCGGCGGCGGTTGCTTCGCGCGTTGGTATGGCTTCGAGGATAAGTCTGACTATGGCGCGGAATGCAGCATGAAGCGTGAAGCGATAAAACGCATACAAAAGTAAAAAAACGTCAGCGTCGGGTGCTTAACAAAGTATTTCGCTTCGCTGACGTTTCTTTGTTAATAAATAATGCGTCAGGTAATGCTTCTGACATCTAACAGGTATTTTCTACATATCTTTTGACATAACTAAGCTGCTTGGTAGTATCTTTTGCTTGACTATATTCTTAGTATATACAATAAAATAGAAAAAATGATTGTTTAGAATTTTCGGAGGCAATGGAATGAAAATTGCTTTATGTCATTTAGAGCTCAGCTGCGGTCCGCAGGAGCGCAATCTGCAGATATTGGAGCAGGCAGTGCGCATTGCTGCGGAGCAGGGCGCAGACTGGGTATTAACGCCGGAGATGGCAGTACAGGGATATTATTTTTATCGCATAGATGAAAACGCTGTGGTAGTGCCACAACCGTCACCTGAGCTGGAGCCGCTGCGTAAATTGTGCTGTGAATATGGCATTACCCTCTTTTTAGGCTGCGGCGAATATGATGCTGCCTGTGATAAAAACTTCAACAGCTGTCTTGTCTTTGGTCCTGATGGTGAAATCATCGGCCGTCACCGCAAGCTCTTTGGCGAGTGCATGGCATCCGAGTCTTGGGCGCGCAAGGGTGACAGTTTTACCGTGCTTCCCTGCAGCGGACTGCAGACAGGCGTGCTGGTGTGCGCTGACCTGTGGTTCCCGGAATATTACAAGGGGACGAAGGCACAGGGGGCTGAAATTATTGTTGATATTGCAGCCTGGCCACCGACACAGGTATGCGGTAATCCGCTTCCCGCTTGGCTGCATGCATCTAAGGTAACTGATGTGACGATAATTGTCTGCAATCAGACCGGTTCCCCGCAGTGGATGGATATGAACGTGGGGCAGAGCGTGGTTATTGACCGGGGCGAGCTGAAGCTGGCGTACAGCGGTGAGCCTGCGGTGTTGCTTTTTGATTATGATGCAGAAGCTAAGCGTGTGCAGTCAATTGCCTATGATGTTCACTACATAAAGTAAGTAAAAAATACTCGCGGCGAAATAATACCCCTGTTTTTGCCGTTGACGAGTGAATATTGACCAGATAAACTGATAGATGAGAGAGAAAGGGAGCCTTGCCGTGCGCCTGTCTTGAAAGTATAGAGGCGGATGGTTTGCTATAAATTTTATTCAAAGGTGGGTTTAGAGTATGAAAAAGGTTCAAAGCTTACGTAATGCTGTAATGGTGTCCTTGCTTGCAGGTACAACTGTAGTATGGGGGGGCACAGTGTTTGCACAGGAGGATTTGCAGGAGTTCGCGCTGGATGATATGGTGGTAACTGCTACTAGAACCGAAAGCAAAATGGTTGATGTTCCTGTAAATGCAACTGTTATTTCTGCGGAGAAAATTGCTGACAGACATTATTTGGATGTTGCTGATGCGCTGAAGGATGTGCCGGGAGCGACAGTTATTGATAGTGGTGAAGGTGCCGATGAGAAGAAGATTATTCTTAATGGTGACGAACGTGTTTTAGTTTTAGTCAATGGTAGACGTGTAAATTTTGATGTTGGTACTATGTCTCGTGCCAGTTATGATTTAAATCAAATTCCGGATGTAAGCCTTATCGAGCGTATTGAAGTCGTTAAAGGTCATGGTGGTGCGCTTTATGGCAGCGATGCAGTTGGCGGTGTAGTTAATATCATCACTAAGAAGATGGACCATAGCTATGGTAAGGTTTCCATGGGTTTTGGTTCTCAACAGGCACGTGATGCAAAGGCTATGTACACCATTAAAGAAGGCAAGACCGGTGTAATGGTTGCTGCATCTAAGTATAAACAAGGATATTATAAATACAAAGATGTAGCTGATAACAGTACGAAAAGATGGCCTGGTGATACAAAATTTGAAAATGAAAAGGTTTCATTGAAGTTAGCACAAGAATTAACTGAAACAAGTAACTTAGAATTTGGTTATGATTTTAGTAAGTACTCCGGCATAAGCCAATATTCTGTTACTTCTCCCGGACCGAGCTTGATTGACAAAAAGACTAATAATATTTATATGAAATATGATTGGTTAATGAACGATACTGATCAGGGTTATCTGCAGGGTTATCGTAATAAATATGAATACGATAACTTCGGTAAAATTGATGAAAAAGTAACCGGCTTTGAAGCACAGCAGGCAATAAGTACTGCAGAGAACAATAAACTTGTTGTAGGCGCGTCTTATCGTTCTTCTCATGTAAATGCCGTAACAGGCTCTTATAATGATAAGATTAACAATAAAGCGTTATTTGTCAGCGACCAATGGGAATTCGCACCTAGATGGACTTTAGATGCAGGCGTACGCTATGATAAGCATAGTACTGCAGGTAGTAAAACTACTTGGAGTGCAGGACTGAACAAGAAATTTGACGAAAACAGTCATGCGTACTTTAACTGGGGACAGGTTTTCAAGGCGCCTACATTAGACGATTTATATTATAATAATACCTCATGGTGGCAAATAGGTGATCCTAATTTGAAACCTGAAAAAGGTGATACCTGGACTGTTGGCTATGGTACTAGAATTGCTGATAAGACTGATGTTAATATCAGTTATTTCCAAAGTGATTTAGAAGATGCGATTACTTGGGATTGGTCTGGCTCGCCTGCATATGCAAAAAATATCCATAAACAAAAGAAAAATGGTATGGAATTAAGTATCAGCCATGAACTCAATGACAACTGGAATTTAGAAGCTTCCTATACCTATGTACGCGTAAGAAATGATAATAATGATGGTAAAGGCTATGTTCGTGATAACAACTACATTCCTAATATGTATCGCTTTGGTGTTCGTTATCACGATGACCTGTGGAATGCTGATTTGTTCCTGCGTGGCGGCAGTGGCGCGGATACGTCTGGCGCAAACGATTGGTATGGTAATTATACTCAAAAATACGTGGACAGCAATTATGTTACCTTGGATATGTCCGTATCTTATAAAGCATCTAAGGATTTATCCTTCTATGCTAAAGGATATAACCTGTTGAACAAAGCATATGCTGAATCTGCTGGAGCTGTAAATTATGCATACTCCTATCCTGCACAGGGAAGACGCTTCATCATTGGCGCAGAATACACCTTCTAACCACATAACAGTTTAACCCTTAAGGCGGCGCAATGCGCCGCCTTTTTGACGTGTGGGAGGGGAATATTACTGTAATCCCTCTTGACTATCATAGCGCTATATACTTTATAATATAAATTACTGTATTGTCGGTATTGCTGCATATATGTCAATACAGCAAAGGTAAAATGATGAGAATAGAGGCATGAAGCATGAAGAAAATTTTTTGTTTACTGCTGTTGCTGCTGCTTTTAGTTACAGGCTGCGGACAAGGCAGCGGCGGAAAAGACGCTGCCGCAGACGGAAGCTATAAAGTAACTGATGAGCATGGAACCGTAACCACGTTCAAGCAGGCACCGCAAAAGGTGCTGACGCTGGCGCTTAGCAGTGATGGTATAATAATGGGGCTGGGCATGGAAGATAAATTGGTTGCCGTCAATTATCTGGCCGATGATCCGGTAAGCTCTAACCTTGTAGAGCAGGCTAAAAAAATTCAGCACAAAATCAAAAATCCTTCGGCCGAAGAGGTGCTGGCGCTGAAACCGGACGTAGTCTTTGCCTACGATTGGAGCGACATGAACCGTGTCGAAAATTTGCGTAACTTGGGCATGAATGTTATCGTACTGAAAGGACCGGCGACTATTGAGGATATCAGGCAAAACGTGCGCACTATCGCCAAAGCCATGCACGCCGACAGTAAGGGAGAAGAGCTGGTGAAGCTGATGGACAGCAGACTGGCGCAGGTTAAGCAGCAGGTAGCGGCGCTCAAGCTGCAGCAGCCGAAGAAAATCGTTCTTGTTTCGCTGATGAGCTCCTATGGCGGCAAGGGCTGCATTTTTGACGATATGTGTAAGGAAGCAGGCGTTATCAACGGCGTTTCGGCTGCAGGAATCAAAAACGGCCAGCAGGTTACTAAGGAAATGCTGGTGAAGATTGATCCGGATTTACTGATAATGCCGGTGTATAACGACCATGGCAATTTTGATATCAAAAAATATAATCAGAAATTTTTAGAGGATCCGTCGCTGCAGACCATGCGCGCCATCAAAAGCAAGCAGCTTTTTTATCCCAATGAAGGCTATATCTACAACTGCTCGCAGGACGTAGTCTTCGGCGTACAGGAAATCGCCCATGCTGCCTATGGCGAAGCCTTCGCTATGCAGGGTGCGCAGCATTTAAGGGTGAAGTAGAAAGCATAATAGAAAAAACTGCACCGCTTAGTATCGGAAACGATACTGGATGGTGCAGTTTTTAATTTTCATCAGGCTCAACCCGTAGGGAAATCTGGTAGATATATTCTTCGGGCTCAGGTGTCATCCAATGATTTTTCAGGGGCATAATATAAAGATTGTCTACGGCGTGCAGCTTATTACGCTGCATATAAGCTTTAAAAAACTTCGCCAACTCCTGTACATGCTCACGGAAGGTACCTTGGAAGCGTTGCGTCATATAGAGTCCTGCAGGGCGGGTGTAGCACTCCATTTTGCCATGGTAATCGGGGTTAACACTGGAAAAGTAGGCCAGCGGTCGGCTGTATTCACCTGCCAGAAAGCAATCTTTGTCTGCCAGCCAGCCGACAGCCTTTTCCTTGAAATGCTCTTTGGAAAAAACCTTCAGATTATGTCTGGCAAGGATTTTAATGCTTTCGTCGCCGCTGCATTCCGGCGGCACAGGACTGAGCAGGAATCGCTTGGCACGACGGAAGGTAACAGTTATCTGGTCAAGCCGGCTTTCGCGGATTTTATCCAGCTGCTGAAAAACAACGTGAATATTTTTGCGTATTTTTTCGTTATGTGCAATAATTTCTTCACATTCACGGTCTTTAGCTTGTAAGAGAGCCTGCAGGCTGTCAATGCTGCGTTCTTCCAGATATTCCTTGATTTTAGATATAGGTATTCCCAGCTTGCGCATGTTCAAAATGACCTCTAAAATCAAATACTGTTTGAGAGAGTAATGGCGGTAGTTGTTTTCAGAAATGAATTCCGGCGACAGAATTCCCATTTTATCGTAATAAAGCAAGGTTTGCTTCGGCAGCTCAAAAAGATCTGCCAGCTCGCCTGCAGTATAGTATAGCTTAGGATTTTTGCTCATAAAGTATCACCTTGGTTCTTTAACACAATACGTTGCGTAATAGTTATGTTTATTATAACATTTATTAGTCAGATAGTGAAGTTGGGGAGAAAAGAGAAGCTTTGCTTTTCGCAATTTTGACTCAATATTATCCAAAATAGTTTTATGAAAAAAGTGCTTTACTCTACTATGAGTATATACCGTAGAATATACTTGTCCAAAAAATAAATACAGAGGAGAGGATAAGATATGTCACACCCGGAATATGTTTTACCTAATACACCCCACGCAGGCTATCGCTATAAAATGGCCATGAAGCATGTTGAGGCTGCAAAAGCTGCAGGGAAATCAGTAGAAGAAATTCATGAGATTTTCAATAGTGTCATGAATTATGATATCGATAATCTTCCTGATGATGCAGCGCACAAAAATTATAAAAATGCCGTCGAACAGGCCAAAGCTGCTATGGCTGAAGGAAAATCCGATAAAGAAGTGCATGAGCTGTTTCAAAAAGTGTTAAGCGAAGCAAAATAATGACGAATAAGCTCCTAAAGTAATTAAAAGATTGCTTTAGGGGCTTGTTTTTTAGAGATAATCTACAGGTATCATTATTTTTACAATATATTTTGTATAATCAGCAGTAGACCAATAATTCCTTAATTGTTCAATATACACATCGCCGATTATTGTTAAAGCGTTACGTTCAATGAATGCCAAAAGCTTTTTGAAAGAGTATTCGTATTGTGTATGGAAACCGTTGGGAGTATAAATGGAGGCGTACAGGCCTGCTTTTTTTATTTGCACGTCGGTGTATTCATCAGGATGGGAGATACGGGTATAAAGATGTGACATTGCTAAAAAATTGCCTTGCTGCAGAGCGTCCTTAGGCAGGATATATCCCATCAGATATTCGTTTAACAATTCGCTGCTAGCGAAAGGGTAGTTATGTTTGGCAACCAGCTTTATTTTTTCTTTGATTGAGATTTTCGGGACAGAGAAAGGTGTTGCTATATAATATTCTTCGGCCTGTTCTTCTAAAGTAATCTTATCAGTAGTAACATTTTTTATTTTTTCCAGGCGATTGATTTTTGTCTGCAGATTAGTAATGTTGCGTTGCATAATATCAATCTGTACCTGGTATTCTGTTTGTTTGCGTTTGTAAAAAAGCTGCAAAGCATTAACATCCCTGTTTTGGATATAATCGGCAATTTCTTTCAAGGGGATTCCAAGTTTACGCATATTGATAATAATATCAAAGATAAAATATTGTTCTAATGAGTAATAACGATAACCGTTTTCATCAATATAAGCAGGCCTAAGAATATTATTGCGTTCATAATAAAATAATGTTTGCTTCGATAGCTTGAACAGAGAGGCAAATTCTCCGATTGTAAAATATGTTTCTGATAATTTATTCATAAATTCACCTGTAAAAATAATGCTTGACTATACTATAGGTAGATACTTTAAAATTCTTCTTAATGATAAGCAGAACAATTAGGATTTTGGTTCTATATATTATTAAAATGCTTGACATAGCATTTGTCAAGAGTTGTTCTGTAGTTTATGAAGATGAGGTGTTATTGTGAAGAAGAGTTCTAAGAGCTTATTAATGTGTATGCTGATAACCGGTATTTGTGCCGGCAGTGCACAAGGTGTATTTGCTGAAGAAAAAATAGGCGAATTTAATCTTGATCAAATGGTTGTTACTGCCAGTAGATTGGAAGAAAGCAATTTTGAAGCAAATGCTAACGTAAACGTTGTTACCCGTAAGGATATTGAAGAAAAGCATTATCAGACTGTAAGTGAAGCTTTGCGTGCAGTTCCTGGTGTTGCTATTCAAAACTACAGTGCTACAGGTGCCAATTATTCTGCCGATTATTTGTATGTAAACGGTACTAGTCATGTTTTAGTTTTGGTTGATGGTCAAAGAGCCAATACCAACGGTTCTGTATCCAGCGTATTTCAGCCATCTGAAGTAAGCAATATGGATAATATTGAACGAATTGAGGTGCTGAAAGGATCCGCTTCTACTCTTTACGGCAGTGATGCTGTCGGCGGCGTAATCAATATTATTACCCGTAAGCCTAAAGCCGGTGGTACAACTACAAAAATTTCCGGCGCTTGGGGCAGCTATGGCAAGAAAACCTATAATATTTACAATGAAGGTATGACTAAAGGCGGCTTTTATTGGACTGTGAACGGTCAAACCGATAAAATGGGTGAGTATAAGGACGGTCATGGCAATACAACAGTTAATAAAATAGACAGCAAGAGCTATGGTGTAAAGCTGGGACAAAAGTTTGCTGATAAAGCAGACATCAATGTATCTTATTCCCGTTATAAGTTAGATTACGGCAGACCGGAAACAGGTTCCTCTATGATGGGACCGACTATTTTTACCGGTGGTATGACTGATGGTAAAAAAGACAATACAAAATATACTGTTGCTTTTGATTACAAATTCAACGATAAGCTGAGCAACAGACTGACCTATTTCTCCCGTACATCCGACTTGGACGATGATACTAATCATCCGGCTTCTCTGTGGCTGATGCGTGAAAAAACCTGGGGCTTCTCAGAGCAGCTGACTTATCAGGATGGCAATCATACTATCATCGGTGGTTATGATTATTATAAAGATGCCATGAATAAATATCACGATCAGTACACACCGAGCATGACCGGTACTGTTGATAATAAGGCATTCTTTATCCAGGACCAAATGCAGTTCGGTGCTTGGGGCTTTACTCCCGGTGTGCGCTTCTCCAAGCATTCCGAGTATGGCAACAAAACCACAGGCAGCGGCGTGCTTTCCTATAAATTTAACGATTTGACCAACATGTATGTATCTTATAAGGAATTCTTCCGTGCTCCGTACATGTATGAGCTGTACAATCCGTTCTATGGCAGTGAGAAGCTGAATCCGGAAGAAGGCGAAACTAAAGAAATTGGTCTTAACACACGTATTGATGACAAGACTACCTTCTCTGCTCATTATTTCCGTACAGATTCCGATAATCTTATCGGCTTCAATAATGTTACCTGGAAGTATTACAATGCAGGCGCAGAAACGATTAAGGGCTGGGATGTTCAACTGACTAAGACTTTTGATAATCACTTCAGCGCTACTGCTGCATATACACATACATATATTCCGGCAGCCTCTGCAACTGTTAATCCTAACCGCAATGGCTACATCCCTAAAGGTCAATATGATTTGACATTTAACTATGACGATACTAAATTTAACGGCAGCCTGAATATTAAAGGTATCGTAGACCGTCCCGGCAGTAAATCTAATGAGGCGCAGGTTTTAGATACCTATAAGAGCATCTGGACTGCAAATCTTGCTTTGAACTATAAGCCTGTTAAAGGCATGAACGTATTCTTCAAGCTGAACAACATCTTTGACCGCATGTATACGGATATGACTTCTGATATGCGTAATCCTGGCGGCGATGGCTGGTATTCACAACCGGGCCGTAACTTTGTTGCAGGTGTAGAATACACATTCTAAGAGCTTAATCTTTTTTCTCATACACCAGTGGTGGCATAGGCATACATAACGCTTATGCCACCACACCTATATACAGACGTTTTTGGAGAGGGGGGCTTGAATTTGAAAATAGCTTTTTTGCATTTTGCATATTGCTGTGGACCGCAAGCGGATAATGCAAAGAAAATTTTACAGGGGATGAAGCTGGCGGCACAGTATGGCGCAAGCTGGGTACTGACGCCGGAAATGGCGTTGCAGGGTTATTATATGATGCGCAGCGATAAGCAGTTTCAGCTTGCTTCGCTGCAAAATAATCTTTTACAGGAGTTTATGGAGGCTTGCAGGCAATACAAGCAAAGGTTGTTTTTGGGCTGTGGTTTTGTCGACGAAAAAACTCCGCGTAACAGCTGCGCAATTATTTCGCCGGACGGAACATATTATAATCGTCACGATAAAACGAAGGTTGTGCCGTGGATAACGGAAAACTGGGCACATCCAGGAGAAAAATTTGAGGTTTGGAATTTAGAAGGTATCAATACCGGTGTTATGGTCTGTGCGGATGCATATTTTGCCGAGCACGGAGAAAAAATTGCCGAGCAGGGAGCAGAGTTTGCTGTAGTTGTTGCTGCTTGGCCACCTGGAGGACATGGGGGACCGCCGGAGGAGGCGTGGAAGCGTTTGAGCCGTTCGGCAAATGGTATTCCGGTGCTTATCTGTAATCAGACGGGGACAGAAGGCATGGATTGCAGCCATGCGCAAAGTGCTGTTCTCTGCAATGGGGAAGTACTTTTTACCTATGAAGGACGCGAGGCAGTGCTGATTATAGATTTTGATGAAGAAAAGAAACAGGTTTTGTCTACAGAATTTGTAACAATAAATTTGACGGATATTTAAGGTGAATGACAGTGAAAAAATTAGCAGTATTTTTTTGTGTATAGTAATAGCCTGTTGCTCATGTCTGGGATGCGGCAATGATAAGCCGGAAAACAACGGAACGAGAGTTGTCAAGGACGCCAAGGGCTATGAGGTAAAGGTACCTGCACATCCTATGCGGATAGTTTCCTTCTCCATCAGCTGTGATGAAATTTTGCTTGGTTTAGTGGAGCCGGAGCGTATAGCTTCTGTAAGCTATCTTTGTGATGATGCAGGAATTTCACATGTCGTGGAAAAAAGCAAGGCTGTTAAAGAGCGCATTAAAGGAACGCCGAGCGTAGAGCGTATCATGGCCTTAAAGCCCGACCTTGTCATTTTGGGCGACTGGTGGACACCTGGCTGCATTCAGACTATCCGCGATATGGGAATTAGCGTATATGTTTATAAAACACCGTATACAGTGGCAGATATAAAAAAAGCTGTTCGCGAGATTGCCGATGTTGTGGATGCTAAGCAGCAGGGCGAAGCGGTAATTAAAGAATATGATGCAAAAATCGCTAAGGCACAATCTGTTATCAAGGCTGCAAACATTAACCAGCAGAAAAAGGTTGTTGTGATGTCAGGAAATGGAGTGATTGGTACTAAGGGTTCGCTTTTTGCCGATATCTGCCGATATGCTCAGGTTGATAACTGCATGGAGCAATTACAGACAGGACAGAATACTACTGTTTCAAAGGAATTTATTGTCCAGTCCAATCCTGATGTCATTATCATGCCGGGATGGAACGGTGCACCTACGCAGACCTTGGAAACAGAAAAAGAACTGCTCAATGACAAGTCTTTGCAAAGCGTAAAAGCAATTCAAAATAAAAATCTGGTGACGTTGTCCGGTCAGGATATGTATTGCGTAAGTCAATATGTCGCTGACAGTATTTTGGCAATTGATAAGCTGGTATATCCTGAATATTTTAAGTAAGCTGAGAGGAGCAGGAAAGTGGCAAACATCATTTTTGTGACTAACATGGAACCCCATTATGTTGGTATGCGCGATGCTTTAAACACCATGGAGAACAAAGAAATCAGTGACGCTGTCGAAGTAATTCAAATAAATGACAGTGAGCAGTGGAACGGCTATTGGCAGCAGAAACTGCAGGGAGCAAAATTTTTCTTTTGTACCTGGATGGGTACAGGTTTGAGCTGTGATTATCTGAAAAAAGCTTCTGCCTTTTTACAGCAAAAGAAGCTGCGCCATCTTTTTGATATCATTGACCCAGGTGATGATAAGATGGATTACGGCCTGCAGGAGGAGCAAAAGAGCCTGCTGAAGCAATATCTAGCCTGCGGTGGTCTGAAGAATTATCAGAATCTGTGCTTATATCTTGTTGCTGCCTTTACGCAGCAAAAGGGAGCTTATAAGCTGCCGGAACAACTGCCTTGGTGCGGAATTTATCATCCGGATTTTAAGAATGAGTTTGTTGAGCTTGATGCTTATCTGGCAAAGCATTATGACAGCAGCAAGCCTACTGTGGGTTTTATCTTTTCGCGTGAGGATTGGCTTTGGCAACGCCTTGCATATCAAAATGAGATTATCAAGGCGATAGAAGCACAAAACTGTAATGTTATTGCTGTATTTAGCACTACCATGCCTAATGAACAGACTGGTGCAGTAAGCTTAGACACAGCATTTGAAAGGTTTTTTTATCAAGATGGTAAGCCCTGTATAGATGTTCTTATTAATCCCTTTGTATTTTCATTGACAGTTACAGGATTTTTAAAGCTGCAGGATTTGCAGCAGCTTGGTGTGCCTGTGCTGCAGGTAGTAAATACCTATATGCCTTATAAGTGGTGGCAGCAGAGCATGGTTGGCCTAACTCCGAATGAGGTTTCCTATGCTGTTTGTATGCCAGAATTTGACGGAGCTCTGCATTCCGTGCCGGTTTCCACCAATGAGGAACGTGAGGACGGTACACATTACCGCATGCCGCTTGCAGACCGCATTGATATGCTGGCAAGAAAGGCACGCAAGCTCGCATCGTTGCGTTATAAAAAGCCTTGTGATAAAAAAATAGCGATAGTTTTTCATAATTATCCGCCGACCAATTCCAATATCGGCAGCGCTGCCAGTCTGGATTCGATTGAAAGCGTACGCCTATTGTTGGAGGAAATGCAAAAGCAAGGCTATAGGCTTGATAATATACCGACAGACAGTCAGTCGTTTATTAATGATATAACAGCACATGCTACAAATGACAGACGCTTTATCTCTGAGGCATTATTGGAAACAGCTGACGGTAAGCTGGAAAAGCTGGACTATAAAAGTTTTTTTGAGCAGCTTCCTAAAAAAACACAGGAACAGCTTTTACGCGACTGGGGCGAAGCACCGGGAGAGGTTTTCCGCTACGGCGACGTGTTGATTGTCCCCGGTATGCTCAACGGCAATATTTTTATTACGGTCCAGCCTCCGCGTGGCTTTGGTGATGATCCGGGAAAAATTTATCATTCGCCGGATTGCGCACCGACACATCATTATCTTGGCTTTTACCATTGGCTGCGTGATATCTGGGGCGCAGATGCCATGATTCACGTGGGAACGCATGGTAATCTGGAGTGGCTGCCGGGAAAGGGCAATGCTATGAGTAATGCCTGCTATCCTGATATCTGCACAGGTGATATTCCTAACATCTATCCCTATTGGATTACCTGTACCGGTGAAGGCATTCAGGCTAAGCGCCGCAGTGCTGCCTGTCTGATAAGCTATTTGTCCGCGCCGATGAGTGTTTCCGGTACTTACGAAGAATTGGCAGATTTGGAAAACCTGTTGGAGGAATATTGTCATTTTAAAAATGATGATGCTGCCGCTGCGGGTATGGACAGCATCAAAGAAATGATTCGCAGCAAAGCTGCAGAATGTAATCTTGACGAGGATGTTCCGGAAAGCGAAGCAGAGGATTTTGATGATTATATCGGCAAGCTGCATAACTTTATTACTGATTTAGAGAATATGCAGATCAGTACAGGCCTGCATGTTTTGGGCGTGCCTCCGGAAGGAGAAGAGCTGGTAGAATATCTGTTGGCGTTGACGAAGCTGGATAACGGTAAGGTGCCGTCATTGATGAAAAACCTTGCTGCAATGCATGGGCATGATTACTATGAGCTGATGGAGCACAGCGAGCAGATGCTGGCTGATGGCAGCATGACCTATGGTATGCTTTTGGATAAAATACGCGAGCAGGCAAGAGAAGCTATCTTGATTTTGCAAAAAAATTCCTTTGATGCTGCTAAAATTGAAGAAGTGTTTAACTTATCCTGGGCGAATAATTTACAAGGGGAAATGCGGGATAAGCTGCTGCAATCTCTGATTTATATTTGCGAGCATATTGCCCCTAGTCTGCTTATGACTGCCTTGGAGCAGGAAAATACTTTAAACGCATTAAACGGCAAATATATTGACCCTTGTCCCAGCGGTGCGCCTACAAGCGGCGGCGCTGATTTGCTGCCTACGGGACGCAATTTTTACAGTATCGACCCACGCTGCCTGCCGACGAAGCCTGCCTGGGAAATCGGTAAGCAGATGGCAGAGGATGTTATCGGCAGATTTATCGAAGAAGAAGGACGTTATCCGGAAAGCGTCGGTATAATTTTGTGGGCTACGAGTAATTTGCGTAATCACGGACAATGCGTTGCCGAATTCTTATATCTGATGGGCTTACGTCCTGTGTGGCAGCCTGGAAGCCAACGCGTTGTTGACTTAGAGGTGATTCCTTTGGAGGAGCTGCAGCGTCCGCGTGTAGACGTAACAGGACGCATCAGTGGTCTCTTTAGGGACAGTATGCCCGGAAGTGTTATCTGGCTAGATGATGCTGCGCAGAGAATAGCATCTCTGGATGAGCCGACTGAGCTGAACTTTGTGCGTAAGCATGTACTGGAGGAAGCAGGCGAGCTGGAAAAATCAGGCTTGGATAAGCAGGCGGCCTGGAGACAGGCTTCGTATCGCGTGTTCGGTGATCCTCCGGGAGCACATGGCGCCGGTACAGGTGCTGTTTTAGAAGCGAAAAATTGGGAAACGATTGATGATATTGCTGCAGTATATACCAGATGGGGGGCACATGCTTATGGTAAGGGCAGTGAAGGCACCTATATGCCGGAGGTCTTTAAAAAGCGTATGGCGCAGATAGATATTACGGTGCAAAATGTTGACCACAGGGAATCTTCTATGCTCAGCGGTGATGATTATAATAATTATCGCGGCGGTATGATTGCAGCAGTACGCAGTTACAAGGGCAGTATGCCGCGTAATTATGTCAGCGATAGTTCGGACAGAAGCAAGGTGCAGCTGCGCAGCCTTACGGAAGAGCTGAAGCGTTGGTTCCGTGGCGAAGCAATGAATCCCAAATATATTGCAGGTATGAAGAAGCATGGCTATAAGGGGGCTGGCGATTTGGCGACATATGTTGCGGTAAGCTATCAGTGGGATGCAACAAGCGATATTATGGAAAACTGGATGTATGAAAAATATGCTGCCAAGTATGCCTTGGATAAGGATATGCAGAAATGGATGCAGGAGGTAAATCCGTGGGCGTTGCACCGTATTACAGAAGTTTTGCTGGAGGCGGAGCAACGTGGTATGTGGCAGGCTAAGCCGGAAACAAAGCAGGCATTGCAAGAGTTGTTTCTGTCGATGGAGGGGGAATTGGAGGAACGAGGAGAATAAATTTTCCCTTGACTGTATGAACGGTATATAGTTTATACTCGTATATGTTATTTGATGAAAATGATTTGCAGATAGAATATTTTAACCTAAAGAATTACCTGCAAATAAAGTATGAGTAAAGGATGTGCAAATTTATGAAGGTTGTTAAGGGTTTGAGCAGCGCGGTGCTTTTGACACTGCTTTTGGGTAGTGCATCAGCTGTTTATGCTGAAGAAACACCGGAATATTTACTGGGAGAATTGGTTGTAACTGCGACTAGAACCCCTGTAGAGGAGTTCAAGGCTAATGCAAATATTAGCGTAGTTACCAGAGATACTATTGAAAAGAATCATTATTCTAATGTTCAGGATGCTTTAAGAGATATTCCTGGTGTTACTATTGCTGGCTATGGCAATACCGGTGAAGTATATAGTTCCAACAGTTTAATCTTAAATGGCAGTGATAAGGTTGTAGTTTTGATTGATGGTGTACGTGCAAATATCAATGGTAGTTCTAGCACCTATGGCAAAATGGCTACATCTGAATTGTCTAATATGGATTCTATTGAGCGCATTGAGGTTTTAAAAAGCTCTGCTTCTACTTTGTATGGCGCTGATGCAGCTGGCGGTGTTATTAATATTATTACAAGAAAAGCTACTGAAAATGGCGTATCTACCAAATTGGCAGCAGCAACCGGCAGTTATGGTAAGGAACGCTACAACTTGACTCATAGAGGCAATGTTGATGGCTTCTATTGGGATTTGGCATTACAAAAGAAGATTTCCGGAAACTTTAAAGATGGTTGGAACAGAGAAATTCCTGAGCATTTGAATTCCGAAAACAATATGCTCAAGATTGGTAAGAAATTTGATGATAATGCCGATATTAACGTAACCTATCAGACTTATAAGGCTGATTATCTACGTCCTACTGGTGGCTGGAATGTTGTTGCTTCAAATAAGGCGAATAATCAGTTCAATACAGGTAGTAAAGATAACAGCAAGCTGAATATCGTATATACTCAAAAAATGAGCGACAAGGTTACTAATCAGCTGGCATTATACAGAAATAAACATGTTTCTGATGAAATTACTTGGAAGAATCCTGGTAAAACTAATGCAACAACTCAACCTTATATTTATCACTATAGTTCTATGGGTTTCAGTGATCAAGTTACTGTGAAGGCTGATGATAAACATACTCTTGTTGGTGGTTTTGAATGGTATAAAGACAAGGTTGACAATTACATGACTAGTGCTTCCAGTAAATACAGCGATAAGAGCACAACCAATAAAGCAATCTATATTAATGACGAGTTTGCTTTAACTGATACATGGAGTTTGTCCTATGGTGTGCGTTATAATGACGATTCTAATTATGGCTCTAAATGGTTGCCAAGCATTGTTTTAGGTAATACTCCGAATGATAAGCTGAATTATTATTTGGGCTTTAAAAAATTCTTTGTAGCTCCTTATCCGTCTCAGTTGTATGGTCAATATGGTACACCTGATTTGAATCCGGAAACTGGTTCTGCATTTGAGGGTGGTGTAAATTATCGCTTTGATCCGACCTTTGTAAGCAGTGTCCATGTTTTTAGACGCGATATGAAGGATACCATTAACTATGATTCAGGCACTAAGAAATATTTGAACTCTGGTGAGGAAGTTGCTACTGGTTTTGATGTTCAGGTACGCAAGGCCTTTGACAGTCATCTGTCTACGAATGTTGGTTATACCTATACTTATATTAAACCGACTGCTCCTAATAAAAACCCGAACAGCGATGGCAGAGTTCCGCGTAGTGCGTGGAACATTGGCGTAAGCTATGATCTGGAAAAATTTAGTGCTAATCTGGCTGCTCGTGGTACCATTGCAAAGCAAGGTGGTTTTGCCAAAACTTATGGTGATAATACCTCTGCAGAAGCAAGCTCCTATCATACTTATTGGGTATTTGATTTAGGCATGAACTATAAACCGTCTAAGGTTATCAATATTTATGCAAAATGCAATAACGTCTTTGACAGACTTTATACTGAGCAAAGAGCCTGCTTGCTGCCTGAAACCGGCACTTCTTGGTATTCTGCACCGGGCAGAAACTTTGAGGTTGGCGTAGAATACACCTTCTAATCAGCCCCTAACCTTATTCATATACACTTAACTCCTTTGAGAAAGGCGGAGCAGAGCAAAATCTGTTCTGCCTTTTTCATATGCCAAACTGCTATAACTTGCTTATGTCGAAAGCTGATGTTCGTGCTATAATAGCTATACTGAAGGAAAATAAAGGATGATGAAAACATGCCGAAACAAAAATATCAAAAGATAATAACAGCTCTGCTGCTGTGTTTGAGTATACTATTAATAGTTGCAGGCTGCAGCAGTGATAGTGCGCAAAAATCGAACAGTACTGCAGCCTATACTGTTACGGATTCTCAGGGGCATAAGCTGTATTTTAAAGAAAAACCCCAACGCATTATATCTATGTCTATAAGCACTGATGAAATCCTCATTGACCTTGTACCAAGCAGTCGCATTGCTGCCTTCTCACGTCTGGTGGACGACCCGGGGATATCCAATATTGTAGAGCGGGCGCAGAGTGTGGGCAGCAGAGTAGATGGCCAAAGCTCGGAGGCAATTATGGCGCTGCACCCTGATTTGATATTGATACCGGATTTTGTTAAGCCGGAGGTTATTCAGTCGCTGCGTGACATGAATCTGCAGGTTTATGTTTATAAAACTCCCAAGAGTATGGATGATGTGCGTCAGTGCATACGCTTTCTGGGCGAGGCCGTTGGCGAAAAGGAACGCGGCGAAATGATGGTTACCGCTATGGACGAGCATCTGAAGAAGGTGCAGGATAAAATAGGCAAAATCCCTAAGGAAAAACAGAAGCGCATTGTTTTTATGCGCAGTAACGGTGCCTACTACAGTCCGGAGGCTTCGTTTAACGATGTCTGCAGATATGCGCAGGTGCGCAATGCCTTGGAGGAGCTGCATTATGATAAGCCTGGCATAGTAAATCAGGAGGCAGTGGTTCAGCTTAATCCGGAGGTGTTTTTACTCGCAGGCTGGAATTATGATGGTCAGCATGATCCGAAGCAGATGGAGGAGGAGCTGCTGAACAATTCCGGTTACCAGACTACGGACGCAGTGAAAAACAGAAAGGTCTATACAGTGCCGGCGAAGCATGTGCTGTGCGTGTCGCAGTACATTGTCAACGCTGTAGAGGATTTGGCGGACGCTGTATATAGTGAATAAAATTATCAATGACGTCGGTGAGCGGTGCAATGCTGCTTGCCGACTTTTTTTGTTAATGTTGTCAAAATAGTTGGCAAAACAATTGACTAGTTGCCAAAAAGTTGCTAAACTGTAAGAGCAATAGCAATTAAAAGGAGGGCGTACTATGCAAACTGAAGCTTTGCGCAATTTGGTTGCTAAAATAAAACATCTGCAATGTGAAATGCAAACAGTAGAGCTGAAGGCTGCCAACAAGGGCTGTCCTACACGTTTATACGATACATTGTCGAGCTTTGCCAATCAGGACGAGGGCGGCGTTATCGTGTTCGGCATAGATGAAAGAAAAGGATTTGAGGTTGTCGGCGTTTATGATGCGCAGGATTTGCAGAAAAAGGTAACAGAACAGTGTAATCAGATGTCGCCGTGTGTGCGTGCTTTATTTACTGTTTGCGAAATAGATGACAAGGTTGTAGTTTCGGCAGAGATTCCGGGGCTTGATGTCACAGAAAGACCGTGTTTTTATCGTGGTACAGGCAGATTGAAAGGCGCTTATATACGTGTGGGCGATGCTGATGAACTGATGAGTGAATATGAAATTTATAGCTATGATGCCTTCCGCAAGCGTATCCGAGACGATATTCGCGAAGCAACGGGTGCACGCAGAAGCTTTTTTGATGAAGAAAAGCTGGCTTGCTTTTTGCAGGCAGTAAAAAAAGAACGCAAAAATTTGGCTAAGCATGTCAGTGATGAAGAAATTTTAGAGCTGATGGGTGTTACGGTAAACGGACAGCCGACGCTGGCAGGCGAGCTGTGTTTTTCTAAATATCCGCAGGGAGCTTTTCCACAGCTTTGCATTACGGCTGTTGCTTTGCCCGGCAATGTAATGGGCGAGCCGGGATTACAGGGAGAGCGCTTTATTGATAATGAGCGTATTACCGGCACGATAGATGAAATGGTAGACGAGGCGGTTGATTTTGTGAACCGCAACAGCCGCCACAGTACGATTATAGATGATAAGGGCAAGCGTGCAGACAGAGATGAGTATCCTTTAAAGGCAGTGCGTGAGGCGATTCTTAATGCTTTGATGCACCGGGATTATAGTATTCACTCGGAAAACGTGCCTGTGCGTCTGGAAATATATCGTAATCGTCTGGAGATTATTTCCAGCGGTGGCTTGTATGGCAAGCTGACGATTGATTCATTAGGCAAAGTGCGTCCGGATACACGTAACAGTGCTTTGGCAAATATTTTGGAGCTGATGCAGGTTACGGAAAACCGTTACAGCGGCATTCCGACTATTTATCACGAGCTGCAGAAGGCGCAGCTGCCACCGCCGGCTTTTTGTATCCGCCATGGCGAATTTGTAGTTACCTTCAAGAGCAAAATTTCTCAGGTTTATGATGCACCTTATGCAACTGTCAGCAGTGTGCAGGAGGAGCAGGAGCAATACAATGGACAGCGGGCATATAGCATAGAAGAACGCTTGATAGAGTTTTGCACAGTGCCGCGCTCCAGACAGGAGATTATTGAATTCCTGGGCTTTTCGCGCTATTATTCCATGTCAAAAATTGTGCAGCCGTTGATTGATGACGGCAAAATTGCTTTGACGCTGCCGGATAAGCCTAAAAGCTCCAAGCAGAGATATGTGAGAAAATAATAATGTAGTATGCAATGCCAGGCAGGACGGATTTATTCTGTCCTGCTTTTTAATATAAAAGCGGAATGGCTCTCAGAAAGAAAAATAATAAAATAAAAATACTTGACTATATGAACACTTTATAGTTTACACTGATGCATGTTTCAAGCGATAGCACAGGACTATGAAAGACTAGCTGTGTCTGGACGGAAACAAAAAATAAAACGATGGCTATGAAAGGATTGGAAATCAACAATGAACAAAGTCAAGGCATTAGGTAATGCGGTATTGATGTCAGTACTTATGAGTACAAGTGTAGTTTGGGGTACAACCGCTTTTGCTGCTGATAATCTGCAGGAGTATTCTTTGGATACAATGGTTGTTACGGCAACTAGAACAGAGAAGAAATTAGTTGATACACCGGCTAATGCTATGGTAATTACTAAGGAGCAAATTAAAGATCAAGGATATAGTAGTGCTTTTGAACTCGTTACAAGTATGACGCAGGCTGGTGCTATGGGTTGGCAGGATGATGGTACCGATTATAGCGGCATGTTATCCAGAATTCGCTTGCGTGGTATGGATAATGGTACATTGGTTTTAGTTAACGGACATCCTGCAAACTTTTTAAATGCTTCTGCCTTGAATCAAATTCCGCTTGATCAAATTGAAAAGATAGAGGTTGTAAAAGGTGCTGGTTCCGTTTTGTATGGACCACAAGCTATGGCTGGCGTTATTAACGTTATTACCAAGAAACCATCTAAAGGCCAGCAAACATCCGGTAAAGTTTTTGGCAGTATGGGCAATAGATACAATGATTACGGATTAAATGTTGACTCTGAAATAATCAGCATAGGCGGGCAAAAATCTTTCTACAAGGATTTCCCTGATATAAGAAGACCTGCACAGGGTGGTGGCGGAGCTTTAGAAGTAGCAGATAAAAATTTAGAGCAGCTTTTCGGTACTGTTCGTATTACAGATGACCTGACCGCTTCTTTAAGCCACAAAAAATCTCACAATAGATGGTTGAGCGGTACATTTAAAAACGGTGTGAAGTCTATAACTAAGGATTGCGACTCAGATGCGACTTATAATACATACTCCTTGAATTATGATAATGCTGATAATGGCTGGAGCGCAGGCTTGTCCTATATGGATATCTCTATGATTCAAACATATCGTTATGGTGCTGCAAACAGCTTATACAAAGGCCATAACTGGGACTTGGATGTACACAAGAAAATTAATTTCAATAATGGTAATGATACTTTAGTTCTTGGCGGTCAGGCAACTAAAGAGTATTGGAAGTCCGTTTTGGTATCCAGTAATACAGATACCGATTCTGAACGTAAGAGCTATTCTTTATATCAATCATATGACCATAAGTTTAGTGATGCCTATAATATGATTTTTGGAATTAGAGAATATTGGATGGGTTCTTCTAAGTTTTTGGGCAGCGAAAGAAAAATTCTTCCTCAAGTACAAGGCCTGTATAAGATTAATGATACTTCAAGTGTATACTTTAATGTTGGTAAGTCTTTTGAAATGCCACAGCTTTCTTCTAATTTCTATACTGGTCCTAAGTATGCAGTTAACCCTGATATTAAACCGCAATCTAGCTGGTCTTATGAAACAGGTTATAAATACGATAACAATAAGACTTTCTTCTCTGCAAGCATTTTCTATGTTGATGCTACTGATAAAATCATCTGGGGAAAGACAACAGACAATAAGAGCATCCAGATTAATGCCGACAAATGGAAAAACTATGGCTTGGAGCTTAATTTGAAACAAAAAATTAATGACAAGCAGGATGTTTATATGGGTGCTACTTTCCAAAATCCTAAATCTAAGTCAGATTATGGTGATTGGAAGACCAAACCAGGAGAATGGTCTCAGGATGAATCAAAGGTCCTGTTTAATTTAGGCACTACCTATCATCAATCAAAGTTAGTATTTGATACACGTATTACTGCAACCTTAAAACGCGAGCCTTCATCTTATTTGTATAACGGCGATTCAGCTAGTGCAAAGAATGGAAAGGAGCCTGACCATAATTTAAAGAACAGAATCGATTGGTCTGCATCACTTTCTTATAATCCGACTGATAAAGATACTTTGCGTTTAGTTGGACGCAATTTGCTCAATCGCAAGGACGTAGTAAACTATAATGAATACTACTGCACGCCGATTAACTTCTATTTAACTTATGAAAGAAGATTTTAATTAACTAGGTACTTTTCTCATAACTCACACTCCCGAAAAAGTGGGGCGGACATATTCCGTCCTGCTTTTTCATATAACAGGAAAATGAGGTGAAAGAATGTGGAAGAACTTACTGATGCTTTTGCTGCTGCTGGCATTTTGTATAGCAGGGTGTCAAAAGCAGACAAATGATACGACAAGCGAAGCTGCCTATCAGGTAGTTGATTCGCAGGGGACTGTAATAAAATTTGCGCAAAAACCCCAGCGTATTATGACTACGCATTTTAATCTGGATAATATTGTAATGGGACTTGTTGATGAAGAGCGTGTTGTTGCACTTTCTAAATCAATGTATGATGCTTCGGTATCTTACATCAGTACTGAGGCAATCAAAAAGCCTACAAAATTAAACTATGATTTTTCTTCAGAGCAGGTTCTGGCGCTCAAGCCGGATTTAATCATCGCTCGAGAGAGCACAGGTGAAAACCGCATTCAGACTTATCGTGGTATGGGAATACCTGTATATGTTGTGAGCAATGCGAATAATGTGGAAGAGATAAAAAAGCAGATTCAGGAGATAGGTCAGGCTGTGGGGGAATCAGAGCGTGCGGAAAAGCTACAGCAGAGAATGCAGATACAGCTTGACTATATCAAAAGCAAGGTTGATAGCGCTAGCATGAAGCCAAAAAGTGTGATGCTTGTTTCTAAAATGAACCATAATTACGGTGGTAAGGGCTCTTTTTTTGATGATATGTGCCACTTTGCCGGGGTGAAAAATGCACCTGCAGAGATAGGGGTGCTCAACGGTCAGCTGATGGATAAAGAAGTAATGCTACGTGCTAACCCAGATTACTTTCTACTTTCAATATCTTGGGAGCTTAAGCATGATAATAAGGATGGGTATAAAAAGGAATTTTTGGAGGATCCTGCGTTGGCTAATCTGGAGGCAGTCAAGAATAATCATGTCTGCTATTTGAAGGACAAGTATTTATATGCTTCCAATCAAAACTGCGTATGGGCTATCAGGAAGATTGCTAATCTTGCTTATGGAGATATATTTCCTGATGAAGAGGAAGTTTTTCTTAAGGGATATTAGCAAATAAGTCTGAAGTGCTTGACTGTATGAGAAATATATAGCGTAATATTATTTTATTGTGAGGGCGATGGTTGTTCGTCCTCATTTTTATGAAAGCATAGGAGTATCGATAATTTTCGGAGGTGAAAGAATGCAACAAATTTTATTTCTCACCAATATGGAGCAAACTGCAGCCTATCTGCAGGATGCATTGAAGCTGGCGCAGCAGACGCAGAAAGCTGTAGCAGGACAGGTGCTGTATGTCCCAAGCGATACAGAATGGACGAGGGATATGGAAAAGCAGCTGCAGCAGGCGGAGGTTGTCATTTTCCCCTGGATGGGAACTGGCCTGAGCACTAAGTTTCTGTCGGAATCCTCATCCTATCTGCTTGCCAATAAGAAGAGGCATGTTTATCTGATGACCGGTAATCCGGAGGATGTGCTGCATGGAGGTTTGTCTGAGGAGGAGCTGAAGCGGATAAATGATTATTATAAATTCGGCGGTCTGCAGAACTGGACAAATTTGTGGCTGTGGTTGGCGCAGCAGTTTTTGCAGTCAGGATGTAATGCGCCTGCTCCCGAGATGTTGCCGTGGGATGGCATTTATCATCCCCGTGCTGGCAAGGTATACGATGATGTGGAGGAATATAGCCGCGATTTTTGCATAGCAGGCAAACCGACGCTGGCTGTTGTATTCTTCCGCAATGACTGGCTGTGGGGCAATACCGTTTTTGCCGATGCTGTTATCAGAGAGATTGAAGCGCAGGGGTGCAACGCCTTATGCTTCTTCTCCACAAGCTCGCCTGACGCCGCAAGCGGCTGCGACGGCTTTAAAGAAGCCTTAAGCAAGTATGTTTGCGCGGATGGCAAATGCTATGCTGATGTTTTCATCAACACTATAAAATTTTCACTGTTCAGCATCCGTGCCTGCGCACTTGATGATTTGACCAAGCTCAATATCACGGTACTGCAGGCCTATACCTTGTATCGTTCGTATCAGGAATGGTATGAAAACTTTGACGGCATGAGTGCCGTAGAGGTGGCGTACAGTGTGAGTCTGCCGGAATTTGATGGTATTATCCATAGCTGCCCTGTGACGACGATGGAGCGTGATGCTGAGGGCAAGCAGGTTACGCAGGATATTGCAGAGCGCATGAATATGTTGGTGCGCAAAGCCAAAAAGCTGGCACTTTTGCGTATTAAGCCGAACGCAGAAAAGAAAATTGCTATTGTTTTTCACAACCATCCGTCTACCAATTCCAACATCGGCAGCTGCTCAGCGATTGACAGTATTGAAAGCGTGCGTTTGCTGCTGCAGGATTTGCGTGATGCAGGTTATGTCATTGATCATATTCCGGCAGACAGGCAGGAGTTTATCGACGAGCTCATTGCTGGTGCGACGAATGACAGGGACTACATGAGCGAAAAGCAGATTGATAATGCCGATGCCAAGCTCCTCGTCAGTGCATACCGCGATTATTATAAGACACTGCCGGAAAAGGTACAGCAACGCTTGGAGCAGGATTGGGGCGAAGCGCCAGGTTATGTTTTCTTTTATGATGATTTTCTGTTGATTCCCGGCATGATGAACGGCAACATTTTTATTACGATGCAACCGCCGCGCGGATTTGGCGAGGATCCGGATAAAATCTATCATTCGCCAGACTGTGCGCCGACACATCATTATATAGGTTTTTATCACTGGCTGCGCGATATCTGGGGCGCAGATGCTATGATGCATATTGGTACTCACGGCAGCTTGGAATGGCTGCCCGGTAAGGGCGTAGCGATGGGAAAAGAATGCTATCCCGATATCTGTACCGGCGATTTACCTAATGTTTATCCCTATTGGGTTGTGGATACAGGCGAGGGCATACAGGCCAAACGCCGCAGTGCGGCCTGCCTCATCAGTTATCTCTCGGCGCCGCTTAGCATCAGCGGTGTGTATGATGAGCTGGCGGAGCTGGAAAAGGCTTTGGAGGAATATGTGCACTTTAAGGCTGATAATGATGCCGATTTGAGCGAGCCGATGGCACAAATCAGAGAGAAAGCTGCTGCTGCCGATCTTACAGACGAGGTACGTGAGGAGGATGCCGCTGATTTTGACGATTATGTAGGTCATCTGCACACATATCTGACGGATTTGAAGAATATGCAGATGACTACCGGCCTGCATATCATGGGTAATCCGCCGCAGGGCGAAAAACTTACGGAATATCTTTATGCACTGGTGCGCTTGGAAAATCCTGATATGCCGTCACTGCCCAAAACCTTGGCGCAGGCTTACGGCTACGATTATTACGAACTGATTGACAACAGCAGCAAGCTGTTGCCGGACGGTATTTTGAGCTATGGTATGCTGCTTGATAAAATCAACGGTCAATGCTTGGAGATTATCCGTCTGTTGCAAAATGATGGTTTCGTAGTCCACGAAGATAAATTACGTGCGTTGGAGTGCGTAAAATGCTGGGATGAAGCTGTACAGCAGAAGATAATTAAAATTGCCGGCTTTATCTGCGATAAGCTGTATCCCAGTCTGGCGCATACTACCTGGGAACGCAGCAACTGTATTCGTGCGCTGCAGTCAGAATATATTGAGCCTAGCGCCGGCGGTGCGCCTACGAGCGGAGGTGCCGAGATTTTGTCGACCGGACGCAATTTTTACGGCGTTGACCCGCAGTTGCTGCCTACTCCCGTAGCGTGGAAAATCGGTTCGCAGATGGCAGAGGACGTAATCAACAAGTTTGTGGCGGAGGAAGGGCGTTATCCCGAAAGTGTTGGTATTTTGCTGTGGGCAACCTATAACATGCGCTCTAATGGTCAGTGTATGGCGGAATTTATGCGCCTGATGGGCGTGCGTCCTGTTTGGCAGAAGGGAACCCTGAAGGTGACAGGCATCGAGATTATTCCGCTTGATGAGCTGAAGCGTCCACGTGTTGATGTTACCGGACGCATCAGTAGTCTGTTCCGTGATACGCTGCCGGGAGCAGTTTGCTGGCTGGATAAGGCAGTGCAGCAGGTGGCAGCACTGGATGAGAGCTTTGAAGACAACTTTGTGCGCAAGCATGTGGTGGAGGAATCTCAGCGATTAGAAAGCGAGGGCGTGGATAAGGAGCTGGCTTGGAGGCAGGCATCCTACCGCATTTTCGGCGACCCGCCGGGAGCGCATGGTGCGGGCGTGAGCGCACTTTTGGCTTCCCGCAATTGGGATGACCTAGGCGATATTGCTGATGTGTATGTGCGTTGGGGCGCGCATGTCTATGGCGAGGGCGAAAAAGGTCAGTACAGGCCGCAGCTGTTTACAGAGCGGATGGCAAAGCTGGAGGTTACTGTAAGCAATATTGATAACCGCGAGTCTAACTTGTTGAATTCCGATGATTATAACGCTTACCGCGGCGGCATGATTGCTGCAGTGCGTAATTTCAGCGGCAAGATGCCGAAAAACTATTGCAGTGACAGCTCTGACCGTCAGCATGTGGTGATTCGCACGCTGGCAGAGGAGGTCAAGCGCCTGTTCCGCGGTGAGGCAATTAATCCCAAATATATACGGGGCATGAAGGAGTTTGGCTATAAGGGAGCAGGCGATTTGGCAACATATGTTGACAATTGCTTCCAATGGGATGCTACCAGCGCTGTTATGGAGGACTGGATGTATGAAAAGTTTGCGGAAAAGTACGCTTTGGACAAAGATATGCAAAAATGGTTTGCTGAGGTTAATCCCTGGGCGCTGCGCAGACTGACGGAGGTTTTGCTGGAGGCGGAACAGCGCCGGCTGTGGAACGCCAAGCCGCAGACTAAGCAGTCACTGCAGGAGTTGTTGCTGAATATCGAAGGAGAAATCGAAGAACGCGGCGATGCATAAATTTTTTCACTAAACCGCTTGCGTGTATACCTAGTAGACACTGTATAATTAGATACATATTTTATTGATAGTTCTTTTTAATAAACGGAGGAATATAAATGAAACGTACTGCTGTATATCCTTTTACTGCGATTGTAGGACAGGAGGAAATGAAGCTGTCCTTGATTTTAAATGTTATCAACCCGGCTTTAGGCGGTGTTTTGATTAAGGGTGAAAAGGGCACGGCAAAATCTACCGCTGTTCGCGCTCTTGCCGAGCTGCTGCCGCCGATGGCGGCTGTGCACGGCTGTCGCTTCCACTGTGACCCGCACAGCAGCCAGCTGTGTGATGACTGCACTGCCAAGCTGCAGGCAGAGGGCACATTGCCGGAGGAAACCATCAACATGCGCGTGGTTGAGTTGCCTGTAAGTGCTACAGAGGACCGCGTTGTCGGCACATTGGATATTGAGCATGCGATTAAGCATGGTGAGAAAAAGTTTGAACCCGGTATTTTGGCGCAGGCCAACCGCAACATTTTATATGTAGACGAAATCAATCTGCTGGATGACCACGTTGTAGACGTGCTGCTGGATGCCGCTGCTATGGGCGTAAACACCGTTGAACGCGAGGGTGTTTCCTATTCCCACCCCGCACGCTTTGTGCTGGTTGGCACTATGAACCCCGAAGAGGGTGACATCCGCCCGCAGCTTTTGGACCGCTTTGGTCTGAGCGTTGTCGTTACCGGCGAGCATGACCCGCTGCAGCGCGTAGAGGTAATCAAACGCCGTCTGGCTTATGAAAACGATGCTGAGAGCTTCATTGCAGGTTACAAGGAAGCGCAGGAGGAGCTGGCGGAAAAAATTATTGCTGCCGGCAAGCTGCTGCCGGAGGTAACTATTGATGACAAGCTGCTGGAAACTGTGGCCAAGCTTTCTGTTGAGCTGGGCGTAGACGGTCACCGTGCGGATATTACTGTGATCAAAACAGCGCTGACCTTGGCTGCCTTCAACGGCCGCAAGCAGGCTAACCTTGATGACCTGAAGGAAGCAGCTAAGCTGGTGCTGCCACACCGTATGCGCCGCCGTCCGTTTGAAGAGGGCGAGCTTGATTGGAATAAGGTAGAAAGCTTTTTGGCTGCCGAAGCCTAAGGAGCGTTGACTATGCTTAAAGATAATCTCTATCCCTTTACTGCGGTCGTGGGGCAGGAGGAGGCTAAAAAGGCCTTGCTGATTGCTTTGGTCAACCGCAGAGCTGGCGGCCTGCTCATAGGCGGGGCCAAGGGTACGGCAAAATCCGTGCTGGCCCGCAGTGTGCAGAGTTTGATTGGTGCGCAAAGGATGCTGACGTTGCCGCTGAATGTAACAGAGGATATGCTTTTTGGCAGCATTGACCTGGAGGCTGCCGTAAGCCTGGGCGAAAAACGCTTTTCACCTGGCATTCTGGCACGTGCTACGGATAACATTCTTTATATTGATGAAGCTAATCTGCTGCGTCAGGAGCTGCTGACTGCGGCATTGGATGCTAACAGCGCAGGCATCAACAATGTAGAGCGTGACGGTATCAGCTGCAGCCATGAGGTGCGCACGACCGTTATTGCTACGATGAATCCGGAGGAGGGCACTCTGCCCGGACATATTCTGGACCGTTTCGGTATGTACGCAGATATGCAGGCACTGCAGGATATCGGTCAGCGCGTGGAGGTTATCCAACGTGCCTTAGCATATAGTAACAATACCCTTGCGTTTTGTGAGCAGTATGCGGAAGAAACCGCTGCCCTGGCAGCGAAGGTGCAGGCAGCGCGTAAGCTGCTGCCGCAGGTTGAGGTGAGCGATGCGATGCTGATGCTTGCTGCTCAGCTGTGCTCGCAGGCTTTTTGTGCCGGCCATCGTGCGGAAATTTATCTGCTCGAGGCTGCGCGCGCTATCGCCGCCATGGCGGGGCGCGCTTACGTGCTGCCGAAGGACGTGGAGGAGGCAGCGCAGTTCGTGCTGCCGCACCGTATGCGCAAGCCGCCCGAGCAACAGCCCGAGGAGCAGGAGCAACAGGACGATAACCAAAACGAAGAAGAAAACGAGCAGGATAACGAAGATAATCCTGACGATGAAAATAATGACGAGGACAACGAAGATAACCAGCTGCCGCCGCCACCGCCCTTGGATAACGGCGATGATGACGAAGATGACGATGCTTCCGACGATGAGGACGAGGACGACGAAAGCGACGAGGACGAGCAGCAGCAGGAGCATAATAACAGTAATCTGGCGCCGGAGGAGCAGCTTGCCGATATCGACAAAAGCTTCCGCTTGCCGAAGATGCTGCTGGATTTGGGCAAGGACCGCAATGTGCGCCGTGGCAGCGGCAAACGCAGCGTGACCAAGACTGACCTGAAGCAGGGACGTTATGTGCGCGCTGAACAGCCTAAAAGCAAGGTTACGGACTTGGCCTTTGACGCAACCATCCGCGCGGCAGCGCCGTATCAGCGCTTGCGTGAGGATAACGGCTGTGCGCTGAACATCAAGGAAGAGGATTTACGCCAGAAGGTGCGCGAAAAACGCATCGGCAACACCTTCCTGTTTGCGGTGGATGCCAGCGGTTCCATGGGTGCACGTGAGCGTATGCGCGCCGTTAAGGGTGCCATTTTCTACATGCTGCAGGAGGCGTACCAAAAGCGTGACCGCGTAGGCATGATTGCCTTTCGTCGCGATAAGGCAGATATGCTGCTGCCGATTACACGTAGCGTGGACTTGGCGCAGAAGCGTCTGGCAGAAATGCCGACCGGTGGTAAAACGCCGCTGGCAGACGGACTGGCGCTGTCACTGCAGACGTTGGCAATGATGAACAAGCGTGACAGCGAGCTGGAGCCGATTCTGATTGTTGTTACCGACGGACGTGCGAATGCCGTGCACGAGGGCGAAAAGGACCCTGTAGCAGCAGCAATCAGCATTGCTGAAAAAATCGCTAAGGCTAAAATTACTTCAGTAGTGATTGATACGGAAAGCGGTTTTATCAAGCTGGGCCTGGCAAAGAAGGTTGCCGCCGCCATGCAGGCCAATTATTATACGCTGCAGAAGCTGTCTAAGGAAAATATAATTCATATTGTAAGAAATTTGAATTAAAGATAAGAGTATAGTATACTAATAGGTATATTGAAATATAAAGGAGTGAAGTTTTCATGAAAAAGCTGATTGTTTTATTGATGACTTTATTTTGCTGTGCAAACGCTTTTGCTGCGGATGCAGACAAGAAGCCTGCAACTCAGGAGGGTATGAACTGGGAAATCAGCATGATGCCTAAACCGAGCGAAGAAGAACAGGAGCAGGCACGTTGGTCTATTGTTGTAGAAAATAACGTAGGTATTTATGCTTACGATATGGATTCTCTGACATTCAGCAAGGTTACTAACGGCCTGCCCGATAAAAATATTATTTCCGTGCTGACGAAAACCGTTTTTACCGATAAGGATATGCTGAAAAAGCTCAATGAAAAATACAAGGCTTCTCTGACTAAAAAAGAGAAGGTGCAATACTGTGAAATCGTCATGACCTTTAACCTGCAGGATAAAACCTACGGTGTAGAGGTAATGGATGTTTATGGCAGCAAGAAAACTCTGCTGAGCCATCAGGCTAAGGAGCTGAAGTTTGTTCCGGTTCCGGCAGGCAGCTTTGCTGAGGCTATGCTGGAAGTCTGCCAACAGGCCGTAGCTGCTGATGCCCAAGCAGCAGCGAAATAATGCTGCGCCCCGATTTTACTCAGGCAAAAAACTATATATTACAACACAAACTCCTTAGTCTGCTTGCTATCTGTGTGATAGGCATTACTTTGACACTGGGCCTCAGGCATCTCTCCAACCAGTCTACGTCAAAAAAAGCAGTAATGAAACCTATTGTGCACACGCAGGTAGTGAGCAGACGACCATTGTATAAAAGCATTGATCTTTTTGGACAGCTCAAGGCCAAGGCACAGATTGATATCGTCAATAAGTATGCCGGTATCGTCGATGAGATTAATGTGGATTTGGGCAGCAAGGTGCAGGCCGGAGATATCCTCCTGGTGCAGTATCTTGATGATGCCCGCGCCGAAATGCTCAAGGCCAAGGCACGCTATGCCGAGGCCGGAGCTAATGCGGCAACTACGGATGTGAGCTACAACACCAGTCTGATACGTTATGAGGCAGACTATAAGCTGGCGCAGGTCAACGCAGAGCGTTACCGTAAGCTTTATGCGCAGGGCGCTGTTTCCAAGTCCGAACTGGACAGCATGGAGCAGTCGCTGGCTAATAAAAAGGCGCAGTACGATGCTTTGGCTCAGCAGGAAAGCTATGATGGCACACCATCGCAGGTCTACCGTCAGGAGCAGATTGCTGCCAGACGCGAGCAGGAGTACATTATTGCGCAAAACAAGTATCACGATCTGATTTTTAAGGCACCACGCGCAGGTATTATTACCTACCGCGATGCAGAAGTGGGTGGCTATGCGCCTGCAGGCAGCAGGCTGCTTACCCTTTTAGATGACAGTGGTTTTACAGTGGACTGCGATATTACAGAGGCCGAGGCTGCTTCTGTGACCGTTGGCACGCAGGTCGAGCTGAAGCTGGAGGCGATTGGCGAAATATGCCGGGGTACTGTTGTTTATGTGAGCCCTGTAAGAAGCAGGGAAACAAACAAGTTTACCCTCCGCATCAGGCTGGATGAGCCTGGCTCCAACGTAAAGGCAGGCTTGTTTGCCAAGGGTGAATTGCGTTTTCTGCAAAAGCCATCCACTATATATTTACCTAAAAATGCCGTTCTCGAACGGGATGGCAAATATTTTGTCTATGTGCTGGGCAAGGGTAATAAGGCTCTGAAAAAGCCTGTTACTACCGGTGCAAGTAATAATGAAAGTATTGAAATAGTGCAGGGTGTGAAGATAGGCGAAACGGTTATCCTTGATAATCTTGCGCGTCTGCGTGACGGCATGGTGGTTGAGGTGGCCAAGGAGGAGGCGAAGTAATGAATATTACACGCTTTTCTATTAAACGGCCTATCGGTATCTGCATGATTTACATATTAATCTGCGTCCTCGGTCTTATCAGCTTCTTTCGCATTGGCGTGGAGCTGTTGCCGGACGTAGACTCTAAATTTATCAGCGTCATTGTCAACTATCCGGGCGCCAGTACGGAATCCGTCGAACAGCAGGTGACGAAGCCGATTGAGGACGAGCTGTCCTCAATTTCGCACTTTAAGCAGGTGCGTTCCGCTACACGTCCCGGACGTGCGGAGATTTTTGTCGAGCTGGACAGTCAGGCCGATGCTGATATGGTGGCTATCGAGGCAACGAAAAAAGTCAGCCGTATCCGTAAGAATCTGCCGGAGGATATTGATGAGCCTGCAGTGCTCAAGCGTTCTTCAGAAGAATATCCGATTATCCAGATTGCAGCAACGTCTAAGGATAACCTGGACGATATTTTTGCCTTGGCAGACAGCAGCTTTAAGGAGCGCTTGCAGCAGGCAGCCGGCGTAGCTGATGTTGACGTTACCGGCGGTCGTACCAAGGAAGTCGCAATCGAGGTTGATAAGGATAAGCTCAATTATTACGGACTGACGCTGCAGGATATTATTACGGCGGTGCGCAAGGAAAACGTTATTGTTTCTTCCGGCTCCGTCTATACCGATGCTTTGGAAAAAACCGTGCGTCTGCAGGCGCAGTATAAGGCTCCGGAGGAGATTCAGCATCTGCAGCTTAAGGGTGCAGGCGGCAGATATATCGAGCTGGGGCAGGTGGCCAACGTGCAGGCCAAGGATAAGCGTGCCGTGGCCTATAGCCGTGTTGACGGCAACGAGGCGGTATCACTGGAGGTGTATAAGGCTAGCGGTGCCAATATCGTCGACACAGCAGATGGCGTGCTGCAGCAGCTGGAAACGCTGCGCAAGGATTACCCGGACTACGTTTTTACCGTTGTTTATGACCAGTCGCATTTCGTGCGCGATTCCCTAAGCAACACGCTTAAAACGCTACTGGAAGGCCTTGTTACTACCGGCCTTGTCTTGTATCTGTTCCTGCGTGGCTGGAAGTCCTCTATGGCAGTTATGATTGCCATTCCTACCTCGCTGATTGCAACCTTCTTCCTGATGTATTTGGCAGGCTTTACCTTCAATATGATGTCACTTATGGGTATGGCATTGTGTATTGGTATTCTTGTCGATGACTCCATTGTTGTGTTGGAGAATATCCATCGTTTTCTGGCGATGGGTAAAAGCGCTGACGTGGCGGCGGAGGAAGGACGTAATGAGATTGGCATGGCCGCAATCGCTATGACGCTTTGCGACGTGGTGGTATTTTTGCCTATTGCCTTTATGCAGAGTGCGACCGGCCAGTTCTTCAAGCAGTTTGGCATGACGATTGTTTTTGCTACACTGATGTCGCTGGTCGTTTCCTTTACGCTGACGCCGATGCTGGCTTCGCGCTTTTATAAAAACGGCGTGGAGGAGCCTAAGGGCAAGCTGTGGAGCAGACTGGATGACTTTGAAGCGCAGACGATTGCAAAGTATGATGTGCTACTGCGCAAATGCATAGAAAAGCCGAAGAAGCTGGTGCTGGGAGTACTGGCAGCCTTCGCGGTGGCGGTGGCGCTGGTGCCGCTCGGTATCGTCGGCTCGGAGTACATGCCGCGTACCGACGAAAGCGCGATTCAGGTGAATATTGAGCTGCCTACGGGCTTTAACGCTGACCAGACCAACGAGGCCTTGCTGCTGTTTGAGGATTATTTGGCCAAGGTGCCGGAAATCGAGCATTATATGACTAATGTAACGACCACACAGAGCATGGGCAAGCTGGTTATCGCGCTCAAAAGCAGCGATGAACGCAGTAAGGATGTCTGGCAGGTAGCACAGGAGATTCGCAGCTTTGCCAAGCAGAATCTTGGCGAAATCAAGGTGCGCGTCAATGAGATTCAGTCATCCGTTACCGGTGTTTCCGGCGGCCGCAACCTTGTGCGTTCACCGGTACAGGTAGAGCTTAAGGGCAGTGATATGAACCAGCTTGTAGCTGATTCTGCCAAAGTGGAGCAGATTTTTGCTTCGACCGCAGGCTTGAAGGATATCAAAAATTCTTATGTCAAGGGCATGCCGGAGCTGAAGGTGACAGTAGACCGCGACAAGCTGAAATATTATCACGCGACAGTCAATGACGTGGCGCAGTCCTTTAACGCCGCTATTGGTGGACGCAGCGCCGGCGTGCTGGCGAACGATGTGCAAAACCATGGCAATGACACCGATATTGCAGTACGTTTTGCCGGTGGCAGTGGCTATGATATTGAAGACGTGCGCGCTATTCCAGTGCAGACAGGCAGAGGAAGCGTCTTTCTTGGCGACCTTGCCGACGTAGAAGAGGGTGTAGGCCCAATTACAATCCGTCGCGTGAACAAGGAGCGCATAATCAACATCCAGTGCAACCTGACGGACAGGCCACTGAACGAGGTGGTCAAGGAGCTGACGCAAAAGCTAAATGCTGCAGGCCTCAAGAGTACCTATGAGTTTTCCGGCCAGGCGACCACGATGAACGAATCGTTTGTTGAAATGGCTATGGCGTTGTCGCTGTCATTGCTGTTGATTTATCTGCTGCTGGCAGTGCTTTATGAATCGGTATTCACGCCGTTCATCCGTATGTTTTCGTTGCCGCTGGGCATCATCGGTGCAATCTTCTGCCTGCTTTTGACGCATAACACCATCAACCTGTATTCTCTCATCGGCATCTTGGTTATGGACGGTCTGGTAGCGAAAAACGGCACGCTGCTTTTGGATTATACGCTGACGCTGATGCATGAAGGCATGACGGCGAAGGCAGCGGTAATTGAAGCAGGCAAAACTCGTCTGAAGCCTATCTTTATGACAGCACTGACGATGGTGGTGGGTATGCTGCCGACGGCGCTGTCGCTGAGCGCAGGCTCGGAAACGCGCGTGAGCATGGCGTGGGTTATCATCGGCGGTATGATAACATCAACGGTGTTTACGCTGTTGGTGCTGCCAATACTGTTTTTGTGGTTGAAAGAAAAATTTCCTAGTAGAATTTAGTTTAATAATAAGAATTGATATTGAATATATAAGACTTGTGTAGTATACTATGGACATATAAAAAGAGAGATTCCTAAAGCAAAATATAACTTTGCAAAGAAGCTTTCTATATAATATCAGAGGAGTAACTTGCGCCTTTGATGATTATAAAAGCAAGGGCGTTTTTTTCATAGCTATATTGCCGTATAGCTTGTAAATCTGCTTGATGCGCTTGGTAGCCCGTGGCCATGCAAGAATGGGCGGGGGAAGAGTGGTCAAAATATATTTTTGAGGAGTATGAGTAAACATGAAGAGTAATTTTTCCAAGGGTTTATTGATGACGGCCCTCATTACTGGTAGTGTAATATGGGGGGGCACAAACGTATTTGCCGAAGAGCTGCAGGAGTATTCGCTGGACCAGATGGTTGTAACGGCGACGAGAACGGAAACTAGGGATGTTGCTACCCCTGCTACTACAACAATTATTAAGTCTGATGATATTAAAAAAGCTGGTTACAAAAATGTTTTTGACATTATTGATAATCAATTAGGTATGGCCAGCACAGGCTATGGCGATGCAGGCCAAGAGTTTGGTTTTAGCTCTGGCAGAAGTATTGTAAGAGGTTTTGACCGTGGTACATTAGTTATGGTTGATGGTATTCCTATGAACTTAAAGAATTACAATAGTGCTGATACTATACCTGCAGCTATGGTTGAGCGTGTTGAAATCGTTAGAGGTGCTTCCGGTACTTTATATGGCGCAGAAGCAATGGGCGGTGTAATCAATATTATTACTAAGCGTCCGGCTGGCAAAGAACAAATTAAAGTTAGCGGTACCGTAGGTAATTATTATAAAGATTACGGCGTAGCTTTGACTAGCGAAAAATTTATGATTACCGCAGGCAAAGAATATTCCGATAAATATACCCATAGTAATGATTATCCATATGGCTCGAATACTGACTGGTGGATTGGCAAAGGTCAGAAAGAAAGAGTTGCTATGACTGGCGAATTAACTGATGAGTTGAGAGCTAATTTCTTCTATTCTCATGGTGATATTACTCGCGGTGGTCATAAGTATGCTGCAAAACCTGTAGATTATGATTATAGATATAAAGATACTCGTATGACTATGGGTTTAGCTTATGCTGGGAAAGACAATGGTGTCAATGCTACTCTTGGCTACAATTACAGAAAAGCAGATGGATATGATTTTGTAAAAAATGCAAGAGTTGATAGTAATGCAAAATTAGATAGCTATGTAGCAGATATTCAGAAAAAATGGGATTTTGGCAAGGATTCTCTGATTTTTGGTTATACTTTTAAAAGAGAGAATTATGAAGGCTTAGTAAAAACCTCGAATATAGCGCACAGAACAGACAATTCTGTATACGTTTCCTATGATAAGAACTTTAGCGATAAGTTTGAAGCTATCTTGGGCTTGAGAGGCGAATCCTTTAGCGATTTGGCTACCTCTAAAAAAATTGCTTTGCCGCAAATTCAGACATTATATAAATTTGATGAAGATACCAGCTGGTATATCAATGTGGGCAAGGCTTTCCAAATGCCTGCAGTTGATTCCTATTTTACTTCTTCTAACTTTACTAATCTTGTTCCTGAAAAAGGCTGGAATTACGAAACCGGTATCAAAAAATTAGATGGAAATAAATTGTATAAGTTGGCAGTATACCATATGAAATTCCAAGACAAATTTGGCTGGTCTGGTTCTAATAATCTTGGTCCTGATGGTAAGCAATATATTGTTAATAAAGGTGATTTTAGAAACACTGGTGTCGAATTTGAATTTACTAACAATGTAAATGATAATTGGCAATATAATTTAGGTTTAGGTTACAGTAACCCTGAAATTTATGATAAATCCGTAGCTAAACCAAAATGGACACAAGATTCTGGTCGCATTGACGTAGCTGCAGGTGTTACCTACAGTAAGGATAAATGGACGAGTAATTTGACTTTTAAATATTTAGGTGATAGAGAAGACTATAACAATCGTCAGATTCCTGAAAGAATCAGATTGACCTGGAATACTTCTTATGATTTGACAGAAAATGACAACATTACAGTTACTATGAACAACCTGTTAGATAAAAAGAACTATGCTAATAGATACTCTAACCTGGATTTGCCGTACAACTGGCGTGTAATGTTTACCCATACTTTCTAATTTAATCAAATAGCTGAGGCGGCGCGCTTGCGCCGCCTTTTAATATACTGCAAAAATGAAAAATGAACTTTCAGAAAATTACTTGACTATCAGATAACGTATAATAAGTTGCGCAAATTCAATTCAAAAAGATAGACATAGAGACTACCTT
>SAMEA3663023__coassemble_563_pt1 | contig 105719 bp, 123 predicted proteins | sample SAMEA3663023__metabat2_low_PE_017 | metagenome-assembled genome bin SAMEA3663023 (sample SAMEA3663023) | pig gut metagenome | biome: pig gut; feature: pig-associated habitat; material: faeces | place: France | collected 2012
ACTAAACTTTTGCTAGGATGTCTGAAGAAATTTGCGCAAAACTATTGACAGTACCGACTATCTATCATACTTTTCTCTGCTAATATAATAAGCACAAAGACTAGTCAGAAAAATCAGAAGAAAGGCTATAGAAAATAAATGGTAAAAGTAAAGCAAGATTTATTGAATTCCATTAAAGAATTTACTCTTATGGATGACCCGTTTATGACCAAGGTTTTTGAAGATGATATAGAGCGTACACAATTAATATTGCGGATTATCTTAGAAAATGATACAATCAAAGTAAAGAAAGCATTAACACAAAAACGTCTGAAAAATCTTCAGGGAAGGGATTTACAGCTTGATATCTTAGCTGAAAAAGCTGATGGCACCAAGTTTAACGTTGAAGTACAGAATGAAAGCAGTGGTGCCATCCCTCAAAGAGCACGCTATCATATGAGCCTGTTGGATGCGAAAAGCTTGCCGAAAAGGGAGTATTTTGACAAAATCCCTGAGAACTATGTTATTTTCATTACAAGGGAAGATGTTCTTAAAGGACTGTTGCCGATTTATCGTATTCATAGAATGATAGATGAGAATGGTAGCAGCTTTGCAGATGGCTCGCATATTATCTACGTTAATGCCAAAATTCATAATGACACTCCGTTAGGAATGCTGATGCATGACTTTTGCTGCAAGAATCCTGATGATATGCATTATAAAAAGCTTGCTGAAAAAATTAGATACTTTAAAGAAGAGAAGGAGGGCTTGGATAAAATGGGAGATGTAATGGAAAAGCTTATAGCGAAGCGTGAAAAAGAAGCCTTGTAAAAAATGGCGAAAAAATATGAAGCTAAAGCTGCTAAAGCGCAAAAGGAAGCGCGCATCAGTTTAGCTAAAGAGATGCTAGCCGATAATGAATGCATAGATAAGATTGTTAAGTTACTCTAAGCTTTCGGTGAAGGAAGTACGTGCGCTGGCTGCTAAAATGAGTGCCTAGGGATACAAACTGATAAAAACAGCGATTACCGCTATGATTGAAGACGAATCTGGCGGTGATTTTTACTTGCAAAAATTTTCATGAAAATCTTGTCTATAAAGTAGCTATATACTTTAAAATAAGATATAATGTTATCTAGATGAGTTGATATACAAATATTTTTTGCCGATTGTAAGGCTTGCTGCATATGACCATGAAAGACTGGGTATGCAAGGGCTTTTCAATAAATATTTTTGATAGGAGTATGAGAAAAATGAAGATGAAAAAAGGCTTATTGATGACGGCGTTGATTACCGGTACCTTGATGAGCAGTGCAGCTGCTTTTGCCGAAGAACTGCAGGAGTACACTCTTGATCAGATGGTAGTTACTGCTACTCGCTATGAGAAAAGAGATGTAGAGGTTGCAGCTTCTACCGAAGTTTTTGATGCAAAAAAATTGCAGGAAACTGGTGCAACAAACTTGTATGACGCACTGAAATTCGGTGCAGGTCTGGATGTTCAACAGTATGGTACTGGTGGCGCTTCCATGGGTAACATGACCAGTAAAATTATGATGCGTGGTAACGGCAATGGCACCTTGGTATTAGTGAATGGTGTGCCTATTAACATTAGAGGTACCTATGATTTGAACGATTTCCCTGTAGAAAATATAGAACGCGTTGAAATTGTTCGTGGCGGTGGCGCTGTTATGTATGGCAGTGAAGCTACCGGTGGCGTAATTAATATTATCACTAAAAAAGAACGTGCAAATTATATCAAAGCAGGCTTTGGCAATTACGGACAACAGGAATATGCGGCATCTGTACAGGCTGGTAATTTAGGCTTTGGCTATAAATACTCTAAATGGGGTAAGGTAACTGATGTATCTATTGAAAAGGACGATAAATCTGTAACTAAAGATTGGCGCGGTCCTGAAAATAATAATTTTGATTTGTCGTATAAATTTAATGACAGACTTTCTTTGCAAGCTAGTCATAACGAGTCTGTTTATCATTATATTAATACCAAAGCAAAAAAGAGCGCCATGAGTTATACACCCGAAAACGATACAAAGCAGGATATTAAACGCAATAATATTCAATTGACTTATGATGATAAAAGTTTTAAGGCAACAGCGTATTATATTGACAGACAACGTGAGAAAGATGCAGCTTTATTAGATGGTCGTTTCTATAGCTGGGAGGATGAAAAGACTTATAACTACGGATTAGATATGCAAAAAGCATGGAATATAAACGAAGATACTCTTTTGGTAGGAGCAACATATCAAAACGAGAACTTTAGTCTTAATTCTAAAAACCAAAAATATAAGACAGGAAACCAACTTGATAACGGTATTGTAGCTGATAGCAGTGGCGATCAGAGCAGAAATAATTTCTCCGTTTATGCTCAATATGACAAGAAACTTAGCGAGCAGAACAGCTTTGTTTTGGCAGCTAGAGAAACTTGGACAACTGGTTCTCCTAATGGTGCAAACTTCAGTAATTTCAGCGGACAAGCGCAATTTATTCACAGCCTGAATGACAATGAAAGCATTTATGCAAGTGTTGGTCAATCCTTTAAGATGCCGGCTCTTTACCAGATTTATAAAACCGACAAAAACGGTGATGGTGCAGATACACTGAAGCCGCAAAAGGGCACACACTATGAATTGGGTTGGAAAAAGGATATTGATACGTCCAGAAATCTGCGTGTAGCATTGTTCAATTACAAGGTTGACGATAATATCAGTGCATCCATAGATTCTAAAACTAATGAGTTCACTTACAGTAATGAAAACTTGCGTAATACTGGCATTGAAGCAAGCTATGCAATGGTAGCTGATAAAGGCTTTGGCTATAACTTATCTGCAACTTATAGCAATCCTCAGACTCAGAATATAGATAAAAACGGTCATAATTTTGGCTGGCAGGATGATTACAGCAAGTTTGAGCTTAAAGCAGGCTTAACCTACCATATGGATAAATGGAAAGCTGCTTTAAACGCTTCCTTTTTGGATGGAAGAAATACCTATAAGACAACCAGCAAAAGCAAAAATGTTACTGTACCATATGTAACTAAAACTTCCGCAAAACCTTATCTGCTGACTAATCTGAATGTAGAGTATAAGGCTCAAGATGATTTGAGCTTCTTTGCTACCTTTAATAATATCTTTGATAGACACGATGTTGTTTATTATTCTACCAGTGCTGAATATTATGCAACTCCGTTTAACTTTATGGTAGGCGCAACTTACACATTCTAATAACTCTTAACTCTACGGCGGCGCAAATGCGCCGCCACTTTTATATAGCTTTTTCTTAACTTGCAGATATGCTATAATACGTATGAAAGGATGGTGCTTAATATGATTTATCCATATTTGACATTAAATGATGGAACTGAATATACGCATTCGGAAATGAAAGCGGACGGTACTGTTTTAGTATACGTGGAAACACCTGATGCAGAAGATGGATTTCACAGCCTTTTATGCGTTTTACCGAAATACGAAATCAAAGATGTAATTGGCTATACAAAAGATGAACAGGAGAAAATTTTAGCAAGAATCAAAAAAAATGCTCATTTGATAATTAAATATTCGCAAATTGGAGGGTTTCAATCAGATGCCGCAACTGCTTAGATTTGGTCCCTATAGAGTATATTTTTGGTCTAATGAAGGATTGCCGCTGGAGCCTGTTCATGTGCATGTTTCCGATGGAATGCCACATGCAGATGCAACCAAAATATGGATAACTCAAAGCAAAAGGGCTATGATAGCAAATCCGCACGACAAAAGAATTCCTTCTAAAATACTTAATCGTTTGGTTGAAATGATTGAAGCACAGAGTGAAGATATTATTTCTGCCTGGATTGAAAGATTTGGTGAGATTGAGTATTATTGCTGACTTACCTCGGAGGTGTAAAATGAAAAAAATAACGCTTTTGATCTGCCTGATGCTCTGCGGTCTGTTTGTTGTTGGCGGAGCAACTGCCAGCGCCGCAGGCAAGAAGCCTATGGATAAGGAAAAGGCAGTGAACGGTCTGCATGACAGCTTTCTCTTTGACAAGGAAGAGCTTGGCGAGCTTTTTGACAGCGGCATCAGCTACATGGAGCTTAAAAAGCTCTGCCTGCATGCCTATGCAGCGAAAAAGCCGGTGAGGGAGGTGGCGCAGCTGCGCGATAAATACGTGTGGACGCGCGTTGATTATCTGCTGGGGCTGACGCCGGAAAAGCTGGCGCGTGCCGAGCATGAGTACAAGGTTGACCGCATCCACCGCCTGTTCGGCCTGGATAAAAAGCTGGTGGATAAATACATGCGCATGGGGTATGCTTCGCATCAGGTGAAGCGTGCTATGTTTTTGGCGCGTCACTGTGACAAGAGCGTGGAAGAGCTGCTGGCGATGAAAACACGTCAGCAAAAATGGGGCGACATCTGCGAACAGCTGGGACTGCCGCGTGATGCATGCATGAAATAGTAAAATTAACCTGAAACCTTGGGGCGGTGCGAGTGCGCCGCCTTTTTTGATGACGTATAAAATCAGTTGCGCAAATTCAATTTAAAAAGGCAGACATAGAGACTACCTTTTGACATGTGAAAGAAAAAAAGAAGCCAAAATTTTTCACCTGTAGAAGGAAAAGTGCTTAAGAATCAGAAGTTTTTCGTTTATAGAAGAAAAACTTCTGATATTTGATGAGTTTTTCTCATGGAGAAGAAAAAGTTGCGTGGCATTATGCTTTCTGTTATGATATAAAGGACAAAGAAATATAGTGGTAGTTCGAGAGAGGAGGATTTGTATGATTGTACGTCAGACATATTTGGAAAAACTAAAATTGATGCGAGATAAAAAGATTATCAAGGTTATTACAGGTGTGCGTCGTTCCGGTAAGTCGACACTGCTGGAAATGTATAGAGATTTTTTAGTAAGCAGCGGTGTGCATCCTTCATGCTGTCAATATATAAATTTTGAAGATTTGCGTTGGGAAAGTCTTAAGAATTATCATGCTTTATATAATCATATCCTGGAAAACTTATCCCCTAATGAAAAAAATTACATATTCTTAGATGAAATACAAATTGTTCCTGAGTTTCAAAAGGCTATCAACAGTTTGTTCTTACGTGATGATGTAGATATTTATATTACTGGTTCTAATGCATATTTGCTTTCTGGTGAATTATCTACATTGTTGTCTGGAAGGTATATTGAACTGAGCATACTACCGTTGTCGTTTAAGGAGTATTGGGAATTAGTCGGTGGAGATAAAAAGACGGCGTTTAATAAATATTATCTTAATGGTGGCTTTCCTTATGCTGCAACTATTGATAACAAAGAAGTTCGCTTGGAATACTTTAGAGGTATATTCAACACTGTTTTACTTAAGGATATTGTTGAACGCAAGAGAATTTCAGACGTAAAGCTCTTAGAAGATGTAATACGATTTTTATTTGATAATATAGGAAATATAGTTTCAACTAAAAAAATAGCTGATACCTTGAACAGTAATGGCAGAAGGACTACATCAGGGACTATTGATAACTATATTCGAGCACTAAAAGATGCTTTTATTTTGTATGAAGCAAATCGCTATGATATCAAAGGGAAAGAGTTTTTGAAATCACTGGAAAAATATTATATCGTTGATATAGGCTTGCGTAACCTTTTATTGGGTGAACGCACTCGCGATATCGGACATATTCTTGAAAATATTGTTTATCTGGAGCTTTTGCGAAGAGGATATCAGGTTAGCATAGGCAAATTAGATCTGCTCGAAGTAGACTTCATTGCTCAAAAAGAGGATAAGCGCATTTATTATCAAGTATCTGCATCGGTTTTGGATGAAAAAACATATGAGCGTGAATTTGCTCCACTTAAAAAGATTAATGACAGCTATCCGAAGTATGTGCTTACTCTTGATGAATTCCCTATGGGTGAGGATGGGATTGAGCAAAAGAATATCATAGATTTTCTTTTGGAAGAAAATTGAGTCAAGTAGTTATATTGCTTCCTACATCCAAAAGTTTTTCGCCTGCAGAAGAAATAATGCTTAAAAATCAGAAGTTTTTCGTTTAGAAAAGAAAAATTTTGAGTTTTTAGTGAGTTTTTCTCATACAGAAGAAAAACTTGCGTAATATATACATTGCTTGCTGTTGCGCAGTTATTTTGAAACTGTAACCTGCTTTACATTATTTACTGAAAAATAATCGGAAGTACGCAAAGTGTAATATTTTCTTGACTCTATCAATGTAGAGTGTTACACTAGGCACAACTTCAAAAAGACCACAAACCGTTGAGACGGAGATCAAGTCAGCAGATGCGCTTACAGAGAGTTCGGGCAGGTGGAAGCCGGATAGAGATGCAGGCTGATAAATGGACCGTTGAGGTTGCTGTCAAATCGTTTAGGCGAGAGTATTCGGCAACGTTGCACCGGCGTTAAGGGTGAGGAATGTGTCAGCATTCTGCGAGAGAGCGCCGATGTACGGCGAAGCAAGGTGGTACCATAAGTATTTATAGCCTGTCCTTGATATTGCTCAAAGTGAGCAGTACGAGGACAGGCTTTTTTGTTGACACGGGTGAAAATAAGCAGATGAGGTGACAAAATGTTAAATTTATCTTTGGAGCAGGTCATGCAGTATGCAAAGGACTACAAGGCTGTGCCGGTAGCGAAGGAATGCCTGGCGGATATGCTGACGCCGCTGGCATTTTTGGACAATGTAAGACGCAGCAGCCGCAACTACTTCCTTTTGGAAAGTATTGAGGGCGGTGAGCACTGGGCGAGCTATTCCTTTGTAGGCTATGATCCTGTGCTGCGTTTGAAAATAACCGATGGTAATGCGGAAATCATCAGCGGTGCTGCCGTAAAGTATCAGGAAAATGATCCTCTTGGCTGTATCCGTCATATTCTGGAAGAGTACAAGGCACCGCAGATTGATGGCCTGCCTAATTTTACCGGCGGTCTTGTAGGCACCTTTGGCTTTGATTTTATGCGCTACTGCGAGCCGGATATGCGTGTGAATAAAGAGAGCAAGGCGGAATTTGCCGATGTTGATTTAATGCTGTTTGATAAGCTGATTGCCTTTGACCATCTCAAGCAGAAGATTTTCCTGATTGTGAATGTCAAAACGGATAATGCTGCCATCAATTACGCTAAAGCAGAGCGTGAAATTGCGGCGATGGAGGAAATGCTGCTGCAGCCTGTGCAGCCGAAGAAGCCTGTAAAGGCTAAGCTGGGCGAGTTCACCAGTAACCAGAGCCGTGAGCAGTATAATAAAAGTGTGCTTCGCTGCAAGGAATATATTAAAAACGGCGATGCCTTTCAGATTGTTTACGCGCAAAAATTCAGCGCAACCTATGACCAAAGCCTTTTCAGTGCTTACCGCTATTTGAGAACGACGAACCCTTCGCAGTACATGGTATTTTTGCATAATGACGATATGGAAATTGCCGGCAGCTCACCGGAAACTTTGGTGAAGGTGGTAGGCAAAAAGGTCATCAGCATGCCGATTGCGGGCACACGCCGCCGCGGACGGACGAGCGAGGAGGACTTGGCGTTGGAGCAGGAGCTTTTGGCAGACGCTAAGGAAATCGCCGAGCATAATATGCTGGTAGATTTGGGGCGCAACGATGTGGGCCGTGTCTGTGACTTTGGCAGCGTCAAGGTGAGCGATTACAAGGCAATTAAACGCTTTTCACATGTTATGCATATCACGAGCAAGGTTACAGGCCAGCTGAGCGCTGATAAGGATGCACTGGATGCGCTGCGGGCGGTGTTCCCGGCAGGCACGTTGAGCGGAGCGCCGAAAATTCGCGCCTGCGAGATTATCGACGAGCTGGAGCCGGAGCGCCGCGGTATTTACGGCGGTGGCATGGGGTATCTTGATTTTGGCGGCAACATGGATATCTGTATTACCATCCGCACTATGGTTAAGAAGAATGACAGAGTTTATATTCAGGCCGGCGGCGGTATCGTTGCGGATTCCGTGTTGGACAATGAATTTCAGGAAACCGTGAATAAGGCAGGCGCCTGCATGGCAGCGCTGTGCATGACGGCAGAGGAGGAGTAAGGAATGATTTTGATTATAGATAACTACGACAGCTTTACTTTTAATCTGTATCAGCTGATTGGCGAAATCAATTCTGATATCAAGGTTGTGCGCAATGATAAGCTGACGATTGAGGATATCAGAGCTATGCAGCCGGATCATATTATTATTTCGCCCGGTCCGGGTAATCCAAAGCAGGCGGGTATTTGTCTGGATGTTATCCGCCAGCTTGCCGGTGAGTTCCCGATTTTGGGCGTCTGCCTGGGGCATCAGGCGATTGGTGAGGCTTTTGGCGGTAACGTTGTGCATGCGCCGGAGATTGTGCATGGTAAGGCAGATAAGGTGTATCTGGAGGCGGCAAGCCCCATTTTTAAGGATATGCCTGATGGCTTTGAGGCAGCGCGCTATCATTCGCTGATTGTGGAGCCGGAAAGCTTGCCGGAATGCCTGGAGGTTACGGCGAAAACAGCGAAGAATGAAATCATGGCGCTGCAGCATAAAACTCTGCCGGTGTATGGCGTGCAGTTCCATCCGGAGTCGATTATGACGCCGCAGGGACGGACGATTTTGAAAAACTTTTTGAGCCTGTAAAGCAAAACGCAGAATGTACTGAGAAGATGAGTACATTCTGCGTTGTTTACACGCAAAAATACCCCGCAACCTGCATGGTTGCGGGGTTTCTTTCATGGTGATCCAGGAGGGATTCGAACCCCCGACCCACGGCTTAGAAGGCCTAATATCAATAGCCATAAAAAGCCTTATTTCATGGGGTTTATGGGATTTAAAAACCCTTTTGGGGCCAACGCTGGGGCCAACGCGGTCAGAGTGCGTATGCCTTGCTGATGATATCCGGAATGCCTTCGTCATAATTAGGTACGGCGTGGCTGTAAAGGTTGAGCGTGTGGCTGATTTTGCTGTGTCCCAAGCGCTTGGCAACTTCGGCGATGGATACACCGTTTGCAAGCAGCTGCGTGGCCATAGTGTGGCGCAGAACGTGGAAGTTCTTGTATTCAACGCCGGCTTCCTGCAGCAGTGCCTTCCAGATGCGTTCCATATTCCTTGGTGCTATCGGCGTGCCGTTGCGGGTGTGGAAAACATATCTGTTGAACGGAAGCACTGGACCGGAAGAGGCGCTGGCGAGCCTAAGGGCTTTACTGACCTCAGGCGCAATAGTTATCTTGCGTACACCGGCAGCAGTCTTGGGCGGCATATCTGTGAGCTTTCCACGCACAGCCTGCAGGCTGTTGTCGATGTAGATATAATTTGGCTTTACATTTGGTGCTTTAAGGCCTAACAGCTCTCCGAGGCGCGCGCCGGTAGTTGCTGCCAGAAGGAAGAAGGGGTAGTATTTGCTGTAATAACGGCTGGTCTTGGCCGTCTGCAGAATCTTACCGATTTCTTCCGTAGTGAATACCTGGACTTCAACCTTGGGAACCGGCGGAGCTTCTACCGCCTGCATGAAGTTTTTTGAGAGAAGGTCAATGGCGCAGGCTTTGGTGATGGCAGCCTTCAGGAGCTTATGCACTTTATTCTTGCTGCTGGCGCTCATCGGAGGCAGCTCATTGTAGAATTGCTGCACTGTATGGGCAGTCAGCTTCTGCAGCTCCACTTCTGCGATGGGTGCAATGTGTTTTGCTGTCTGGATGTAGCGATCCAGTGTTTTGGGGCGCACCTTGGGTGCTTTGTAGGTAATAAGGTATTCGGAGAGCCATTCGCCTAAGCGCAGGCTGTTGGGCGCTACATAGACGTTCTTGCAGATATCTGCCTGGATAACAGCAATCCATTCCATTGCTTCCTTTTTCGTGGGGAAGCGTTTAGAGATGCGCTTTCCGTCCGGGGCGATTAGTCTTGCCCGGTACATTTTGCGGTCGCTTTCGTAGCTTATGGTTCCTTCACCGTTAGATTTCTTAGTTTTAGCCATAAAAATCAGCTCCTTTTGCTAAAAACAGGTGCAGTGTAGCAAATAAGTAAAATTTTACTTTCCATGAAGTAGCAGGAAATACGTAAATTACTTATTTTTTACTTTACATTACGTAAATTACGTACTATAATATAGATATAGGAAATAAAAAAATGGAATCGAGGTGATTTAATGAAACGTCGCGATTTAGTAAAATTGCTGTCGCAAGCAGGCTTTAAGCTTGAACGCGATGATGGAGATCATTCCATCTACAAAAAACCAGGCAGCCGCTCCGTTCAGGTTCCAAGGCACCGGGAACTGAACGAGCTGACAGCGAAAGCAATCCTCAAAGCTGCAGGAGTAAAATAAAGCTGAATTTTACTCCACCCGCTTTGCGGGCTTCTTACTATAATCGCAATCATAAATTCAATAGCATTTAACAATAAAAGGAGGAAGTCGCTAACATGAAAAGGAGGCAAACACCACAAGAATACGTTTATCCTGCTGTGTTCCATGCAAACGAGGATGGTACGTATACTATTATTTTCCCTGATTTACCTGGTTGCATCAGCGAGGGCAAATCTTTGGGTAACGCCATGAAGATGGCCGAAGCTGCGCTCACGCAGTGGATTGAATATTTGAAGGATAGCAAGGAAGAAATTCCCGCACCTAGCAATTTGCAAAGCATCGAATTAGATGATAACGAATTTGTAAATTTTATTCAGGCAGATATTAAGGATAACCGTGCAGTAAAACGCACCATCAGCCTTCCACGCTGGATGGATGAACAGGCCGCTGAAGAAGGTCTGAGCTTATCTAAAATATTACAAGAAGCATTGTCTAAACGCTTTGTCGCAGCAAACTAATATTTTCACAGATGCGCCACCGTTATAGGGGAGTTTTTACTAAGTTTTTTATCAATTCCTTTACATAATATTATGTTTTAGATATCTTGGTAATGATTTATGCATTGAGAAAATCGCGATTGAGAAAGACTTGATAAATAGACAAAAATAAGTTTCTGATTGCTAAAAAAGGAAAAATGGTATATTATATATATGCTAGTAATAGTTCACGTCTCTCACCAAGTGTCTAGCCAACCTTGTAGATGTGTTCTAGTTATGGAAAAGGACATCTGCGTTCGCGTAGGTGTCTTTTTCTCTTTGGATTAAGAAGTTTGCTATGTTATACACAGTTTGGTATAATATATGCGTGGCGTTTCGAACGTCCCTTATCTACAAAGAAGGGAGGTGGGAGACGTGAACAATAATATTACTAGCAAAAAACGAGGAAACGTAAGATTTATTTCTTATTTTACCGATAAAAACGGTGTGAAACATTACGCTAAGGATCATGGTTTAAAAGCCTTTCCTGTTACCGGACCTCGTAAGAAAAAGGCTTAGCCTTTCGCCACAAAGTAATTAGCTTGGCTAGCTAGTTACGAAGAAAGCCTGTCATGGTATAACCTACAGGCTTTTCTTTTTTTGCAATAAAAAAGGCATCATAGTGTTGATGCACTATAATGCCTATAAAAAACTCAGGCGTGCATCCGAAGATACACGCCATTACAAAGACTAATGTCTTTACTCGTGCATCTATAATACCAGATTTTCCAATATATGTCAATCATTTTTTAATAATTCAGCTAGAGCTTCTCTAATAAAAATATAGGCATTTGTAACTGCTGGATTATTAATAAAGTAGTTGCGGTGCTTTAGTAATCTTCTGTTTATAAGGCGAGAAAATTTTTTAAGCTGTATTTTTCTTAAATACTCACTTTTGACAATAGCATTATACATGTATAAAAGCGTTACCAGGTCATGAATACTTTTGTTACGCAGCATTTTTAAACGTTTAGTTTTGCTGAAGGAAGAGAAAGTAGAAATCCAGTTAGTAATTTCGTTATTAGGAGCTACGTTTTGAGCACGAAGATTACATATCAGGCAGTTGCTGTGAGCGCATCCGTTACGAATATCGCGTACTGGATATAGGAGGGTTGGTTTATAAGGTAGTCTGTTGGGGTAAAAATGATTATAGAAATTACATAATTTGCATAAATCTCCGAATGAAATAATCTCACAAAATACCCATATAGGACAGTTATTGCTGTATTTGTTTATAATTTCTTTAGCATAACTGTTTTTAACGTACTGCTTTACTTTAGCAATGCTGTTATTTTGCTGGTTGAAAATCTTAACAATATTGTAGCCGTCTTCATTAGCGTTGCTTTCTATATCATTCAACAAAGATACTTTGAGAGAATGCTCGATATCTAAACATAATTCTAGAATTAGATATCTAAGATACATATCTATCGTAGAGAGTTCTTGAAGATATGCAAAATCTAAATCAATATATTTACCTGCATTGTCCCCACATGGAATCTTATCATAATTCTTTCGATACGATGCCAATTTAAAATAGTAGTTGTGCTCTTCTAGAAAATGTTGAGCGTGCTGCTCGTTGCAAATATTAAATTGAATACCTTTATCCTTCATGTGTTGAATCAGTTTGTTGGATGGTAGCAATTTTTTCTGTGGCATAATTTTTGTTCCTCCTTACCTTATCAACCTAAACTCCGCTGACAATTTGTCACGGTTTCATTACCTTCTGCCTTCATTCTTTGCTTTAGTTTGCGCCAATAAGCTGATTTATCTGCACTGTCGGTCAATGCACCGACAACATCGACAACAGAAAAGAACCATTCTCCGGCTTCATCGTTCCAAATGGAGCGAATCTGCGCACTCTGAAATAATTTTACATCTTTCATGTCTTCATTCCTCACTTTCAAAATCTATTATCCTAAACTATCCACGTCTTCTTCCGCCTTGCGCTGGAGCTTGGCCAGCTTAACATCAATAATATCGTCAATTTCTTCCTTGCCGTCAGCATCCAGCTGGCGGTATTTTTTTATGTGTGTTTCTTTCTGCCTAATCCATCAGTGCTGGTAACACTGGGGGATTTTTTGTATTAGTAAGATTGAGCGAGAAAATAAGAGATTGGCGGTTTTAAAACATCAGATTTAGGATAAACCTAGATTAGAAGAGATTGAAAAAATATACTAAAATGCTATAATATAAGTAAGTTAACTCGTGAAGGATAAGGCTGGGTTCCTGAATGGGAGTAGGTGCTTGGCACCGAGAATTCCTTTGCCCCTGGGGTTAACTTATTTTTTTATATTGTTCTTTAGGCTCTGGATGATGTGTTCAGGGTCTTTTTTTATTTCTTCAAAAATTAGGTTAAGTGCTTTTTCACTATAAGAATATGAGATATGTTTGCCAAGTTCATACTTATAACAATAATCTGGATTGCTTTTTAAATTATAAAACTTAACAAATAAATCAAAATGGTTTTTGTTGAATTCGTGCCGTTTATCTTCTGGGGCAGAAGGAGCAGGGTTTATAAAATTTAAGGAGTCACGATTTTCTAAGCGCTGCAGGTTTTTCATATGTTCCTCTATAAGCTCTTGCTTTCGGGTTTGTTGAGCAAAATAACTTTGAGCGAAAGCAATTTCTTCTTTGCGCGGATCGCCGTTTTGAGCTATTAAGTAACAGGCATAACGAGTTAATTTTACATCAGCGATTTCTCTGGTCGCTCCGCTGCCTAAATCGACCATTTTGCCAACGTCGGCAAAATGGTTGCTGACAATATTGCCGCTTACATTACATGATAACTTCGCCTTTTCGATTACCTCGTTGAACCTACGCCATTGACTGTAGCTAAAGGCAGCCTGCAGCTCTCTGGCGTACCAAAACTCAATTCCGGTGCTTTCATCTACATGAGCCAGTTCATCGAATTTGCTTTTTAATAAAGAAATTTCTTGCTTATCCATGATAAAATCACTCCTTTAAAAATTTTATTATCCTAAACTCTCCACGTATTCTTCCGCCTTGCGCTGGAGCTTGGCCAGCTTAACATCAATCAAATCGTCAATTTCTTCCTTGCCGTCAGCATTCAGCTGGCGGTATTTTTATTATAACGAAAAAAGCCCTACAACCTAAGCTGTAGGGCTTTTACTTATACCATCATGTGGTATTTAATGATATTGTGATAGCTCATGACTATCTAGTAATATTATTATAATACGTAGTTAGCTATAAGTCAAATCCCTACATAAAATTTCTTCAATTGTTCGCTTATGGAATTCATTGTTTCTTGGTCAATGATAACACCAGTTAGGACATCATGTGGCTTACAAGGATGCTTTATACGTTGCTTGCTGATAGTGATAATTTGACCAACATCAGCAACGCTTTCGTTATTGAGCTTTTGCGCATATGATAATATACTGTCTGCTATACGCCTGTTACGCTTCAGCCGCATAAATTTTCTTTGTATTTCTAGGTTTTGTTTTGGATTGTATTCAGGATCTGATTCCTTAGCTATATTGATTTGGCGCGCTAGTTCAATAGCTTCATAGAAATTCGAGTCTATTATCATATTCGCCTTACCTTTGAGCAAAAGTTTGATTTTATCACCTAGAGGAAAATAATATATTTTAGAATAAGATGTGTTTTTGTTTTTATTGCTCTTTAATGGCAAAACAGTGACAGTTTTACTGTATTTGGAATTTTTCACATCTAAAACAATGCCATAGTGATCGCCGCCAAGTTCTGTACCTACACGATAGCCGAAATTTACAAACACAACTTGTCCACGTTTATAAGTAATATTCATAGATGGATTAAAAGTAGCTTCTGCTTTGATGTAATGCAAATAATCGTTTAGCCAATAAACTAGCAAAGCTGCTTTCTTATAGTTATTCTCCATAGTATCTTTTATGTATGCGTGATACTTACGCACAAGTTTTTTCTGAAATTTTAAAAATTCTAGTATGTTTTCTGGTATTTTATAATCCATAGATTTCACTCCTTTTCTATTATCCTAAACGCTGCTCTTCTTTTTCCGCACGCTCGTTAGCAAGCTTATATTCCATATCTAAAACATAATCAACACGCTCTCTGCCGTCAGCATCTAGCTGGCGGTATTTTTTTATGTGTGTTTCTTCCTGCTGGGTGAGGGAGAGAGAGGAGGACGCTGGAGCATCAAAAAGCATAGCTGGCGATATTTTGAGAGCTTTGGCCAATAGCATGATTTTAGTATGCTTCATTGTTGCAAGATTTCCAGATTCCCATCTAGAAACAGTTGCTTCACTTACTCCGACTTTTTCAGCTAATTCTTTCATTGTATAACCGCATTCTAAGCGTTTTTGTTTTATGATATCTTTTATATTCATGGAAACACCTCTTTCTGCTTATAGTATACAGTCAACCTTGCAAAAATGCAATAAAAACTTGCAAAAAGTGTTGACATAAGCTTCCGAAAATGTTATTATGAACTTGCAGAAATGCAAGAAAGGGGTGATAGAAATGGCTACAAATATTCCCGAGTTAAAAGCAGAGTGCACCCGTCATGGAGTGACTTTAGAAGAACTTGCGTCGAGAATTGGCGTTAATAATGCAACTCTCTACAGAAAAATGACTGGTAAAAGCGAATTTTATCGCAACGAATTGCAGGTCATTAGAGATGTATTGTGTCTGAATGATGAGAAATTCTTGCTTATTTTTTTTGACAATAAACTTGCAAAAATGCAAGAAAAACAGTCGGCTTACTAAGCGGCGCTGGCGGTAGGGAGGTAATGAAATGAAACTTGAGCTTACTTATGATGAGGTCTCGACTATTTGCCATGCATTGCTGCTTAAGGCTGTGGAAGCGGCAACCGGAGCGCGGGAATGCGCAAAGTTGGGTGATATGGACAATGATGTTAAGTTTTGGCAAGAAAGAGCCGAAAACTACAAAAAGGTCTATGAGGCTGTAGTGGCTCAGCGTGAGCAGGCTGACCAGGAATACGAGCAGGCAGATGCTGAGGTAGCAAAGATGGAATAAGGGAGGTAAGGGACGTGATGCTGGATAAAGAAAAAGGCCCCGTGGTGCAGGGCAGAAAAGCATTGACGATTCCGAAGCGTAGCGACGGAATGCCAGATTACAATGCAGTAACAGAATTCGCCAGGCTGAACAGCATTACTACGCTGAAGGATTTGGAAAAATTAGGCAGTCCAATTTCAGGCGATGAATACGTTCTGATGACGAAGCTGCGTTGCAGATTGAAGAAATTCATTATCCCTTAATATAGAGAGATAATTCTTCAGCGTCAGGTTTTGGATATTTGATAGTTGCATTTGGATTAGCGTCGTTTGCGATAACGATTTGCATTTTTTCAGCGTAAGAGCAGCGTTTACCTACGAATGCTCCTGCTAAACAGCAATACGAAGCTTGGCCGTAAGATTTGCAAATAGGGAGAATATGGCAATCTTTAGCATAAATTTCTTTGCCGTCTTCTTTATTTGTCGAATCGAATAAGCTTTCTTCAATCAATGGATTAGAGATATTCATAAAATCACCTCCTTCCTGTGCTTTTATTATAGCACGGAACGCGAGGCGGTGGAAAAGAAGGCCAAAATGAACATTCAATTTACGCCGGACACACCGGCAACGCGCCGCGCGTTCAACCGTCTGGCGCGGGAAAAAATGAAGCTGCGTCTGCTGGCAGACATCCGCATGGACCTCATGGCCTGCGAACTTGAAGGCTGGGACAAGCTGGAGTATCTGGATGAGCTGCTGGCGCTGGTGCAGGAGCTGAAGAAGGGAGGTGAGGAATGATGGATGATACAAAAAGCAAAAGCTCACCAATTTGTATTGAGGTGAAGGCTCAATACAAAAGAAGTGAGCTTGGTCGTAAGCTTGAGCGTGTCCAAAAGGCACAGGCAGAATTGGAAGCAGCTTTAGAAGATCTGAAAATGCCTTTTGAATACGCCGATGTTAAGGTGGATATTATTTAGGGCGTTTTAGAGAGTCGTATCTTGTGATGGCATTTATAATGGCTGTTGAAATAGCATCAATTTGTTTATCCGAAAGAGGCGGATTAACATTACTCGTATTGTTCTTCTTTAAGCAGTCAAGGATGCCGTTAAGAATATAAATATATTCGTTTCTTTGCATAACAAATACCTCCTTCCTGTGCCTTTATTATAGCACTGCTGCGAGGTGGTGGAAAAGAAGGGAGGTGGGGAATGATGGATGATAAAGAAATGACGACCTGCCCGCATTGCGGGGAAGTCGTCAAAAAAGGTAACTTCTGCAATAAATGTGGCAAGAAGCTGTCGAAGATATGTGACTGTTGGCTGATGAAGCGCCAGTATCATTGCAAGTTTCAAAAATGTCCTGACATGTCGGCCTTTACTTTATTGCTCTTGCATATTCATCAAGACCAAAAGCGTAGGCAATACGTTTTTCTTAAGCCAATCTTTGAAGCAATCAACAGCAAGTCCTTGAAGGCCATCAAGAAACTTGGCGTAGACCAGAGCAGCATAACGAGACTGGGGAGTTTCAACGATGATGTCTGGTATAAAATCTACTAACTGTTTTTTCTGGTCTGGGGTTAATTCGTCCAACATGTCAATGATGTGTTCGGCGGTTTGCAGAGTAGCTTCAGTCCAAGGATATGGCTTACCGCGGTGAGGTTAAGCGTGTTTTATGGCAGTTGATTCATGAGTTTAAGCGTAAAGAAGAAAAGTACCTGAATGAGTCCAGCATCACGTGAGGCCATTAGAAACGGAGGCGAAGGTATGAAAGAAGAACCTGCACTCTCAATCAATATCACAGAAAAAACTTTCTGTTTGTGTATGTTAGCAGCTCAACAGCTGCTGAATACGATAAACAGCAAAAAAAACTTCAGGGCCATTGTCGAACGTAGCCCTGAAGCCGAAAAAATCACCATTAAAATTTATCCCAAAGACATCCCGGTGGAATAGGCACTAATTTTTCTAATGGTTCGTTTTCATCCCATGTAACCTCGAGTATGTGCGGCTTCCCTACACAAATCATAAAAGCGAAGCGATCCACAGCATTATAAAACTGCTCATACTCATCCGGCGAAAGCGACCTGGTGTCTATCCTATAAGTTGTAACCATATTCTCACCTCCTTCCTGTGCCTTTATTATAGCACTGATGTGGAGAAGTAAGAAAAAGAAAGGAGTGATTCACATGGCTGAGGTACTGTACATGTCAATCAAAGACTACGCTAAGCACGTATCAGCCAGCGTAGGCACCATCTACGATATGTGCCGCAAGGGCAAGCTGCCGGCCGTAAAAATCGGCGGCTGGCGTATCAACGTGAAACGGGCTGATGAGCTGCTGGAGCAGCGTTGCAATGAGCATATGACTGAATATACACCGGTGATTAAGCCGGCAAAGGTCAGCATCCGCACTGCTAATGCTGCCAATAGCTACCTTGCTCGTCTGGAGCAAATCCGTAAGGGCGTTGTGTAAAGGAGGGAAATGATGATGAAAAAAGTATTGTTCATTCTTCTGGCAGCCTGCTGTATTTTGGCGGCGTATGATTACAGCCGTCCGGAAGAAAAATTTGTTGTAAAGACAACCGCCGGAGAGGGTGACACGCTTTGGCATTTGGTGGGCTCCGTAATGGAGCGCGAAGGCGACCGCAGAGACATTCACGAGGTTATCTTTTATACGCGCCAGATCAGCAACATCAAAGGTGACCTGCAGGTGGGCGATGTGGTTTTAATCCCCATCGAGGTGCGTAAATGAGCACTGCTGGCATGGACAAAAGAAAAAGAGCATTGATATTGGCGTATCAATGCTCTAAGAAGTGAAAATATAAGAAAAAGAATTAAATTGTTCACACAAAAGTGAAAATAAAAGTAAAAAGTGAAATCACATATATTATAACAAACATAAGGAGTGAAATCAATGCAGATTGAGTTTCAATTGGAAAGAAGAATCGGTGCTCTCGACGAGAGCCCTTCCGGCTACACCAAGGAGCTGAACGTGGTTGTCTGGAATGAGAAATACACAAAATATGACCTGCGCACCTGGAACCCTAACGGCAAGCCTGGCAAGGGCATTACGCTGACCAAAGAGGAGCTGAAGAAGCTGCATAAGCTCATCGGCGAGGAAATCCGCCAAATGGGAGGATGCAATGAGTAGTATAACCCGTAAAAATAAGCGTCGTGTAGCATTTAAATGTGCAAAGCAAGGCATTGCCCCGGCGCAGGCGATTGCGGTATCGGCAGCGCGCGAAATCAAAGCGACCAAGGAAGCAACGGCTGAGACCATGGAGGTCTTGCTGCAGGCCATAGCGCTCGTGGCGGCGCATGATTACGGCAAGCTCAATGCTAAGGATACCCGCCTGGATGTGTTGGCCAAACAATTATACCAACGCAGCATTCAGGCTAAGAAGCGCCAGCTGAATGAAGAGGAAAACAAAACCTGCCAGCGCTTTGCCGGTGCAGTTATGGAAATTTGGGAGAAAGAGGAAGGGAAAGGTTATGCAAAAGATTGATTATTATGCTGTAGCACGTAGCATGTATGGCTTGCTGCGCAATAAACACATCAGCTACAGAGGACATCTGCTTGTAGAAGTTCGCAGAAAAGCGCTCCATCAGGTATCTAATTTTGTTCTGCATCGCAAAGCACGTAAATTGAAAGACATGGAGGGTTAAAAATGACATTAACCGAAAAGCACGTGAGCATTGGAGATGAGAAAATGAAAGAATTAAAATTATCGTCGCCGCTTAACGTTCAGATCATCACCGAGCCGGAGCGTATGGCACTGCGTATCGCCTTAGATAAAAGCATTGGCGAGAACCTCGGTATGGTTTTGGCGCTGAAAGATACAAAAAGAGAGATGCCACAAGGCCTGTATAACAGCGGGCTAGACTACCATCGCGACAACTTGGAAATTTACCTGCGCTTGCGCAATAGACTTGAAGATGCTATCTACGAGGCTGAGAGCAATGACAAGCAAGGAGATAAAAAGGCATGATTTATTACGGAAATAATGCGACTCCAAAACGCATTGAGTGGTGGAACAGTCTGCCAGAACGTGAACAGAACCTGCGCATTTGTCTGTTTGAAATCCAGAAAATCGCTATTCCTGAGCAAAAAACACTGCTGAGATATAAAAAATCACGTAAGGAAGTGCTGAACGCAAAAGCTATCCTCAAACAACTGAAGCTGGTAGCTAAAGCCATCAAACGCCAAATTCCGGGCTACATCAATATTGAAAAGGCAGATGATTGCAGTGCAGCGTATCGTTGCGCATGTTGCCGACAAGGTGTACCTGCTTATGCATCCTACTGCCCGAACTGCGGGCAGCGGATTAGCATGTAAAGGAGCAAAAGCATGGAGTGGAATGAAGAAGTTGAGAAAAAGCTGAAACGTAGAGGCGCAAGCATGCATGAGGAAAAACTTGCGGCACACATTATATTCAATGGTTGCCGTGCTCTTGAGCACTATACTGCCGATGAAATGCGTGAAAAGTTCGAGCCTCTAGCAAAGCAGTACAGAGAAAGCGGGCGCTTTATCAACTGTCTGGCATCTGATGCCTTGGTGATGTACTGCAAGGAGCAGGGCTATAAATGGGAGTGGTACCCACCTAGCCCGTTGGGAGAGTATTGGTTTGTGCTGCCCAAAGAGGAATTGTTTTAGGAGGCGTAGTTATGGAGATTATGCTTATTGATTTTGCAATCTGCTTGATCACTACAATAGCCGTAATGTGCATCGCAATGTGCTATGTTCATAGTAAGCTCGGGAGGGATAAAGCATGAAGCGCCAATGTCACGTATGCGGGCAAAAGAATGGCAGTTGCAATCGCTATATATTGAAGAATGGCCAAGAAGTTATAATTTGCCCGAGCTGCCTTGCATTTAGCGATGATGAAACTGCTAAGATAGCGCGTCAGGCGCATAAAGAAGGCTTATTGGTGAAAGGAGCAGGCAAGAGATAAAAATGAACGAGAAAACGAATGATTTGACTGAAAGCTGCATTAATAAATTCCATGAGCTGGCCAACCTTTTCAAGGAAAAGAACAAGCAATATGGTGATAAAGACCAGCTGGCGAATTTTCGCAATGGAGCTATGCTGCAATACGGAGATGATAGCTGGGAACATATGTATGAAACAGCAAAATGCTATTGCTTAAAGCACGTTGCCCATGTGTTTGGCGCCGGGCAAACAATTAATGAAGAAAAAATCAGTGAAAGCCTTGGCGATATTGCCGTATATTGCATCATCATGCAGCATATGGTGGAGAACAACAAGCAGGCTGCAGCAAATACAAAGGAGTATGACCATGAATAATAAGGAAGCATCAATCAATAAGGTTGACGAATTAGTCAATCGTGCGCAGCTTGCCATCAATGACTGGCAGTGCAGCGGCGATGTGGATTATGTGCATAAGGCTTACGCAAACCTGCAGCAAGCCGCAATCCGCTTAACGCTTTCGCGTCAGGCTGCTAAACAAAAAAAGAGCGAGCTGATGTACAGCGTGATTGGCGATACACTTGCTGCCGACTATGAAAACCTTGATTTGTACGACACTCCAGAAGAAGCTCTGAAGGAAGCTAAAGATTTTTTGAAAGCAGGAGATATCGTAACCGTTTTGGAAATGGCTGAATCCGGCTGGCAACCATACATCTGCATAGACAGCCTGCTCGAAGAATTTCAGGATCAGGCATTTACTGAAGGCGGCGAAGCCAGCGAGCCGTGGAGTGACTTCATTGCCGGCAAAGCTATGACGGCCGCTGCGGATGAACTCGAAGACGAGCTTAACAATGTGCTGAAACGTTGGCTTGAAAAATACCAGGTCGAGGCTGGCTGGTACAAAGAGACCGGCAAAGAATACCGTTACAGCTTTGACGGAATCGACTTTATTCGTCTCTGATATAGTACTGCCGCAGAGCGCAGGCCGTAGAGCTGCTGCCTCGCTCATATTTAACTAGCGGATTATATACAAGCATTGCAAATGGCGCAGACAAAAAAAGAAGTATATCGCACGTATGCGGCCTGCGCTCTGCGGCGGAAAAAGAAGGAGCATGTTACATGGATGACTTCACGATCAATTTTGCTATAACGCTCGTTGTACTGTTGATTGGTCTGGCATTTATTGGAGGCAATGATGAGAAGTGAAAGAGCCTTCGGCGGAACGAAAGTATACGGGATTACTGTCGACTGTCCTTGCAAAGGCTGCGACCTGCGTGGCTGTGGCTGCGCCAGTATATGTGACGCATATAAAAAATACAAATTCATCCTAACCATTTTAAATAAAAACCGTCAGGCAAAGGCGCGGGCGGCGTCCGAATGCCGGATGATGCGTGATGAACGCATTGCCGAATGGCGGCGGAACAGATGTTGGCCAAAGGGCTAAACATATATAATGAAGAAAACTTCTGCGGGGCTTTTCTGTCTCGCAGGTTTCTTCATATATACAGGCATTTTATTTTAAGGGCAGCTTAGCCCTTTAGGCTTGTATGTAAGTAATAACAAAGCGACCACAAAGAATATCAGGGGGACAAATCAATGGCAATGAGAATAGGCATAAGAGAAAAAACATATTACTGCCAGGGAACCAGTGAAAGCAAAAAGCCTGATTACATTGAAATTGATTTATTTCCTTTCGTGGATGTCAAATACAAACCTTGCAGAAGTGGCAGACAGAAGGCAACTACTCCTAAACAGAAGAACCTTAACGATAAAAATGCACGCAGATATTTTAGGCTGCTGGCCAAAAGCAATTTTGGCAGCAAAGATATACACCTGACTTTAAGCTATGACAATGATAACCTGCCCGATACACCGGAACAGGGAGAGAAAAGGCTGCGTAATTATATGCGCAGATTGAAAAGATTATATAAGGCTAATGGCAAAGAATTAAAATACATCTACGTTACCGAGGTTAGCAGCAAGGGCAGAGTGCATCATCATCTGCTGATTAATCGTGGCGTAGACCGTGATGCTATTGAAAAGGCATGGGGACACGGCTGGGCAAACAGCAAGCGCATTCAGGCAGAGCATGGAGGCATCGAAGCTCTGGTATGCTATCTGAGCAAAGATCCTAAAGGACGCAAGAGATACACTTCGTCCCGTAACCTTGTTAAACCGTTGGAATCTGTAAGCGATACCAAGACAAGTCGCAAGCAATTCCAGCAGCTGACTCTTTGGCCGGAGGACTGCGAAGATATGCAAAAACACTTTGAACAAAAGCATCCTGACTATCGCATCATCAGCGTGGAGAAATATTATAATGCTGTAACCTGCGAATGGTATATCAGAGCGAAGATGGAGCTTAGGGATGATTATAAGCGCAAGAAGGGAGCAAAGCGACGGAATGAATAAATTGAATTTAATATTGACCATACCGCCTAGCGTCAATCATTGCTATAAAAACTTCAATGTGATGGGACGCAGGAACCGTGTGCTTATGCCATTGGCGAGAGCCTGGAAGGAAGAGGCGTATTATATTGCTAATGCTTTGGCACATCGGGAAGGCTGGCGCGTGCCTGAACCGGAAGAAAAGATTGTGCTGGAAGTAGTTGCCTTCTGGCCAGACGGCAGGCGGCGCGATATGAACAATACGCATAAGCTGCTTTGCGATGCCTTAGAGGGTGCATTATATCTTGATGACAAGATGGTGCTCGTGCGTGATATGGATTTTTCTGTTGACAGGAAGAGACCAAGGCTAGAGGTATGCGTATATGTGAAAGACGATTAAAACGCAAAAATTAACCTCTAAGAATATAAAACCCTAGGAAAATACCCATAATAAATTTTTAAGTTTGCATGTAGATTAAGAGGAGCAGCAGGAGGGCAGCGTATGACCAAAGAAGAACTAAAAGAAAAGCTGAAAGGCGCTATGTATGCTCAGCGCACGTTGGAGGGAGAGCTGGATAAGCTGCAGGAGCTGCGTACCCTTGCGCAGAAGGTTACGCCTGCTTATAGCCAATCACCTGGCGGTGGTAGTGGCAATGCCCAAAAGCTGGAAAACTCCATAGCGAAAATAATTGAGCAGGAAAAGATTATTGATGAGTGCTGCAATGAGCTGTGCGCCCAGCTGGCAGAAGTCCGGGCTTTAGTTGCGCTGCTGCCGATGGGACCAATGCGCCTTGTGATGCAAAGACGTTACCTGAACTATCAGAAGTGGGAACGTATAGCAGCAGAGCTTAACTATACATGGCAACATGTACATAAGCTTCATGCCAAAGGTTTAAACAGTATTCTTGAAAGATGCGATAGAATGCGAGGGTGAATCGGTGCTATAATGTATAATAGCGAAAGCGTGAGAGAAAAGAATAGCGAGAGCCGTTGGCCTATTGGTCAGCGGCTTTTCTATTGTTCGCGTTTTGTGGACAGGGGGCCTAGGTTCTTCCGGGAAAATAAAAAGCCTGCGGGTCGGCGAACTCCCGGAAATTGTCTAGCTGTGAATTTAAAAAATCACATTTCCTTCCGCAGGTAAAAAATCGGACATGTCCAAAAGGCGTAAAATTTTTTCTTGGCTTCCACTAATACGCAAAAATTTTTCGTCGACAATTTCATAGCCTGTTAGGAACGCAAAAAGCGGAAATTTAGCCTGGACAGCATTTCCGCTTTTCCCATTCTCAATTTCCGCACCGCCTAGGCTGCAAAATAGCCTAAAGCGGTGCATCTTATTACCAGATTTGTATTGCCTACAGTGGACAAACAGCAAAGGAGGTGATGTTCATGGCGAAAAAAATAGTACCAAGAGGCTCCGGTGCGGAGCTTGCACGCCTGCTGGGCATCACTGACAGGCGCGTGCGTCAGCTGGCAGACGAAGAAATACTTACCCGAGAGCCTGAAGGAGATTACCTTCTTCCCGAGGTTATTGCTGAATACTATGCCTATAAATACAAAACTGATGAATCCGTTGACCTGATGAAAGAAAAAGCTCTGCATGAAAAGGCCAAAAGAGAGCTGGCGGAATTGGAGCTGGCAAAGCGCCGGAATGAAGTGCATGATGCTGAAGATGTACAGATAGTGATGGTTGATATGCTGACAAAGCTTCGCAGTCAACTTTTAGGACTGCCTACTAAGATGGCAAAACTTTTGGCAGAGCGCGATGCAAGCTATATTGATGCAGCATTGACGCAGGAGATTGAGGAACGGTTGAAGGAACTCAGTGACTATTCTCCGACAATGTTCAGTGAGGAGGCTTTCGGCAATGAAGAAGAAAACCGTTGATTTGTTTAAATGCATTGCGAAGCAAGCGCTTAAGCCTATACCTAAACTGAGCGTTTCCGAGTGGGCGGATAACTACCGTATTATTTCAGCCGAAGGCGCTTCCGAGCCTGGCCGTTGGCGTACCGACCGTGCGCCGTATCAGCGTGAAATTATGGATGCTTTTACGCAGTATGGCATCTGGAAAGTTGTTGTCAAATCATGCAGCCAAATCGGTAAAAGCGATATCATGAATAATGTTATCGGCAGGTTTGCCCATTTAGCACCGGCGCCGATAATGATGATACAGCCAACGATTGATATGGCGCAGGATTTTTCCAAAGGCCGTATTGCTCCGATGATTAGAGATACAAAGGTTCTGAACAGAGTATTTGGTTATGCTAAAAGTAGGGAGAGCAGCAATACTATTTTGCTTAAAAGTTTCCCTGGTGGGCGTTTGATAATGAGCGGCGCTAACAGTCCTGCCAGCTTAGCCAGCAGACCTGTAAAGGTGCTGTTGTGCGATGAAGTTGACCGTTTCCCCATGAGTGCAGGCAGTGAAGGCGACCCTATTGGCCTTGCCAGTAAGCGTATGACTACATTTTGGGACAGAGTAATGGGGGAATTCAGTACGCCGACAAATGCCGGTGAAAGCCGCATAGATGACGAATACATGGAAGGTACACAAGAAGAATGGCAACACAAGTGCCCTAACTGTGGAGAATTTCATCTGATTACACATAGAGCACTTATTTCTGACTATGATACATTTGAGGATGCCAAAGGACAGAAACATGTTAATGTGAAATCTGTGCAGTGGCGTTGCCCGGACTGTGGGTTTTCTTTTGGCGAGGTGGCAATGCGCCGAGCCGAGCAAAAATATATAGCGCAAAATGCTCCTGCCCTGGCAAAAGGAGTGAGGAGCTTTTTTGTTAACTGTTGGGCATCGCCGTGGCTTAATTGGAACGTGGTAATGCAGGAATGGCTTGAAGCTAAAGGAGATCCGGAAAGAGAAAAGGTTATATACAATACACGTTTTGGGGAAAGCTATGAGCTGAAGGGTGAATTTGAAGGACCTGAAATGTTCTTGGAACGTCGCGAACGTTATGAAGCGGAGCTTCCAGAAGGAGTTTTGCTTTTGACTGCAGCAGTGGACGTACAAGATAACCGCTTAGAGTATGAAATTTGCGGCTGGGGCAAAGGAGAAGAGTGCTGGGGGATTCAAAAAGGAATTATTTTGGGTGTGCCGGATACTCCGGAACCTTGGCGGCAACTTGATATGCAGCTTGATCGCAGATATTATTTCAAAAATGGTGTTAGCCTTGTTGTTGCTCGTACGTTTATTGATAGCGGCGGTCACTATACCAATGAAGTTTATCAATATTGCCTGACGCATTTTGCGCGCGGGCGCATTGCGATAAAAGGTTCATCAACTCCCGGTGTACCTATCCTGCATAAAGCTACTAAACAGACAGTTAGGCGCAAGTATACTGTGCCAGTCATGCTCTTAGGTACAGATAGCGGTAAGCAGTATGTTATGGACAGACTTTCGATTGAGGTTCCCGGACCTAAGTATTTTCATTTTCCTTTAGATGGAGAACAGCTTCCGCCTAATCCAACTATAGAGCAAGTGCTTGCTTACAGGAAAAGGCAGCTAAAAAACCATAATGAGCTGGTAGAACGTGGTTATGATGAAATATATTTCAAAGGTTTGATTTCTGAGCAACGTATTCCGCGTAAGCGCAATGGACGTGTTGTGTGGCAGTGGGAAGTGATTGCAAAGGATAAGCGTAACGAACCTTTAGATTTGAGAGTATACAATTTGGCATGTATGCTAAGTATCCGCCCTGACTGGGAACAGCTTGGGGCGATAATTAGTGGTGCTGCAGCTGGCGACGGCAAGAAACAATATTTGAAGAACAAGACCGCAACGCCGGCTAGCAAGCGCTATGGATGTATAAAACGAGGAAATTTGAGGTGATGATATGGCTAATGCCTGGATGAATGCAAGATTGAAACAATATCTTGAAGCTGAAAAGGCGATTCTTGTTGGCGGACAGAGTTACCGTATCGGTAATCGCACATTAACCAGAGCTGATTTGGCTGAAATCCGCTCAGAAATCAAGTCATTGGTAGCAGCCGGTGCTATGGCAGACGAAAGCCTGCAGACGCGCGGGCGACGTACAGTGCAGTTTATTTTGCATGACTAGGAGGTTTAACGGATATGGCGAAGCGCAGAAAGTATTATCAATCAAAAGCAAGGCATCCTACCAATGGGGTTAAGATGCCGACAGTAAAAAACAGCGGGTATTCTGAGGGCGGTGCGTCACATACAAGAGCTGGGCTGAGGGCATACAACCCTATTAAAAGTAGTACACAGGCTGATGTTGACGCTAATTTATCTACGCTGCGCAATCGTAGTTCGGATTTATTTTGCAATAGTCCGATTGGCAGTGCTGCACTCAATGTAGCGCGTAATAATACTATTGGTGCCGGCTTGAAAGTATCACCTAAAATTGATTACCGGACGTTGGGTATTACAGCAGAGCAAGCTAAGGAGTGGCAACGTAACACGCAGAGGGAGTTTGAACTTTGGGCTGGCAGTACAAGCTGTGATTTATATCGCAAAAACAATTTTTATGATATGCAGGATGTAATTTATCTGAGCTATCTCATGGATGGCGATGGTTGGGCACAAATTAAGTATCGTCCGTCATTGCCTGACAGCCCTTACTGTTTGCGTATACAGCTGTTTGAAGCATCACGCGTGTGCAATCCTTATTCTGCTTCTGCTTATAGTACAGCTCCGTATCTGGTAGAGATGAGTAACCCTAAAAACGGTAACCGTATTGTTAACGGAGTGGAAATTAATAGTGATGGAGCAGTAATAGCTTATTGGATTGCCAGCAGAGTTCCGATGGATTTAGCTAATCCGTCAAAGAAATTGGAATGGACGCGAGTGGAGGCGTTTGGAAGACGTACAGGTAGGCCGAATGTCCTGCAAATCAGCCACGAAGAGCGCCCGGAGCAATATCGTGGCGTTCCGTATCTTGCACCGGTGATTGAAATAATTAAGCAGATTAGCCGTTATGCCAATGCTGAACTGATTGCAGCGGTCATTAAATCCTATTTTGCTATATTCTTTACCAGCAATACAGGTGAAACCAATGACATTTATGACGTTATGGATGGTGCTGGCGGGGAAAAGCTGTCTTACGATGAAAAACGTGAGATTTTGGATGGTATTGACTTGGCTGCCGGCAGTGCCAATCTGCTTCCAGAAGGAATTGACGTAAAAGCTGTGGATGGCAGCCGAACAATGTCAACCTTTGAACCGTTTACTAATGCTTTAGTAACGCAGGTTGGTGCGGCGCTTAATATTCCTGCTGATGTACTGATGAGCCGCTTTCAGGCTTCATATTCTGCTAGTCGTGGTGCACTGCTGCAGGCAGCAGCTCTCTTTAAAACACGTCGCACATGGTTTGTGCGAGACTTCTGTCAGCCGGTCTATGAAGCATGGCTGGCGGAAGCAGTGGCTATTGGCCGTGTGAGTGCACCTGGCTATGGGACAGACCCTCTCATTACGAAAGCGTGGAGCAAGGCTGATTGGTTTGGTCCGGTAATGGGTATGCTGGACCCGGTAAAAGAAGTTACCGGTGCGGCATTGCGTCGCAAATATGGTTTCAGCAGTGGTGAACGAGAAGCAGCAGAGCTTACAGGCTCTGATTATGACGATAATATTGACCAGATTGCTCTTGAAAATGCAACTTGGGAAAAGCATGGTCTGTCTGTACCTGTTGCTGACAATACCGGCAAAGATGCAGAAGGAGGTGACGCGAAGAATGAGTAAAAAATTTTGGCAGGTAAAAAACTATGTTAATGCTGAAAGCGAAATTCTGCTGTATGGTCCTATTGCCAGCGAGCATAGTTGGTTTGGCGATGAAGTAACAGCAAAAGATTTCGCTAATGATTTGGAAAGCCTGGGTAATGCACCTGTTACCGTACGCATCAATAGTGGCGGTGGAGACGTTTTTGCGGCGCATGCTATTCACAATCTACTTATCAATTACAAAGGCACTGTTACTGTCGCGATTGACGGACTGTGTGCAAGTGCCGCAACAATAGTTGCTATGGCAGGCAATAAAATTACCATGCCGACAAATGCACTGTTCATGATTCATAATCCTATGATTGCAATGGGCGATTATTATCAAGCTGCAGAATTAATGCAGATGGCTGCTGCTTTGGATAAAATCAAGGACAGTATTATAGCCAGCTATCGTAAGCGCTGCAAGGCAAGCGTAGAAGAGCTGCAGGCAATGATGGATGCAGAAACATGGTTGGGAGCTGAAGAATGTTTAGCACAGGGTTTTATTGACGAAATCGAAGGTGAAATCAGCGCAACGCTTAACAATAAGCAGCTTGTAATCAACTCGACAACCTATGATGTTAGCGGGTTTAAAAATTTTACTGCCTTAAAAAACCATGTATGTACCTGTAAGGAGGGAAAGAACACAATGACAAAACTCGAACAAATTTTAAACAAGCTGGGATTGCTGGATGAAATTAGCACCAGTACTCAGGCTAATCCGGTTAATACTGTACCTGCAGATAACGCACAGGTTGTAGCTGACGCAGTTGCAGCAGAACGCAAGCGTATTAGTGATCTGCAGGCATTTGATTGCAAGGATAATATGGCTGCAGCGGCAATTATTGATGCTGCTGTGAAAAACGGCCAGACAATCAATGATGTAAAAATCTATCTTGATGCTGTGCAGAATATGCCTTTCAATGGTGTTCAGAATCTTGTTAATAACATGATTAAGGACAATCAGGAATCCGGTGTAGAAGGTGTTAAAGGTAATCCGCAAAACGAAGCGGAAGAAGAAAAAGCTGCTGACGCACAGGCCATGAATGGCTTTGTAGCAGCTATGAACAAGTTTGGAGGTAAAAAATAATGGCTGAATTAGCGAACACTATGGATGGAGTAACCTATGACGAGCTGTTTGGTGGCACCGCAATCAGTGCCATGACTGCTAATGTTACTATTGCTAAGTTATCAACGGCTACAAGCTATAAGCGTGGCACTTTGTTGGGTATTGTTACTGCCAGCGGCAAATATGCTATTGTCGACAGCGAAGCAACTACCGGTGAAAAGGTAGCGAATGTTGTGCTGGCGCAGGATGTTACTGTTGGCACTACTGATGACGTTGTTGCTACTGTGTATACCCGTGGCATTTTCAATCGTGAAAAACTGATTGTAAAGGCTGGTGCTGATAATGCAACAAAACATGAAGAAGAATTGCGTAAGGTTGGTATTTATCTGACCAGCGTAAAATAAGGAGGCTGTGAATAATTATGGGATTTGATATTAACGAAACTCGCACTATGCTGGCGGCAATGGAACAGAGCTATAAGCCTACAACTACTCTGGTAGATGTTTTCTTCCCGCATGCTCAGACTTTCGTAACCAATACTGTATCTATGGAATTTCGCAAAGGTGGCCGTGCCATGGCTCCTTTCGTAGTACAGGGCGGTAAAGGTGTTAACTTGGCGCGTGCCGGCTCTCAGGTGCGTACTTATAAACCGCCTATGATGCGCCCAAAACGTAATATTGAAGTAGCTGACATTGCCGGACGTGGCTTCGGTGAAACTGTATACAGCACCCGCACTGCTGCAGAGCGTGCTGCTGAAATGCGCGCCAAGGATTTGCAGGAGCTGCAGGAAGCATGCGCACGCCGTGAGGAATGGATGGCTGCTCAGTGCCTGCTGAATGGTGAATATGACATCAAAGGCTTTGCTGATGATGGTGTTGCAGCTGTTGTTGACACTATGAGCTTTGGTTTTGACGGCAAGACTACTCTTTCCGGCGGTGATACCTGGGATAATGCTTCTGCTAAAATTTATGACAATATTGGAGATGCTTCTCAAAAAATCCGCCGCGCTGCGGGCGATATCCCGACTGTTGCAATCTGCTCCGGCAATGTTGTGAAATACCTTCTGGCCAACGAGCAGCTTTATAAGTTTATGATGGTGCCTTCTCGTGAGAACATGGCGCTTTTAAGCCTGCAACCTAAGCTGCAACGTCCTGATCTGATGCGTGTTGGCTACATTCAGGCACTGAATCTGGAAATCTATTCTTATGATGGTGGCTATACTGATGAGGAAACCGGTAATTATACTCCGTATATTCCGGATAATCATATGATTATCGGTGTGCCTGGTCTTGGCCGTCGCCTGTATGGCGCTGTTGACCAATTAGAAGAGGATAAGCAGTGGCATTCCTATGCAGCTGCGCGTGTGCCTAAGGTTACTGTGGATGTGGAGAATGACACCAGCTCTCTTGCTGTAAGTTCCCGCTGCGTAATCTGCCCGGACTTCTTGGATAAATGGGCAACTCTGAAAGTAAAATAAGGAGGCTCCTATGAAGGTTTTAGTAAAAAAATTTACGTTGGTACGCGATGGTGTAACCTATAATGCCGGAGAAATTGTAGATTTGCCGGTTGAAGAAGCTACTAGGCTGGTAAACGAATCTGGCAAAGAGTTTGCGCTGTTGGCAGAAGTAAAGCCTGAAGCAAAAAATGTTTCTGCTCCTCAGCAGGAAACAGCAGGTGCTACTTTAGAAAGCATGACTGTTGAACAGCTTAAATCCTTAGCGTCTGAACATGGCATTGACTTGGGCAAAGCTACTAAAAAGGCTGATATTATTGGCCTGATTTTAGCGGCAGAAGCTGATGCTGGAGATGAAAACGCTCTGCCTGCAATTGATGCTGCAGCATTAGTAAAATGACTCCGTTTCAAAAACAGATAGCTGCAGACAATGCGGCTGTCTTTCTCAATGAGATGGAGTTTGCGGAGCTGCATGATCTGAACGGTACGGAATGCAAGGCGATTGTGCAGGATATCTCCGTAGCGCAGGCCTTGACGATACAGCAGGGCAAGGATGATTATTATCCCGGTGTTTATGGCAGTCAGCTGCAGGTTAACTGCCTGAAGGCTGATTTGCCTGAGGTGCCGGTCTATGGCATGCGATTTTATCTGGACGAAAAAATGTATGAGGTTGAAAGCGTGAGTGACGATATGGGCATTTTAACAATTCAGCTGGTGGCGAATGACCGATGATTAGTATTGATGCTAAAAATCTAGAATACGCACAGCGGAAGTTGGGCGGTACTCCGAAGCAAATAGAACAGGCGGCGGCTAACGCTATCAACTACACAATTACAAAGATAAAAACGCAGACATCCAAATCTATTCGTAAAAACTATTTGGTAAGCGCCAAGAATATTAAAGGGGCGCTGGATATTAAGCGTGCGTCACGTTCTAACTTGCGTGGCGTTCTTGCTTCTCGTGGCAGCCCATTGCTTTTGACAGCATTTAAGGTAAGTGTTAATAAGCGCGGGCCAATAAAGGCGAAAGTACGCAAGCAAACCCGCGTTAAGGCTGTGCCTGGCTTATTTCTTGGTGTATCGCGCAAAGGTTACACTGGTGCAATGCAGCGCACTCAACGCAAAGCACGCTATCCTTTGCGCATTCCTTATGGTCCTAGCATACCGCAGATGTTTGGCTCGGAAAATGTTATCGGTGAGCTTACTCCGTTGGCAGAAGCTACGCTGAACAAACGCTTTTTACATGAAGTAGAATATCGTTTCGGTAAAATATTGACGAAAGCACTCGGTTAGCGAAAACTACGCTTAATGAGCGTTTTTGCATAAAGTAAGGAGTTTTTATGACCACAGTTGAATTAATGGATAATCTGGCTGGGTTTTTGCGCCCTGCAGTTACTGACTACAGCACGCAGCAGCCCTCTGGTCAGCGTGAAATCAAAGTATATGCAGGCTTCCCGCCAGCACGCATGAATGCTGATGAACAGGCATCGTTTATCTATGCTCTTGTCACCGGGGCGCAGGATACTGCAGACGGCGATATGAGCACCGCGACGGTAGAAATTGGCTTCAGCATTTATGATAACAGTGATGTGGACGACTGGCGCAGTCTCTATAATCTTATGGAGCACGTGCGTCAGCATCTTCTGAAGCATCGTCTGGTAGCGGACAGGCATCGCCTGCAGCTGCCGTTGAAGCTGGAAGTTCCGGAAGCACAGCCTGCTCCGCAGTGGCAGGGTAAAATTACTGCAATTTATACTATTGGTCAACCTTATGAGGAGGACATATATTATGGCGAAGAATAAGAAAACAGAGAAGCTGATTTATATCGGCCCTAACCTGAGCCGCGGAAGATTACTGCAGTATCAGGTATTCATTGGCGGTCTGCCTGAGCATTTAGATGCAGAATTGGATGAATTCCCTCAATTGGAGAAGCTGTTTGTTTCAGTAGAACAGCTTAACAGAGCGCTTGAGGAAGTTCAACAAACAGGTACTCCGCTGAATAAGTATTACAAACAAGCTATGGAGGTGTAAAACATGGCATATAAACATGGTGTGTATACCAGTGAGGTTCCGACTAGCGTTGTGCCTGCTGTAAACACTGCTGCCGGTCTGCCAGTTGTATTCGGTACCGCTCCGGTACATTTGGCGAGTGAGCGCGCTCAGAGCAACAAACCCATTTTGTGCTACAGTTACGCTGAGGCAGTACAACAGTTGGGCTACAGTAAAGATTGGGCTAAATACACTCTCTGCGAGGTAATGTATAGCCAATTCGCATTGTATAATCGCGGTCCGGTGGTTTTTGTAAACGTATTGGATCCCCAAACCCATAAGAAGAGTACTAGCTCCAAAAATGTTACAGTGACAAACAAAGTTGCAAAAGTAGATGCTCCGGTTCTGCTTGACACTTTGCAGATTAAAGCGGCTACGGCTGGGTCTGCATTGATTGCCGGCAGCGACTATGAAGCTGCTTATGATGACGATGGCGTATTGGTTATTACGTTACTTGATGATGGCACTGCAACTGCTGCAAGTAATTTAACACTTACTTATGATGAGATTGATGCTGCAGCAGTAGATGCAGATGATATCATTGGCGGCATCAATGTGAGCGATGGTTCTGTCAAAGGTTTGGAATGTCTTAACAAAGTATTCCCGATTACTGGCCTTGTGCCTGGCATTGTATTGGCTCCCGGCTGGAGTGAAACTCCGACAGTAGCTGCCGTAATGAAAGCCAAAGCTAGTAATATCAACAGCCATTTCAAGGCGATTACGCTTAATGACGTACCGACCGACGCAGTAAAAAAATATACTGATGTCAAGGCGTGGATGAACCAGAACAGCTATAACGATACTTCTCAAGTGGTATGCTGGCCGATGGTTAAGATGGGCGATGATGTTTATCACATGTCTACCCATGTTCTTGGCGTTATTGCAACTGTTGACAGTAATAACGATGATATTCCTTACGAAAGCCCGTCTAATAAAAGCATGCAGATTAACGGCTGCTGCTTAAAAGATGGTACTGAGGTAGTATTAGGACCTGATGAAGCTGGTTACCTCAACGGCCAGGGCGTTGTTACCGCGCTTAACTTTATCGGAGGCTGGAAATGTTGGGGCAATCGCACCGCCTGCTATCCGTCTAACACCGACCCTAAAGATGCCTTTATCTGTATTCGCAGAATGTTTAACTGGCATGCGCAGACTTTCATTCAAACTTATTGGACGAAGGTAGATAAGCCGATTAACAAACGCCTGATTCAAACAGTTCTGGACAGTGAAAATATGCGTTTAAACGGCCTTACCGGACAAGGTGTCATTTTGGGCGGCCGTGTTGAATTTCGTGATGATGAAAATCCCGTTACCAATCTTATGGACGGCATCATTAAATTCCACACCTATCTTACGCCGCCTGCCCCTGCGCGTGAAATTGAAAACGTGCTCGAATATGATCCTGCGTATTTTGAAACGCTGTTCAGTTAATTGGGAGGTGAGATAGATGGCAAATGTACCTGAGAAATTGATTAACTTTAAAGTTTACCAAGATGGTAACGATTTGGTGGGTATTGCTGACGTGCAGCTTCCATCGTTAGATGCTATGACCGAAACCGTTAAAGGTGCAGGTATTGCAGGCGAGTTTGATAGCCCGGTGCTGGGGCATTTCGGTAGTATGGAAACAGTGTTGAACTGGCGCACATTGGAGAAGCGCAATATCATGTTGGCTATGCAGACTGGCGTAAATCTTGATCTGCGCGGTGCGCAGCAGATTTATGACAGTGCCAGCGGTAAATACAAGGTTGGTAACGTAAAATGCGTTGTGCGCGGTGTACCGAAGAAAACGGAGTTGGGCAAGCTGGATGTTGGTGCTACTACAGGCACTGCGAACACAATTGAAACAGCTTACCTAAAAGTTACCATTGATGGTGAAACTGTTCTGGAGCTGGATAAGTTCAACTACATCTGCAACATTGGTGGCGTTGATTATATGGCTGACGTTCGCGAAGCCTTAGGCATGGTATAAAACAAAAAAAGCCTCCGGCTGCACGCTGGGGGCTAAATTATAAAAGTTTGGAGGAATGAAAGATGATTGACTTAAAAAATGTAGACAATGTGTTGCAAAATGTTACTGGCAAAGATTTTCTGAATGCTGAACGACAAGCACGTCAGATGGGAGATCAAACAGCTTCCATTGTTCTATCTGGCCAGTTTCAAACTATTTTGTTAGCGAATGCGTTAAAGGTTCCAGTTGAGGATATTGAGGAATTACCTGTGGCGGAATTTGTTCAGGCTCTGAGCAAGGTGAACGCTTTTTTATTCGCACAGGATTTAGTGAAGGACAGCAAATAAGAAGAGCAGCCATAGGCTGCTCTATAAATACCAATACAGATATTGAGTTTTTTATTAATGAACCATTGATTGAGTTTCTCGAATGGCTTAATCTTGTTTCTGCTCTTTGTGAAAGTCAACAGTAAAAAGCGTTGGCAACAAATGGTCGAATATAAATTGATAGATAAGGTGGACTGCGTAGGCTGGTCCTAAGCCTATAAATAAGCCTAGCAGACCAAAAAACAATACGCATGGCCAAACAATAAAAGCAATGTTTGCTTCAGCTATACCTAAAGCATAACTTACTATAGCGGCTGAGCTTAATCCAACAGCTGCACCGATGCAAGCACCCATGCCACAAAAGAATATATAAAACAAAATTACTAGAATATCAAATTTCATAACAATCACCTTCTATGTAAATTATATCATCAAAGGGGGAGGAGGGACAAGATGGCAAAAAAAGATTTTAGCATGGCATTTCTTATTGGAGCTCAACTCAAAGGGAGCTTTGGCAATACTTTTTCTAATATCCTTAAAACCTTTTCCGAGACCAATGCTGCAACTGAAAAAAACAAAAAAGTCTTGAATAGTCTTACTGATGCCTATAAAGATGGCACTATAGCAGCACAAACATTTAAACGCAATCTGGCTTTGCAATCACTGGGAGTTTTTAGCGCTAGGTTAGCAAAAACAAAAGGAAGTCTTGAGGTTTTTAACAGTAGTTTTGGGGCTATGACCAGTATTGCTTCTCCTTTTGTGTCGGCAACAAAAACAGCAGCAGTCTTTGAAGCGGCAATGGCGAAGGTGGGTGCTATTTCACGCGCTAATGGTACCGAACTTGAACTGCTAACAAAAAAAGCTAGAGAGCTAGGCGAGACAACGCAATTTACCGCTACCCAGTCAGCTGAAGCAATGAGCTATTTGGGTATGGCTGGATGGGATGCGAAGCAGATTATGGCTGGTATGCCTGGTTTGTTGAGTTTAGCGGCGGCTGGTGGAACAGATTTGGCACGCACCGCCGATATAGTTTCGGACAATCTTACTGCATTCGGCTTATCTGCTGAAAAAGCTGGACACATGGCAGATGTTTATGCGACGGTAATTACTAGGACAAACACAAATGTAGAGATGCTTGGCGACACTATGAAATATGCTGCTCCGGTAGCTGAAGCTTTTGGAGCATCCATGGAAGAGACTGCTGCTTTAGCCGGTTTGATGGCTAATAGCGGTATTAAGGCAAGTCAAGCCGGTACATCGTTGCGTGCAGGCTTTTTACGCTTGGCAGGACCACCAAAGATGGCGCAAAAGGCAATGGAACAGCTTGGAATGTCTATGAATGATATTACAGCTGAACAAAAAGAGGCAGCCCTAGCAATGGCGAGCCTTGGCATAAACATGAGCGATACTAGTGGGCCGAAGAAAATGTCAACTATTCTTGTTGAGTTAAGAAACAAAACTAAAGATTTAGGTAGGGAAGAAAAGCTGGCAGCTATGAAAGCTATATTTGGCCAGGAAGCGGCAACAGGATGGCTTGCCGTGCTTAATAGCGGCGATGGAACTTTTGAAAAACTGGTAACTGAACTCGAAAATTCTACTGGCGCAGCCGATAGCTTAGCAAAAAAGATGCAAGATAATGCACAAGGCGCTATGACAAGATTTAATTCTGCCTTAGAGTCTACGCAAATTTCTATCGGAACAGCTTTTTTGCCTGCAATGGCAACAGCAGCTGAAGCTGGGGCTAAGTTCTTCGGGTGGCTTGCTGGAAACAAAACGCTGACAAACGTTGCTATAGGCATGGGAGTGGTTGGCGTGGCATTGACTGGATTTGTGGCTGCTGTAAGTGCGGGTGCTGCTGTGGTTAATGCTTATAAAACTGCCTCTATTGCCTGCAATGCTGTATCGAAAGCCTTTAAAGCTTGCACAATATTGTCGACTGCCGCACAATGGGCAATGAATGCTGCAATGTATGCTTGCCCAATAGGTTTGTTTATAGCTGGTGTTACTGCCATTATAGCTGTCGGTTATGCGCTTTACACTCATTGGGATGCAATCAAACAGTTTTTTGTCAACCTTTGGGACAGTCCGACAGCTAGAACGATTATGTTTATTACAGGTCCAATCGGCTGGGCGATTGCTGCTGGAACTGCGCTTATTGCCAACTGGGACATCGTCAAGCAGTGGTTTATAACATTGTGGGACAATCCTTCTTTAGCAATACAGCAGTTTGTTAATGGTATAAAAGACAAGTTTTCTGATGCATTCTCTTGGGTACAGAAAAAATGGCAGGCCATCAGCGATTTTATCTCTAAGCCAATCTTCGGCAAGGTCAATATAACTGCTCAAGGAAGCAGTGGTGGTGACGTTGCACACAACGCTTCTGGAGGTATCTACGGCAAGGGCGCGTTCCTGACAACCTTTGCTGAGGACAGCGGCGAGTCCGCTATTCCGCATACGCCAAATGCGCGGAACATCGGCCTGCTGGCGGAAACAAACCGCATTATGGGCAATCCGTTGGGCGGTGGTGCCAATATTACTGCTACGTTTGCACCAAACATTACAATTCAAGGCGGTGGCGACGAAGGTAAAATCCGCGAGGTGTTGGAGTTGGAGATGGCAAAGTTTAAGAAGATGCTGCAGGACTTGCAGAACCAACAGAGGAGGGTAAGCTATGCGTAAGACTTACACAACTACTCAGGGCGACATGTGGGACTTGATTGCCAAGCGCTTGTATAATGACGAAGCATCGCTAAACGTCCTGCTGGAAGCAAATCAGCGCTATGCTGATATGGTGGTCTTCCCGGCAGGTGTTGAGCTGGATGCGCCGGAGTATACCGCTCCGGTAACATCGATGCTGCCGCCATGGAGGCGCTGAGATGATGGACGCAAGACGTTGCCTTGTAATGGTGAGTTACAACGGCAAGGATATCAGCGCTGACCTGCAGCAATATCTCAAATCAGTAAGCTATACCGACAATATGTCGGGCGAGGCTGACGACCTGCAGCTTACGCTGGAGGATAAAGCTGGTTTGTGGCAATCAGCATGGATGCCGAAAAAGGGCGCGACGCTTGACTTGAGCATCAGGCACATCAATGCAGGTGCTGAGCAGGTCGTGCGTTTCGGTCTGTTTGAGATTGACGAGATAACATCAAGCGGAATGCCTAGCGAGGTGCAAATCAAGGCGATAAGCGTGCCTGACAACAATAATCTGCGTGGAGTTGAGCGTACACGCAGTTGGGAAAAGGCAGAGCTTAAGCGTATCGCCAACGATATTGCTGGCGGCGCAGGACTTGAGCTGTATTATGACGTCAAGGATTATAACCCCGTCATAGATAGAGCAGAGCAGTCGGAGCAGTCCGATTTATCATTTTTGTATCAGCTCTGCGCTGACCACGGCCTTGCGCTCAAGATATGTAACAATCAGCTTGTCATTTTTGATGAGGCGGATTATGAGGCTGCAGATGCCGTCGCTCAGTTGCCTAAACCGGGCACGATTGCTGCAGATGCCGGCCTTAAATCGCTTGACCTGCTTATGAGCTACAGCCTAAGCAGCAAAGTCCGTGATGTATATAAGGCCTGTCACGTGAAGTACCAGGACAGCAGCACGAAGCAAAAAATTGAGGCGACTTTTACTGCTCCTGATAAAAAGGCAGGCAAAACGCTGGAAGTTAATGAGCAGGTCGCCAGTATTGCGGATGCAGAGCGTCTTGCAAAGAAGAAGCTTCGAGAAAAGAACAGCGATGAGGTTACCGGAAGCTTCAGCTTTTTAGGTAATCCGGAACTGGCGGCTGCTGTGAATATCCAGCTTAGCGGTTTTGGTGCTTTCGATGGCAAGTATATTATTACTAAGGCACAGCATGATATTAGCAGTGGCTACACAACGAGTATTGATGTGAGGAGATGTTTAGATGGATATTAACCAGATAAAAAACCTGATTCGCATTGGTACAGTATCGGCAGTCAATGGCGCATCGTGCAGCGCTCGCGTGGCATTTGAGGATAAGGACAATATGGTGAGTGCTGAACTGCCGATTATAACTATAGGCAGCAAGCAGACGAAAGCCTATTGGCTGCCTGAGGTTGGTACCCAGGTGCTGTGTATCTTCCAACCGAATTCAAGTGGCAGTGGCATTAGCAAAGGCTTTGTTATAGGAGCTTTTTATAGCACGCAGGATGCTCCGGTGGAGAGTGATGCGAACGCGCGCAGCATTACGTTTGCCGATGGTAGCTTTATCAGGTATCAAAATGGGAATATCGAGATAAATGCTACGGGGAAATTGGTGCTAAAGGGGGCGACAGTGGAAATAAATTAAACAAAAATAAGTTTACGAAATAAAAGAACAGTAAATTAAAAAGGGAACTTTTCAGTAATATAGAGGAAAAAACTGTACAAGTGTCGAATAGAATGATATAATCGTACTACATAAAATGAAGAACATACACGAACAAATGTATTGTTCTCTTTTTGCCATAGCTCAAATGTTATACTTAAGAATAAAGAATGGAAGGAGTGAGCGCTATGTATGATGCTTTAACTATAGCTATGTACATTATCAATAAGTGCTTTGAAGAAGGTGCACCTGTTACTAATTTGCGCTTGCAAAAACTTCTGTACTTTATTCAAGGGATGTCTTATGTAATTGGAGGTAGAGCACTAATTCGAGAAGATTTTTATGCTTGGCAATATGGTCCTGTTATACCAAAGGTTTATTTTGAATATAATGGATATATTGGTAACCCGATAAGAATAAAATATAACATTGACGTTATTGATGACGATGATGTTAAAATTATTGATTATGTTATCGATAGATTAAAACAATATCGCGATAGTATTTTAGTTGATTTGTCTCATGAAGAAGACGGTCCATGGTATAGACATAGATTTGATAGATCTATTATAAAAAAAGATGAGATAGAAAAGTATTTTATGGAGCTTCAGAATGGAAATAGATGAATCTAGTAAAACAATAGAATCCACTACACCAAACATGCGGAACATATTCTCTAATCCGCAATTAAATAGTACAACAGAAAGAAGTGCTTCGACAGAAAAACCAAAAACTGATAGTTCTCAGGACAAAATAACTGCTTTTTTAGAATTTTTAAATGCAGATTTTAGAACTAAGGAACAGATACAAGAATATTTAGATGTGAATATTAAGTATTTGTATGAAAACAGCAACTTTAGACATTCTTATTTCAATATTTCTGCATATCTTCAAGCTCATAGACCTGAAATCAAAGGCGAAAAGCTACAAGAAAAAGAGCCTATAAATGAAAATTTAAGAATACTAAAAGATGAAATAATTATCGAAGAACAGTATTCTATGATAAAAAGAAAACTTTTCAAATTTATAGATCATTGCAATTTGGAGCTTAGTAGACTTGCATATTTTGAGACTGTTTATTGGAAGAGTGAATCTGCAAGAAATGAATTTAGTAAAATTAAGGATGATTATGAGCAGCTTAATAAAAAACGCGAAGATATTGATAAAAGTATGTCTGAATTAAAGCAAGAATTGTCGTCATCAAAATCAGAGTATATAACAATATTAGGTATTTTTGCAGCGATTATGTTGGCTGGATTAGGTAGCTTTGCTGCTTTAGGTGGAGCTTTGACTAATATAAATAGCATTTCTATGTATAAGTTTTTTGCTTGTACTGCTTTTATTGGACTAATACTTTTTAATGTTGTAACTGCTTTGATATATATGATCACAAGGATTATTGGCAGAAATATTTACACCACTTGCACGGATTTGCATGATGGAGATTGTGTAAACGGTTCGTGTGATAAGGTATGCAATCCTATTTCAAGAATACGAAAACGTTTACCCTATATATATTGGTTTAATGTTATTGATATTGCGGTTATTGTTTGCAGTTTGGCTACTGAATACTTGGTCTTAAAGTATTCGGTTGCAGATTGGATAATAATTTTCTTAGCTTTTATAATTGTAGGAAATGCTATTGCATTTGGACTAAAAAATATTATTGAAAGAAGTTAATACTATCATTGGCTATCGCAAGCCGCTTACATGAGTAAGCGGCTTTTTCTATACCCAAAAACAGGTAAAAGGAGGTGATTACCATGCCAAAAGCAACAAGATTAGGCGATAACGATACCGGCCATGATGCCTGCGCTCCGACAGCTCTGGTGAGCGCAAGCGCTGATGTTATCATCAACGGCAAAGGCGCTGGCCGTGTGGGTGACAGCTATGCGCCTCATGGCTGCGTGGCACACCCGACGCACAGTGGAGTAATATCCAGCGGGAGCGCCAGTGTTTATATCAACGGCAAGGCTGCAGGGCGCATCGGTGACCCCGTGAGCTGTGGCGGCAGCGTGGCAGCAGGCAGCGGTGATGTGATTATAGGAGGCTGATACAATGCTTGTAGGTTTTATGGCGGATATCCCGTTTGTTGTATCGAGCAGGTATATCCGCACATTTGATGATTATAGCCGCGGCTCCGGTGGCCGTTGGGCCCAGCATGACATCATCGGCGATAAACCGGTGCTGGAATATTTGGGGCCTGACGTGGAAAAAATCAGCTTTACCATGCAGCTGCGTGCGGATCAGGGCGTCAGTCCTGCCCGCGAGCTTAAAAAGCTGCGCGGGCTGCGTGATAATGGCAAGGTTTTTCCGCTGGTCATCGGCGGTAACATGGTGACAAATAATATGTGGGTGCTTGAGAGCATTGACGAGTCAGTAAGTTTTTGGGGCAAGGCCGGGAGCATGCTGAGCGTCAAAGTTAACGTCACCCTTAAAGAGTATGCGGGAGGTGGCCTGCTATGACATATGATGTTTTGGCCATGCCGGTGCAGGGCATTGATTTTGCACCAGCATCAGAAGTTGCGGAAATCCTGCAAAATCTGCGTACAATAATTACCACTACAAAATATTCTGTGCCGCTTGACCGCGATTTTGGCGTTGATGCTGAGATGCTCGACCTGCCAATCAATGTAGCGCAGGCAAAGCTGCAGTCAGAAATGATTACGGCCATTAAAAAATATGAGCCGCGTGTAGAGATAACATCAATCAGTTTTACCGGCACGGTAGACGGCGTGCTGATACCGAAAGTGCAGGTGAGAATAAAAGATGACAACGAGTAAATTAGATAACCTGGCCGATATTGTGTTTGTCGATGCTGATGCCGATGAAGTTGAAAGCTATGTGATTGGCAGATACGAGGCTATTACCGGCAGGACGCTGGCCAAAGGCGACCCGGTAAGGCTGTTTCTGTTGACAATCGCGGCGCTCATCGTGCTGCTGCTCAACAAAATCAACGAGACCGGCAAGCAGAACCTGCTCAGATACGCTACCGGTGATAACCTGGACCATCTGGGTGCGCTGGTAGGCGTTGAGCGCATCCCGGCAAAGGCTGCCGTGACTACCATGCGCATCAGGTTGTCTGCTAAGCTTCAGACAGCAACGATCATTCCTGCAGGCACACGTTTTACTGCAGGCGATAATGTGTTTTTTGCATTAGATGCCCCGCTGGTTATTGATGCGGGTGCAACCAGTGCTGACGGCAGCGCAACCTGCCTGACAAAAGGCGAGCTGGGTAACGGCTATGTAGCTGGCCAGCTCAAGACGTTGGTTGACCCGGTGCCGTATGTGGACAGCGTGGGCAACATCACCACGTCTGAGGGCGGCGCTGAGGTCCAGGCTGACGACAGCTACCGCGAGGATATCCGTCTTGCGCCGGAAAACTTTAGTACGGCCGGACCTGAGGGTGCTTATATCTACCATGCCAAAAGGGCGTCGACAAAGATTGCTGACGTCACTGTTTGGTCGCCTGAAGCAGGCAAGGTGGAGGTAAGGCCGCTGCTGGCTGGCGGGGAACTGCCTGGTGATGAGATGCTGCAGCAGGTCAAGGCTACACTGGACAATAAAAAGGTGCGGCCGCTGACTGATAACATCAGTGTGCTGGCGCCCGAAAAGGTTGACTATACGATCAGCCTGACCTACTACATCGCCAGCGACAACAAGACGCAGGCAACGGCAATTCAAAACGCCGTCAATGCGGCCGTCGATAACTACGTCCTGTGGCAAAAGTCAAAGCTGGGGCGCGACATCAATCCGTCTGAGCTTATCGTGAGGGTGATGGCTGCAGGTGCAAAACGCGTGGCCGTGACCGCCCCTGTATTTAAGGTGACGACCGATACCCAGGTGGCCATCTGCAGCACAAAGACAGTGACGCTGGGAGGGATAGAGGATGCTTGAGCTTAAGGACAATGCCCTGCAACGCATCCTACCAAGCTCCATCAGCGGTGATGCGACGGTCAAGGACATCGTGCAGGCCATCTCCGGCAGGCTGGCGCAGCTGGGTGAGCAGGCTGAGCTTGTCCTGATCCTGCCGCGCCTCAAAAAGCTGCCGGAAGAAATCGTCGATGAACTTGCGTGGCAGTATCACGTAGATTTTTATGACGTGGCAGCCGGCCTAACAAAAAAGCGCGAGCTTGTCCGCAAAGCTATTGCTCGCCACCGTTACAAAGGCACACCGGCTGCTGTCGAAGAAGTCTGCTCAGCGGCCTTTGACTCAGCTGAGGTGCTGGAATGGTACGATTATGGCGGCGAGCCCTACCACTTCAGGGTGCGCATGGTGCAGGAGTCAATCCCGGACGAGGCTGTCATGGCTGAGATGGTCAAGGCGGTCAACAGCGCCAAAAACGTCAGGAGCTGGCTGGATGGCCTGACATTTTATTATCAGCCAAAAGGTACGGTATATGTCGCTGGCGCAGTCTGCCAGCATAAAAAAATATTTTTCCAGATATAAGGAGGTGAGCGGATATGTTGTGCATAGATTACGACGGGCCGCACAAAAACAGGATAACGCTGACGCGTGGCGACAGCGCCACCCTGAAGCTCAAGCTGTATGACGCGCAGAACAAGCCCGTACTGCTGACCGATGCTGACAGGGCTGTGCTGACGATCAAACAGGATATCGATAGCCCTGACGTTGTGCTGCAGCTTGAAGCCAAAGAAAAACAATTTGATTTTGCTCCTGCAGATACGGCAGAGCTGGCCTGTGGTCAATACTGCTATGACGTCCAGGTGACACTATCTGACAAGGACGTCTATACGGTAATCCCTCCCTCCGACTTTATCCTGGCCAAAGGGGTGACCTGATATGCGTGAGGGCGAGTTAAAAGGCCTTGTTGTCCACAAAGCTGGTCTTTTCGGACGGTTGGAGAGCGCCAAAGAACTCCGCGGCCAGATTGGTTGCGGGATAAAAAAAGTCAATGAGCGCCTGCCGGAAGAGGAATATACAGGCTCCTATGAGGCTGTATCCAGGCCGTTTAAGGACAGCTATCTGGCGACAAAGGACAAACGCCTTAAAGATAACATACATGTCAAAGAGATACCCTATTATGAGACGAGCAATCTTTCCGACGGCGTTACCGTGTACATCGGCAGCGACGTCGAGGTTGAGTAAATTGGAGGTAGCCTAAATGTCAAATTGGGGCAAGCCGGTATTGACCAAGCAGGGCCTTAAGCTGCAGGCCAAGGTCGACGCCGGGAATGCAATGCAGCTTACAAAATGCAGGCTGGGCAGCGGTACAATTGGCAGCGGCCAGCAGCTGGAGGATTTGACCGAGCTGGTGGCGCCGGTACAGACGCTGCCGATTGCCAGCGTGACTTACTCAGACGACAGCCATGCATGTATCATATCGGCCGTTACTGATAACAGCACTGTCACGACCGGCTATTATCTGCGGGAGTTTGGCATCTACGCCAAAGACCCGGACGACGGCGAGATTTTGTACGCTGTGGCAAGTGACTCTGAGCCGGATTTCATTCCGGCAAAAGGGACATCGACTGTCATCAGCCAGGAAATCGGCGTGGCGCTGACGTTTGCCAACGCAGCAAACGTGACCGCGGCTGTCAATACATCCGCCACGGCCACCATCAGCTATGTAAACACCTACGTCACCAATGCCGTAGCGGACCTTAAAGATATGACCGGTGCATCCCCTGCGCAGGGCGGCATTCATGGGCTTGTGCCGGCACCGGGTCGCGGCGTGACGAAAAACCGCTTTTTGCAGGCCGACGGAACGTGGGCCTTTGTCAATGAGATGACCGGCGCTTCGTCGGGGGCAGCAGGTGTAAGCGGCCTTGTCCCGGCTCCTGCCGCAGGCAACAGCACGCGTTATCTGCGCAGCGATGGCACATGGGCGGTCATCACTACCGTTAAGGGGGCAACGACTACGGTCAACGGCACCGGCGGCCTTGTCCCGGCTCCTGCCGCAGGTAGCAACATCAGATATCTGTGCGCTGACGGAACCTGGAAAGAAGTCGACCTTGACAGTGCTAAAACCAAACTCGTGATGTACTCGTGAGGTGGCGGATATGCGATATAAGATAATGGTCAAGGGCGCTGCATACAAGGCAGCCAGAACAGCAAAATTGTACACCGCTCAGATATACCGCGCCGTCAGCATAAAGCTGATAATTACGCTCTCGGACGGCACTCCGCTGAGCGGCCAGACCGTCAACATTAACGGCACGGACATGGCCACCGGGCCGACCGGGCAGGTTATACTGACCGGCGACATGGGGCTGACCGCAAAGCTCCATATCATCTACAACGTCACCTATATTGCTGACGTTGATGTTACCTATATAGCCGATACCTCGTATACCGTGACGCTGGAAGAGCATGTGGCGGCTGGCAGTGTAAGCGTTGGCTATGGTTTGGCGTGATGGCATCAAGGGCAGTATACTAGCAGACTATAACAAGTATTTTCTCATGCTTTTCGGCGGGCTGGTGTTGCTTATAGCAGTGTTGGTTGACGGCGGTTCTATTAACCTTGCAGGAAGAAAACCTGTTCCGTTTATGGAGCTGTTGGGTGCGTTTGGTATACCTACTATTATCGGTTTGTTGTCTGCACCTTACGTTGACCAGACTTTTTGGCAAAGAGTATTCAGTATAGACAAAGACAAAATAAAATCGACTTTTATCGGTAGTGCGTTGATGTTCGGTATCATCCCTGCCGTTTTTGGTTTAATTGGTTTTTGTAGTGTTGGCGGTACAGAATGGACGATTGCGACGGCTTTTCAGTCATTTCCGTTGAAAGTCATTCTTGCTATATGCGTATTATGTGCCCTGATTTCGACACTTGACAGTAATCTATGCGCCTTCTCATCTATTGTTTGTGCTGATATGAAACAGTCAATCAGCATTGGCAGATTATCTATGATAGCATTGATTGTTGTAGCATCTGCCGTAATGATAATGACAAACCTGGGTATTACAGATATGTTCTTGATTTATGGCACTATACGTACTTGTGTGGCACTACCGACAATACTAATTATTTTAAACAGATATAATCCGCAACGATTACTGTATTCAACCATATTATCAGTTACAGTTGCGCCATTGGGATTTATTGCAAGCGGCGGTAATTGGATATTTACAGTGCTTGCGTTGTTAATCCCGGCTTTGGGTTATGACAGGAGGTAAAAAATGGCTCAATCAACAACAAATCTCGGAAAGATACACGTCTTCCCATCAGAAGCACTATACAATCAATTTAAAGACATCATCGCAGATAACGATTTAGCGTTATTAAAAGATGATGGGGCGTACATCGTCGCCGCCCTGCTGGAGCAGAACGGCTATGTTAAATTTAGCAACGGGCTAATTCTGCAGTGGGGAAAACATGCTCGTACAACTGATTACGAGCAAATAACATTCCCAATCTCATTTACCAATGTTAACTACACATGTATATCTACAAGTTACGATTTAAATTCTAATGCAGATGTCACAGCTGCTTATTCTGGCACATATAACAGCGGAAAGTATCCAGAAGAACAGGAACGCACTGTATCAAGGTTTTACGTCAAGACAGGCAGTAATGCTGGCGGACGCGATTGGATAGCTATCGGACAATAGCAGTGGGGATATAGTAAGTCCTGTACTGTCAAATTCCATTTACCATTTCCATCGCAAGTATTCTTTTGCGGAATAGTGTTAGACACATCCTACGGATACGAATTTGGCCCGGACCAGTTAGCACCAAAAGATTTAAACCCTAGCGGTTTCACAAAATACCGAGACGATTTTCCTAATTTTTGGTGGTTTGCAATCGGAAAATAGCAGTGGGGATTAATCAATGCAGAAAAAACAGCTATAGCGTTTCCTGTGGCTTTCCCATCGTCCTGCTTTGCGATATCGATAACAGCTGTGTACACAAACCAAGCATGGAGCTACCCAGTAGTAGCTCAATCTATTACACGTAGCTCATTTGTTGCGAGGACGCAATCTAATTGGCGCGCAGATGACACGGCCCGTTATATAGCAATCGGATGTTAGCAGTGGGGAGTTGTCGTCACTGGCAATGCTAACAACGATACCACTATTGGGTTCCCAATCGCTTTTCCAGCTTCGTGCTATACCATCGTCGCCCATCATGTTGCTGATACGAACTACGTTAATCCTTGCGTTACATCGTTTTCGCGTAGAGATTTTAAATTTTACAACGAAAACACTCGCGGAACACATTTTACATGGATAGCCGTAGGTGCGTAAGCGCAGTGGGGATTAATGTCAGCGACAGTGCAAACAATCACATATCCTATCGCAGTTAGCAAAATATACAGCATCGTAATGACCACAAAAGCAACACAGTTTAGGTATGCCCCTTGGCCGTCTGACATAACAACGAGGTCCTTTGTAGCTTATAGCGACGTAGAACCTGCTTGGTGGATGCTTATCGCAAAAACCTAGGCCTTGCAAACAGCTACCCAAGCGTATGGGGATGGCCCATAATAAGCAAACCCTGTACTGCTGTAGTTCCGCACATCAGGAACCGAGTCTGCGCCGGTATCCTTTTTGGCTGCGATTATACTGTACACGGCAGAAACGGATATCGGAAAAGATGTTGTGCTAACTCCCCACTGCTATATGCCAACAGCAAGCCAACAGGGGTTTATATTTCTGCCGCTAAATTGCCAATTATTTGCTGTATTTGAGTCGTTTGATATTGAGCTATACAGCTCTAAATAGGTTGGATTGCGCACACCATGTAGGTTTACGCCACCGATATTTACTTTATTAGTTGGAAATGCAGCATAAAAATAATCGGAATTACTGAAGGGCAAAAGAAACGTCAATGTGCTTCTATTGTCTGTTACAACTCCCCACTGCAGTTACCAACCAATTGCAAAAAAGTAATACCTATCGGAGTAGCCGCCATTCCAAACCTTTATTTTTGTTGTTGATAATGCCGCACCAGATATATATATGCCAGCTGACAAGTTTCCGTTAGTAATCATCAATGCGTAATCAACATTGCTAAAAGCTATCGGCAGTGTTGTTATGCTGTATTGGTTTGCGTATTTATTACCAACTCCCCACTGCTATTTACCATATGCCAAAAACCAACCAGCTGCCTCGGTCTGGAATGTTGGGTAAGTATCGTATTGGGTGACCTTGTAGTGGAACTTTATCAAATCCACATCATCGAAATAAGCATGTGCGGTAACACGAGCAGCGGTCTGTTGACCTAAAATCCCATAAACAGTTGACGTAAAAGGGATGGGATAATAAGTCCAAGAATCAGTCAAAGATGTTTTAACTCCCCACTGCACAGAAAGGCTCATAACGTCTTAATTTAAACCTACGCTTATCATTACACCTAAATCATTAAAAAATCGCCCACAGGCAAAATCTGTGAGCGTAGAAAGGAAAAAACATGAATGATAAAAGAGTAAATCAATATCTTATCCTGCCAGAAGCAGGACAGAGAAAAGACACAAAGCTTGCCGTAGAGTACGACGAGGAACAAATTGCCGAATACGTTGCTAATGGTTACGTCATCGTTAACCAGGCTGATTTCAACAAACTGATTGGCAACGCTGACGGCGAATATCTCATTGCTGATGGCGGCTCGGTCTATCCAAAGCCAGCACCTACCGATGCAGAGCTGCTGGCTGTTGCAAAGCCTGCCAAAATCGCAGAGCTTAAGGCTGAGCGTGACAGCAAAGAGGTTGAGCCGATTACCTACAACGGCAACCTGTATGATTACGATGACAAGGCGCGTGAGCGTATCAATGCTGCCATCATTGCCTTAGACGTGCAGACTGCTCAGACAAAGGCTGTTGCCAGCATCGACTGGACGACGGCAGATAACGCCGATGTTAAGGTAACAGCCAACGATTTGCGTATGGTTATCGCTATGGTTGCACAACGCTCAAACGCCCTGCACGTGGCGTATAGAGCCGCTAAGGACAAGGTAGAGGCTGCAACAACTGTTACTGATGTTGAGGCTGTTACTTTAGATGCCTGATTATGGACAAAGCCTGTAACCATGCGGCTTTGAGCTATGTTTCCAACATAAATGTCGGGAGCAACAGGATAGCAACAGCACAGATGTAGCTATAATGCGTGATGTGGGTGTATGGCAAGGCAATAGTAAGCAACAGGTTAGCAACAAATCATATCAAATCTATTGCCTTTTTCAGCTCATGTAATGACTTGTGGGTGTATGTTCCTTTGGTAACACCGGGGCTGGCGTGTCCTAGAATACGTTTGACTGCTGTGTCATTAGCTCCTGCGTTGTCTAAAAGAGTAGCACAGGTGTGACGGCATTCGTGGGGCGTATGGTGGCAGGACGTAGCTGTCATGACATTATCAAAGCGTGTGCGGAATCGGTGGTATGATAGCTGCTCGCCTTTATCATCGACGATGAGTGTTCTGCCTTTTTCCTGCATCCATAGTTGGTAGTAGGGCAGAGCTTTACGGCTGATGGGTACGGCGCGGTTTTCCCCGGCCTCGGTTTTGGACTCACGCACGATAAAGTAACGCTGTTTTAGTTTTACGTCAGCTTTTCTGACTGCCAACATCTCAGACGGACGCAAGCCGCTATAAATCATCATCACAACAACTTTTGCCCAACGTGATAACGGCTCGTCACTCTCAGCCAATCGCTTCACGCGGTTCAGCTGGCGTGTGTTAAACGGCGATTTCGGATAGACGATTCTCTTTTTGTCTATCTCAATGTACCGGCTTATATCTGCGCTGGCAGGTATAATCTCGTATTTGACAGCGTATGTGTAGAGGTTGTGCATCAGTTGACGGCATTTCTTCTGGCTGGCATAGCCGATATTGCGACGGCTCATGCCACGGATTACACCCTGCAGGTCGGATATCTCCAATTTTGCAAACGGGCGTGTGTGCAGCTCATGGCAATGCTTAAAGGCTGCCTTATAGTTGTTGGCCGTTGACTTTGCTATCTTAGGGTAGCGCTCAGCAGCCATCAGCCGATATACCTCAGCAAAGGTTATCGTGGCCGGGGCAAACAGTGATGGATTTTTATTGTAATCGACCAAAAATGCTAAAGCGTCCTCATATGTGGCGTACTGGCCGATTATCTTCTGGCGGCCGTCGATGTATTTCCTGACGATGTAGGGGCGGCGTCTGTTGCCGCTGTAGCAGGCTATTGAGCCAAATCCATTAGGTAATTTCATTTTTTTCTATCATCTCCTATACAGTTAAGTATAGGCCAGAAAGAGAGGTAATTTTTATGGCAGACAAAAATATTTCTAAGGTCGTTTATGGCGGCAAAACATTGATTGACCTGACGGCAGATACCGTCACTGCTGACAAGCTGCTGAGCACATATACGGCCCACGACAAGTCCGGCTCGCCCATCACCGGTACCTGTACATTCGATGCAGACACCAGCGATGCTACCGCGGCCGTAGCTGAGATTTTGGCAGGAAAGACCGCTTACGTCAACGGCAACAAGCTGACCGGCACAATGAGAAACAACGGCGCTGTCACCGGCACCATCAGCACCAAGGATGAGTCCTACACCATCCCCATCGGTTACCATGACGGCTCCGGCAAGGTGGCCATCAGCACCACTGAGCAGGCCAAGCTCATCGCTACTAACATCCGCTCCGGTGTCAAGATTTTGGGTGTTACCGGTACAATGAGCGGTACTGAGGGCGCTAAGGCTCAGGCCAAGACTGCTACGCCGTCTACTACGCAGCAGACCATCTTGCCGGACAGCACCGGCGGCTACAACTATCTGTCTCAGGTCACCGTCGAGGCTATCCCGTACACCGAGTCTGACAATGCTGCCGGAGGCACAACCGTAACCATAGCTTAAAGGAGGCATGTAATATGGCGGTAAACAAGATTATATACAACGGGGAGACACTGGTAGACCTGACCAGTGATACAGTCACCGCCGATGATCTGGCCGCCGGCGTGACCGCTACCGGGGCTGACGGCAAGCCGGTAATAGGCCTGCTGCCTAAGGTTACCATCGATACGGAGCTGTCGACTACCAGTACAAATCCGGTCCAAAACAAGACCATAACGGCAGCGCTGTCCAACCTTGATATCGACATCGCGACAAACGATGAGATTGACATTGCTTTAAACCTTGCAGGCAGTGGAGATTTACCGACAGGCGGTGGGGTCAGCAGCGGCAGCAATTATACATTACCTACGGCAAGCAGTAGCACGCTTGGCGGTGTTAAGATTGGTAGCGGCTTGACAATCAACACCAGCGGCGTTGTGTCAGCTGATGTTACGTCATCTACGTTAACGGCATATGCTAAGACAACGGACTTATCAGCGGTTGCGACAAGCGGTAGCTACAATGATTTGAGCAACAAGCCGACTATCCCAAGTGCGTATACATTGCCAAACGCTACAAGCAGTACGCTGGGCGGTGTTAAGGTAGGCAGTAACATCAGCGTGTCAGACGGCACTATCAGCCTTGCCAAAAGCAACGTGACAAGTGCTTTAGGGTACACGCCTGCTACTACCAACAATGCGTCTTTCACCGGCACAACAATGGTGCAGACGCTGACCGTCAGCAGTGCTCTTAATATCCCCGGTGGCAGTATCTGGATTGAGTAGGTGACATATGAGTATTTTAAGCAAAAAATTATATGTACAAAAAACAGGCGGCACTGCTGTTGCCTGCAACATCTACTCAACCTCAGCAGAAGCCGGGGACAAAGCTCTGCGAGTAAGAGTCGATAACACCGACGGTTATGTAGCTCTTAAAGCGACAGATGATGTCAACGCTACAGGCATGAGGGTGAAAATCGGCAGCGTCATATATGCCGTGGCAACAAAACATGAGAGCAGCGGCGGCGTAGTCGTACCGTACACCGAAAAATATTGGACTGAAGCTGGTAACCATAGCTTTACGGTCCCAACTGGGGTAACACGTCTACGTGTCGCTGTCTGTGGCGGCGGTGGTGGTAAAGGTGGTTGGATTTTGGGCGGCAACGGCGGTGACAGTAGTGCATTTGGTTTAAAAGCCACAGGCGGACGTGGCGGCTGGCGTTGGGGCGAGGGCAGTGGCGGTGAGCCTAACGGCATTACATCCAGCGGCAACAGCATAACAGACGGCTTTTTGATGTCATTTGATATGACCATAGGCACATATGGCAGAGGTGGACAGTATAGCGGCTCTGGCGGTTATGCGAGCCAATACATGGACGTTACCGCTGGGCAACCCTATACAATTACAGTTGGTGCTTCCGGCGGCACGAACGGCTCAGCAGGATTCGTACTTATTGCATATGGAGGTGATATTTAGTGGCAGAAAATATGATTGACCTCAATGGTCTTGTACATGTCTGGAGCAAGGTTAAGACGTTGACTGACAACTGCGTTAAGGCTAGTGACCTTGCTACGGTGGCAACGTCGGGCAGTTACAATGACCTTAGCGACAAGCCGACCATCCCATCTGCATATACATTGCCGACGGCATCAAATACGGTTATGGGTGGCGTAAAGATTGGCAGTAATATTAGCGTGTCGAGCGGCACGATTAGTATCACTAAAAGCAATGTAACATCTGCGCTGGGGTACACTCCTCCGGTAAGCGACACAACCTATGTCAACGCGACAGCGTCAGCCGCAGGCCTGATGAGCAGCACCGACAAAAGCAAGCTGGACAGCATAGCAGCTAACGCCAACAATTATATCCATCCTGCATCTCATCCGGCAAGCATGATAACCGGACTTGCTGCGGTGGCAACGTCGGGCAGTTACAATGACCTTAGCGACAAGCCGACCATCCCATCTGCATATACATTGCCGACGGCATCAAATACGGTTATGGGTGGCGTAAAGATTGGCAGTAATATTAGCGTGTCGAGCGGCACGATTAGTATCACTAAAAGCAATGTAACATCTGCGCTGGGGTACACTCCTCCGGTAAGCGACACAACCTATGTCAACGCGACAGCGTCAGCCGCAGGCCTGATGAGCAGCACCGACAAAAGCAAGCTGGACAGCATAGCAGCTAACGCCAACAATTATATCCATCCTGCATCTCATCCGGCAAGCATGATAACCGGACTGGCTGCTGTGGCTACTAGCGGCAGCTATAATGATCTGTCGGACAGCCCGGCGATACCTGTTGTGGATGACAGCTTGTCCGGTGACTCTACCAATGCCGTGCAAAACAAAGTTGTGTATGGCTTGGGGCAAAAGTTTTTTAACCAGCTCAGCGCCTTGGCATCTGTAGCCAGGACTGGCAGCTACTCGGACCTTACCGGCACGCCCGGCAACGCCACGACATCTGCCGCGGGGCTGATGAGCGCTGCGGACAAAGCCAAGCTGGACAAGGTCGACGCTGATGCCGGAAGCGTTAAACTGATAACATACAGTTAAGGTTCTTAAGCCGTCTTATACAGGACGGCTTTTATTATGTAATTTTTAGGAGGTTGAAAGATGAACTATAAACTTTTTTTTGATAGCGTGGCAGGTGCAGGCAAAACGCTTTATACAGGTTGGAATTATAAGGCTGTAGCTGCTGCGATAATGGTAATCCTGCTCCACAAGCATGCAATCCTGTTTTATGCTTTTTCTGCTTTGGTTGTGCTGGACTGTCTGACTAAGTGGTTGGCGATTGCTCATGATTATCTGGTTAAGCAAGGCAAAACAGTGCCAACCATTCTTCAATCGCTGATTGCCATCAAAGCGGCAAGAAGTGCAGGGCTTATTTCCTCTGAAGTCATGAAGCACCGTTTTTTAGGCAAGATTTGCATATATTTACTGTGCGTTATGGCAGCTGCCAGTGCTGATCTGATTATGGTTGAGCTCAGTAAGCCTGCATGGGCAGTGAGTACAATCATCGGCTATTTAACTGCGACGGAATTGTTGAGTATAGTAGAAAACCTCAACGCTGCTGGCGTTGAGGCTGTAAAAGGCTTAATTGATATTATTAAGAAAAAAAGGAGCTGATTAACTATGGACCTTAGACATCTTTTAGCACACGAAGTAGCTGCTGGCATCATCGCCACCGGCATCGAGGGCTCATATGACTCTGTAAGTTGCAGCACCGCCGGCAATTACCCTAGCATGGGAGTGAGCCAGTGGGAGGGCGGCCGCGGGGACAACCTCCTGAGCTGGATTGACGGTGGCCGTAAATTTATCGGCCGCACATACTCCGATATTGTTAACTCCGGCGAGCTGGATGAGCTACGTGCGGTCCTCGACAGTGAGCAGGGCAGGGCTGCTCAGATTGAGATACTGGCAGCCGACTGCCTTGATTATGTCGACGCGCTGATGCCGTACATCAGTGACAGCAAATGCGTTATCTACGCAGGGATGTGGTGCCCGACATCCACCAACGTGGTGAGGGTTTTTGTGCGCAACCGCAGGAACTGGGGCTACGATGTAAACAATCTGTCCGCGCTGGCGGATGTGTTCGCGGAGGAGTACTATGTAGCTGCTGCCGTCGGCAACGCCTACCGTCAAGGCTATGCCAACAGGGCAAGAGCTACATATAATTATCTTGCCGAGCATGATATTGATTGGGGGATGCTTGATGTATGATAAAGGGTGGATATATCGTGTCGGCGTTATGTGTCTATGCGCTGCTGTCGGTAGCTACATCCTGTACACCTGCCTCAGCAGCAGAGACAGCGCCCCGGCAGGAGATAATGGTGAGCGTCCCGCTCAGCAGGTTAACCGAGCTACAGAGCTTAATCAACAGGCAGGAGCAGCGGTTAAATCAGCTGCAGGAGCTGTTGAGCGGGCAGAGCAGCGGGCTGAGTCAGCAGCAGCAGCAAATCAGTCAGCTCAGGCAAGAGCTGCAGACTGCAAAAAACTCGTTGACAAGCTCCAATCAGATAATCAACGAGCAAAACAAATCATTGATGAGCTTATCAGAGGAGCTCAAACAGGAGCGGCGCAGGACGCGGCGCATTGAGCGTCAGCGCATCTTATGGCAGGCTGTTGCCGGCGGCGCTGTCGTGTATATGGTGCTTAAAGAATAGTTTATATTTGGGGCCAACGCTGGGGCCAACGCGCCTAAAAAATCGCCGAAAACAGGGCGAAAAACAGTAAAAATCAACAACTTAAAAACGCCTTTTTTACACGCAAAAATACCCCGCAACCTGCATGGTTGCGGGGTTTCTTTCATGGTGATCCAGGAGGGATTCGAACCCCCGACCCACGGCTTAGAAGGCCGTTGCTCTATCCAACTGAGCTACTGAACCATATTAACTTGGAGCGGGCGATGGGAATCGAACCCACAACATCAGCTTGGAAGGCTGAGGTTTTACCACTAAACTACACCCGCATGGTCGGAGTGGCAGGATTCGAACCTGCGACACCCTGCTCCCAAGGCAGGTGCGCTACCAAACTGCGCTACACCCCGAATACAAAAGGTATTATACTATTTAATTAAACAGATGTCAAGAGAAAATATATACTTTGTTAATCATGAAGCAGAAGAAAAATATTTGAAATCATATTTTCCTTTTGCCTTACAGATTGCTTATTTCAGCAGTTCTTCCTTAAGCTCGTAATATTCGCGTGAGAAATAGGGTGTAAGCTGTGCTTCACGATGGTCATAGCCAAAGGCACGTTTGGTGAGCGACAAAACCGGTGGTGCCTGAATGCGTTTGGCAACAGCAAAGCCGGCGAACAGCTTCCACCAGCGCTCCAAATCGGCAATCAGCGCAGCGGCATCGGGGCAGGCTTCGTTAATCGCTTCCTGCGTACAGCCAAGCTCTGAGGCCAGCGTGCCGGCTTTGTACCAGCGCAGGATGTCTGCCGGCGTTGTTTTGTGCCAGTTTTCGATAAAGGCACGCAGCAGGTAATCGTGATAACCATACACCAGCGGGTCGCCGCCGTTGCCTACTGTCTGTGCATCCGAAAGCTCGGCGCTGGGACGGATATTGAAGATAGCTTCGGGGATTACTTCGCGTTTGTAAATCACTTCGTTCAGATAATGGCCAAGGGCATATACCTGATGCTTCCAAAGGTCACCGATCATGGCCATGGCGCCGCAGATGTCGCCGTAGAAGGTGGCGTAGCCGATAGCAAGCTCTGCTTTGTTGGAGTTGCAGCTGAAGGCGCCGCCGAAGGCTGCTGAAGCAGCAGCGATGACGCGTGCGCCGCGGTCGCGGGCCTGAATATTTTCTTTTATGAGTCCGCTGAGCTGCAGGTTGAAGCTGCTGCCGTCTGCCAGATTGGTGATAGGCGTTTCTTCTAATTGCTTGACTGTCAGCTCATAGCTTTCGCTGATTGGCATTACGGCATAGTTTGCTCCCAATGCCTGCGCCAGCTGCTGCGCGCTGTTGCGTGTGGCAGCAGAGTTGAAGCGTGAAGGCAAATTGAGCAGCAGCACGTTCTCCGGTCCCAAAATATCCGCATACATGACAGCGGTTACGGCGCTGTCGATGCCGCCGGAAAGGCCGACGGTCATGCGTTTGATACCGCATTGCTGCAGGAATTTGGCGGTGCCGTAGCGCAGAGCGCGGTATACGGATTCCGGCTCCTGCGGCAGCTCTGCCGGCGGACAGGTGGGAATGATGCGGTTCACTTTTGTATCCCAGGTGAATTCTAAAAAGGTATCGGCATACATGGGCGCAGAGGTAACCAGACTGCCGTCTCCGTTGTAGGCGGAAGTACAGCCGTCGTAGGTGAAGATGTTCTTGCCGTTGTTCTGGATGCCGACATTGTTGCAGTAGATGAGCGGAATGCCTGCGGTGCGTGCCTGCGCACTGAAAAGGCGGTTGCGCTTACGGTTTTTGCCCAGCGTATAGGGGGAGCAGGAAAGGTTGCACAAGAGCTGTGCTCCGTTGGCTGCCAACGTTTGCGGTACGTTAAGGTGATAGTTTTCCGTCCAGCCGTCCTCGCACAGCATGACGCCGATGCGCAGGCTGGTGCCTCGGATGACGATTTCCAAAGGCTGCAGTGCTTCGCTGACGCTTGCATCTTCTTCGGCGCAGAGTTTCTGCAGGCTGTAAAAATGACGGCAGTCATCAAATTCGCGGTAGTTGGGCAGCGATGTCTTGATGAAGAAGCTGCGTCCCTGATAACCGCCGAGCAGCTTACCGTTTTGGCAGGCAAAGGCGGCGTTGTATTTGCGCACGCGTCCGTCCTCGTTGAGCTTGCCTGATTCGGTGGCAACGCTACCGAAGATAACGCAGATATTTTCGGTGGCAGCGACGATCTTTTCGGCATAATAGGCGCAGTCATCCAAAAATGTCTGCTGCTCCCAAATGTCGCCGATAAGATAACCCGGCAGTGCCATTTCGGGCAGAAGCAGGATATCGGCCTCAAGGCTGCGTGCTTTTTCAATAGCGTCAATGATTTTCTTATAGTTTACATCAGGACGGCCGGGAGTAATTTCCAGCTGTCCGCAGATAATTTTCAGCTTCAATTTATTGTCCTCACAATTTTATTTGCATTTTACATTACTATAGTGCTATTATAACAGAGATGAAGTAATTTCTCTAGCTTAGAGGGGGTTTTTCCTTATGAAACATAACAAAAAAACTAATGCAGCCCGCCGTTTGGACGAGCTGAAGATAGAATACCGTATTATGGAATATCCGGTGGACGAGGAGCATCTGGATGCTGTGCATGTTGCCGCAGAGGTTGGCATGCCTGCATCACAGGTATTCAAAACACTGGTAGTACGCGGTGACAAGAACGGCATTATGTTTGCCGTAATTCCCGGTGATGGCGAGCTTGATTTAAAGGCGTTGGCCAGAGCCAGCGGCAATAAGCGTGCCGAGCTGGTACATCTGAAGGAGGTATTGCCGCTGACAGGCTATATTCGCGGCGGCTGTTCACCATTGGGCGCTAAAAAGAACTACCCTGTATATATGGATGAGACAAGCAATAACTGGCCGGAGATTGCAATCAGCGCCGGTCAGCGCGGTATGCAGATTATTGCAGCGCCTGCTGATTTGCAGCGTGCTACGGCTGCAACGGTGGCACCGCTGATTTTTGCAGAGTAACTCTTGTTCCTTCCTATAAAATATGCTATTATAATCTTGATAACCTATTTGCACAATTGTGTTTGAAAGAAATACGACTGTGCTGGCCTGAAGGCGTATTATTAACGCTGACGGCAGTATGACGTCAAAATTCAAAGAAGAAAGTAGGTTGAATATATGTTATATGTTAGTACAAGAGGGAAAACTGATTTGTTTTCCGCTGCACACGCGATAACCCGTGGCTTGGCAGCGGATGGAGGATTGTTTGTACCGCAGAATATTCCTGCGATGCGTATGGTTGATATAAAGGCGATGGAGCGCAAGCCTTATACGGAGCGTGCTGTTGACGTTCTGCTGCAGTATCTTACTGATTTCAGCGAGGACGAGCTGCGCGAATGTGTAAATGCTGCCTACGCGCCAGAAAAATTCGGTGATAATCCTGTGCCTTTGGTACAGGTAAATGATAACACCGGTGTGCTGGAGCTGTGGCATGGCCCGACGTCTGCTTTTAAGGATATGGCACTGCAGCTTTTGCCGCATCTTTTGACACGTTCGATGCAAAAGACCGGTGAAACGAATAAGGTTGTTATTCTGGTTGCTACCTCCGGTGATACCGGCAAGGCTGCTTTGGAGGGCTTTGCTGATGTTCCTGGAACGCAGATTATTGTTTTCTACCCCAGCGAGGGTGTGAGTGATATCCAAAAGCAGCAGATGATTACCCAGGCAGGCAAAAATGTTAAGGTTTTCGGTATTGAGGGTAACTTTGATGATGCTCAGCGCGGCGTGAAGGAAATCTTCGGTAATACTGCGCTCAGTGATGAGCTGGAGAAAAAGGGATATACCTTCTCTTCTGCCAATTCTATTAACTGGGGCCGTCTGGTGCCGCAGATTGTTTACTACTTCAGCGCTTATGTAGATGCTGTGAAGGCAGGCAAGATTGCTGCCGGTGACCCGATTAATTTTGTTGTTCCGACCGGCAACTTCGGTGATATTCTGGCAGGCTATTATGCTAAGCTGATGGGCTTGCCGATTGACAGACTGCTGTGTGCATCCAACAGTAATAACGTGCTGACTGATTTTATAAATACCGGTGTTTATGACAGACGCCGTGAGTTCTTTAAAACTGCATCTCCTTCTATGGATATTCTTGTTTCCAGTAATCTGGAGCGTCTGCTTTACAGTGTGACTGAGCATGATGCTGCACGCGTAGCGGATTATATGAAGCGTTTGAATACCGAAGGTCATTATGAGATTGACAGCGATGATCTGAAGCAGATTCAAAGCCAGTTCTTCGGTGCCTGGGTTGATGAGCTGGAAACAAAGGAGGCTATCGGACGTATTTATAATGATTACCATTATCTGATGGATACGCATACTGCCGTTGCCTGGCGTGCGATGGAAAAATATCGTTTCCTGACCAGTGATGAAACATATACCGTGGTGCTGTCTACCGCAAGTCCGTATAAGTTTGCCGACAGTGTTTTGGCTGCGCTTGATGATGCTCAGCCGCAGAGCAGCAATCCTTTTGAGCTGCTGCAAAAGCTGCATGCCGATACCGGTACGGAGATTCCGCCGCGTATGTTGGCGTTGGAGAATCTGCCGGTGCTGCATTCCGAGGTTATTCCTGCGGACAAGATGGAGCTGGCGGTTGTGAAGAACTTGGTGTAATTGTGGCTTGAAGTGAAGAATACTTGCGTTGCGGGTATGTTTTCGCTATAATAAACCCGAAATTTAATATTTATATATGCAAGACTTAGTCTGCCGGGCGGCGGACTAAGTCTTTGTCATAAAAGGAGGTATAAAGTGGACTCCAGGAGTGTACTTGAACAGGTGCGCAGCGGCAAGCTGTCGGTGGCTGAGGCGGAGCGCTATTTTAATCGCAAGGCGTACGAGAATTTAAATTATGCGCGTCTTGATACTTCGCGTGAGCAGCGCACGGGCTTTGCGGAGGTGGTTTACTGCAGCGGTAAGCCTGATGCGTATTTGGCGGATATTTATAAGCGTCTTTTGGCGGAGCAGGGTGAGGTGTTCGGCACGCGGGCAACGCCGGAGCAGTATGAGCTGGTGCGGCGGCAGCTGCCTGATATTGTTTATGATCCGGTGGCGCGGACGCTGAAGCAGGAGCGCCCGGATAAGGTGCGGAGCGGTTGCGTTGTTGTGTGTACTGCGGGTACTGCCGATATTCCCGTTGCGGAGGAGGCGGCGCAGACGGCTGAATTTTTCGGGGCGCATGTGGAGCGTCTTTACGATGTTGGCGTGAGCGGGATTCACCGTCTTTTGGATAAGGTTGATTTGCTGCAGCAAGCAAATTGTGTAGTGACGGCTGCAGGCATGGAGGGCGCGCTGGCGAGTGTTATCGGTGGCCTTGTGCGTAATCCGGTGATTGCGGTGCCGACTTCTGTCGGATACGGTGCGAGCTTTCATGGGCTGAGTGCGCTGCTGACGATGATTAATTCCTGCGCTAACTGTGTTTCAGTTGTGAATATTGATAATGGATATGGCGCGGGGATTATTGCGACGCAGATTAACAGGTTGGCGTGCAAGTGAGATCCAACCCTTCCGTCTGCTCGCAAAGCTCGCCTCCACCTCCACTTTCAGGGGAGATATAAACTTTTATATGCTCCCTGCAAGGGAGCTGGCATCGCCGCAGGCGATGACTGAGGGTTGTGCTTGGCAATATATTAATTGCTTGTCCAACCTTTCTTGCCTGCCCCTTGCACTCTTCGAGTATAACACGACCAGCATTTTTCATTGCATGAAAAATGTGTCTTAGTATAGGGAAGGTGCCGAGCTAAGCGAGGCGGAAGGGGGCTAGCTATGCGTTTAATTTTTATGAGGGAGAACTATTATGCCTATAAATAAAGATTTAGAAATACAGGCGGAAGCCAAGTTTGCCGTGCTGCAGCAGGAGCTGCGGCGCTTGGGCAGTGTGCTGGTTGCGTTCAGCGGCGGCGTTGATTCGACGTTTTTGCTGCAGGCGGCGCATTTGACGTTGGGAGATAAGGCACTTGCTGTGACGGCACGTTCCGGTGTTGTGCCGCAGCGTGATATAGCGGAGTCAGAGGAGTTCTGTCGGAAGCAGGGAATCTGTCATCTTTACTTTGATTTTGATGAGCTGCAGGTGCCGGGGTTTGCCGAAAATCCGCCGGACCGCTGCTATATCTGCAAAAAAACGCTGTTCAGTAATTTCTTGCGCATTGCACAGGAAAACGGTGCTGTGCTTTGCGAAGGCTCGAATATGGATGATTTGGGTGATTACCGCCCCGGTCTGAGGGCTTTGGCTGAGCTGAAAGTGCAGAGCCCTCTGCGCACTGCAGAGCTGACGAAGGAAGAAATCCGCCTGCTGTCGCATAAGCTGCAGCTGCCGACTTGGGATAAGCCGTCATTTGCTTGTCTTGCTTCGCGCTTTGTTTACGGTGAGCGTATTACAGCGGAGAAGCTGGCGGCGGTGGATAAGGCGGAGCAGCTTTTGTGGGAGCTGGGCTTTAAGCAGTTCCGTGTGCGTGTGCATGGCAGTTTGGCGCGCGTTGAGCTGTTGCCCGAGCAGCTGGAGCTGGCAGTGGCGGAGCCGATGCGCAGTACGATTTACAAAGGATTGAAGGCTGCAGGCTTTGCTTATGTGGCACTTGATTTGCAAGGCTATCGTACAGGCAGCATGAATGAAACTTTAAAGCAGGATTAATTTGTACTTATAGCGAATTTTAGCATTAGCCTGCTACAAGTATGCAGGCTTCAGATTAGGAGGAAGATTTATGAAAAGCTTATATTTGGAATGTAATGCCGGCATCAGCGGCGATATGCTGGTAGCAGCACTTTTGGACCTGGGCGCGGACAAAGAGGCACTGGATAAGGCTCTGCAGAGTATTCCTGCAAAGGGCTTTGAATATAAAATCAGCAGAGTGTCTAAAGCAGGCGTTAACTGCTGTGATTTTGATGTTATTCTGGACGAGGAGCATGCTAACCATGACCATGATATGGCCTTTTTGCATGGCAACGACGATGCTGTAGTGCATAGCCATGAGCATGAGCATCATCATGACCACGAGCATGAGCACGAACACGAACATCATCATGACCATGACCATGAGCACGAGCACGAGCATGAACATCATCATGACCACGACCATGAACATGAGCACAGCCATGTGCCGCATGAGCATCATCATCACCATGAGCACCGCGGTCTGCAGGAGGTTATTGCGATTATTGATGCTACGGATATGAGTGCTGCAGCCAAGGAATTGGCGCTGAAGATTTTTGATATTATTGCGGATGCTGAGGCAAAGGCGCATGCAGTGGAGAAGAATGCAGTGCATTTCCACGAGGTTGGTGCGATTGATTCTATCGTTGATATTGTGGCGATTGCTGTGTGTGCCGACAGTCTTGGTGTTGAAAACGTAATTGTACCTGAGCTGTGCGAGGGCCGCGGCACTGTGCGCTGCCAGCATGGCGTGCTGCCGGTGCCTGTTCCGGCAACAGCTAATATTATGCAGCGCTTTGGATTTAATGTACACTTGCTGCCGGTGCAGGGCGAGTTCGTTACACCGACCGGTGCTGCTGCCGCTGCTGCGCTGATGACTACGGACGAGTTGCCGCAGAGCTTTAAGATTCTGGGAATCGGTCTGGGAGCAGGCAAGCGTCAGTATGAGCGTCCCAGCATTTTGCGTGCGCTGCTGATTGAGGATAATGCACAAAAAAAAACTCTGTAAACAGTAACGCTTTGCAGACAGATTGCATCTGCCAATTGCAGTCTGATATTGATGACTGCAGCGGCGAGCTTTTGGGCTACACGCTGGAGCGCCTACTGGCGGCAGGAGCGCTGGATGCTCATTATCAGCCGGTGTTCATGAAGAAGAGCCGTCCGGCGTGGGAGCTTACTGTTATCTGCCGCGAGGAGGACAGAGCGAAGCTGGAAGCGCTGATTTTTGCGGAAACGACAACCATCGGTATCCGTCGTGCGCGCATGGAACGCACTGTGCTGCCGCGTAGCAGGTATGTGGTGCACACTGCTTACGGTGATGTGGCGGTGAAGCGCTGCCTGCTGGAGAACGGCGAACGCTGTTATGTGGAATATGACAGTGCTGCCAAACTGGCACAGGAGCAGGGAGTGCCGCTGCAGGATATCTATCTGGCGGCGCAGTTGGCGCAAAAAAACATAAATTAGCCACAAAAGTGTGGTATAATATCTCCATAATACGTCAGAGAATGGAGAAAAAATGACTAATGTTTTCGATTTGATAGAAGAATTTTATACACAGGATGAAGAATGGAATACGGTATTGCAGCAAGCCTGTGCTGAGGATTTCCTGCGCTATAAAACATGGCAGGGAGCCAAGGATGGCGAGCTGGTCAAGATTTGGGATTATATTACGATTCTTTGTATTTACCTTGGCAATTCCGAGAACTTTCTCGGTGATATGTCGCGTGAGGATTTTATTGACTGCGTAGGCTGGTGCTGCCGCAATGTTTCCGGCTTCCCGGCAACGGAGAGCAACATCGCACATTTCCTGGATGTTATGCAGGAGTTTTATGCATATATGAAAAAGAAACGCATTATTACCCGTGATAATGCGCCTGCCGAAGCCAAAGCCAAGCTGCTGGTTGACGGAAAACTGCAGATTGTCGGCAAAGATGGCAGCTTTTTGCCGGAGTATGACCGCTACAATCTTTATTCTACGCCGGATTTGCCGACGAAAGTGTACTTGAACATCGGCGAGAGAATGCAGAATCTGCTGGATGATGTGCAAAGCTACTATACGCAGAAGCAGTTCCGTCGCGATTTGGAGCGGGCCGATTTTCTCTTCGGCGGTATTTTTCAGAATGGTACAGTTCAGGAAAAGCCGGGCACGGAGGAATATTCACAGACCTTTTGGGATTATTTTCTTTTTGACTATCGCTTGCTTGAAGATGACAAAACGCCGCTGCAGCATTACCGTGATGTAATCTGCCGCGACGCTTCCGAGATGGATACCTCCGTTGATATTTTGAATGAGCTGATTAAGGCAAAGCTGGTTCTCTTTGATGTGCAAAGACGCACGGAGGAGGGAATGTATGTCTGCAGAAATATTTTCACCAATGAAAAATATACCCTGATGCTGCCGGTAGATGATAATATTGACACAGAAGGCTATATTTTCATGGGCCATATTTTTTATGAAAATACTATGGTGATGAACTTCCTGCGCGGACTGGTGATGTCGCAAACCTCGCGTAAGCGCTTTTTCGAGGTTGTCAGCGCGGCGAAGGACTGGTTTGCTGTGCGCCAAAGCGGCGAAATGAGCTGGGAGGAGTTTATCAACCGTAATCCGATGTTCGTGCGCCATGTTTCTGTTGTATATGCCATCTATGTGCGGATGGAGGGCTTTAATTTCAGCACGCAGATAAGTGATTATCAGCCGGCGGCGCTGCTTGAGGACAAGACCTCGGCAATGCTGGAATCTCTTAGAGGAACAGGCCTTTTTTCTGCCTATGATATACAGCTGATGCGTACCATGTGGAGCGATTTTATGCTTCGGGGCAATGCTTTGCCTGATAATACAGACGCTGATTTTGAGCATTGGACGGCAGCTGTTATGTACTGCTTTGTTAAGCTGAATGATGTTTATACCTTTACGGAAAAGCAGGTTTTTGCTATGTGCCGTGCTACCGACCATGTAAAGCTGAAGCAGATGATAGATATGCTAAATAAAAACTTGCAGCTGGAGGCACACGACCCGCGTTATGTTAACGAAGAGGGTCTGTTGCTGATGCTGCTGCAGTGAGAGGAGGCACCAGAATATGAAGTGTGATTTTTGCGGCCACGAGGTTGCTCCCGGCACAGTGGAATGTCCGTACTGCCATTATCAGTTCAAGATTGATGCGCAGGTGCTCAGTCCGGAGGAGCGCGATACCTTTGAGGGCGTGACGATAGACGAGAGCGCAGGCACAGAGGAAACCAAAAGAGCCAGGGAAGGCGCTGTATATGACAGCGGCGCTGATGCTTATAATGAAAGACAGCAGCAGGTGCCGCCGAATATTAAGGTGCATACCTTTGGCTGCGGCAGCGGCATTCTGATTACCTTTCTGATTTTGTGCGGCATTGTGGCAGTTATCTTCTTTTTGCTGCCGACGTTTATTGTCTTTGCCGCTGTGGGCGCAATAGTTTTGTTTATTATGCGCCTTTTTATGGGCTTTTAAAGGCTTAAAAAATGTGTTTCTGACGGCCGGCAGTGTTGCCTTTGGCAGAGCTGCCGGCTGTTTTCGTCCGTTGTAGAAATTTTTTCAAAAAAATTTTAAAAAGCCGTAAAAATATAGAGGATTTTTCTGATTGACGGCGAATAATATGCAGGTACACAATGTGTGAAAAGAATAGGAGGCATAAGATATGCATAGTTACAGCATGGATCTTGGCGGCAGAACTCTTACTATTGAAGCCGGCAAGATTGCAAAACAAGCTAATGGCGCTGTATTAGTTCGTTATGGCGATACCGCCGTAGTAGTTGCCGTTACCGGCACCAAAACCCCGCGTGAGGGTGTAGACTTCTTCCCTTTGACTGTTGATTTTGAAGAAAAAATGTACGCCGTAGGTAAAATCCCCGGCGGCTTTATTAAACGCGAAGGCCGTCCGTCTGAGCAGGCTATCCTGACCAGCCGTCTGATTGACCGTCCGATTCGCCCGATGTTCCCGGAAGGCTACCACAACGATGTACAGATCGTTGCTACCGCTGTTTCCGTTGATCCCGACAATGCTCCGGATATGCCCGCTATGATCGGTGCATCCTGCGCTCTGTCTATTTCCGATATTCCGTTCGAAGGTCCTATCGCAGGTGTGCGCGTAGGCCTGATTGATGGTGAATTCATCATCAACCCGACTGTTGAACAGGCTAAAATCAGCCAACTGAACCTGGCTGTTGCCGGCACCAAAGACGCTATCCTGATGGTAGAAGCAGGTGCTAACGAAGTTTCCGAAGAAACCATGCTGGACGCTATCTGGTTCGGTCATGGCGTAATCAAACAGCTCGTTGAGTTCCAAGAGAAAATCGTTGCTGAAATCGGCAAAGAAAAAATGGAAGTTCCGTTCTACGCTCCGCCTGAAGAAATGGTTGCGGAAATCGAAGAATACGGTGCTCAAAAGCTCAAAGATGCTCTGATGGATGCTAACAAGCTGGAGCGCGAAGAAAACGTTGCTAAGGTTAAAGCTGAAATCGCTGAAGTATTCCTGGAGAAATATCCTGATAATGCTAAAGACGTTGCTTATATCACCCAAAAGCTGGTTAAGAAAATCGTTCGCCGCACTATCTCTGTAGATAAGATTCGTCCTGACGGTCGTCAATTAGACGAAGTACGTCCGGTAAGCTGCGAGGTTGGCCTGCTGGCTCGTCCGCATGGCAGCTCTCTGTTCACCCGTGGTCAGACTCAGATTTTGAACGTTCTGGCTCTGGCTCCGTTGCGTGAAGCACAGATTCTTGATGGCCTCGGCGCTGAGGAAACCAAGCGTTATATCCATCACTACAACTTCCCGCCGTACAGCGTAGGCGAAACCAAACCGCTGCGCAGCCCCGGCCGTCGTGAAATCGGTCACGGTGCTCTGGCTGAGCGTGCTCTGCGTCCGGTTATTCCTTCTGAAGAGGATTTCCCGTATGCAATCCGTCTGGTATCCGAGGTTCTGGAATCCAACGGTTCCTCCTCCATGGGCTCTGTTTGCGCAAGCACCCTGTCCCTGATGGATGCAGGTGTTCCTATTAAGGCTCCTGTTGCCGGCGTTGCTATGGGCCTTGTTAAGGATGGCGAATACTTCACTATTCTGACTGATATCCAAGGTCTGGAGGATGCTCTGGGCGATATGGACTTCAAGGTTGCAGGTACCGAAAAAGGTATTACTGCTATCCAGATGGATATTAAGATTGACGGTATCAACAAGGATATCTTCACTCAGGCTTTGGCACAGGCTAAACGCGGCCGTGAGTTCATCATGGGCAAAATGATGGAATGCATCAGCGAACCGCGCAAAGAGCTGTCCAAATATGCTCCGAAGATTACTACTATCCATGTAGATCCTGATAAGATTGCTAAGGTTATCGGACCCGGCGGCAAGATGATCAAGAAGATCGTTGACGAAACCGGCGCTAAGATTGATATCGATGATACCGGCCGCGTATTTATCGCTGCTGTTAATACCGAGGCTGCTAATAAGGCTATCGAGATGATCGAGGGCATTACTGCTGAGGCTGAGGTTGGCAAGGTTTATACCGGTAAGGTTACCCGTCTGATGAACTTTGGTGCTTTCGTTGAGATTCTGCCGGGCAAGGAAGGTCTGGTACATATTTCCCAACTGTCTACTGAGCATGTAGATAAGGTTGAGGATGTTGTAAGTGTTGGCGATGAAATTGTTGTTAAGGTTACTGAAATCGACAACAAGGGTCGCATTAACCTGTCCCGCAAGGCTGTTCTGATGAAGAGCGTACAAAAATAATTTGTGAATTTAAAAGAGCTGTCGCATTTGTGACAGCTCTTTTTTGTAGATTGGAGGAGTGAGTTACTAATGAAAACACGTGGTTTTGAAAAGGTTGCCAAGTATATGGATGTTGAGTTCCCGATGCCGGAGCGCAAGACACAGTTCAGCGCCGGTTATGATATCAGCGCTGCCGAAGAGGTTGTGCTGGAGCCGGGCAAGCTGGTGCTGGTGCCTACCGGTGTGAAGGCCTATATGCAGACAGGCGAGTTCTTGGGCCTGCATATCCGCAGCAGCATGGCGGTGAAGAAGCATCTGATGCTGGTGAATAATGTCGGTATTATTGATGCCGATTATTATAACAATGCTGATAACGAAGGTCACATTATGGTGGCTTTGATGAATATGGGTACCGAGGCTGTTACTATTCCTCAGGGTGAGCGCATTGCCCAAGGTATTTTTTTCAATTACCTGACGGTGGATGATGATGATAAGATAGAAAAAGCAGTCCGTGGCGGCGGCTTCGGCAGCACAGGCAAATAATAATATTACAGTATTACTTCGCTTGGAGATTCGGTTAAAAGTGTAAATAGTTTACAATTTTAACGAAAAAGTGTAGACAATATAGGGAAATATGATATAATTAATTTAGATAATTTTGGTAAATGGAGGTTTTCTCGATGCAGAAAATTGATCAGGCATGTGTAAACACCCTTCGCTTTTTGGCAGCAGACCAGGTAGAAAAGGCTAAATCCGGCCATCCTGGCTTCCCTCTGGGTACAGCTCCTTTGATGTACACCATTTGGGACCGCTTTATGAATTATAATCCGGCTGATCCGCAATGGTTCAACCGCGACCGTTTCATCCTTTCTCCGGGTCACGGCAGCGCTTTGCTTTATGCTATGCTGCATCTGGCAGGCTATGACCTGTCCCTGGATGAGCTGAAAAACTTCCGCCAATGGGGCAGCAAGACTCCGGGTCATCCGGAATTCGGCCTGACTCCGGGCGTTGACGTTTCTACCGGTCCTCTGGGCCATGGCTTTGCTATGGGTGTTGGCTTTGCTATTGCCGAAGCTATGCTGGGCGCAAAGTACAACAAACCTGATTTCCCGGTTGTTGACCACTACACCTTTGGTCTGACCTCTGACGGCGACCTGATGGAGGGCGTTTCCTGCGAGGCTGCTTCTCTGGCAGGTACCCTTGGCTTGGGCAAACTGATTTACTTATATGATGACAACAAAATTACTATCGAAGGCAGCACTGATATTGCCTTCACTGAGGATGTTGAAGCCCGCTTCAGGGCTTATGGCTGGCAGGTTCTGCGCGTAGAAAGCAGCGAGGATGTTGACGCTATGCAGGCAGCTATCGAAGAAGCTAAGGCTGATACTATGCATCCTTCTCTGATTATTGTACGTACTCACATCGGCTTCGGCAGCCCAAAACAGGACAGCCCGTCCTGCCATGGCGAGCCGCTGGGTGGTGAAGCATTGGCGGCTACCAAAGAAAAAGCCGGCTGGCCGCAGGAAATGTTCTATGTACCTGCTGAGGTTAAAGAACATTTTGCTGCTAAGCTGGATGGCTGTGCTGCAAATGAAGCTGCCTGGAAGGCTTTGATGGATGACTATAAGATGGTATATCCAGAGCTGGCTAAAGAGCTGGAAGACCGCATTGCCGGCAACTCCATGGTTAACCTGAGTGCTCTGGAAGCAATCTTCAAGGATACCGTTAAAAACGCTACCCGCGAAGCAAGCGGTGATATTATCCAAGTTCTGGCTGCACAGCTGCCTGAGCTGGTTGGCGGCAGTGCTGACCTTGGTCCTTCCAACAAAACTATCATGAAAACCGGCGGTTACTTCTCCAAGCTTGACAGAACCGGCCGCAACATTCACTTTGGCGTTCGCGAGCACGCTATGGGTACCGTTCTGAACGGTATTTCCCTGCATGGCGGCTTCATTCCCTTCGGTGGTACCTTCCTGGTATTTGCTGACTTTCTGCGTCCGACCATCCGTATGGCAGCACTCATGGGCATTCAGTCCGTATTCGTACTGACTCATGACAGCATTGCGCTGGGCGAAGACGGTCCTACTCATCAGCCGATTGAAACTACTATGGCATTGCGTCTGATTCCGAACGTAAGCGTTATCCGTCCGGCTGACGCTCTGGAAACTGCTACCGCATGGCAACAGGCTTGCCTGAACAAGCATAAACCGACCTGTCTGCTGTTGAGCCGTCAAAAACTGACTGTACTGCATGACTATGCAGCAACCATCCATGAGAACGCTCATAAAGGCGCTTATGTACTGAGCCCGGCTAAGAATGAGGCTAAGGCTGTTCTGATCGGTACCGGCAGTGAAGTACATCTGGCACTGGCTGCACAGGCTAAGCTGGCAGAAGAGGGCATTGACGTTAGCGTTGTATCTATGCCTTGCTGGGATGCTTTTGATGCTCAAAGCGATGAGTACAAGGAAAGTGTTCTGCCTGCAGGCGTAACCAAGTTTGCTGTTGAAGCAGGCGTTCCTTACGGTTGGAGCCGTTACACCGGCACTGAAAAGAATGTTCTGGGCATTACCACCTTCGGCGCTTCCGCACCCGGCGATGTAATGATGGAAAAATACGGCTTTACTGTTGAAAACCTGGTTGCAAAGGTTAAAGCAGCGCTGTAAGCTTAATTTGAAATTGATCTTAAAGGGTTCTATGTCAAGTTTTGGGGTATTCAAGACTTTAACATCATAGACCTAGACAATACATAATTATTTTTGCAATTCAACCAGCCTCTAGTATATTTATATTGGAGGCTGGTTTTATTTTTCTAAAATAAGACATAGTTATCCTAATGCGATTTTACTATATTTTATTCCAGATACAGTATTCTGTTTCGAAATCTGTCGAAATTCCTTACACCATAGCTGATTCGCTTCAATACTTTTATTTTATTATTACTGCCTTCAATAAACCCGTTAGAAACTCTTTCGCCAATTATATTTGCGATTTCAGTTTTCCAATTATAGAACCTTTTTTGTGCCTGCATTTAGGTTAAGGAGGAGCAACTCGTGCAAAAGTATTAAAAATAATTAACAGTAACGCAAAAATCGCTCATAGTGTTAAAATAAATTAATACTATCGACGAAATGTGCGATAGTGTTAAAATAAATTAATACTATCGACGAAATGTGCGATAGTGTTAAAAATAATTAACACTGTTGCGGAGGGGAGTGGGTTGTGTTAGAATATAATAAAGGAAAATGTGCTGACAAAGCGGAAAGGAGCAGGGTTATGGTTATCAGAACACAGTATCTGGAACGTTTGCGCCCGTTTTATGATTCGGAGCTAGTAAAGGTTATTACCGGCATCAGACGTTGCGGTAAATCTACTATTTTGCGTCAGGTTATTGCTGAAATAAAGGAAAATGGTATCGAGGATTCGCATATCGTTTACATAAATTTTGAAGATTATAAGTATCATAAGCTGACAGATGCAGATGCTTTTTATGAATATGTTGAGCAAAAAATTGTTGATGAAAGTAAATATTATCTGTTTTTCGATGAAATTCAAAATGTAAATAATTTTGAGCTTGTGGTAAATTCTTTTCGGGCAACTCATAATGTGAGTATCTTTATTACCGGTTCTAATTCTAAACTGCTTTCGGGAGAATTAGCTACGCATTTAAGTGGCAGGACTGTATCTTTGCGCGTATTACCGTTCAATTTTATGGAGTTCTGTCAATACAAAGATATCTCTGCGCCGGATTATGAAACTCTGTTGGAGGAATACATGACTTATGGTGGCTTGCCTTTGGTATGTGGCGCTGCCAATAAGGAAACCAAAGAGGTTATTTTAAATAATATATATGATGCGGTTGTGCTGAAGGATATAGTCATGCGTAACAAAATAAATTCACCGCTGGTTCTGGAAAAGGTACTTGATTATATTGTAGGTAACTCTTCACTGACTGTTTCCGGTAATGCTATTGCCGGTACGCTTTCAAGTAATGGGCATAAGGTTTCTGCACCTGTTGTGTATGATTATCTGCGCTGCATTGTTGATGCCTGTGTTTGCAATAAGGTTTCGCGTTATGATATTCGTGGCAAGAAGGCGCTTGCATTTGAAGAGAAGTATTATGTTTGCGACCTTGGCTTTCTGCATTTGAAGAAAAACAGAATTAAGGACGAGTATAACTATATTATTGAAACAATTTGCTATAATGAGCTGATTTCGCGTGGCTATAAGGTCTATGTAGGTAAAACCTGGAAGGGTGAGATTGACTTTATCGCAGAATTGAATGGTAAGATTATTTATATTCAGGCAGCGTATCTTTTAACTGATGAAAAAACGATAGAGCGAGAGTTTGGAGCATATGAAAAAATTGCTGATAATTATCCCAAATATGTTATAACTTTGGATAAGCATACCATTTCAAGAAATGGCATTATCCATTATAATCTCATTGATTTTCTGCTCAGAAAAGTAGATCTTTAATTTTTAGTATGCAATATAATATTTTGAATCAATCACGTAAGCAGTTTACTGTGCTTGCGTGATTTTTCTTTGAATTTCTATAAATATTTTTTTGCAAGCGCAATGGCATATTTTGACAGAATGTGAAAAAAATTTAAGCTTTTTTCTGGAATAAGCAATTCTGTTACGAGAAAAGGGAGAAAATGCACATTTCTCGTAATAGAATTCATCGTTATAATAAAAATAAGGATTTACTTCCGATTTACTTGCGAAGTGAATCCTTATTTTTTGTTTGTTAAGCCTAAAATGTAATCCGTGGATGTGTTATGAAATTTAGCCAAGGCAATGAGTATATCTGTCGGTATATCCCGTTCGCCTTTTTCATAGTTGCTGTAGACTCTTTGTGAGCAGTTAAGGATTTCAGCCATTTGTGTTTGCGTCATATCCTTGTCCTCACGTAAGTCGCGAATACGCTGATACATTGTTATCACCCAATAACATTATAGAAAGAGATGGCACTTCAACTTGCTATTTAGCGCAAATTGCGCTAAAATCAGAACAGGAAAGTATTAGCTTGCTAATACGTCAGGTAAAACACACTCGATGTGTGCTTTTGCTTGACGGGGGGGGACAAAAGTGTATCATTATAATGAGTTATTAACAAATTTTTGATACATGAACAATTAACGGAGCTGACTTGAGAAAATGAAGGTTATTAGAAACGTAAATGAAACGCTAAAAGATGATTGGGCCTTAGAATTGCAGAAGGGCAGTATGCTGTCTATTGTGGCAGCAGATTTTTCTATGTATGCCTTCGAGGCTTTGCGTAAGGAGCTGAGCGAGATTGAAGAATTACGTTTTATTTTCACTGACCCTACTTTTATTCAAAAAGAGAATAGCAAGAAGGAAAAACGTGAATTTTATATTCCTAAAATAAATCGTGAGCGTCGTATTTATGGCACGGAATTTGAGGTAAAGCTGCGCAACGAATTAAATCAAAAGGCTATTGCCAAGGAATGTGCTGAGTGGATTAAGAAGAAGGTTACCTTTAAATCCAATGTTGGTAATAAGGAAATTACAGATAGGTTTATTGTATTGAACGATATAGCGTATTATACCGTTAATAGCTTCACGACTGTTGATTTAGGCTGTGAGCAGGGAAACAATATGGGCGTGAACATATTAAAGCTAGAAAGTCCTGCGTCGCAGGCATTCATAGAGCAATTTGCCAAGCTCTGGCAGAACGAAGAAGAGTTAAAGGACGTAACCAACAATGTTATAAGCAGTATAAGCTCGGCTTATAATGAGAATGCGCCTGAGTTTATTTATTTCGTGACGCTGTATAATATTTTCCATGAATTTCTTACGGATATCAGTGAGGATGAGCTGCCAAATGAGCGTACAGGCTTTAAGAACAGCAAAATCTGGAATATGCTCTTTAATTTTCAACGTGATGCTGCGTTAGGCATTATTAATAAGCTGGAAAAATATAATGGCTGCATTTTAGCTGACAGTGTTGGTTTGGGCAAAACCTTTACTGCATTAGCTGTTATTAAATATTATGAAGGACGCAACAAGAATGTACTTGTATTATGTCCGAAAAAGCTGGCAGACAACTGGAATACGTATCGCGCTAACTATAAAAACAACCCTATTGCCAGCGACAGACTGCGCTATGATGTCTTATATCATTCAGACCTGCTGCGCAAGCGCGGTTATAGCGGTGATATTGATTTAAGCAGGATAAATTGGAGTAACTATGACCTTGTAGTTATTGATGAATCGCATAATTTCCGTAATGGTGGTGCCTTTGATGGCGAAGATAAAGAGAATCGCTATACGGTGCTGATGAACAAGGTTATTCGTGAGGGCGTGCAGACAAAGGTGTTGATGCTTTCTGCTACTCCCGTTAATAATCGCTTTAACGATTTGAAGAATCAGCTGCAATTGGCCTATGAAGGTGATAGCAGCAAAATTAATGATAAGCTGAACACCAAAAACTCTATAGATGATATTTTCCGTAATGCGCAGGCTGCCTATAATCATTGGTCGAAGCTGCCTCCGGCAGAACGCACAGTGCAGAATTTGCTGGAAAACCTCAGCTATGATTTTTTCAATTTGCTTGATTCTGTGACTATTGCACGTTCACGCAAGCATATTACCAGATATTATGATACAAAGGCTATTGGCAGCTTTCCTGAACGCAAAACGCCGCTATCCTTTCGCCCTGCATTGGTTAAGAATGGCGCGGTAAATTATAAAGAAATATTTTCGAAGCTTGATGAGCTGGAGCTGTCTATATATACTCCTACGGAATTTATTTTGCATAGCCGTTTGCCGAAATATGCAGAGCTTTTTGATGATAATAAGGTCAATACTGGCTTTACACAGGCGAACCGTGAGCGTGGTATTCGTCGACTGATGGCGATAAATATTTTGAAGCGCATGGAAAGCTCCGTGTATTCGTTCAGGCTGACTGTGGAAAGAGTGCGGGCTAGTATTTGCGCAGCATTGCAAAAGATAGACAGCTTCACACAGCACAGGCTTGCTAATGCGCAGGTGGATACCGGTACTGATTTCAGCGGCGCCGATTTTGATATGGAAGAGGAAAGCTTTGTTGTGGGCAAAAAAGTGCCTATTGAGCTGGCTGACATGGATATTGTGAGCTGGGGGCATAGCTTGCAGCATGATAAGGAGTGTTTGGATGAGCTGCTTGGGATGGTGCAGGGGATAACGCCTGAGCAGGATAATAAGCTGCAGGAACTGCTAGAGCTTATAGACGATAAAATTCAGCATCCCTTGAATGCAGATAACAAGAAAATTATTGTGTTTACTGCCTTTGCCGATACTGCTGCTTATCTTTATGAGCATGTCAGCAAGCATGTGCAGGAGCAGTTTGGCTTGCATACAGCGATGGTTACAGGCTCGGTGGATGGCAGATGCACGATACCGAAGCTTAGGTGTGATTTGAATACTGTACTGACCTGTTTTGCACCATTGGCGAAGGATAAGAAGCTGATTTTCCCTGAGGATAAAAACGATATAGATATTTTGATTGCTACTGATTGTATTTCCGAAGGTCAGAATTTGCAGGATTGTGATTTTCTTGTGAATTATGATATACATTGGAATCCAGTGCGTATCGTCCAGCGCTTCGGGCGTATTGACCGTATCGGCAGCAAGAACGCTTATATTCAACTGGTCAATTTTTGGCCTGATGTTGATTTAGATGAATACATAGATTTGAAAAGCCGTGTAGAAAGTCGTATGAAGGCAGTTGATTTGACTGCTACCGCGGACGATAATCTGCTGAGCAATAATGAAAAGCTCGACTTGCAGTATCGCAAGCAGCAGCTTCAGCAGCTACAAAAGGAAGTTGTCGATATTGAGGATATGAGTACGGGTATTTCCATTATGGATTTAGGCTTAAACGAGTTCCGCCTTGATTTACTGGAATATATAAAGACGCATGGCGAGCTGGATAAAACCCCCTTTGGCTTGCATGCCGTTGTGCCTGCGAGTGAGGAATGCCCTCCTGGTGTAATTTACGTGCTGAAAAACTGCACGGATAACATAAATATAGACAGAAAAAATCTGCTGCATCCGTTTTATGCCGTATATATTGGCGAGGATGGTGAGATTATCTGCAACCATTTGGCGCCGAAGAAGCTGTTGGACAAGCTGCGCTTTACCTGCCGTGGCAAGGATAAGCCTATGACGGATTTGTGCAATGGATTCAACAAGGCGACGAATGATGGCAGAAGTATGGGTGTTTATTCCCGGCTTTTGGAGGATGCTATTGCTTCCATAATCAACGTGAAGGATGCCGACGATGTTGACAGCTTCCTGAGCGGTGAGGAAATCAGCTTCTTTGATAACAGTATTAAAGGACTGGATGATTTTGAACTGATTTGCTTCCTCGTTGTGCGAGGTGAGCATTGATGTTAGGCTTACCGCAGACTACAGAAGTAAAAAAGATTATTCCCAAACGTGCCTTATACAGCAAGTTTGAACTGAATACAGCGGAGCAGAAGGAGTTTGACGCAGCCATCAGGCAGATGACCATCGTCAACGAAATTTCCTTACGCACAATTCCTGCCTTGCAAAAGCAGGAGAAAGCTGTTTTTGTTTTGGCAGTACAGCTGAAGCAGGAGGGCTGTGCGGAAAGGCTTTTGCAAAAGCTGTGCAGGCTGATAGACCAACGCTTGCTGTTGGCGCTTTGCTATGAAGACAAGCTGCAGCTGGCGCTGTATTTCGATAACAGAATATTACTCAATGAGTTTATGCCTGTGGCTGAGCAGAAGGTGAATTTGCAAGGCACAAGCTTAAACGATATTTGGGAGCACTTAGCTCTGCAAGTGGCGAAATTAACGCCATGTGCAGGGCTTACACCTGCTTCCGTAATTGCCAACGCCGGCAGGCGGGCAGAAACAGAAGCACAGATAGCAGCGCTGACGAAGAAAATGTTTGCGGAAAAGCAGGCACGCAAAAAACTGACCTTGCGTGAAGCAATAAACAAGCTGAAAAAAGAACTGGAGGATTTACAATGATGGAACATCTCAACATGCAATCTATGGATAAGGTTGCAGCAAACGTAGCGAAGATAAGGGAGCTATTCCCTAATTGCGTTACCGAAAGAATCAATAATGAGGGCAAATTGGAGCATGCCATTGATTTTGATATGCTGAAACAGGAGCTTAGTGATCATGTTGTAGATGGCTTGCAGGAACGCTACCAGTTTACCTGGCCGGATAAGCGCAAAGCAATTTTGGCAGCCAATGCACCGATTAACAAAACCTTGCGCCCCTGCAGAGAAGAAAGCGTGGACTTCGATAATACGGAGAACCTTTATATTGAAGGCGATAATCTGGAAGTACTCAAGCTGCTGCAAGAAACGTACTTGGGCAAGGTGAAGATGATTTATATTGATCCGCCGTATAATACGGGTAATGACTTTGTATATGAGGATGATTTCAAGCAAAGTGCGGATGAATATATTGATAATAGCGGACAGCTTGATGAAGAGGGTAATCGTCTTGTGGCTAATACAGAAAGCAATGGACGTTTCCATACTGATTGGCTGAATATGATGTATCCGAGATTGAATCTGGCAAAAGATTTGCTGAGCGAGGATGGTGTTATTGCTATTAGCATAGATGAAAATGAAGTAGAAAATTTAAAAAGATGTTGTAAAGAGATTTACGGTGAATCTAATTATATAGCTACAATTATATCAAAAATGAATCCTAGAGGTTCTCAGTCTAGTAAAGACATAGCTATTACGCACGAGTATATTTTGGTTATTGCAAAATCTAAAGAGTATCAAGTAAATGGTTTGGAATTAACCGAAGAACAAGAGAAAGAGTACAAGTATCAAGACGCTATGGGATGTTACAGATTATTGGGATTAAGAAAAAGAGGAGCAGATTCTAGAAGAGAAGATTCACCCAGTATGTATTTCCCGATATATTACGATCCTGACAATGATAACTTATCTACAATAGAAAAATATAGCGTTATAATATATCCTAAATTAAGCGATGGAACTGATGGTAGATGGAGATGGAGTAAATCAAAAGTAGAGAGAGAAAAAAACTTACTGGTAGTAAGAGCAGTAAAACGTGGCACAGAATATGAATATGATGTTTTTAGTAAGGATTATCTCAGCGAAAATAAAAGAAGAAAACCTATGAGTATTTGGGATGATAAAGAAATTAACAATGAATTTGCAACTGAATTACTTACAGATCTTTTTAAAGAAAAAAAGATCTTTGATTATTCAAAGTCATTGTTTTTACTAAAAAAGTTAATTACTGTATTAAGTTCTGCAGACTCCCTTGTTCTTGATTTCTTCTCCGGTTCTGCCACTACCGCTCACGCAGTCATGCAGCTTAACGCCGAAGACGGCGGTAAGCGTAAGTTTATCATGGTGCAATTACAAGAAGAATGCGTCGAGAACAGCGAAGCCTACAAAGCAGGCTACAAAAATATCTGCGAAATCGGCAAGGAGCGCATCCGCCGTGCCGGTAAGAAAATCAAAGAAGAAAATCCGCTGACAACTCAGGATTTAGACATCGGCTTCCGTGTTTTGAAATGCGACAGCAGCAATATGGAAGACGTGTACTTCACGCCGAAGGAATACATGGATAAACAACAAAGCCTGTTTATTGACAATATCAAAAAAGACCGCAGCGACGAAGATTTGCTGTTTGATGCTATGCTGAAGCTGGATACACCGCTTTCCAGCAAAATCGAAAAAATTACCATTGCCGGCAAAACTGTCTACAACGTGGCGCAAGGTCATTTAATGGCATGCTTTGATACGGACGTGACAGATGAAGTAATTACCGCCATCGCCAAAGAAATGCCAAGTTATTTTGTTATGCGTGACAGTTCGCAGGCTGATGACAGCGTAGCGATTAACTTTGAGCAGATTTTCAATACCTATAGTCCGCAAACAGTGAGGAGGGTGCTGTAATGAAGTTCAGTTTTAAAATTCAGCAGTACCAGACGGATGCTGTCAATGCAGTGGTTGACGTGTTCAAGGGACAGGTGCGTCCTGCGCAGGATACCAGCTACTTTTTTGATCCGGGCAGACTTGTGCCGGTGAAAACAAAAAATGCAAAGAATAGCAATGGTTATAACTTGTTTCAGCAGGAGCTTGATGAACAGGAAGCTAAGCAGGATATAATTCTCGGTTATGCCAATGCGCCAATAAAATTGGATAAGGTGCAGCTTCTGGAGAATATTAAGCTTATTCAAGGTAATAACAACATAACTCCGTCGAAGGAGCTTATAGAAGGTCATGGAAAGTGCAGTCTTGATATCGAAATGGAAACAGGTACAGGCAAAACCTATGTCTATATCAAGACTATGTTTGAGCTGAATAAGCAATATGGATGGAATAAGTTTATTATTATCGTGCCTTCCGTCGCAATCCGTGAAGGCGTCAAGAAAAGCCTGGAAACTATGGAAGAGCACTTCATGAGCCAGTATGGCAAGAAAGCGCGTTATTTCATTTATGACAGCAAAAATTTGACGAAGATTGATGATTTTGCCAAAAGCAACGAAATCAATGTAATGATTATTAATAATCAAGCCTTTGCCAAGTCCTTGAATGAGGAGAAGAATAAGGAAGGACGTGGCGGTGATAAGGGTGCGTTGATTATTTACAGTGAACGTGATGAATTCGGTTCACGCAAGCCTATTGATGTTATAGCCAAAACTAATCCTATTTTGATTCTTGATGAACCGCAGAAGCTGAATGGTCCTGCTACACAAAAAGCAATGAAGCGTTTCAATCCGCTTTTCAGCGTCAATTATTCTGCTACGCATAAACAGGAGCATAATGAAGTATACCGTTTAGATGCAATAGATGCCTATAATCATAAGCTTGTCAAAAAGATAGAGGTTAAGGGTATTGAGGTTGTAAATCTTAAAGGCATTGACGGTTACCTTTACTGCGACAGCTTTGTTACTTCCAAAAATAAACCTCCCATGGTAAAGCTGGAATTTGAACAGCAGCTGAAAAGCGGTACTGTAAAGCGTGTTTTACGCAATTGTGCTTACGGAGATAATCTGTATGAGCTTTCTAACGGCATGCTGCAGTACGAAGGCTACAAAATCAGTGACATTGATGCCAACGATACAGGTTGCGTAAGATTTACCAACGGAGAAGAATTACATGGCGGTGAAGTTGCTAACAACAGTCAGGAAATGTCTGATTTGCGTCGTGTACAGATTCGTGAAACTATAAAATCTCACTTTGAAAAGGAAGAACAGCTTTTTGCGCAGGGCATCAAAACCTTATCGCTGTTTTTTATTGATGAGGTTGCCAAATACAGATTATATGACGAAGATGGCACACAAAAGCTGGGCGAATACGGCAAAATATTTGAAGAAGAATATCAGAAAATTTTCAGAGATAGGATGCAGGAGCTTTATCAAACGCCGTATGGCGAATATCTGAGAAATATGGCTGCGGATGTAAGTGCAGTGCATACAGGCTACTTCAGTATTGATAAAAAAGGCCATAGCGTTGACAGTAAATGTGAACGTGGCAAGGATACTTCTAACGATGAATCAGCTTATGATTTGATTATGCGCAACAAGGAAGCACTGTTAAGCTTTAATAATCCTGTGCGTTTTATATTCTCTCACTCCGCGTTGCGTGAAGGCTGGGATAACCCCAATGTTTTCCAAATCTGTACCTTGAAGCAGTCCAACAGCAATGTTAACAAGCGACAAGAAGTCGGCCGTGGCATGCGTATCTGCGTCAATCAGCAGGGTGAGCGCATGGATGAAAGCGTTTGCGGAGCAAATGTACATGTGGTCAATAAACTGACGGTTATTGCCAGTGAAAGCTATGCCGATTTTGTCGACAGCCTGCAGGATGAAATCAAAAAAGCTTTGTATGAACGTCCTGAAAAGGTATCTATAGAGTACTTCTTCAGCAGAGTAGTAAAGGTTGGCGATGAAACTTATAAAATTGAAGGCGAGCAGGCACGTCAGATAGTGAAATATCTTGATAGACATGATTATCTTGACGATGATGACAGAATCACCGAAAAATATAAGCAGGATGCCGCCAACGGTACTTTGGAGCCTGTGCAGGATAAGCTTAAGGATATTGAGCCTGCTGTACATGTGCTGATTAAGAGCCTGTATGATAAAGATTCGCTTAAGGATATGATTACTAACGGTAATCAGACAACCGTTGAAAACAAGCTCAACAATAAGAATTTTGAAAAGCAGGAATTCCAGGAGCTGTGGAAGCGTATCAACCGTAAGTGTGCTTATACCGTAAAGATTGACAGTAATGTGCTGATTGATAAGGCTGTGGCAGCGATTGATGCCAAGCTGCAGGTTACTCAGACACTTTATACATTGAGCGTCGGATATCAGAAAAATAATATGCAGGCGCATGAATTAGAGCAAAAAACAAGCTTTGTAGCACCTTCACATACTACAAATGTATTGGAAAATGCTCATGACAGCAGCTTGAAGTATGATTTGCTGCACGAGCTGACGCAACGGACTTCTTTAACACGTCGCACTGTTGCTGCTATTTTGAGCAGAATCAATATGATTAAGTACAGGAAATTCCGTGATAATCCGGAAGAGTTTATCAGTAAGGTTGCACGTCTGATTAACGAACAGAAGGCCGGCCTGATTGTAGAAGGCGTTACCTACAATACAACAAATGAAGTTTTTGACAAAGAAATCTTTACAGCGGAATGTCATCGTGTAGCTTTATCAAAAGTATTTCCTGCATTGCGTGCCGTAACGGATTATGTTGTTACTGACGGTACGGCAGAGCAGAGTGTGGAGCGTAAATTTGTTGAAAATCTGGATAAAGCAGATGAAGTCGCAGTATATGCAAAGCTTCCGCGAGGCTTTTACATTCCGACACCTGTAGGCAAATATTCGCCTGACTGGGCAATTGCTTTTAAAGAGGGAAAGATTAAGTACGTATATTTCATTGCTGAAACCAAAGGAACTAATGAAAGTATGGAGCTGAAATCTATGGAGCAAGCAAAAATTAAATGTGCCGAAAAGCTTTTTGAAAAACTTTCCAATGGCGAAGTGCATTACGGTCAGGTAAAGGATTACAAGAGCCTGATGGATATTGTACTTGATAGATAAAACCACAACCGAATATGGAATAATTCACGCTGATAGTTTGCTTGTGCCTATGTGTATACTCTTTTTGTAAAATCTTTACACTTGCTGTTATAAGAAGATGCTAATCAATTTCCTCGTTGACAAATAGCAGTAACAGTAATATAATTTTTCTAATAGCAAACCATTAAGATAGAGGCGCGGAAAGCATGAGTAGGTTGTGGAGCGGGAGCTGAGAAGCATCACAAAAGGGCTAACGCCGAAGTGCAATGGCAGCCGTGTCGTTGTGCTGGGCCGTCAGTGAAAGCTGCCGGACTGTCGCTGCATCTGCAGCGGAGGGCTATCTCGGCTATGGGTGTGAATATTATTTAGCATGCTAACCGTTGAGATAGAATCCAAAGGAAATATCTCAACGGTTATTTTTATGATTAAGGAGTGAACGACATGATTCGTGTTTTGGTAAATGGTGCGCTGGGCCGCATGGGCAGCGAGGTATGTAAAAAGGTATATAGCGAAGCTGATTTGGAGCTTGTCGGTGCTGTAGATATTAAGGAAGGTACCGTGCCTCTGGGTGACGGCGTTAAGGTAACTACTGACCTGGTTGCTGCGATTGAGGCTGCCAAACCGGACGTTGTTGTTGACTTCACCCGTCCTGATGTTGTTATGGGTAACCTGCGCAAAATGCTGCCGCTTGGCGTGCATGCTGTAGTAGGCACTACAGGCTTCAGCGATGCAGATTTAAAAGAGGTTGATGAGCTGGCACGCAAGCACAACACCAGCCTGCTGATTGCTCCGAACTTTGCGCTTGGTGCAGTTGTTATGATGAAGCTGGCGTGTGAGGCTGCCAAATATTTCCCGCATGTGGAAATTATCGAGAAGCATCACGATAACAAGCTGGATGCTCCCAGCGGTACTGCAATTATCACCGCACAAAAAATTGCTGAGGTGCGCAAGGCTATGCATCAGGGTAATCCTGATGAAAAGGAAACCATGGCAGGTGCGCGCGGTGCGGATTACGAGGGCATGAAGATTCACAGTGTCCGCTTGCCGGGTTACGTTGCTTCCCAGGAAGTTATCTTCGGTGGTCAGGGCGAAACTTTGAAAATCAGCACCGACCCGATTAACCGCGAATGCTACATGCCGGGCGTTGCGCTTGGCTGCCGCAAAATTGTTGATCAAGCAGGCCTGGTATACGGCTTAGATAAATTACTCTAAATAGTGAGGGGGAGAATTTTATGAAAAAGTATAACGTTGCTATTTTAGGCGCTACCGGTGCTGTTGGTACTGAATTTCTGAAGCTTATTGAAGAAAGAAACTTCCCTTTTGCAGAACTGCGTCTGCTGGCTTCCAAGCGCAGTGCAGGCAAGCAGATTGAATTTATGGCCAAAACATATACTGTGCAGGAGGCCACCAAGGACTCCTTCGAGGGCATTGATATTGCTCTGTTCGCAGGCGGTAGCGTTTCCAAGGAATTTGCTCCTTACGCTGTGAAAGCCGGTGCCGTTGTTATTGATAACTCCAGCACCTTCCGTATGGACCCCGAAGTGCCGCTGGTTGTGCCGGAGGTTAACCCCGAGGACATCCTGAAGCACAAGGGCATTATTGCCAACCCTAACTGCTCTACCATTATTATGGTTATGGCATTGAAGCCGCTGTATGACCTGGCACGCATTAAACGTATCGTCGTTTCTACCTATCAGGCTGTTTCCGGCGCCGGTAAGGAGGGCATTGACGAGCTCACCGATCAGACCAAGGCTTACAGCGAGGGCCGTGAGATGGAGGCACACATTCTTCCGTCCGCAAGCCTGCCGAAGCATTATCCGATTGCGTTTAACCTGATTCCGCAGATTGATGTTTTCCTTGATAATCTTTACACCAAAGAAGAGATGAAGATGATCAACGAAACCAGAAAAATTATGCATGATGACGAAATGCGCATCACTGCTACTACCGTGCGTGTGCCTGTATACCGCAGCCACAGCGAATCGGTAAACATTGAGTTTGAGCATGATTTGGAGCTGAAGGATATGGCAGCTGCAATCAACGCTTTCCCCGGAATTCAGATGATGGATGATCCGTCCAATCAGATTTATCCGATGCCTTTATATACCTCGGAAAAATATGACTGCTTCGTTGGCCGTCTGCGCCGCGATGAGTCCAATCCGAACACCTTTAACCTGTGGGTAGTAGGCGACCAGATCCGCAAGGGCGCTGCGCTGAACACGCTGCAGATTGCTGAGGTTATGATTAAAAACGGCTGGTTAGAAAAATAATAATGCACCTCTGCGGTGTAAAGACTAAACGGCGTACAGCTTGTACGCCGCAGCCTTTCCGGCATCCGGTACATTTTGCATTTTAATTTAAACAGATGAGGAGCAATTTACATGAAAATCATTGTGCAGAAATTCGGCGGCACCTCCGTCGCGAGTGAGGAAGCCCGCGTTGCAGTTAAAAACAAGGTACAGCAGGCTATCCGCAACGGTTACTCCCCGGTAGTCGTAGTTTCAGCTATGGGACGCAAGGGCGCTCCCTACGCAACCGATACGCTTATCGGCGCACTGAAGGACGTTAACCTTTCCGTTAATGTGCGTGAGATGGATATGATGATGTGCTGCGGCGAAATCATTTCCTCCTGCGTAATGGCGGCAACCCTGCAAAAATTCGGCATTAACGCTATGGCGCTTACCGGCGGCCAGGCAGGTATCATTACCGATTCCCAGTTTGGGGCAGCACGTATCAAAAATATCAATACTTCCAGTCTTATCCGTTTGTTGGAGGCAGGCATCATTCCGGTTGTCTGCGGCTTCCAGGGTATGACGGAAAATAACTATAAATTTACGACCTTGGGTCGCGGCGGCAGCGACACTTCTGCTGCTGCACTGGGCGCTGCACTCAAGGCTGATTTTGTGGAAATCTATACAGACGTTGAGGGCATCATGACTGCTGACCCGCGTATTGTCGAGAAGGCTAATATTCTGCAGCAGATTTCCTATGCTGAGGTTTGCCAGATGGCGCAGAACGGTGCTAAGGTTATTCATCCGCGTGCCGTTGAAATTGCCATGGGCAGCAATATTCCCATGTATGTTAAATCCACCTTCAGCGATGCTCCAGGCACTCTGATTACCAGCGAACGCATCGGTCAGGGTAACGGTGGCGAAATTGCGATTAACGAATCCTGCGCCAGCGGTGTAGCTCATCTTAATGATCTGGCACAATTCCGCATTGACCTGAACCCGCAGGATATTACTGCAGGCCGTAATCTGTTCGAAGATTTGGCGGATGCAGGCATCAGCGTAGGCTGCCTGAACCTGTCGGAGAAGGAAGCAATGTTTGCAGTATTCTCTCCGGACGTAGAGCACACCTGCAAGGTGCTTAATGAAAGCGGCTTTAAATATACGCTGAACGAAGGCTGCGGCAAGGTTTCCGTTGTCGGCAGCGCTATGCGTGGTGTGCCTGGCATTATGGCTACCTTTGTAAGTGCGCTTGCCAGCCATAATATTGCTATTCTGCAGACTGTGGACAGCGATACTACGATTTCCGCGATTGTTAAAGAGGAGCATTTGGTGGAGGCGGTGAAGGCGCTCCACGAAGCCTTCAAGTTATAGTCTGTGTATAAAGCACCGTCTGCGTTGTTGTGTTTCCTCGACGTACTGTTAGTACGCCGTCGTCAACGCGCCTAGAATCCGGCACTTTCTCCACAGCCTGTTAGGGTAAAGAGGAAATAAAGCACCGCCTGCGTTGTTATGTCTCCTCGACGTACGTGAAGTACGTCGTAAAAAATATAAAATCATTTAGATAATAAGCAATATATCATAGAGAATTTTAGTTTCTATTAGTTTTAAGAGGTGGAATTACAATGAAAAAACCGTATTTTGGCAGATTATTAACGGCAATGGTTACGCCGTTCAACGCTGATGGCAGCGTTAATTATGCAGCCGGTGCAGATTTTGCTGACTGGCTGCTGGCTAACGGCAGTGACGGCCTGGTAGTAGAAGGCTCTACCGGTGAAGCTGCAACCATGGACATGGATGAAAAAATTAAATTCATGCAGACCATCGTTGCTCGTGTCAACGGCCGTGCCAAGATTGTTGCCGGTGCAGGCACCAACTGTACTGCCAGCACTATTGATTTGGTTAAGAAAATGGAAGCCTGCGGTGTAGACGGCGTGCTCGTAGTCGGACCGTACTACAACAAACCGACTCAGGAAGGCTATTATCAGCATTTTGCAGCCGTAGCAAAGGCTACTAAGCTGCCGATTATCGTTTATAATGTTCCGGGACGTACCGGCGGCAACATTGCTCCGGAAACTGTTGCACGTCTGGCAGCAGATTTCAGCAACATTGTGGCTATCAAAGAGGCAGCAGGCAATGTAGCACAGACTGCAGAGCTGTATCGTGTACTGCCGGAAGATTTCTCCATTTACAGCGGTGATGACGGCCTGATTCTGCCGTTCATGTCCGTTGGTGCCTGCGGTCTGATTTCCGTTCTGGCCAATGTTAACGGCAACCTGCTGCAGCAATTGATGCAGGCTTACAGTGAAGGTCGCGTTAAGGATGCCGCTGACCTCAACAAGGTTATGGTACCGCTGGCTAAGGCTATGTTCATAGAAAGCAACCCGATTCCTATTAAGGCTGCCGTTACCAAGGTTACCGGTATTGAAGCAGGTGCTCCGCGTCTGCCGCTGACTCCTATCAGCGCTGCCGCTGAGGCTAAGCTTGATGCAGCTTTAAAAGCAGCAGGCATGATAAGATGAGCAAGCTAGTAGTAATTATCCAGTGTGATACGGTGCAGCAGCGTTGCTGCGGCTACAACTGTACGCACGCTTTTTACAGTCGCGAGGGTAAGTTTGCCGGTTATCCAGAGGATACGCATTACATGAGCTTCACCTGCGGTGGCTGCTCCGGCGGTGCGCTGACGGTTAAGCTGGAGAACCTGGCGAAGCGCCTGCGCCGCTTTAAAGAGGATGGACAAGAGATTTGCGTGCATCTTTCTACCTGCATGGTATCGGATAATTCGCATAAGCCGCCTTGCCCGCATCTTGATTACATCCAAAAGATTTTAGCGAAGAAGAAGCTTACCAATATTGTTCATGGTACCTACGTTTCCAAAACGGCAACCAGACGCCGTGAGGAAGGTATCTACAAGGATTTTGCATAAGCTTTGTATAAGCAAATGAAAACACCCTGCGTATTGCCGTTGGCAGTGCGTAGGGTGTTTTATATTGCGTATAAGGAGCTAATTTCTCTGTTTGGCCTGCCTTGTTCAGATACAGCGATTGAAAAAACAGAATCTTATCATATACATTTTTAGCACTTATTTTTTATACATTTTATGCATACGGATTGTATAAAATGTGTTATAATAAGAAGATAATAATGTATAACTGTCTTCATTACGCTGTCGCGCTTTTGCCGGCACGTAAGCGAGCAGGAGGTGCCGGATATGGAAGAAAAAAATATAAAGGACACTATCAGGGCCAAGGCTGCAGAAGCCGCTGAAGCTGCTGCCGAAGCAGCGGAAACACAGGACAAGGAAGAATATGGTGATATACGTATTGCCGACGAGGTTATCTGTATCGTTGCCAGCCTGGCGGCGCAGGAGGTGCCGGGAGTTGTAGGCATGAGCGGTGGCCTGACAGATGGCATTAACCGCTTCTTGGGCAAGGAGAACGCTTCTAAGGGCGTACATTTGCATTTTGAAGGCAAGACGGTAAATGCCAGTGTGTATATTGTTATTGAATACGGCTGCTGCATTCCGGAGATTGCTTTGGAGGTGCAGGAAAAGGTTAAAGATGCCATTGAGGCTATGACCGGTTACGAGGTGCAGTTTGTCGATGTCAATGTCGAAGGCGTGGCCAAGAGGCGTGAAAGCGAGCTGGAAAAGGAAAGCTCATCTGATGTAGATATGGCAGAGATTTTGCAGGCGCAGGCTAAGCGTGCGGAAGCAACGGAGGCCAATTCCTTTGAGCAGCAGTTGGTTAATCTCCATGATAACCATGATTTTGAGCTGCCGCCGGAGGAAGACATGGATGAAAAGCATAGGAAGTTTTTAGAGGAGGATTAACTGTTATGGGTATTGCGGATAGAATTATCCTGACGCTGTATACGATATTGATGACGGTAGCTTCAGTGCTGACGCTGCTGTGCAGTCTTGGCGTTTTCTCTGATACCGGTATGGTAGCGTTTATCAGCCATATCCCGGGCAACTGGGTTTATGCTGTCGGCGGCGTGATTATGCTGCTGGTGAGCGTACGCCTGCTGATTACCGGCCTGGGACTGACGGACGTAAGCTCGCTGAAGCTGAGTGACAGCGATAAGGGCAAGGTGCTTGTAGGCAAGGGCGCATTAGAGGATTATATTGCTGTTCTGTCGCAGGAAATATACGGCATCCATCATGTAAAGGTTATTGTGAAGCTGGAGGATCAATGCATTGATGTACGCATTAATGCTTCGATTGAACCCGGCATAAATATTCCGGAAACCTCCGGTGAGATTAAGACCAACGTCCGTGAAACCATCAAAAAGGTTACTGGCATTGAGGTTAAGGAAATAGAGCTGTTCTTCAAACAGATTAAAGCAAAGGAAGAATAGGAGGCAGAAGCTATGTTTAACGATATTCTTAATGATATCTGGAATAATTATCGCGGCCGTCTGCTTTGCTCGGTGTTTGGCCTGTTTATTGGCGTGGTTGTGCTGTGGCTGGGATTTTTTCAGGCACTGTTTCTGATGATCTGCATCGGCTTGGGCTTTTTTATCGGCAACAAGCTGGATAAGAAAGAGGATTTGCTGGAGTGGTTGGATAGGTTGTTGCCTCCCGGCTATCACAGATAACGGCGGTGGCGGCAAAAGATAAGGCACCATCTGCCTAATCTGAATACATCATCATACAAGATATTTATTAAAATTTTTTATACAAGGAGAGTGTGCAAATGATTCGTAGACTTGCAAGAGAGGTTGCCTTACAGGCGTTATTCCAAATAGACTTTACCGGTAATGAGGTAGAACAGGCTGTTGACGCAGCTTTAGATGAGCACGAGGAGCTGCATCCGGAGGCTGCGGTAGACAAGGCTTTGGACCAGCATAAGGAGCTGGGGGCAGCAAGTGCCAGAAACTATGTTAAGAAGTATTCTATGGTGCTTGTTAACGGTGTTGTAGAAAACAAAGAAGCTATTGATGCGACTTTGAACAGCTGTGCAACCGACTGGACAGTAGAGCGTATGCCTGCTACCGACAGAAATATCCTGCGCGTAGCAGTTTTTGAAATGCGCCATGAAAAGCCTGCCCTGGCTGCAGGTGTTGCTATCAATGAGGCAGTGGAGATTGCCAAGGCTTATGGAACCGAAGAATCTCCGCGCTTTATTAACGGTGTTTTAGGTAAGCTGGCAAGAAAATGAGCCAAAAGGTTTATTTAGGCATTGATACCAGCTGTTATACTACCTCTGCCGCTCTTTTGGCGGAGGATGGCAGCCTGCTTGCCGAGGCCAGACAGATTTTAAGCGTTAAGCCGGGACGCTGCGGCCTGCAGCAGTCCGAGATGGTTTTTCAGCATACACGCAATCTGCCGCGCTTGGTGGAGGAGGTGTTTGCCGATAAGGACTGCACCTTGGCAGCGATTGGTGTCAGCGGTTATCCGCGTCCGCTCGCGGACTCCTATATGCCGGCGTTTCTTGCCGGCATGAGCGTTGCTCGCAGCCTGGCGGCTGCCTATAAGGTGCCGTTGGAGGTCATCAGCCACCAGGAAAATCATTTGGAGGCCGGTCTTTGGTCGGCAGGCGGTCCGCAGGCGGAGCGCTTTTTGCTGCTGCATGCCAGCGGCGGTACTACCGATTTGCTGCTGTGCGAACGCCGTGAAGACAGCCGTTATAACCTGACGCAGGTTGGCGGCAGCCTCGATTTGCACGCCGGTCAGTTTGTTGACCGCATCGGTGTGGCGTTGGGACTGCAGTTTCCGACAGGTCCGGCACTGGAGCAGCTTGCAGAACAGGCGGAGAAACTGCTGGAGCTGCCGGTGTCTGTGCGTAAGCTGGATGTGAGCTTATCGGGACCTGCAACTGCCGCTATGCGCAAGCTGGAGGCGGGGGCAAATGCTGCCTCTCTGGCCTTGGGTGTGGAGCATACGCTGGCGGAAACCTTTGCCCGTCTGCTGCGCAACGGTGCAGCGGCATATGGTGTGCGAGATGTTATTTTGGTTGGCGGCGTCGGCTCCAACAAGTACATCCGCAAGCATGTTGAAGAAAAGCTGGCGAAGCGCCGTGTGCGCCTGTGGGTGCCTGAAGGCCGCTTCAGCTGTGATAATGCCAGTGGCTGTGCCGCTGTTGCCTGGAGATTACATAAGAAAAATGACTGAAGCTGTTTATTCGGTAAGCGAAATAAATAATTTCATAAAGCATATACTGGAGCAGGAGCCGGAGCTGCGTAATCTGCAGGTTGTCGGTGAAATCTCTAATTTTAAGCGATATCCTTCAGGTCATTGCTATTTTACTTTGAAGGATGCTGGTGCGGTGCTCAAATGCGTAATGTTCCGCAGTAAGGCTGTTAATCTGCGCTTTCAGCCGCAGAACGGCGATACTGTTGTTGCCGTAGGGCGCTTGGCAGTCTATGAACGCGACGGCGTTTATCAGCTGTATACCGATTTACTGCTGCAGCAGGGCGTGGGCGATTTGATGCAGGCTTACGAAAAGCTCAAGCAGAAGCTGGAGCGTGCAGGCCTGTTTGCGCCTGAGCGTAAACAGCAGCTGCCGCTGCATCCGCGTACCGTGGGAATTATTACCTCTCCTGCAGGTGCCGCCGTGCGTGACGTCATAACAGTGTCACGAAGGAGAAATCAGGGCATAAAGCTTTTGCTTTATCCTGTCAAGGTGCAGGGTGAGGGAGCTGCGGCGGAAATTGCTGCAGCGATTGAATTCTTTAACCGTAAAAAACTGGCCGATGTTCTGATAGTAGGACGTGGCGGCGGTTCTATCGAGGATTTGTGGGCCTTTAACGAAGAAATTACCGTAAGAGCGGTGGCTGCCTCCAAAATTCCGGTAGTCAGCGCCGTAGGTCATGAAACAGATTTTACGCTGTGCGATTTTGCTGCCGACGTGAGGGCTGCGACACCGTCGCAGGCCGCGGAGCTGGTGGTGGCTGATGTTGAAGGCTACAAGCAGCGCGTTGTCTATCTGGAGCAGCGTGCGCGCAGTCTGTTGTCGGCTTTGCTTACGCAGCAGCAGCGCAGATTGGACAACTTAGTTAATTCGTGGGCGTTGCGTGACCCGGAAAGGCTTTTTTCCGACCAGGCGCAGCGTCTTGATACTGCTTCGCGCAGACTGCGTGAGGCCTTAGAGCTGCATCTGCAGCAGGATGAGCATAAGCTGGCGCTGGCGGCGGCAAGACTGGATAGCCTCAGTCCGCTGGCTGTTTTGGGACGAGGCTATTCAGTGAGCCAAAAATCCGATTATACGCTGGTAAGCAGTGTTGATGACCTCAGATGGGGCGACGAGCTGCTGACAACAGTAGCAGATGGTGTGATAACCTCAGTTGTGCAGCAGGTAGAAAGGCGGTAAAGGATGGCAACGAAAAAGATTGCAAAGAACATTAAGTTTGAAGATGCCTTAAGCGAGCTGGAAGCACAGGTACAGCTTCTGGAAAGCGGCGAGCTGCCTTTGGACAAGGCTCTGGAGGTGTTTAAATACGGTGTGGAGCTGAGCCGTGTCTGCAGCAGCAGACTGGAAACAGTGAAGCAGGAGGTTGATAAAATCGTTGTTACCGACAGTAACGACGTTGGCTATAAATTAGAAACATTCCAGGATTTGGAGGTAAAATAATGGATTTTAAAGCTTATTATGCTAACCAGCAAAAACTGGTAGAAAACTATTTGAAGAACAGAATTGCCAAAAAGGGTATTTCCAAGGTAGATGAAGCTATGGAATACAGCCTGATGGCAGGCGGTAAACGCATTCGTCCGATTCTGCTGATGGCTGCGGCAGAGGCTGTGGGCAGCAAGGGCTACAATTATTTGCCCGTGGCTTGCGGTCTGGAAATGATTCACACCTATTCTCTGATTCACGATGACCTGCCGTGCATGGATGACGATGATTATCGCCGCGGCCGTCTGACCAATCATAAGGTTTTTGGTGAAGCTATGGCAGTGCTTGCCGGTGACGGCCTGCTCACTTTGGCATTTGAGGTAATGCTGGAACAGAAGAATGTTGATCCTAAAGTTTTGATTGAAACTGTACGCGAAATGGCTATGTGTGCCGGTAACTTCGGTATGGTTGGCGGCCAGGGCCTTGATTTGGAATTTGAAGGCAAAAAGATTACGCCGGAGGAGCTGCGCAAACTGCATGCGGGCAAGACCGGTGCGCTTTTTATTGCTGCTATTCGCGGCGGTGCGCATCTGGCCGGTGCTAATGACCAGCAGCTTTTGGCTCTTACCAAATTTGCTGATTTGCTGGGACTTGCCTTCCAGATTACCGACGATATCCTTGATGTCGAAGGTACTGAGGAGGAGCTTGGCAAGCCGGTAGGCAGCGATGCCAAGAACCACAAATCTACTTATGTAACACTGTACGGCCTGCAGGCAGCACACGAGTTGGCAGAAAAGACTGTGGCAGAGGCTTTGGAATGTCTGGAAATGTTTGGCGAGAACGCAGAGCCGTTACGTGAAATTACTCGCCTGATGACTGACAGAAAGAAGTAATTATGGCAGAGAATAAATTTTTAGATAAAATTAATTCACCGGCTGATGTCAAAAAGCTTTCCGTGCCGCAGCTGGAGCAGCTGGCTAAGGAAATCAGACAGCTTTTAATCAGCGTTATTTCGCACACCGGCGGCCATTTGGCGCCGAATCTGGGCGTGGTAGAGCTGACTTTGGCCTTGCATAAGGTTTTCAATACGCCGGAAGATAAGATTATATTCGACGTAGGTCACCAGGCCTATATCCATAAAATTATCACCGGACGCAGGGAGCAATTTCCTACGCTGCGTCAATACGGCGGTCTTTCCGGCTTTCCTAAGCGCAGCGAAAGCGAGCATGATGCCTTCGGTACCGGTCATTCCAGTACATCTATTTCCGCTGCTCTGGGCATGGCCTGCGCCCGCGACCTGCAGGGTGAGGATTATAATGTCGTAGCCGTTATCGGCGACGGCTCCATGACCGGCGGTATGGCTTTTGAGGCGTTGAACAACGCCGGTATGCTGCATAAGAATATGATTGTCGTGCTCAACGATAACGAAATGTCTATTTCCAAAAACGTGGGTGCGATGAGCGAATATCTTTACCAGCTGCGTACAGGCGAAACCTATAACAAAATTAAAAATGATATTGAGGGCTGGCTCAAAAATATGGAATTCGGCAGTGATGTGCTGAAGGCTATCCGCCGCCTGAAGGGCAGCGTAAAATACCTGATGGTGCCGACCTCTATTTTTGAAGAGCTTGGCTTTACTTATTTGGGACCGGTTGACGGACATGATCTGGATGGCCTGCTGGATGTGCTGCAGGCTGCAAAAAAGATTGACGGACCGGTTATGGTACATGTGCTGACGAAAAAGGGCAAGGGCTATAAGCCTGCCGAGGAAAGCCCCAATAAGTTCCACGGTACAGGCCCCTTTGATATTGCTACCGGCAAAAAGATTACTAATCCGAATGCACCCGTAAGTTATACCGAGGTTTTTGGTAAAACTTTGACTAAACTGGCTGATATCGACGATAAAATCGTGGGTATTACTGCTGCGATGCCTGACGGCACCGGCTTGAATATTTTTGCCGAGGCGCATAAGGATCATTTCTTTGATGTTGGTATTGCCGAGCAGCATGCGGTTACTGCGGCTGCAGGCATGGCTGCTGCCGGAATGAAGCCTGTGGCGGCAATTTATTCTACCTTCATGCAGCGTGCTTATGACTCCATCATGCACGATATCTGCATGCAGAAACTGCACGTAACGCTGTGTCTGGACCGTGCCGGTCTTGTGGGTGATGACGGCTATACGCATCATGGCGTTTTTGACTACGCTTATCTGCGCAGCATTCCTAACATGACCATTATGGCGCCGAAGGATGAGAATGAACTGCAGCACATGCTGAAAACAGCGCTTGATTTTGACGGACCTGTTTCCGTGCGCTATCCGCGCGGCAGCGGTGTGGGCGTTGCGCTGGATACGCAGTGGCAGGATTTGCCGATTGGTAAGGCAGAGGTGCTGCGTACAGGCAAGGATGTCTGCTTCTGGGCGATTGGCAGCATGGTGCAGACTGCTCTTGATGCAGCGGAGCTGCTGGAAGCGCAGGGAATCAGCGCAGGTGTTGTGAATATGCGTTTTGCCAAACCGCTGGATGTTGAACTCTTGCGTGAGCATGCGCAAAGCTACGGAAAGATTATTACTCTGGAAGAAGGCGTACTGGCAGGCGGTGTCGGCAGCGCAATTCTTGAAGAGCTTAATGAAAATAAATTGCTGGAGCAGTGTGAAGTACGTTGCTTCGGCATTCCTGACGAATTTGTTATGCATGGCGACAAAAAGCTGCTGTTCCGTGATTTGGGACTGGATACGCCAACCATTGCTGCCAAGGCTGCAGCATTTGTAAAGGGTGAAGAAGAGTGAAAAAAGAAAGACTTGATGTTCTGTTAGTTAACCGCGGTATGTTTGAAAGCCGTGCCAAGGCGCAGGCTGCGGTTATGGCAGGACAGGTATTGGTCAATGAACAGAAAATAGATAAACCGGGGACACCGGTAGCACCGGAGGTTACTATCCGTCTGCTGGGCAATAAGCTGCCCTATGTAAGCCGCGGCGGCCTGAAGCTGGAGAAGGCTTTGCAGATTTTCCCCATCAGCGTAGAAGGCAAGGTTGTTGCCGATATCGGTGCTTCTACCGGCGGTTTCACCGACTGTGCGCTGCAGAATGGTGCGGCGAAGGTTTATGCGATAGACGTGGGCTATGGTCAGCTGGCGTGGAAGCTGCGCAACGATGAGCGCGTAGTGAACATGGAGCGTACCAACGTGCGTTATCTGGAAGCAGACAGCCTGCCCGAGCAGGTTGATGCTGCTACCATCGACGTAGCTTTTATTTCGCTGGATAAAATTTTGCCTGCGGTCCATAAAATTCTCAAGCCTGAAGGCTTTGTAGTAGCTTTAATCAAGCCGCAGTTTGAAGCAGGCAAGGAAAATGTCGGCAAGAAGGGCGTTGTACGTGATGCTGCCGTGCATGAGCAGGTTATCAATAACGTTATCAGTTTCGCCAAGAGCGAAGGCTTCGGTATTGCCGGTCTGGATTTTTCTCCTATCAAGGGACCTGAGGGTAACATTGAATATTTGCTGCACCTGACGCTGGGTGACGACGATGCCGTAAGCAGCGAGCAGGTAGCACAGCTTGTAGGCCGCAGTCATGGCGACTTAGATAAGAAAGCAGAAAAGACAGAGGCATGAGATGCAAAAGAAACGTTTAGGGATTTTTCCTAATCTGGGTAAAGAAAACGTCCGTATCGCTCTGCCGGAATTTGTTCAGCTCTGCAAGGACTGGGGACTTGAACCGGTGCTGCCTGAGGAGGTGGCGCAGCAGTATGGCGTGAGCAGCTACAATAAAAGTGAGCCGCAAACGCTGAAAACACTGGACTATGGTGTTAGTCTCGGCGGTGACGGTACACTGCTGCAGATGGCGCGTCACCTTGCGCCACTTGATGTGCCTGCGTTCGGTATCAACTTCGGCAAGCTGGGATTTTTGGCAGAGATTGATTTGCAGGGTATGTATAAGGCTATCAGCCGTCTGGCACAGGGCAACTATACGCTGGAAAGCCGCAGTCTGCTGCAGGCCAGAGTTATCTGCGGCGATAAGCTGCTTGCTACGGCGCATGCGCTCAACGATTTAGTTCTGGCTAAGGGCATGTTCAGCAAGCTGGCGCATATGATGCTTTTTATTAACGGACGTTTATCCGGTAAATATGCGGCAGATGGTCTGATTATCGCAACGGCAACCGGTTCTACGGCATATTCTCTCTCAGCAGGCGGACCGCTTGTTATGCCGGAGCTTGATGTCAGCGTCATTACTCCTGTCTGCGCACATTCGCTGACGAACAGAGCGCTTGTTATTCCTATGTCGGAAACAATAGAGCTCAGGCCGATTCCAGGCAGTGAGGAAATGCTGCTTTCGGCTGACGGCGAAAATGTTATAGAGGTGCCTAACGATACCAGTGTGCATATCGCCAAATCGCCTTATGAGATGAAGTTTGTAAGACTTACGCGACGCGATTATTATCAGACTTGGCAACAAAAATTAATGCGCAATTTATAGGCGGCGCACGATAATGCACCATATACTTCATCAGGGCCCTCGACGTAGCAGTAGTACGCCATCGTCGCCCTTCTTCGTCTCCGGTACCTTCTCGTGTGCCGTGACGTAAACGAAGGATAGATGTACAGGGCGTAGCGGCGCATGATAAGGCACTAGCGTATACGCCATCAGATCTCTTCAACGTAGCAGTAGTACGCCATCGTTACCCTTCTTCGTTTCTGGCACCTTCTCGTGTACTGTGACGTAAACGAAGGATAGATGTACAGGGCGTAGCGGCGCATGATAAGGCACCGTATACGTCATCCATAAATAAATACGTAAGGCATTACTATAAATCATAACCTTTATAGAAGTATCATGATTATAGGAAAGTACGACATAGAAATATTTTGCTTTTAGAGGTGATTGACTATGAAAATGACCAGACACGCTAAAATTAAAGAGATTATTGACAACAATAAAATTGAAACGCAGGAGGATTTGGCTTCCGCTTTACGTCATCAGGGCATTGATGTTACGCAGGCTACGGTTTCGCGTGATATCAAGGAACTGATGCTGGTCAAGGTGCCGGATGCCAACGGACATTATCACTATGCTTATCCGAAGGAGCACAGCTCGATGCTGACCATGGAGCGTCTGGAGCGTACCTTCAACGATTCTATCGTAAGTGTACGTGCTTCCGACAGCATGGTGGTAATCCGCACGCTGCCGGGCACAGCGCAGGCTGTTGCCTTTGCCGTAGACTACATGAAATGGCCGGAGATTCTTGGTTCTATTGCCGGTGATGACACCGTTTTCATTGCTCTGCCAAATAAAGAAGCTGTAATCACTCTGCTGGAACGCTTCAAGAATTACAGATAAGCGAGGCAAGGGATTATGCTGCAATCATTGCATGTTCACAATTTTGCACTATTAGAGGACGCGCATGCTGATTTTACCCCCGGCTTCAATGTTTTTACAGGCGAAACCGGTGCCGGTAAATCTATTCTGATAGATGCCTTTGGCATGGTGCTTGGCGGGCGCTCTTCTGCCGATTATGTGCGCAGCGGTACTGACGGACTGTGGGTGCAGGCTGTTTTTGACGTGAGCGGTCAGCAGGAGATTAAAGCGCTGCTGGCGGAGCACGGTCTGGAGCCGGAGGAGGATTTATTTCTGAAGCGTCAGATAAGTGCTGCGGGCAAGAGCCGCGCTTATATCAACGGCGTGCAGGTGCCTTTGGCTGTGCTGAAGGCTATCGGTGCGCGTTTGGTGGATATTCACGGCCAGCACGAGAACCAGGCCTTGCTGAAGCCGGATGCGCCGCTGCATCTGACAGATGCTTTTGGCGGTTCGAAGCTGGCGCAGGCACTGCAGGAGTATAAGCAGCTTTACAGCGAGTATACTGCTGCGGTAAAGCATTTGAGCAGTTTGGAGCAGGAAAATGAGCAGCAGGATTTGCTGCTGGATCGTTACGACTGGGAAATAAAGGAGATTTCGGACGCTGCCTTGAAGCCTGGTGAGGAAGATGGCCTGGAGGCGGAGGCACGCCTGCTGCAGAACAGTGAGCGCATTATGAAGGCTGTTGACAGCTCTTATCAGCAGCTTGATGAGGAGGACGCGATTCTTTCGCGTCTGGCGCGAGTGCGCGACCAGCTGCAGTATGCGGCACGCTACGACAGCCGTCTGGCGCCGTTGGCAGAGTGTGCTGACAGTGCCTGGATCAGCTTGGACGATTGCCGCACGGAGCTGAGCGAATATATGGCAGGCAGTGAGTTTAACGGTGAGCGTGCAGCGCAGGTACAGCAGCGCCTTGATATTATTTACCGTCTGCAGAAGAAGTACGGCGGCAGTACACAGTCGGCGTTGGAATATCTGCAGCAGACGCAGGAAAAGCTGGAACAGCTGCAACAGATTGCAAAGCTCTTAGAGCAGGCGCAGAAGGCGGTAGCGGAAGCGGTTGTGCGTTTGGGACGTGCTGCCGCAGTGCTGACGCAGTTGCGTGAAGCCAGCGCCAAGGCGTTGGCGCAGCGTATTACGCAGCATATCCGCGATTTGGCGATGCCTAACGGTGTGCTGCAGATAAAGTGCGGTCAGCTGGATAAGTTTATGCCGCTGGGCCGTGATGAGCTGAAATTTATTTTCAGTGCGAATATGGGCGAACCGCTGAATGACCTGGAAAAGGTAGCGAGCGGCGGCGAGCTGAGCCGTATTGCTTTGGCGGTTAAGACTGTGCTGATGAACAGCGGCGATGTTGCTACGATGGTATTCGACGAGATTGATACCGGTGTCGGTGGCGTTACGGCGCAGAAGATGGCGGAAAAAATTGCTGCTATTTCCGGTGTCGGCCAGGTGCTGTGTATTACGCATCTGCCGCAGATTGCTGCCTTTGCGGATAATCATATTCATATTGAGAAGCAAAGTACTGACGGACGCACGGTAACGCAGCTGACAACGCTTGATTATAACGGACGTCTGCAGGAGCTGGTGCGCATGACGGCAGGCGCAACTGCCAGCAGGGCAGCCTTTGAAAGTGCTACCGAGCTGCTGCAGGGTGCGGAGCAGATAAAAAGCAGCTTGAAGCAACTGCAGGAGAAATGAGGTAAGATAATGCTGAAAAAATTTCATGAGGCGGCTTTAGATGAAATATATGTACCTGGAAGCAATGAGGAGGTCTTTAGCGGCCGCCTGCTGAAGGTGCAGCGTGACCACGTAACGCTACCGAACGGTAATGATACAACGCGTGAATATATCCGTCATCCGGGCGCAGTGGCGATTGTACCAGTGCTGGCTGACGGAAGCGTGGTGCTGGTAAAGCAGTGCCGTTATCCGCTTGGTACATTGCTGTGGGAGATTCCGGCAGGCAAGCTTGACCATGGTCTGGATGAGGATCCTGCGGAGTGCGCGAAGCGTGAGCTGAGCGAGGAAACAGGCTATGACGCAGAGCATTGGCAGCAGCTGATCAGCATTGCGACTACGCCGGGATTTTCTGATGAGATTATCCATTTATATAAGGCCTGGGGACTGCAAAAGTTTGCTCAGCATACCGATGAGGACGAATTCATCGGCGTGCAGGCCTTTACTCCTGCAGAGCTGCGTCGCATGGTTGCCGACGGCGAGCTGTATGATGCCAAAACCCTGTGCGCTCTTTATGCTGCTAAGGTAATTTGAAAAAGTCAATCACAATAGTTATTTGAGGCTGCTGAGAAGGCAGCCTCTTTTTTCGTGCCGTAGCTTGTCAAGCTGGCGCTACTTCTTTATAATAGAAAGTAAGTGTTTAATAAATTTCTATGAGGGAGCAGATGATACAGATGAAAAAGATGCAATATGTGGTTGCTTCGCTGCTGGCGGCAAGCGTTTTTACAACTGCTGCTGAGGCTGCCAATTTTAATAATTAAGTAAAAACCCAGCAGGGTGTTGTTGCCGGTGCTTATGACGACAAGCATCAGGTAGTACAATGGCTGGGTGTTCCGTATGCGCAGCAGCCGACGGGCGCTGACCGCTGGCGTGAGGCGCAGCAGGCTAAAAAGCATAAGGGAATTTTGGACTGCACCAAGGCTGCACCGGCGAATATCCAATACAACGGCAAAAAGGTGCTTGGGCAGGATGGCATGCTGACGTTGGATATTGTGCGCCCGGATACGCAGGAAAAGAATCTGCCGGTACTGGTTTATATTCACGGCGGCAATAATCAGGCCAGCAACAGCCATCTGATGGAGGGCAACAGGCTGGCGCAGGAAGGCAACATGGTTTATGTTTCCGTACAGTATCGCCTGGGACTTTTTGGCTTTAATAATCTGCCTGCTCTGGCAGATGGTAACAAGAAGGAACAGAGCGGTAACTTCGGCTTCCTTGACCAGGCTGCAGCCTTGGACTGGGTACGCGAAAATATCAAGGAGTTCGGTGGTGACGCCAAGAATATTACTGTTTCCGGTTTTTCCGCCGGTGGACGTGATGTTATGGCGATGCTGATTTCGCCTGTTTTCAAAAATAAATTTGATAAGGCTATTTCCTTCAGCGGCGGTCTGACTGTTGCCGATGCTGCCAAGAGTCAAAAAACTATCGCGCAGAAATTAGCACCGATGGTGGTAGAGGATGGTAAGCAGAATAACCTGATTAACGCCGAAAACTGGCTGCTTAGTGACAACGGCAAGGATAAAAAGGCTGTGCGTCAATATCTGCAGGCAATACCGGCAGAGCGTCTGGCGCCGGTGATGGCAGGCGCTGTCATCCGCATGAGCGCATTTCCGCATCTTTACGGCGATGGAGAGGTGCTGCCGGTAGAAGGCTTTGCTACGAAGCATTACTACAGCGTACCGCTGCTGATGCTGGCAAGTGCTGACGAGTTCAGCTCCTTTGCTGCACGTGATCCTTTCTTTAAGGATCGTCTTGGCTTAATCAACAACGATTATAAGACTACGAGTGAATTTAAATTTGCCAATAAATACGGCAGTGCTTTGTATGGCTTCTTCAACGGCCAGCAGTCTGCCGAGGTTTTGTATCCGCATTATAAGGCAGATATGTATGTCTGCAGCTTTGCCTTTGCTCATACTGCTGACGTTGTCGGCAAGGAATATATGGTGCGTAACGGTGCGTTGCATGGCATCTTCCAGCCCTTCCTGACGGATCAGGGCTACGGCTATACCAAAAATACCGATGCCTTTGAGCAGGCAGGCTCTAAGGAACTGAGCAAAGCATTTATTGATTCGATTGCAGCCTTTGTGCGTACCGGTAATCCTAATACTTCGGCTTTGGGAACAACGTGGCAGGCATGGAATCCCACCTACCGTCCGGAACTTGTATGGGATGCCAACCGTCAGCATGCACGCATCAGCAGTATCAACAGTAGAGTAAGCTATGCCGGCATTTTGGCAGAGATGGCTAATGACAAGAGCATCAATTAGCAAAGCAAAAATTATATCATTCATAATGTGCTGAACGGACGCTGGTTCAGTGACGAGCTGGATGCTCAATACGGCAATCCCAGCCTGTGGCCTAAATAAGCAGTTTTATAAGGAGCTGATTGATAATGACAGAAGAAAAAAATACTACTCCGCTTCATGGCAGCAATGTTGCCAGAGAGCAGATTCCGACAGCCTGCAAATGGCATATAAGCGATATATATGCCGGTGAAAATGATTGGCAGGCGGCCTGCGAAGAATATAAGAGCAAGCTGCCGCAGCTGCAGGCTATGCAGGGCCAACTGAATACTGCAGCCGCAGTCTGTGCAGCCTTAAAGCTGCAGGAAGAGTTGGCAAAGCTGCTGGATAAGATTTACGCTTACGCACGCTTGCAGCAGGATGCGGATAATACGGACCAGAAGCTGCAGGCGCTCGCAGGCGAGGCTGAAGGTATGGCGGCAGCCTTCAGTAACGCTAATGCTTTTGTAGAGCCGGAAATGCTGGCCTTAGGTAAGGAAAAACTGCTGCAAATGCTGGACGAAGAGCCTGCATTGGCAGAATACCGTTTTTATATTGAAAATATGGTTCGTTTATCAGACCATGTTTTGTCTGCAGATAAAGAGGCTGTTTTTGCGCAAAGCCATTTGGCAACAGGCACGGCGGCAGCGGCCTTCCGCGCACTTGTGAGTGCCGATATGCAGTTCCCGGAGATTACCGACGGCCAGGGCAATAAGGCAAACGTCAGCGAAGGCTGCTATCTGCTGAATATGACATCGCCTGACCGTGTGCTGCGTAAAAATTCCTTTACCGGCCTGATGAATACCTATCATCAATACCGCAATACCCTGGCAGCAACGCTCACAGGCTCTGCGCGCACCGGATATTTTTATGCTACCGTGCATAACTATAAAGATACACTGGAAGCAGCGTTGGCAGAGGATAATATTCCGTCCAGTCTTTACGACGGACTGATTGATACCGTGCATGATAATTTTGCACCGCTGCATGAATACATCCAATTAAAGAAGGATGTACTTGGAGTAGATGAATTCCATTACTATGATATGTATATGCCTATTTCCACCGCAGGCGATAGCTTTGCCTGCAGCTTCCCGGAGGCCTGCGCTAAGGTTGAGGAGGCACTGGCACCGTTGGGCAAGGAATATCTGACGGCACTCCACAAAGGCATGACCGAAGGCTGGATTGACGTTTACGAAAACAAGGGCAAGCGCTCCGGTGCATATTCCTGGGGCGTGTACGGCGTGCATCCCTTTGTGCTGCTCAATTATCAGGCGCGCTACAACAGCATTTCTACCATCGCGCACGAAATGGGCCATGCTATGCACAGCTATTTCAGCAGCCAGGCACAGAGCTACGTTAATTCGGAATATACGATTTTCTGCGCTGAGGTTGCGTCCACGACGAACGAAAACCTGCTCTTGGAGCATACCTTGAAGCATGCTACGGCGGAGCAGAAGATTTATCTTTTGAATCAGTTTTTGGAGGCAGTGCGCACAACAGTCTACAGACAGGTGCAGTTTGCGGAATTCGAAAGATATATTCACGGCGAGATCACAGCAGGCCGTTCACTGCAGGCCGAAAAGCTGGAGGAATACTGGCTGCAGAGCAACAGGGATTACTATGGCCCGGCGCTGACTGTGGACAAGGAACTGGCAAGCGAATGGTCACGCATACCGCACTTCTACACGCCGTTTTATGTGTACAAGTACGCAACAGGCTACAGTGCAGCGACCGCCTTCGCCAGCGCAATTTTAAGCGGCGAAGCGGGAGCGGTGGAAAAATATCTGGGCTTCCTGCATGCGGGCGGTAGCGATTATTCTCTGAACATCCTGAAGAACGCCGGCGTGGATCTGAATACGCCGCAGCCTGTAACCGTAACTTTGCAGAAGTTTGCTGCTAAGCTCAAGGAGCTGAAGGCACTGTTGGGAAAGTAATCCTCTCTATAAGAATTTTTAAATAAGGCTATTGACAAAGCTTTAAGAAACGAGTATAATTATTATTGTTCCGAGTGATTGGAACTTATGCCGAAGTGGCGGAATTGGCAGACGCACTTGACTCAAAATCAAGCGGGTTCACGCTCGTGCCGGTTCGAGTCCGGCCTTCGGCACCAGTAAATTTAGGCTCTACAATTTCGGTTGTAGAGCTTTTTCTGTATTTGTGGTTAAAAATTTTAGGAGCAAGGAAATGCAAGTAGTATTAAGCGCAATTAACAGTAAATATATTCATACGGGTCTTGGCCTGCGCTACGTCGGCGAATATGCCAAAACGCAGGGACATGAGGTAACACTGATAGAAGAAACTATTAACACGCCTATTTTGGCGGTGCTGGAAAAAATCATGGCAGTGCCGGCGCAGGTTTACGGATTTTCGGTACATATTTGGAACAAGCCGTTCGTATTTAAGCTGATCCGTATGTTGCGCAAGCTGCGTCCGCAGGCTGCAATCGTGATTGGTGGACCTGAGGTAGCATTCGATGCGGAGAGAATTTTTGCGGAACTGCCGCAGGCAGACTATATCGTGCAGGGTGAGGGCGAGCTGGTATTCAGCGAGCTGCTGCAGTATTTGGCTGGCGGTGGCGCTGTCTCTCAGCATATTGCGTATCGCGAAGGGGAGCAGGTGAACCTGAACGGAGGCATTACTGTAATAGAAGATATGTCCCTGCTGCCGTTTCCGTATCCTGATCTGGAAAAAATGCTGGCAGAGCATAAAATAGTTTATTACGAATGCACGCGTGGCTGTCCTTTTAATTGCGCTTACTGTCTGTCCAGCATTTCGCGCTCTGTGCGCAAGCGTCCGCTGGAGCTGGTGCTGCGCGATTTGGACCGCTTTATCGCTGCAGGTGTGCCGTTGGTGAAGTTTGTCGACCGTACCTATAATTTGGACGAAAAATACTTTCTGCCGATGATGCAGCATCTGGCGCAGGCTGATACAAATGCTACCTTTCACTTTGAAATTAAGGCCGATATACTGTCAGAGCGCGTTATGGATTTCCTGGCGACGGTGCCTAAGGGACGTTTCCAACTGGAAGTCGGCATTCAAAGCACGCATCAGCCTACATTAAAGGCCATCAACAGGCAGGATAACTGGGAGAAGCTGGCAGCAAATGTCAAACGTCTGCTGTCCTTCGGTAATATGCATATCCATGTTGATTTGATTGCCGGCCTGCCTTATGAGGATTTGCCGACCTTTGCTAAATCCTTTGATGATGTTTACGGTTTGGGTGCGGATATGCTGCAGCTGGGCTTTTTAAAGGTTCTGCCTGGTACGCAGATGCGCAGGGAAACAGAGCAGCATGATTTGCGTTATATGGACGAACCGCCTTATGAGATTTTGGCGACTAAGTATATGCCATATGAGGATATGCTGTATTTGAAGCACTTGGATAATATTCTGGACCAGACGGCCAACAGCGGTGGCTTTAAGTATACGCTGAGGGCATTGCTGCGTGCTTCCGGTATGACGGCATTTGCTTTTTATAAACAGCTGACGCAGTGGTGGGTGAAGGCAGGCTTCTATCCGCAGACGCATAATGATAAGGGTGTCGCAGCTATCTTAAAGCAGTTTATAGAAGAAAACTATGTAGAGCAGCAAACGGAATTGCTGGAGATTCTGCGTTTTGACGTATTCTGCGAGATACCGCAATGGCGTCCGGAGTGGCTGAAGTGGCAGACGGAGGCAATTTATGAGGTAGTTTCTGCTTTTTGGCGTGATGAGGAAAAGGTGCGTCGATATATTCCTGCATATAAATTCAGCAGCTGGCGACAAATCCATAAGTTGTATCCGATTGAATTATTTAAAGCAGACTGGGAAACCGGTAATGCAGAAGAAATTTTTGTGATGTTGGATAACAGCGGCGAGCAGCAGAAGCTGATTAAGCTGCCAATTGAAGTAAAATAGAATAGTATTAGTACAATAAAAAACGAGCTGGCGAGAGAAAAAATTCTTGAGTCAGCTCGTTTTTTTGGAGAAATATACGCAGATTTTACCGTTTTTCGGTAGAAATTTTAACTTTTTTTGAGATTTTTTTGAAGAAATTTTAGGTGCTTTAAAGCGTGTATACATGATACTTCTTTTGAATACAGAACCACGTGTTTCACGAAAAAATGTTAAAAAGTAACAAAAAAGATGTTGACATAATGCAGGTCACATGGTATTATATACAAGTCGACGCGATACGGCAA
>SAMEA3663023__coassemble_574_pt1 | contig 91353 bp, 81 predicted proteins | sample SAMEA3663023__metabat2_low_PE_017 | metagenome-assembled genome bin SAMEA3663023 (sample SAMEA3663023) | pig gut metagenome | biome: pig gut; feature: pig-associated habitat; material: faeces | place: France | collected 2012
AGTCTCTATGTCTATCTTTTTGAATTGAATTTGCGCAACTTATTATACGTCATCGCACGCCACTCCCAAACCCAGAATCCTATCCATTCTTTGCCACAATGTCAAGTGATGAATTCCAAAAATAAAAAATCGCTCGAACGGTCAAAAACCATTCGAGCGAAATACGAAAAGTCATCGAAATTTGGTAGCATTGAGTTATCTAAAAGACTGCGTTGTTTTGTTTGCCATTTTCACCAGCGTCAGCATAACTGGCACCTCCGTCAGTACGCCGACCGTTGTTGCAAGTGCCGCCGGGCTGCTAGTACCGAACAGAGCGACAGCAACCGCAACTGATAACTCAAAGAAATTAGATGCACCAATCATACCCGCAGGGGCGGAAATATCGTGCGGTAACTTTAACAACTTGCAGGCTCCATAGGTAATAAAGAAAATCAAAAATGTCTGTAAAATCAACGGCACTGCGATCAGTATGATGTGCAGCGGGTTTTCTAAAATGACTTCGCTTTGCCCCATAAAAATTAGCACCAGCGTAAGCAGCAGACCAATCGTAGTAATGGAATCAAATTTGTGAATAAACACATTTTCAAAATACTCTGTTCCCTTACTGCGGGTTACAAATACACGGGTCAAAATACCGCCTGCCAGTGGAATAACCACAAACAGTATTACGCTTAAAATCAGCGTATCAAAGGGAACACTAACATTGGAAATGCCCAACAAAAATTTTACGATAGGCACAAAAGCAATCAGAATGATGAGGTCATTGGTCGCCACCTGCACTACCGTATAAGCTGGATTTCCTTTTGTCAACGTACTCCATACAAACACCATCGCCGTACAAGGCGCAGCCCCCAAAAGCACTGAACCGGCGAGGTATTCTAACGCAAGGTCAGGCGTAATAAATGCATTGAAAATAACGAAGAAAAACAAGCTGGCAATACCATACATCGTAAAAGGTTTTATAAGCCAGTTGACAATCCATGTCACAAACAGCCCCTTCGGATTTTTTCCTACATTTCGTACACTGTTGAAGTTCACTTTCAGCATCATGGGGTATATCATTACCCAAATCAGAATAGCCATCGGGATAGATACACGGGCATATTCCAGGCGAGCCAGTAATGCATGGACTGCTGGGGCATTTTGCCCAAGCAATACGCCTACTATCATACACAGGAATACCCATATTGTCAGATACCGTTGAAAGAAATTGATCTCTGAATCAGCTTCTTTTCTCAACCATAAACACCTCCTTCGATTTGCATTTTTAACCGTATAATGCGTCCACCAATTTGACTGATTATTTCCCGGAATACTTCATCCTGGAAGCCTGTCGGGTCATTTAGTCCCCAGTTATTGTCAAAGGCTCTGCCAATATAGGGACAACCAACATCACAGCCCATTGAAATCGCAATATCAGGTTCCGGGATGCCGTCAAAGGTTTTACTGTATTGGGACTATTCCATATCAATCCCATATAGCTCTTTCATCAAGCGGACAGCATCTTGATTGATCTGGGGCTTGGTTTCGCTTCCGACAGAATAGCTTTCAAACACATCGGAAGCAAAATGCTTCCCTAATGCCTCTGCTATCTGGCTCCGGCAGGAATTGTGGACGCATATAAAAGCAACTCTCTTTTTCTCCACTTTTAGTACCCCAATTTATGGAGCAGTTTTTCCATATCAGCAGCTTTCAGCACCTTTCCCATAGACACCACTTTTTCATTGACCACTAGCGCAGGCATAGACATTACACCGTAGGCCATAATTTTCTTCATATCAGTGACATACTCCGGTTGAATAGACAACCCCATATTGTTCAGTGCTGTTTTTGTGTTCTCAAGCAAGGCATGGCAGTTCTTACATCCGCTGCCTAAAACTTTAATACAGCAGATACCGTTGCTTGCCTCATTGCAGCAGCTAACGTTTACATTCTCAGCCTCATATGTTTCACAACCTCCATTGCAAGCACAAGCAACAGCCTTTCCTCTTTCTTCTTTTCTTTTGCCGAATCCGAACAGTCTCATAATAAAATCTCCTTTTAAATTTTGTATGGTTACACCTTATTGGCGATTTCCACTTTGTTAAATCAACAGATACTGAAATACGTTAAACAGATAACCCACAATGACTATTCCAAGCGTGCAGATTACGATGAACAGTACTAACAGTTTTGGTTTTACCGCTTTTTTCAGCATAATAATGGATGGCAGGCTAAGCGTAGTGACGGCCATCATAAAGCTGAGGATCGTACCAAGCTGCGCACCTTTTGCAAGCAGGGCTTCCGCAACGGGAATCGTGCCGAAAATATCCGCATACATTGGAACACCCACCAACACGGCTAACACAACACCAAATGGATTGTTACTTCCCAATACCGTCTGAATCCAGCTTTCCGGAATCCAGTTATGAATGATTGCGCCGATACCAACGCCAACCAAAATATACGGGAACACTTTCTTGAAAGTCTCAATTACCTGTTCCTTTGCAAAGATCAGCCGTTCTCTAACTGTCAGGGCATCTGATTCAACATCTACGCTGTTTGCATTACGGATGAAATCGTCCACATAGTTCTCCATGTGCATTTTTTCAATGATTGTACCGCCGATTACTGCAATCACCAAGCCAACTACCACATAGACGATTGCGATATTTGCCCCGAAAATGCTCATCAACAGTAACAAACTTCCCAGATCAACCATTGGAGATGAAATCAGGAAAGAAAAAGTTACGCCTAAAGGAATTCCAGCGCTGGTAAAACCGATAAACAGCGGAATAGAGGAGCAGGAACAGAACGGCGTTACCGTCCCCAGCAGAGCAGCGATGATATTTGCCAAGATACCATGAAAACGTCCCAGTATCCGTTTGCTCCGTTCAGGCGGGAAATAGCTCTGAATATATGAGATTATAAAAATCAAGACACAGAGCAGGACGGTAATTTTAACCACATCGTAAAGAAAAAACTGGATGCTTCCACCCAAACGTGATGTTGTGTCTAACCCCAAAGCGGATAAACCATTTCCAATTACCGTATTCAGCCACTTCATTCCAAGCACCTGATCTTGAATGAAAAGCCACGTTGATCGTAAAATCTCCATAAGGTATGTCTCCTTTCGAATTGATAAATTCAAAACTATCGAAGTGTTGCCTAAAAGATAAGCCATCTTTTACAGATGGCTTATTTTACCTACAGCAACTTCCGTTTTGCTCATCATGAGGAACTAAAGAAAATTGTTGCTCAAGCAATTTTTTAGCACGCTCTGCGCCTTCGGGATTGATGGAGTAATGAACCCATTTCCCATATTTACGCCCTTGTACGATCTCGGCATCACACAATATTTTCATGTGATGGGAAAGTGTTGATTGTGTAATATGCAAATCATCAAGCAATTTGCAGGCGCATTTTTCCCCTGTGCGGAGCAATGCTAAAATCTGTAAACGGTTTTCGTCACAAAATGCTTTGAACACCTTTATGGTCTCTGTGTATGCAGACGCCACGAATCTCACCTCACATTCGCTGTTTTGAACTTACACTCTCATTATATTCATAAATTCGAAAATGTCAATATGAATTTTTCGAAAAACGGAAAGCTGAACAAGCTGCTTTTCAAGCGGACGTATTTGACACACAAAATAATACCCCATCCCTGTAAAGGGATGGGGTATCACAGCACTTTATTCTGTTATTTACGGGATTTCCCCGACAAAGTTGTAAACAATCTTGACTTCCTGCACCTTCTGCCCGTCCATCTTCCTGACCTCGCCAATTAGAATCTTACTGATGAGCTGGTGCATCACTGTCTCGTCCAGCTCCGTGATCGTGGCATACGTTCCTTCAACTCCTTCATAACGACCACCTGTATTCAGTTTGTACGAATCAAGAGGATCGTGTCCCTGTCCGTGTGTCATCCAAGGCAACTTAAATCGTCACCATGAATTATGGAACATTCCCTCCGCAAGCACCACACACTCCAAGCCGCGCCGGACAGGAACGGATGCTGGCTACAGTCGAGCGTCTTTGTTCGCACAGCCTGCGCTGTTTTGGAAACTTCTCCTTTGTTTGACGCTCAACCGACATTGCTTTCTTTTATAGCACACCAACGTAACTTCGGTTCGCGGCAAACGCATGGCGAAAAGCACCGGAATCCTGCGCGCGGCCAAAGGAACTTTTGGTTACTTTTCCTTCCGTGGAAAAGTAACATAATTAGCATATCGCTTATATCATCCTAACGGATGCACACAACATGTCTTGTGCACGTCTAAAGGAACTTTTGGTTACTTTTTCTTCCGTGGAAAAGTAACATAACTATATATGCTTGCGGAAAAACTCCAAAAACCCCTCCGCCGCAGGCGATAATTTATGCTCCTTACTCCAATACAACGTCTGATCAAAATGCAGCTTCTCATCAACAAGCTGCTGTCGCACCATCTCCTGCGGCACAGCATCACCCTCCAACACCGCAACAACCGCAACTCCCAGTCCGCTTGTCGCAAAGGTAAGCGCACTCTCCGCCGTAGTGGCAATAAAGGCAACATTAGGCTTAACAGCATAATCCTTAAACACATTGCGCAAAAGCGCATAGCTGCCATAATTACAGCACAAGGGCACACCTGCTAAATCCTCCGGCGAAAGCATACTTTTATTTGCCCACGGAACCGCAAATCCGGCATTATAGAAAGCATAAAAATTCTCCCGCTGCACCTTGATAGTAGCAAAATTATGCGCTGCAGGCAGCGGCGCATTGGCAAAGGCAAAATCAATGCTGCCTGCCTCCAGCTGCTGCTGCTGCTGCTCTACCGTAGCATCGTGAAACTGATAACTGATACCGGGATTTTCCTTGGCAAAGGGAATAAGATAGCTGCGCAGGAAGTAGTCGGTGCGCACATGTGACACGCTGAAGCGCAGCGTACCTGCGGCACGCCTGCCGAAGGCCTGCATACGCAGACTGATATCATCTTCCGTATTGCACAGCTGACGCGCCTGCTGCAAAAAGGTTTCGCCTGCTTCCGTCAGTTCAATGTGGCGCTTACCGCGCTGCATTTTGAAAAGCTGCACGCCGTAGTTTCTTTCGATAGCCTTCATCTGCGCGCTGAGCGCCGGCTGTACGATGCCCAGACGTTTCGCTGCGGCGCTGAGATTACCTGTTTCGGCAACAGTGATAAAGTTTCTGTAAAAAGCAAAATCCATAGCAGTATCTCCTTAAAATATCAAAGAATATGATTATAATAATCAAAATAAAGTCTTTTACTTAATTATAGAACGGGAGTAGAATTAAGTAAACGCAAAAATAGAAGGAAAACTTCTATTGAACTCGGAGAGGAAGCTGTTATTTATGAAAAAACACCGTTCGTTGAATGTTATCTCAGGTCCCTTACTTTTTCTTGTCGTCCTGCTTGTATTGGCGCCTATAATTGAATTTAAGCAGGCTGCCGCTATTGCCACGATTTTCTGGATGGGCCTTTGGTGGGTGCTGCGTCCGGTAAATATCGCCGTAACCTCGCTGCTGCCGATTCCGCTGAACGCTATCTTCGGCATGGTGCCGATGGAGGGGATTATCAGCAAATACTTTTCGGAAATCGTCGTGCTGCTGGTCGGCAGTGATCTTATCAGCCTGGTGTGGGAAAAAACACATCTTGATAAGCGTCTGGCGATTAAAAGCCTTTGCGGATTGGGAACATCGATGCGCGAGCAGATTTGCGTCTGGCTGGTGGCTTCAACGTTGCTGTCTATCTTTCTGCCAAACGTCGTCGTTGTTATGATTCTTTTGCCGGTAGCTGTAAGCATGTTGCGCTTTTTGGGACAGCAGCAGATTACCGATAATCCCGTAGCAACACCGATTCTGTTGGCTATCGTCTGGGGCGCAGGCTTCGGCGGCTTCGGCTCACCCTTAGGCAGCAGCTCCAACCTGGTAGCAATCAGCTATCTGGAAAAGCTTACGGGACATGAATTCATGTATGTGGATTGGCTTATCCGCTTTCTGCCGCTGCTGTTCATCATCATGTTGCTGATTATGGCTTATCTGCTGCATCTGCCGCTGCCTGTTAAACGTCTTGACGGCGGCAAGGAATATTTCCGTGCTGCCTATGATAAGCTCGGACCGATGAGCCGCGGTGAAAAGTTAGGATTGTGGCTTTTTATTCTCGCAACAGGTTTGGCCTTCGTCCGTCCGCTTTACGTGCAGTATTTGCCGCTGATGAAGCCTGCGTATGTTTTCTTCACCTTCGGTATGCTCACCTTTATGTTGCGCAACGAAACAGGTCAGCTGCTTCTGACCTGGCGTGAGGCTGAAAAGGGCATCATGTGGGGGATGATTTTCCTTTTTTCCGGCGGTCTGGCGTTGGGACAGCTGATTACGAAAACCGGTGCGGCAACGCAGATTGCTAAGGTAATTACGCTGCTGCCGTTAAGCGGAGGTTGGGAAACGATGTTCAGCCTGACGCTGTTTGCCACATTCCTGACGGAAATAAGCAGTAATACTGCGGCGGCTTCTATCTCAATTCCGGTAGTACAAAGCATTTCGCAGCAGCTGGGGTTGAACCCCATTCCTTATATCCTGACCTCGATTGTTGCCGTTAACTGTGCTTTTATTCTGCCGGTCAGCACACGTGCCGTAGGTGTAACCTACGGTTTGAACCCTGATGATTTACTGAAAAACGGCCTCAAGCTTTCAATAATCTGCATGCTGCTCGTAAGTGCGCTTGGCTGTATCTGCATGCATTGCTGGAGTCTTTTCAATCATCTTTAGAGTAGCCTTCTTTGTTTACTCCCTTGTCATTGTTGGGATGGCGGTGGAGTATTTTTGTAGAGAATTGTGAAGAAGTACGCTTGAAAATGATGCAAAACAGCGGAAAAAAGAGGAAAATAGATTTTTTTTGTAAAATCGCTGATTTTAGTGCATTTTTTGCTATACAAACACGGTTTTTTGTAGTAAAATCATATCACAAGAATTTTGGCGGAACGGAAGGTTCCACACATATGCTCAAGAAAGGTTGTGTTATTAAGGTAATGAACGAGCAATCCATGAATAGAAGTTTAAAGAACAGACACTTACAGATGATTTCTTTAGGTGGCATTATCGGCAGCTGTTATTTTTTAGGTGCCGGATATGCGATTGAGCAGGCCGGACCTGCTATTATTCTTTCTTATCTTTTTGGCGGTGCAATCGTCTTATGCGTTATGCTGTGCCTGGCGGAGCTGGCTGTAGCTAAGCCTATTTCCGGTTCCTTTGTTACCTACGCACGTGAGAATATATCCTCAACCTGGGCTTGTGGCGTTGGCTGGGCCTATTGGCTGAACTGGATGGCTTACGTGCCGTCTGAAATGATTGCTGCGGGTATCATTATGAATAATTTTGTACCTGCCGTCAGTCAACTGTGGTGGGCAATTCTTTTTGGCCTGCTAGTGACTGTAATTAACCTTTTTCATGTTGATAATTTCGGTGAAAGCGAATTTTGGCTTTCCATTATCAAAATTGCTGCCCTTGTGGGTTTCTGCGGCGTTGCCGGTTTAATAGTCTGCGGTCTTGTTGGTGACCAGGGCTATTTAGGTGCTAAGGTGCTGCTGGGCCAAGGCGGCTTTGCTCCTCAGGGATATTGGCCGATTGTGCTGACCATGGTTATTATTCTGGTTAACTTCCAAGGTACCGAAATCATCGGTCTGGCTGCGGGCGAATGCAAGGATCCTGCTAAAAGCATTCCTATTGCGGTTCGTAATGTTTCCTGGCGTGTCATTGCTTTATATATCATTCCTATTACATTATTGCTGTCCATTATGCCGTGGGATAAGGCCAGCCTGAAGGAGAGCGTGTTTGCCGCTGCTTTGGCGGAATACGGCTTTGAAGGCTTAGCTTCTGCGATTGCCTTTGTAGTGCTGGTTGCAGGTGTTTCCTGCGCTAACTCCGGACTGTATGGCGGTGCTCGTGCGCTGCATGCACTGGCTCGTATGGATATGGCTCCGGCGTTTTTGGGCAAGCTCAATAAAAACGGTATGCCGCAGAATTCCATTATCGTTTCTGTATGTGCCTGCTGGGCAGTTATCGTTTTCTACACCTTTAATCCCGATTCTACACTGTATACTTATTTGCTGGCAGTATCCGGCTTTACCGGAGCGATGGCTTGGATTTCCATTTGCTGGAGCCAATATAAATTCCGCCGCCGTCTGATTGCCGAAGGCAAGGAGGATACTCTGAAGTATAAAACACCGTTCTTCCCGTATGTTACGCATTTCGGTATCTGGTCGCAGGTTTTCTGCCTGGCAGTAATTGCTTTGACACCGGATTTACGCCAGACGCTGTACGCTGGCGTACCGATGCTGGTGGTGCCGATGCTGTGCTATCGTTGGCGTAAGCATCAAAAGAGTTTACTCCAGACTAAAACTCAGGTAGCAATGGCCCATAAATCTTAAAAGTATATGGAGGTTGCCGCAGATGCGGCAGCCTCTTTTTATGTAATGCACGAAAATATAAGAATATAGCAGAGCCTTTTGAGTATAATGCCGGAAGGTGTTATAATAGTTGTTAAAAGGAGAATGGTTATGCAATTAGTAGTAGATAAAATCGCCAAAGCATTTGGCATTCATGAAATATTTAAAGACGTCAGCTTCATGGTGGAGCAAGGCGAGCACGTTGGCCTTGTCGGCGTCAACGGCAGCGGCAAGACTACGCTGCTGCGTTGCCTGCTGCAGCCTGAATGGGTTGACAGCGGTGCGGTAAAATTTGAACCCGGTATCAGCGTGGGCTATGTACAGCAGGGCTTTACCGATATCAGAGGTACTATCTGGCAGTTTATGCAGACAGCCTGCCCGGAAATCGGCAGCCTGCGCCAAAAGCTGGCACAGCTTGAGGCTGATTCCGGCAAGCTGCAGGGCGAAAAGCTGGACAGCTGCCTGGAGGAGTACGGACGCGTACTTAAGCGCTACGAATTTATTGACGGCTATAATTACGAAAACCGCATTAAGCGTGTGCTTATCGGGTTGGGCTATACCGAGGATTGGTGGCAGCATGATGCGGCAACGCTGAGCGGCGGTCAGAAAACACGTCTGATGCTGGCGGCGGCACTGGTGCGTAATCCCGACTTTATGATTTTGGACGAACCGACGAACCATTTAGATATTGTAATGACGCAGTGGCTGGAAAAGTATTTGCAGGAATTTAAGGGCGGTCTGCTCGTTGTCAGCCATGACCGTGCCTTCCTCGATAATGTTGCTATGCGCATTATGGAAATGGAAGGCGGCAAGCTGCAATCCTTTAAGGGCAATTACAGCCGCTATCTGGAGCAGAAGGCGATTCAGAGCAGTACGCTGACTGCTGCCTATAATGCGCAGCAGGATTATATTGCGCGCACCGAGGCATATATCCGTCGCTTCAAGGCAGGCATCAAGAGTAAAATGGCGCGTGGTCGTCAGTCACAGCTCGACCGTCTGGAGCGTATTGATGCGCCGGTGCAGCATGAGGAGTTTGAGCTGCGTTTGCCGCCGGCTGCCGAATGTGCGGACAGAGTGCTGATTATGGAGGACCTGACCATCGGCTACGGCGAGAAGATACTGGCCAAAGGTATTAATCTGACGCTGCGCCGCGGTGAAAAGGCAGCGCTTTTGGGTGCCAACGGTACCGGCAAGACGACGCTGCTTCGTACTATCTTGGGCGAAATTGCACCGCTGAAGGGCAAGGCCAAGATTGGCAGCAGAGTGCAGATCGGTTATTTTTCGCAGAGCTATGAGCGCTTAAACCCGGAGCAGACGCTGTTGGAAAACTTTGTTGTTGAATACGGCTTTACGGAAGAGCATACACGCTCTATGCTTGGCGGCATGCTGTTCCACGGTGATGATGTGTTCAAAAAAATCGGCGAGCTGAGCGGCGGGCAGAAGGCACGCCTGGTGCTGCTGAAGCTGGTGTTGGACGGTGCTAACTGTCTGGTGCTTGACGAACCGACAAACCATCTGGATATTATGGCACGCGAAGCAGTAGAGGCCGCGTTGGAATCCTTTGACGGCACAGTGCTGGTAGTCAGCCATGACCGTTACTTTGTCAACGAGGTTGCCGACCGCATCTGGGAAATTGAAGATTTAGAGGTTAAGGACTATAAGGGTAACTACGATTTCTACCTCGAAGAAAAACAGAAAAAGGCTGCTGCTTTGGCGCAGGCACAGGAGGAAGCGGAAAAGGCTGCAGCCTATGCGGAGGCACAGGCTAAAAAGCAGCAACAGACTGCAGCAGCGCCGGTAAAAGAGAAAAAGCAAGAGGATAAAAAACGTCATTACAGTCCGGACGAGGCTGCACGACTGTTGCCCAAGGTAGAGCTGCAGATTCGTGAGCAGGAGGCCATGATGGGCCTTTTGGAAAAGCAGATGGCGGACCCGGCAAATCACACCAGTCCAGAGCATAGCGCAGCGATGGCAGCAGAGCATGAGGAATACGAGCAAACCATTGCCGAGCTGATGGAAAAATGGGAGCTGCTGATGGAAGCGGCGGAGGATGCCTGATGGACGATAAAAAGTATATGCAGCTGGCACTGGCTGAGGCACGCAAGGCCGCAGAGCTTGGTGAAATTCCTATCGGCGCGGTACTTGCGGATATGACAACAGGTGAGGTTATCGCCGCCGCGCACAATATGCGTGAAACGTGGCATGACGCAACGGCGCACGCTGAGGTCATTGTCATCCGCGAGGCCTGCGAGCGCCTGGGGCGCTGGCGTCTGAGCGGTTGTGCGCTTTACGTTACCGTTGAGCCCTGCCCGATGTGCAGCGGTGCCATTGTCAACGGCCGTGTCGACCGCGTTGTTTACGGCTGTCATGATGTGAAGGCCGGCGGTGCGGAATCAATTTTCAATATTATTACGAATCCTAATCTCAATCACTGCGCTGAAGTTATCAGCGGCATCTGTGAGGAGGAATGCGCGCAGGTAATGCGCGACTTTTTCCGCCGTCGCCGTCAGGAAAACAAGGCGAAGAGCAAGAGTGAAGCCGGTGCGCCGCAGGAATAATTTCGTCAGGCGGTTGCCAAGACAGGATTTTTCTTATATAATATTAATGTTAACCTGATGCGAATATTTTGCCATAACAGAATAATGGAGACGTAGCGAAGTGGTCATAACGCGGCTGACTCGAAATCAGTTTGCCGTTTGCGCGGCACGTGGGTTCGAATCCCACCGTCTCCGCCAACGAAATTCAATCCCGCAGCTTATCCGGCTGCGGGATTTTTAGTGTGTAACATATTTATCATTTTAGTAGGTTTTATCGCTTATTAGTTAAATTCTTCTGCTTTTTGTTTGCCAAAGATGTCGCTAACTGTTAAAATGTCATACGAATGCTTTTGATTTTGGGGGATAAATATGACATCGGAAAAAATAATTGATATCTTAAAAAACGGTAAAATTCATCTGTCGTGCGAGCTGTTTCCGCCTAAGCAGGGCGCAGAGCTGCAAAACAGTCTGGAGATTGTCAACAAAATTGCAGCCAGCACGCCGTCCTATATGAGCGTCACCTATGGCGCAGGCGGCAGCACGGTAGGCTATTCGGCAGCACTGGCCAAAAAAGTAGAGGATAACGGCATGCCGGCTCTGGCTCATCTGACTTGTGTAAAGGCTGATGAAGCAAAGCTGGCAGAGGTACTTGGACAGCTGCAGGGCTTTGGCGTAAAAAATATTCTGGCGCTGCGCGGCGATATCCCGGCAGATATGCAGGGCGAGGAAATCGGCAGCTTTGCTCATGCCAGTGAGCTGATGCGGTTTGTAAAGCAGCAGGGTGATTTCTGTGTTGGCGGTGCTGCTTATCCCGAAGGCCATCCCGAATCGGGTTCGCTGGAAAAGGATATAGAAAACACCAAGTACAAGGTGGATGCAGGTGTTGACTTTTTGGTGACACAGATGTTTTTTGATAATACGATTTTGTATAACTATATGTTCCGCCTGCTGCGTGCGGGCATTAATGTGCCGGTGGTGCCGGGCATTATGCCGGTGACGAATGCTAAGCAGATTATCCGCATCTGCCAGCTGAGCGGTACTAAGCTGCCACCGCAGTTCCGTGCGATGGTAGAAAAGTTTGCCGATAAGCCGGAGGCACTGAAGCAGGCAGGTATCGCCTATGCTACCGGTCAAATTATTGATTTGATTGCTAATGGTTTTGACAATGTACATATCTACACGATGAACAAGCCGGAAATTTTTGCCGGTATTATGAATAATCTCGGAGAGATTGTAGATAAATAGTCCTGCGCTACGGCGCAAAATTTAAGGTTGTTGTTATGGAATTTAAGCAAAAGGAAGCGCTGCGCTATCTGCGGGCCAAGCCGGGAGATAAGGCAGCAGAAATTTTAGTGGATACGGTTTATCTGAAGCTGCGCAATGAGGTGCAGGCGCGTTATATCCTGCAAAAGCATGCGATAACGGCAGATGAAGCAGGCGTAACGCTGGACTGCGGCGTGCGCTTTCATTCGCGTGCACTGGCGCGCCATTTGAAGGGCTGCAACACGGTGCTGCTTATGGGGGCAACGCTCGGCAGCAGGGTAGACGCAGCCATTCGTCGCCTGGCGCTTATCAGCGTTGCTGAAGGCGCGGCGGCTCAGGCCGTGGCAGCGGCGCTGATTGAAAGCTATTGCGATGAGGTACAGGCGCAGGCTGAAACAGGCGGTCTGCTGCAGCGTCCGCGTTTTTCGCCGGGCTATGGTGATTGGCCGCTGGAGGAGCAGCGTCAGCTGTTTGCAGTGCTGAACTGTGCCAAACGCATCGGCCTGACGCTGACGGACGGACTGATGATGGCTCCGTCGAAGTCGGTGACGGCAATCATCGGCTTATCGGAAGATGCTGCCTGCGTGCAGAATAAATGTATGACCTGCAGTAATATAAACTGTCCTTACAGAGATACTGATATTAAGAAAGTTTGAGGAGAAGATTTAATTTATGAATTTTAAGGAATTGTTAGGCAAGCAAATGCTGTTCTTTGATGGTGCTACCGGCACACAGCTGCAGGCACGCGGTCTGCAGCCGGGTGAGCTGCCCGAAAGCTGGAATTTTACACACCCCGATATTGTAGAGGCTGTGCATCGCAGTTATCTTGATGTAGGCTCCAATATCGTAAAATCCAATACCTTCGGCGCTAATCCGTTGAAGCTGGCAGGCTCCGGACTGGATTGCAAGGAAACCATCGAAGCGGCTGTGGCGATTGCCAAGAAGGCCTGCGGTGGCAGGGAAAATAAATTTGTTGCGCTGAATTTGGGACCGACAGGGAAGCTGTTGGCTCCTTATGGCGATTTGCCCTTTGAAAAGGCAGTAGAAGCCTACGGCGAAATGGTACGCTACGGCGCTGCTGCCGGTGCGGATCTGATTCTTATCGAAACAATGAGCGACACCTACGAAATCAAGGCTGCGGTTCTGGCATCTAAGGAAAACTGTGATTTGCCGATTTGCGTGACCATGACCTTTGACGAGGATGGCAAGCTGTTGACCGGTGCTACGGTTGAGGCTGCCGCTTTGATGTGCGAAGGTCTGGGCGTAGATGCCATCGGCTTTAACTGCGGTTTGGGACCGGTGCAGGTGGGCAAGCTATTCCCGCAAATGCTGGAAGCAACCAGCCTGCCGCTGATTATCAATCCTAATGCCGGACTGCCGGTGCAGCGTGACGGCAAAACCTGCTTTGATGTCGGACCGGAGGAATATGCGGAGCTGATGTACGAGCTCGCAGGCAAGGGCGCAAGCATTGTAGGCGGCTGCTGCGGTACAACGCCGGAGCATATTGCGCAGATGATTGCCAAATGCAAAACTCTGCAGCCGGGTGGTACGCGTGATTGCCGTCTGACTGCGGTATCCTCCTACGGCAAAGCAGTACATTTGGGTGAAGGTCCTGTAATTATCGGCGAACGCATCAATCCTACCGGCAAAAAACGTTTGAAGGAAGCGCTGGTAAACGGTGACCTTGATTATGTGTGCCGTCTTGGTCTGGAGCAGATTGGCGTGGGCGCACAGATTCTGGACGTTAACGTAGGCACGCCGGGTATTGACGAAGCGGCAATGGCTGCGAAGGCTGTGCCGGCGCTGCAGGCGATTACCGATACGCCGCTGCAGATTGATACATCTAATTACGAAGCAATGGAAAGAGCGCTGCGCCTCTATAACGGCAAGCCTATGCTTAATTCCGTCAATGGTAAGGAGGACAGCCTGCAGCATGTGCTGCCGCTGGCTAAAAAATACGGCGCTGTGCTGGTTGCACTGTGTCTTGACGACAGCGGTATTCCCGCTACTGCAGCAGGACGTATTGCCGTGGCTGAAAAAATTATCGCCCGTGCGGCCGAATACGGCATTGAAAGCCGCAATATAGTTGTAGACCCGCTGGCACTGACTATTTCCACCGGTGCCGAAAATGCGGCGATTGCCTGTGAGGTTATCCGCACGATGAAGGCACGCGGTATCAACACTGTTATGGGTGTTTCCAACATTTCGTTCGGTCTTCCCGGACGTGATGCTGTCAACAGCACCTTCTTCAGCATGGCAATGGCAGCAGGCCTTTCCTGCGGCATCATCAATCCGCAGAGCAAGCCGATGATGGATGCTTATTACGGGTATCGTGCGCTGGCAGGCTATGACGAGGGCTGCAAGGAATATGTACAGCATTATGCAGATGCACCGAAGGCTGCAGCAACAACAGTAAGCGAAATGGGTCTTTACGATGCCATTGTCAAAGGACTGCAGGGACCTGCGCGTCAGGCCGCAGCCAAGGCTCTGGAAAGCGAAAAGCCGTTGGATATCATTAACAAATATATGATTCCTGCGCTTGATTTTGTCGGTCATGGCTTTGAAAAGAAAACTCTCTTCCTGCCGCAGCTTCTGATGAGCGCGGATGCGGCGAAGGCAGCCTTTGAGGTTATCCGCGAGGCTGTCGGCGTGGGCGAAACGCAGGGAGAAACAGTAATTATCGCTACTGTCCATGGCGATATCCACGATATCGGCAAAAACATCGTTAAGGTACTGTTGGAAAATTACGGCTATCGCGTGCTTGACTTGGGCAAGGACGTGCCTGTGGAAGCAGTTGTAGAGGCAGCCAAGAAAACAGATGCCAAGGTTGTCGGCTTGTCTGCATTGATGACTACTACAGTAGGCGCAATGGAAGAAACTATTGCTGCGTTGCATAATGAATGTGACTGTCAGGTTGTTGTCGGCGGTGCGGTGCTCACGCAGGAATACGCTGACACCATCGGTGCCGAGCATTATGCGCCGAACGCTGTCAGTGCGGTAAACTACGTCAACGAAATCTTAGGCAAATAATTTATATACAGATGATTTGAGGACTATCATGCTTAGCGTGGTAGTCCTTTTTTACGGAGTTTCGACTTTTTGGTCATTAAGCAGGAAAAACTGCTCCCTCCCAAGAATTAAACAAATATCACCATGAACGGAGGGATGCTGCATGAACATTTACGTTTGGCGACACAACAAAACATATCACAGCCACAGTATGATTGACGAGCCCTGCGTCAACAGCGAATTTTATCTTGATGCGATTGCTGTTGTGCTGGCACATGATTTGGAAGAAGCGCTGGCCAAGCTGGCGGAGGAAAACAAAGGCTGGCGCACCGAGGATTTGCGGAAGCTGCCGTGCAGCGTATATCCTGCGGATAAGGCGGCAGTAATCTTTTCCGAGCTGCGCGGGATTATTCCGCATCTCTAAAAACAAAAAAGCCCGAATTCCCACATGAAATGTATGTGAGAATTTGGGCTTTTGCTTTATCTGCTTACCAGATGCTTTTTAAAATCGGCAGTAAAATCGGTGCCAGGATAGAGGTGCTGATGCCGGTAAGGGCAATCGCTACACCGCCGATGGCCAGCTGAACGGGGCTGACATTGGCGCAGACGCTGGTGCCGAGGCCGTGGCTGGAGGCGCCGATAGCAAGACCGGCAGCCAAATGGTTTTTGATTCCCAAAAGACGCAGCAGCTTGTGATTGAAGGTTGCTCCCAGCATACCGGTGAAGATAACAGCAGCTGTAGTCAACGCCGGAATACCGCCGATTGTTTTGGAAACATCAATGGCGATTGGCGTCGTAATGGATTTGGGAATGAGCGAAAGCAGAACCTGCTCGCTGGTACCCATGGCCTTGCCGCAGAAGTAAACGACTATGATAGCCGAAAGCGTTGCCAACGTAACGCCGCCGGCGATAGCACCGGCCTTGGCCATGATAAGTTCACGGTTCTTGTACAGGGGCAGGGCCAGAGCGATGGTTGCCGGTCCTAAAAGAAAGTTAATGAATTCCGCACCTGCTTCGTACTGCTTGTACTCTACGCCTGGCGCCAGAACGATGACAGCGATGACCAGAGGGCAGGCGATAACGAAGGGCGGAATGATGTTCAGGCTGAAGCGGTCGATGATGATTTCGCTGATAACATACAGGATGACCGTCAGACCTATGCCAAAGAGCGGTGAGTTAAGTAAAACGTCAGGAAAAAGCATCATTGACTCTCCTTTCCTTTAAGCATTGCTTCGATAAAGAAGGCTGTAACGCTCAGAACGACAATGCTGCAGACAACAATGGTAACAGTAATGGGCAACAGCTCAGCTTTGATAACATCTACATATAATATAACGCTGACGCCTGCCGGTAAAAACAGCATACCCATTTTGGAAATCAGGATATCGCAGATTCCCTCGATGGAGCTTGCCGGAATAACGTTGCCGCAGAGAAGTGCCGTTAAAATCAGCATTCCCAAAAGAGCGGGCGGAAAGGGTACGCCGAGGGCGTTGATGATGAGCGTGGATACCCATTGCAAAAGCAGTAAAAAGGCGATACCGCGCAATAAGCTGGTGGGTGACATTTTGTTTCCTCCTCATAAAAACATGACAAATACTATTATTATAGACCTGTTGGTGGAAGTACGCATAAAGGTCAAAACGGCTGGGGTGAGCCGATGGTCTTTGGGGTTAAGAGTACTTGGCCGACAGAACGACATGCTATTAATATTGCCACAAAGCTAACAATCTGTCAACAAAATGACGGTGATTTTTCACTGAATTAACACAGAAAATCATTTGACTTTTTGACTTTTACTGATATAATAGCAATTAGAAAGTGAATAGTGGTCCGAAAATGGCAAAGAGTCAACGCCATTCGGTTATTGACCGCTATTGAACCTGATAGAAGGAGGTGCAGCGTGATGAATGAACGCTACAGTGAAGAGGTAAAGGCTATCTTAGAGGCTGCTCAGCAGCAGGCAGTTATGAACTATCACCAGGAGCTGACAACGGCACATGTTCTGGCAGCATTGTGCGGCAGCGACGGCTTCTTTAAATATTTGCTGCAGAGCCTGCACATTGATGAAAATGCTTTCAGCAAGGATGCTAAGGCTTTAGTACAAAAAATCCCCGGAGTTAAAGGTCAGGACCGTCAGCTGATGATGGGTACCGGCTTTGCCAGAGTAATGGCTATTCTGGGACAAAGTAAGGAAGAAATCGGCATCGGTCAGCTGGTTGCAGCTATGGCCAGTGACGGTGACAGCGATGTTGTATCACTCTTCCGTAAATATGGTATAGATAAGAAAAAAGTTGAGGCGGCATTTATGCAGTATCAAAATAGCGAAGCAAATGATGAAACTAAAAAGACGCTGGAAAAATACGGCCAGGATCTGACAGCTAAAGCTAAAGACGGCAAGCTGGACCCGGTAATCGGCCGTGATGAGGAAATCCGTCGTACGATTGAAATCCTTTCGCGTCGTAAGAAAAATAATCCGGTGCTTATCGGTGAACCCGGCGTTGGTAAAACTGCCATCGTCGAAGGTCTGGCAAGACGTATTATTGCCGGCGATGTACCGGAAAGCCTGAAGAATAAAACCCTGTATGCTCTGGACCTGGCGGCTTTGGTTGCCGGTGCCAAATACCGTGGTGAATTCGAAGAGCGTCTGAAAAAAGTATTGAAGGCTGTCAGCGAAAGCGCCGGTCAGATTATCATGTTTATTGATGAACTGCATACCGTTGTCGGTGCCGGTGCTGCCGAAGGCGCTATGGATGCAGGCAACATCCTGAAACCGATGCTGGCGCGCGGCGAGCTGCGCTGCATAGGTGCAACTACACTGAACGAATATCGTAAGTATATTGAAAAGGACAGTGCGCTGGAGCGTCGTTTTCAGCCGGTAATGGTTAAGGAGCCGAGCGTTGAAGATACAATTTCCATCCTGCGTGGCCTGCGTGAACGTTATGAGGTACATCATGGCGTGCGCATTAAAGACGCTGCCCTGGTTGCTGCTGCTGTGCTTTCTAACCGTTATATTAATGACCGTTTCTTACCTGATAAGGCTATTGACCTGGTAGATGAGGCTGCTGCCCGTCTGCGTACCGAAATTGATTCGCTGCCGACCGAGCTGGATGAAAGCAAACGTCGTATCCTGCAGCTGGAAATCGAAGCTCAGGCTTTGGGCAAAGAGGAGGATGCTCAGTCCAAAGACCGTTTGGCTAAGCTGAACGAGGAGCTGGCAAAACTGCGTAAGGAAAATGACGAGCTTGTTAAACGCTGGGATGCAGAAAAGGCTTCCATTGCCCGTGTACGTGAGGTAAAGAAGGAAATTGATGCTGTGAAAAACCAGATGGAGCAGGCTGAGCGCGACTATGACCTGAATAAAATGGCTGAATTGAAATACGGTCGTCTACCTGAGCTGCAGAAGGAATTGGCTGCTTTGTCCAAGAAGGATGAAAACGGCAATGACAATGTTATGCTCAAGGAAGAGGTAGACGAAGAGGATATCGCTAAGGTTGTCAGCACCTGGACCGGCATTCCTGTTGCCCGCTTAGGTACCGGTGAACGTGCTAAACTGGTTCACCTGGAGGAAATCCTGCACGAGCATGTTATCGGTCAGGATGAAGCAGTCAAGGCTGTCAGCGAGGCTGTTATCCGTGCGCGTGCCGGTATCAAGGATCCTAATCGTCCGATTGGTTCCTTTATCTTCCTTGGTCCTACCGGTGTCGGCAAAACCGAGCTGGCTAAGACCTTGGCCGAGGTGCTCTTTGATGATGAACGCAACATGGTGCGTATCGATATGAGCGAATACATGGAGAAGCATACCGTATCTCGTCTGATCGGTGCGCCTCCGGGATACGTCGGCTATGATGAAGGCGGTCAGCTGACCGAGGCTGTACGCCGTCATCCGTACAGCGTAATCCTGTTGGACGAAATCGAAAAGGCACATGCAGATGTCTTTAACGTATTGCTGCAGGTTCTGGACGATGGCCGTCTGACTGATGGTAAAGGCCGTATCGTTGACTTCAAGAATACCTTGATTATCATGACCAGTAACCTTGGCAGCAACGAGATTATGAAAGCGCAGGGCTCTATGGATAGAGAAAAGATTCAGCAGATGCTGATGAACTTCTTCCGTCCGGAATTCCTGAACCGTGTTGATGACATTGTTGTGTTCAAACCGCTGCAGGCAGAACAGATTAAGGAAATCGTTAAACTGGTACTGCGTGAGCTGGGTGACCGTCTGAATAAGCAGCTGGAACTGACGCTTACTTATACCGACGAGGCTGTCGCTTTCTTGGCAAAGGCCGGCTTTGATCCTGCCTTCGGTGCTCGTCCGTTGAAACGTCTGATTGTCCACACTGTTGAAAACATCCTGGGCAAGAAGATTGTTGCAGGTGAAATAAAAAATGGCGATAAGGTTGAGGTTGTATTGGTAAACGATGCAATTGACGTTGTCGTAAAATAAAACAGCTTTGGGTTTAAGCGCCCTCTGCTTCCGTGAAAGCGGCGGCGGAGGGCGCTGTTTCTAATATATATAATAGGCTTATTATTGCGCAGCAGGTTGGGAAATGATACAATTAAAAGAGATGTTCAATTAATGAGTTACCAATGTATGATGTTTATAAAACGAGGTGAGCAAAATGAAATATACATATGTAGAATTCGCTGATGGAACACTTGTTACTTTTAATGATATACGCAAGGATAAGAACGGTGAGCATATTGATGTTTATTTTGAACGTCCTGTAGATACCGGCTTTGACTATTTGCAGATTTCCTTGCCTGACTTAGATACAGCTTCTTTTGATGGATACAGCGAGGCTGAAATAGAAGATTTAAAAGATTTTGCTGCTGATAATGCAGCCTTGATTTGGGAGATGGCACGCGAAGGAGGAGATCATCTTGCCAATGCTGTATAAGCTTTTAGGTTATACAATATATGTTTGGTCAGGTGATGCCGTTGAGCCGGTTCACGTACACGTTTGTAAAGGCAGGCCTACTGAAAATGCAACTAAAATATGGGTTGGGGAACGTGTTATTTTAGAGCATAATAAAAGCAAAATTCCTGATGCCGATTTGCTGAAAATACTTCGCTTCGTATCTCAGAACAAAAAGAGAATCATTGAACAGTGGAATAAGCATTTTGGTATATGAGTTTTTAGCATCTGTCTGGTGTCTGACAGGTGCTTTTTTCTTTACCCCGAAGTTTTCCGAACGATTTTCTAAAAAACTGTTAAAAAGTTCACAGTTTATTTGACGTTTACGCGTTGGATTGGTATAATTAAAGTGAATTATTTAAGTGATTGAGAACCCGGGTTAGATTTTGCACAGGATTTCGAAACTGAACAGCTTTCTGCTTGGGTTTTATTGTTTCTACAAGTAATTTTTGGGAGGTAGATTTCAATGAAAGTTGCAATTATCATGGGTAGTAATTCTGACTGGCCTGTACTTGAGGCTGCAGAAAAAACTCTGAAGGAGTTTGGCGTTGAAACTGAAGTAGTAGTTGCTTCCGCTCACCGTACTCCGGACGTAGTACAGAACTTTGCTAAGGGTGCCCGTGACCGTGGCGTAGAGGTAATTATTGCCGCAGCCGGCGCAGCTGCTCATCTGGGTGGTTTCATCGCTGCCTTTACTACCGTTCCTGTCATCGGTATTCCTATTAATGCAACACCGTTGGCCGGTATGGATGCACTGCTGAGCTTTGTACAGATGCCTTCCGGTGTACCTGTTGCAACGATGGCTATCAACGGTGCTAAGAATGCTGCATTGTTCGCAATTCAGATTCTTTCCGTAAAATATCCGGAGCTGGTAGAAAAGCTGGCAGAGCATCGTGCAACAATGCGTGAAGAAGTAAGAGCTAAGGGTGAAAAGCTGGCTTCCATGCGTGGCGTTCCTGCGCAGGAGTTTAAGGATTTACACCTGTAATAGTGAATAGTGAGTAGTGGATAGTGAATAGAAACTGACTGCTAAACATTAATAACTAATTACTGACCACTGATCACTGATCACTTATAACTAACCACTAATAACTGACAATTGATAACTAAAAACTAAAATTAAGGAGAAAAATTGTGGAGCAGATTTTCGAGGAGCAAAATTTTAGCGAGGACAAGCTGCATGAGGAGTGCGGTGTCTTTGGTATCTTCAGCCATAATGAAGATGTAGCACTCAACACCTATTGGGGCCTGTATGCGCTGCAGCATCGTGGCCAGGAAAGTACCGGTATTGTTGTAACTGATGGCGAGCGTATGAAAATTAAAAAGGGCATGGGCCTCGTTGCCGATGTTTTCAAGGACGGCGTTGCTGATTTGCAGGGCTATGCGGCCATCGGCCACGTACGTTATTCCACAACCGGTGCCAGCATGCCGTATAACATTCAGCCGCTGAAGGTTTATTTTGACGGCGGTAACCTTGCGCTGAGCCACAACGGTAACCTGACTAATGCCGGTCAGCTGCGTGCTAACCTGGCTAAGGAAGGCGCTGTGTTCAACACTACTGTTGACAGTGAGGTTGTATTGACCTTGATTGCCTACAGTGCGCGTCCTACTATTGAAGAGCGTGTAGCAGAGGCTGTTAACCAGATTAAAGGTGCTTTCGCTATTCTGCTGATGACTGATAACAAAATTATCGCTGTACGCGACCCCTACGGCTTCCGTCCGCTGGTTCTCGGCAAAATGGAAAACGGCTGGTGCGTTGCTTCCGAATCCTGTGCTTTTGACTTGGTTGGTGCAGAGCTGGTACGCGATGTTAAGCCCGGCGAAATGATTATTATCGACAGCGATAACTCCGAACCTCGCAGCATGATGTGGGCTGAAAACAAACCGGCAAAGCCTGCGCATTGCATTTTTGAATATGTTTACTTTGCTCGTAATGACAGTATCATCGACAACCAGTCTGTATATGATGCACGTATCCAGATGGGTCGCGAGCTGGCTAAGGAAACTCCCGATATCCATCCGGACATCGTTATTTCCGTTCCTGACAGCGGCACTCCGGCAGCAATCGGCTATGCTATGGAGGCCGGCGTTCCCTTCCTGGAAGGCCTTACCAAAAACCGTTATGTAGGCCGTACTTTTATTCAGCCGACGCAAAAGCAACGTGCTAATGCAGTACGCCTGAAGCTGAACCCGGTTCGCAGCGTTGTAGAAGGCAAATCCGTTGTTATGGTCGATGACTCCATCGTTCGCGGCACTACCAGCGGCAAGATTGTTAAACTGCTGAAGGAGGCAGGCGCACGTGAGGTACATGTATGCATTTCTTCTCCCCCGGTAACAGACAGCTGCTACTATGGTATTGATACCTCCGAGCGCAAAGAGCTGATTGCGGCACGTTGCACAGAAAATGAAATCTGCCGCTATATTGGGGCAGACAGTCTGCATTATATTTCTATGGATGGCATGAAACGTGCTATTGATAAAATTGACCCCGAAGGTTTGTGCTGTGCTTGCTTCAGCGCTAAATATCCCGATAACGCAGATAGTGTAATCAAAGCAGAACCTGAAAGCATTATTGAATAACAGGAGGAAGGCTCATGAGCGAGGAAAAGAAACAACTTACTTATGCTGATGCCGGTGTAGATATTGATGCTGGTAATAAAGCAGTAGAATTAATGAAGGACAGCGTACGTGCTACCTACAGACCTGAGGTTATCGGTGACCTGGGCGGTTTCGGCGGCCTGTTTGCTTTAAACAGCGGCAAATACAAGGAGCCTGTGCTCGTCAGCGGTACTGACGGCGTAGGTACTAAACTGAAGCTGGCTTTCATGGCTGATAAGCATGATACTATCGGCCAGGATGCTGTAGCAATGTGCGTTAACGATATCCTGGTACAAGGCGCAGAGCCCTTGTTCTTCCTGGATTACATTGCAGTAGATAAGGTTGATTCCCAAAAGGTTGCCAACATTGTTAAGGGTGTTGCCAATGCCTGCAAGGAAAGCGGCTGTGCTCTTATCGGCGGCGAAACTGCCGAAATGGCCGGCTTCTACTCCAAAGGCGAATATGACATCGCAGGCTTCTGCGTTGGCGTTGTTGATAAGAGCAAAATGATTACCGGTGACAAGGTTAAGGCCGGCGACGTGCTTTTGGGCCTGCCTTCCAGCGGTGTGCATTCCAACGGCTTCTCCCTCGTACGTAAAATCTGCTTTGAGGCTATGGGCTACACCATGGACACCGAAGTTCCGGAATTTGGCTGTACCTTGGGCGAAAAGCTGCTGACTCCGACTCGTCTGTATCCGAAAACCTGCCTGCCGCTGATTGAAAACTTCGACCTGCACGGTATGGTGCACATCACCGGCGGCGGCTTCTATGATAATATCCCCCGCATTCTGCCCGAAGACTGCGATGCTGAGGTAAATTCCGAGGCTTGGGAAGTTCCTGTTGTCTTCAAAAAGCTGCAGGAATGGGGCAATGTGCCCTGGGCTGAAATGTACCGCACCTTCAACATGGGCGTAGGCATGGTATTGGTTGTTGACCCGTCTGAGGCTGACGCTGTACGCGCTCACCTGAAGGCTGAGGGCGAAACCTTCTATGAGCTGGGCAAGGTTGTTCCCGGCCACAAAGAAACGATTATGAAAGGCGGCGTTTTCGGTGCATAAAATCGGCGTACTTGTAAGCGGTCGCGGCAGCAATCTGCAGGCAATTATGGACCGTATCGCTGATGGCTATCTGCCGCTGGAAATCGCGGTTGTAATCAGCGATAAGCCTGATGCTTTTGCTTTGGAGCGTGCGCAAAAGGCCGATATCAAAACCGTTGCCGTAGAGCGTAAGGCTTGCGCTTCCAAAGAAGAATTTGAAGCAAAAATCAACGCTGCTTTAGAAGCAGAGGGCTGCGAGCTGGTAGTTCTCGCAGGCTTCATGCGTATTCTGAGCGCTGATTTCGTAAATAAATGGCAGCACAAGATTATTAACATTCATCCGGCGCTGCTCCCGAGCTTCCCCGGTCTGCACGGACAGAAGCAGGCTGTGGATTACGGCGTAAAATTCAGCGGCTGTACTGTTCATTTTGTAGATGCAGGCACTGACAGCGGCCCAATTATCCTGCAGAAGGTTGTTCCTGTTATGGATGACGATACCGAGGATACTCTGGCTGACCGCATTCTGGTGCAGGAGCATATCGCAATGCCGGAGTCTTTAAAGCTCTGGGCAGAAGGAAAGCTGACAATCGAAGGCAGAAAGGTAAAGGTTAAAGCATGAAAATTAAAAGAGCATTATTAAGCGTTAGTGATAAAACCGGCATTGTAGAGCTGGCAAAATTCCTGAGTGACAACGGTGTAGAAATTATTTCTACCGGCGGCACCATGAAGGCTATTAAGGAAGCAGGCATTCCTGTAACCTATGTAAGTGATGTAACCGGCTTCCCGGAAATCATGGACGGCCGTGTAAAAACTCTGAACCCGAAAATTCATGGCGCAATCCTGGCTGTACGCAGCAATCCTGAGCATATGAAGGCTTTGGCTGAGCATGACATCACTCCGATTGACCTGGTTGTTGTTAACCTCTATCCTTTCCGTGAAACCGTTGCCAAACCCGGCGTAACCGAGGCTGAGGCAATTGAAAACATTGATATCGGCGGCCCGGCAATGGTACGTGCCAGCGCTAAAAACTTCAAAGACGTTGTTATCGTAACCTATCCTAGCCGTTATGCCGGCTTAATGGAAATGCTCGCTAAAGAAGGCGACGTTGATGCACGCACCCGTAAGGAGCTGGCATTGGAAGCCTTCACTCATACTGCTGAATACGATGCAATGATCAGCGAATATCTGAAGAAGCAACTGGAGAAATAACCATGAATATTTTATTAATCGGTGGCGGCGGCCGCGAACACGCTTTAGCGTGGAAGCTGGCGCAAAGCCCTAAGGTTGAAAAAATTTATGCTGCTCCCGGCAATCCGGGCATGGCACTGCTGCCTAAATGCGAATGCATTGCTCTGGATGTAGAAAATCTGGAGGGCGTAGCAGATTACGCTGAGGAAAAGAGCATTGACCTGACTGTTGTAGGTCCGGAAGCACCGCTTGTTGCAGGTCTTGCGGACGTTTGCAAACGCCGCGGTCTGCCGGTGTTCGGTCCTTCTAAGGCTGCAGCGCAGCTGGAAGGCTCCAAGGCATTTTCCAAAGAGCTGATGGCAAAATACAATATTCCTACCGCTTTCTTCAAAATTTGCGAGGATATCGAAACTGCCAAGGCTTATGTTGAAGAAAAGGGCGCGCCTATCGTAGTTAAGGCTGACGGTCTTGCAGCAGGCAAGGGTGTTGTTGTTGCTATGACTAAACAGGAAGCACTTGACGCTATCGACGAAATGATGGCTGACCATAAATTCGGCAACGCAGGCGCACGCCTCGTTCTGGAAGAATACATGGAAGGCGAAGAAGCTTCTCTTCTGGCATTTACCGACGGCAAAACCATTGTGCCGATGATTGCTTCCCAAGACCACAAGCGTGTATTTGACGGTGACGAAGGTCCTAATACCGGCGGTATGGGCACCTATGCTCCCGCTCCGGTTATGACCGACGTGCTGCGTTTAAAAGCAACCGAGCTGATTCTGAAGCCCGTTATCGCTGCCATGGCAGCAGAAGGAATGCCGTATCAGGGTTGCCTCTATGCCGGCCTGATGATCAAGGGCGACAGCGTAAAGGTTGTAGAATTCAACTGCCGCTTCGGTGACCCAGAAACTCAGGTAGTATTGCCTCTGCTTGACGGCGATTTGGCTGAAATTATGCTGGCCTGCGCTACCGGCACTCTTGCTCAGGTAGACTTCGGCTGGTACGACAAGGCTGCTGTATGCGTAGTAATGGCTTCCGGCGGTTATCCCGAAAGTTATGCTAAGGGCATGGAAATTACCGGTCTGGCTGACGCTGCTGCAGATAAAGACGTTGTTGTATTCCACGCAGGTACCAAGGCTGACGGCGCCAAGGTTCTTACCAACGGCGGACGTGTGCTTGGTGTAACTGCCGTAGACGCAAATATCAAGGCTGCACGTGACCGTGCATATACTGCTGTAGAAAAAATTAATTTTAATGGCGCTTTTTGCAGAAAAGATATTGCATGGAGAGCCTTAAAGAGGTAAAATAGATAAAATACCTACTCGGACCGCAGAAAAGCAATTTTTTCAAGTAATTATGTTACATGATTAACAATTGCTTTGGCTGTGGCAAACAAAAAATTATTAAGAAAAGGATGATGAAAGAATGGCTTTTTATTATGATGAACCTGCTCACACATTTAGTGAGTACCTGTTAGTTCCCGGTTATTCCTCCGAAAAATGTATCCCCGCCAATGTAGATCTGCGTACGCCGCTGGTTAAATACAAAAAAGGTGAAGAGCCGGCAATTACTATGAACATCCCGATGGTTTCTGCTATCATGCAGGCTGTTTCCGGCGAAAAGCTGGCTATAGCTCTTTCCAAAGAGGGCGGCGTTTCTTTCATCTATGGTTCTCAATCCGTAGAGGACGAAGCTGCTATGGTTGCTCGCGTTAAAGGCTATCGCGCAGGCTTTGTAAGCAGCGACTCCAATATCCGTCCGGACAGCACTCTGGCTGACATCCTGGCACTGAAGGAACGCACCGGTCACTCCACTGTTGCTGTTACCAGCGATGGTACCGCTAACGGCAAGCTGGAAGGCATTGTTACTAGCCGTGACTATCGTCCGAGCCGTATGTCTATGGATGCTAAGGTTCGTGACTTCATGACTCCGATTGACAAAATGGTTTATGCTCCGAAAGATACCACCCTGCAACAGGCTAACGATATCATCTGGGAGAAAAAACTCAACACTCTGCCTATCGTTGATGACGACGGCCGTATGCTGTACATGGTATTCCGTAAAGACTATGCAACTCATAAGGAATATCCGTTGGAGCTGCTGGACAGCAAAAAACGCCACATCGTTGGCGCAGGTATCAACACCCGCGACTATGCTGAGCGTGTTCCCGCATTGATTGATGCAGGCGTAGACGTACTCTGCATTGACTCCTCCGAAGGCTACAGCGCATGGCAAAAAATCACCCTGGATTGGATCCGTGAGCACTACGGTGACAGCGTTAAGGTTGGCGCAGGCAACGTAGTAGACGCTGAAGGCTTCCGCTTCCTGGCTGAGGCTGGCGCTGACTTCATTAAAGTTGGTATCGGCGGTGGTTCTATCTGCATTACCCGTGAACAAAAAGGTATCGGCCGTGGCCAGGCAACTGCTTTGATTGACGTTTGCAAGGCTCGTGACGAATACTTCGAAGAAACCGGCGTATACATTCCTGTATGCTCTGACGGTGGTATCGTTTATGACTACCACATGACTCTGGCTTTGGCTATGGGTGCTGACTTCATGATGCTGGGCCGTTACTTCGCTCGTTTCGACGAAAGCCCGACCAACAAGGTTAACATTAACGGTACCTACATGAAGGAATACTGGGGCGAAGGCTCCAGCCGTGCACGTAACTGGCAGCGTTATGACATGGGCGGCGCAGCAAAGCTCTCCTTCGAAGAAGGCGTTGATTCTTACGTTCCGTATGCAGGCAGCCTGAAGGATAACGTAAACCTGACCTTGGCTAAGGTTCGTTCCACCATGTGCAACTGCGGTGCTCTGAACATCCGCGAGCTACAGGAGAAGGCTAAGCTGACTCTGGTTTCCGCAACCAGCTTGGTTGAAGGCGGCGCACATGACGTTATGCTGAAAGAAAACTCCAACAGCAACTATCCTAAATAATTAAATGAACGTAAATGGCAAGCTCTCGAAGAAATTCGAGGGCTTGTTTTTGTATACAAAAAGCTCTCCTGAACGATTCGTTCAGGGGAGCCTGTCTGTTTTTCAGCGAAGTAACGCTGTTATATTACCTTGTAAAGCTGAAAGCCTTGCGTATCGCAGGAAACAAGCTTGTAGTTGATTCCTTCGCGCAATCCTTCAAAAACGGGAATGTGGTTTTCACCGTGAATGTGGCCGTAGACACAGTGCTGCACACCGTACTGCAGCATCAGATTAGTAAAGCAGGTGTGCTCCGTGCGCGCAAAGAGCGGTGGATAGTGAAAAGCCGTAATTATCTGCTGCGCCTGCATTTTATGTGCCTGCTGCAGGGAAAGCTCCAGGCGGATTCCCTCGCGGTTATAGATTTTTCTGTCGGCCTCACTGAAGCTTTCGGCCGATGGCAGCAGCCATCCGCGGGTGCCGCAGACAGCAATATCCTCTGCCATAATGCAGTCGTTCTGCAGAAATTCAAAATGAGCACCGTAACGCTGCTGCATTTTGCTCAGGCTGCTCCACCAGTAATCATGGTTGCCGCGCAGCAGCAGCTTGCGTCCAGGAAGCTGCGCTAACCAGTCTAAATCCTGTGCTGCTTCTTCCAAAGTCATGGCCCAGGAAATATCACCGCAGACAATAACGGTGTCCTGTGCGGTTACAGTGTTTTGCCAATTAGCGGCAACCTTTTCTTTATGGTTGCGCCAATGCTCGCCGAAAACCTCCATGGGCTTGCTTGCCGGTTCACCTGATAAATGCAGGTCGCCTATTGCGTAAATATGCATAATACTATCACCTGTAAGTGTTAAATTTGTTCTTACGCTTTGCTCAGCAGGAAGCGTGCTAAGGCCGGAACATCAGAAACATAGTAATCGGCACCTGCCTCCGACAATTCCTCGTAGCTGCCGAAGCCGAAGCCTGCGCCGATGCAGGCGATGCCATTGGCGTGAGCGGCGAGAACGTCCTCGCGGCGGTCACCGATAAGTGCTACAGTCTTTTTAGCTTCGGATGTAGTGAGCTGCCATTTTTCCAGAGCGGCGGCAACTACTAAAGCTTTCTTATCGGTTTTACCATCCAGGCTGCAGCCGGTTATATCTTCCAAATAGGGGTTGAAGCCAAAGCGTTCGGCAATTCTCAGCGCAAAAACCTCCGGCTTGGCGGTAGCCATGCCGAGGCGGCGGCCATCCTGCTGCAGGTCAGCCAATAATTCCATGATACCGGGATAAACCTTGTTCTCCCAGATACCGATATCGGTGTAGCGTTCACGATATTTTTCTACGCCGATTTCAGCCTGCTCTCTGGTCATGCCGTAATATTTGATAAAGCTGTCGCGCAGGGGCGGGCCGATGAAAACCTCCAGCTTTTTTAAATCGGGTTCTTCAATATTTTGAGCGCGCAGGGCGTATTGCACGCATTTGGTGATACCCTCAGCGGAATTTGTCAGGGTACCATCTAAATCAAAAAGTAAATTTTGAAACATTTATTGCTCCTTATTCGCTTCAATAGAATTTTTTTGGACTTGTATAACTGATTATAACACACTTTAGCAATTTAGTGATACAATAATGGTTATCAAAGACAGATAGATTTCATGAGGGGGAATAAAAAATGACAATTAAGCTTTTTGAAAATAATTCTTTGCTCAAACAGTGCGTGGCGAAGGTTACGGCCTGCACGCCCAAGGATGGCAAGTATCTGGTTGAGCTGGACCAGACTGTTTTCTTCCCGGAGGGCGGCGGTCAACTGAGCGACAGAGGCAAGCTGGCTGATGCGGTCGTAAGCCATGTAAGCGAAAAGGACGGTCACATCTACCATGAGTGCGACAAGCCGCTAGAGGTTGGTGCCGAGGTAGAGGCTGTGCTGGACTGGTCTGTGCGTCTGGACAGAATGCAGCAGCATTTGGGCGAGCATCTTTTGTCCTACGCCTGCTGGAAGCTGTTTGAGGCCAACAACATCGGCTTTCATATGAATGAGGATGATGTTTTCATTGACCTTGACAAGGAGCTGACGGACGAGGAGCTGCTGCAGGCAGAATTATATACGAATGAGATTATTTGGGAGAATCGCCCGGTACATATCAGCTATATGGACAGCACAGAGGCTGTCAAGCTGAAGGATAAAATGCGTAAGTTCAACAGCAAACTGACGGGTACGCTGCGTATTGTTTCGGTTGAGGATGCCGATATCTGCACTTGTTGTGGTACACACCCGCCGTTTACGGGGATGCTGGGCAGCGTTAAGGTCATCCGCCATGAAAAGCACAAGGGCGGTTGTCGCGTAGAGTTTGTTTGCGGCCGCAGAGCGCTTTTGGATGCGGATGCCAAGAACAGCATTCTGCTTAGCGTTGCTGCAAGTCTTTCCGTGAAGCCTGAGCAGGTGCCTGCTGCTGTAAGTAAACAGAAAAATGATTTGCTTGCACAGCTTGACATTGCCAAGAGCAAGCTGCTGAAGATTGAGGAAGAAAAGCTGCAGGAAACGTATGCTGCTGCACCGGTGAATGCTGACGGAGTCAAAGTTTTGGCTCTGACTATGGAAGGTCACGATGCCAAGGATATCAAAGCCTTTCTGCCGAAGGTTACCGCACTGGAAAACACGCTGAGCCTTTTGCTAGCAGTGCAGCCTGAGCGCATCAGCTATGCAGTTGCTTTGGGCGTGGATACTGAAGGCGATTGCCGCAGTGTTATTAAGCTGCTTAACGAAGCCTTCGGCGGCCGTGGCGGCGGCAAGAGCGACTGCGCGCAGGGCGGTGCGGATTATTGCGCCGATTGGCAGGAAAAGCTGCAGAGCGTTGTAGAAAAGCTGAAGTAAAAAGAGCAAAATAAAAAGACGGCCAAACGACCGTCTTTTTATTTTCATGAACATATTGTCAATAAATGGGATAGCTGTTATAATAACACTAGAGATTCTGACAGGTCGGTTCCTCCGTAAGGAGGTGGGAGCATGACAGTAGCCGAAGCGTTGCAGATAATGTTAACATTTGGTTTGCTTGTTGCGACCATTATGTCTACACGTAAGTAATTTTGCTTACAATATAACAAAAGACCGACATTAGAGGTCAATGTCAGCCTTTTGTCAAATAACAACAATCAACAGAGAGGGCTGACACACCACTGTCAGAGTCTCTCTTTGTCTTTATTATAGCAAATTTACGTTTTCTGTCAAGCTTACAGCTCATTAATCATAGCGATGAGTCTGTCAACCTCTTCGTCCTTGGTTGCCCAGCTGGTGCAGATGCGCACGCTGTAATTGCCGTCCTCCAGGTAAGCAATATGGCTGAGAGCAAATTCCTCGCTCAGCTTCTCAAACTGTGCCGGAGTCATGATAACAAATTGTTGGTTGGTGGGGGACTCGGTAACGAACTTAAAGCCTTTGGCTAACAGTGCATCACGGATTTTCAGCGCCTGCAGTGTGCCCTTGCCGCAGATTTTGCTGTAAAGGTGATCTTTCATAATTGCGCCGAACTGTACGCCGAGCAGACGGCCTTTGGCCATGATAGAACCGCATTGCTTAGCAATAGTGCGGAAGTCAGGCTTGAGTGCGTCGTTCAAAATAACAACTGCTTCGCCGAAGAGCAGGCCGCATTTGGTGCCGCCGATATAGAACACGTCGCAGTTAGCTGCCAAATCCGCAGCAGTCATATCGTTGTCGGGAGCGCCAAGAACATAGCCTAAGCGTGCGCCGTCAACAAAGAGGTAAAGACCGCAGTCCTTGCAGGCCTGGTATAAATCCTGCAGCTCCTTTTTGCTGTACATGCTGCCGATTTCAGTCGGTTGGGAGATATAAACCATTTTCGGCTGTGCCCAATGCTCGCGGCTGGGATCGGTATCGTACATTTTCCATTCGTGGCGGATTTGCCCTGCAGTGAGCTTGCCGTCCTCGCTCGGAAGCGGCAGTACGCGGTGGCCTACATGCTCAATAGCACCGGCCTCATGCGTATTGATATGGCTGGGAACAGCGCCGTAAACAGCCTGATGCGGACGTAATGCAGCGCAGATAACCGTCAGGTTGGTTTGGGTGCCGCCAACGAGAAAATGCACGTCAGCGTTCGGGCAGGCGAAGGCTTCCCTAATCAATTTGCGTGCTTCGTCGCAGTATGGATCAAGGCCATAGCCGTCAGTCTGTTCCATGTTGGTTTGCACGAGTTTTTCAAGGACTGCAGGATGGCAGCCTTCGGTGTAGTCACTGTTAAAACGATAAGTCATTTTCAATCACCTTCAATTTTTAAAATTTATATATGTACTTTGGAGTTTAACTGTGTAAAGGCTCTATCGGAGGAGAACCTGTTACAAAAATTCCAAGACCTTCTTACTTCTTGCCTAAAATTTTCTTGCCTACAAATTCATATAACACAGGTAACAGGGAAAAGACGATGATGCCCAAAGTTACCAGCGTGAAATTATGCTTGATGGCAGGGATGTTACCGAAGAAGTAACCGCCGCCGACAAAGAGAAATACCCACACTACGGCACCGATGACATTGTAATGAGCAAAGGTCAGGTAGTGCATTTTGCCGATGCCGGCAACGAAGGGTGCAAAGGTACGCACAATCGGCACAAAGCGGGCCAGAAATATCGCCTTGTGACCATGCTTGTCATAAAATGCGCTGGCCTTGTCGACATGCTCCTTTTTAATGATGTTCTTCTTAATCATGTGCATACCGAGATGCTCGCCTATCATATAATTGCAGGCGTCGCCCAGCACAGCCGAAACTAAAAAGATGGGCACGATAATTTTGATATCCATGCCTTCTGGTGCGGCAGCAGCAAGAGCGCCGCAGGCGAAAAGCAGCGAATCGCCCGGTAAAAACGGGGTGACTACCAGACCAGTTTCGCAGAACACTACCATGAACAGGATTGCGTAAATCAGATGACCGTAGGCCATCATAATTTCCGGCAGATGCTTGTCCAGGTGCAGAATTAAATCGATAAAATACATTGCATATGCTTCCATAAAAATTTCCTTTCTTAACATTGAGTCATATAAAATAATTTTAACACAAAAAACCGAACGTTGTAAGAGAATTTTAAGCCGTAAATGTGATTTTTCCCTTAAATATGTGGTAAAATAGAAGTTATAAGGTTGTAATATACAAGTTTTAACAATTATTTAGATAAGGAGTGTTTTCTTTGGACCAAGAATTATGTTGGTGTGGCAGCGGTAAAGCATATGCAGATTGCCACAAAATGAATGATGCCAAAATTGCGTTGCTGCAGGCCCAGGGCTGCGAGGTTCCTGACCGTGATATGATTAAAACCCCGGAGCAGATTGCAGGTATCCGTGCAGCCTGCAAAATCAATACAGGCGTATTGGATGAGGTTGCCAAATATATTAAGGCAGGTATGACTACTGCTGATATCGACAGAATCGTTTACGAATATACAGTAGCGCATAACGCTATCCCTGCACCGTTGGGTTATGAGGGCTTCCCGAAGAGCGTGTGTACCTCTATCAATGACCAGGTTTGCCATGGCATTCCCAGCGAGCATGACGTGCTGCGCAGCGGTGATATTGTTAATGTAGACGTTTCTACTATCTACAATGGTTATTATGCTGACGCATCCCGTATGTTTATGATTGGCAAGGTTGCTAAGCCGGCTGCAGATTTGGTTGCAATCACCAAGCAATGTCTGCTGCGCGGTATTGAGGCAGCTCAGCCTTGGGGTTTTCTGGGAGATATCGGCGCTGCCGTTTCCAAGCTGGCACATAAGCACGGCTATTCCGTTGTCGAAGAATTCGGCGGCCACGGCGTTGGTGTAGAATTCCATGAGGATCCGTTCGTCTGCCATGTAGGCAAACGCAAAACCGGGATGGTGCTTGTACCGGGAATGATTTTTACTATTGAGCCGATGATTAACATGGGACACAGAGATATCTTTGTTGACGAAGCCAACAACTGGACTGTTTATACCTGTGACGGCAGTCTTTCCGCTCAATGGGAGCACCAGATTCTGATTACAGAAAACGGTCCGGAGATTTTAACATATTAATGGCTTGACGGCTGTGCAGGCAGTCTTAATCTTTATTATTGTGCCCGGGTCCTGCAGCTTGGGCAAATAGATAGCATAGGAGGCTATAATAATGACAGACTTTTTGGAAAAAACATTCCGCCTGAAGGAACATCAGACGGATGTCCGCACAGAAATTCTTGCCGGTATCACCACCTTTATGACAATGGCTTATATTTTAGCTGTTAACCCCGGCATTTTAAGTGCTGCCGGTATGGATGCGGGCGCTGTATTTACCGCTACTGCTTTGGGTGCTTGTCTTGGTACTCTGCTCATGGCGCTGTTCTCTAACTATCCTTTTGCTCTTGCTCCGGGTATGGGCCTGAACGCCTTTTTTGCTTATACTGTTGTAGGACAGATGGGTTACAGCTGGCAGGTTGCGTTGGCAGCAGTTTTTGTTGAAGGTATTCTGTTCATTGTTCTGTCCCTGACTAAGGTGCGCGAAGCGTTGTTCAACTCCATTCCGCCTGCGCTTAAGTTCGGCGTTACCAGCGGTATCGGTCTGTTCATCACCTTTATCGGCTTGCAGAATTCCAAGCTCGTTGTTGCGGGACCGACTCTCGTCGGCCTGTATCCGTTTAAGGCTGCTTTGGCAGACGGCACCTTCTGGTCCACCGGTATCGGTGCTTTGCTGGCACTTATCGGTATTCTGCTGACTGCGGTAATGATGACGAAAAAGGTTCCCGGCGGTATCCTCGTTGGTATTCTGGTTACCTGGGGCTTAGGCATGATTTGTGAGCTGACCGGCATTTATGTACCGAATCCGAAGCTTGGTATGTTCTCCGTTATGCCCAGCTTTGCTAACGGCATTTCTGTTCCCAGTCTGGCACCGACCTTTATGCAGCTGGATTTCAGTGCTATCTTCACCTTTAACTTTATTACAATCATGCTTTCCTTTATGTTTGTAGATTTGTTTGATACTCTCGGCACCTTGATCGGTGTTGCTTCCAAGGCTAAAATGCTGGACAAGGACGGCAAGCTGCCGAAGATTGAAGGCGCTCTGCTGGCTGACTCCATCGCTACTACCGGTGGTGCGTTGCTGGGTACTTCCACCGTTACTACCTTCGTAGAAAGCAGCGCCGGCGTTGCTGTCGGCGGCCGTACCGGTCTTACTGCTGTTACTGCAGCTGTTCTGTTCTTCCTCAGCTTGTTCTTTGCACCGATTTTCCTGGCAATTCCTGCCTTCGCTACCGCTCCGGCACTGGTAATTGTAGGCTTTTTGATGGTAAGCAGCCTGCTGAATGTAGACTTTGATGATATGACTGAGGCTATTCCTGCTTTTGTTGCAGCAGTAGCAATGCCTTTTATGTATTCTATCTCCGAAGGTATTTCCATGGGCGTTATCTCCTATGTGGCAATTAACCTGCTCAGCGGTGAATACAAAAACAAAAAAACCAGCTGGATTGTTTATGTGCTGGCAGTAATCTTTATCCTGAAATATATTTACGTGTAAAAGGATTGAGGTAATTAATATGATGGACCGTGTAAGAGCGGTCGCACTCGGTAACAGCCCTGCTGATATTCTTTTGAAGAACGGCAGGGTTGTTGACGTGCTGACCGAAACAATTTATGAAGCTGATGTTGCTATCGCCGAGGGCATGATTGCCGGTGTCGGCAGCTATGACAAGGCAGAAAAAATCATCGACCTGCAGGGAGCATATGTTGCGCCCGGTCTGATTAATGCACATTGCCATGTAGAAAGCTCGATGGCTGTGCCTGAGCATTACTGCGCCGAGGAGCTGCGTTGGGGCGTAACCACGCTGATTACCGACCCGCACGAGATTGCCAACGTAGCGGGCGCGACAGGCATTCACTATATGCTGGAGGCCGGCGGACAGATGCCGCTGAACTATTATGTGAACCTGCCTAGCTGCGTGCCTGCCACACGCTTTGAGCACAGCGGCTGTGTGATGGATGCGCGCAATATGATTAAGCTTGTCAATGAGCCGGGTGTACTGGGCATGGGCGAGATGATGAACGTGCCGGGAGTTATTTATAATTCCGCTGAGGTACAGAAAAAGCTGGACCTGTTCCAAAGTTTGGGCCGCGTAATCGACGGCCACGCACCCTGCGTGCGTGGCAAGGAGCTGGCCGCCTACGTTGCCAGCGGCATTGATACCGACCACGAGAGCATCAGCTGGGATGAGGCGAAGGAAAAGCTGCGCAACGGTCTGGCAGTGCTGGTGCGCGAGGGCAGTGCTTCGCGTAATCTGACGGCAATTTTGCGTGGCGTTATTGATGAGGGCATTGATGTAAGCAGTCTGGCCTTCTGCACTGATGATAAGCATCTTGCCGATATCCGCCATGAAGGCACCATCCGCCACTGCGTACAAATGGCAATAGCATTAGGCATGGAGCCTGTGCGTGCTTTGCGCTTGGCAACTATCAACGCTGCGCGTATTTACGGCCTGCGTCGCATGGGTGCCGTTGCTCCAGGCTGGGAGGCAGATTTGGTAGTTTTTGACAATCTGCAAAGCCTTATTCCGCAGGCTGTTTTCCATAAGGGTGTGGATGCGCTCAAGGCTTGCGAAAAGATTACGCCTGTTACGACCAATGCCAGCCTGCAGGGCAGCGTGAAGCCTGCAGAGTTTGATGTCACAACCTTCTCCCTGTCGCATTTTGCGGATGACAGGGAATATCCGGTTATCACTATGCTTCCCGGTGAAATTTTTACCGAGAAAAGTACCATTATGGGCAAGGATATTGCCGCTGCCTTGGCAAGCGGCGATGTATACCTGATTGCCGTATTGGAAAGACATCATGGCACCGGCAATGTGGGCCTCGGCCTTTTGCGTGGCTACGGCCTGAAGGACGGCGCAGTAGCGACAACTGTGGCACACGATTCACATAACCTAATTGTTATCGGCACAAGTCCGGAAGCAATGAATGCTGCCGCTAAGGAGCTGGTACGCGTACAGGGTGGTTATACATTGGTCAAGGGTACCGAGGTTGTTGATACGCTGCCGCTGAATATCTGTGGTCTGATGAGCAGCGCACCTGCCGAGGAGCTTATCGGCAGTCTTGATGAGATTGCGGCCAAGGCGCATGCGCAGGGAGTTTTAGACGGCATCGACCCGTTCATCAGCCTGAGCTTTATGGCGCTGCCGGTTATTCCCAAGCTGCGCATTACGGATATGGGAATGTTCGATACAGAGAAGTTTGAATTTATAAAATAGAGATATTTGAGGGGAAAGATATGCATAAACTTGTATCACAATTAGTTGTTTACCGCAATCTGCCGGCGGATAATTTGCTGGAGCCGTTGGCAGCTATCTGCGCTGAATTTGCAGCGGGTGATTATAACCGCGAAGAGCTGACAGCGGAAATTTATGAGCAGGTACATAAGCTGCTTGATATCGGCACCGTTTATGGCTTTGACAAAAATCTTTGGCACAATTATCTGGCTTTTTTACTGGTAAGCTGTGAAAATCCCTTTGCTATTACCTGTGAAAAGGTTGGTGCCTGTGATGGCAGCGTGAATCAGTTTGCCAAGCATGACTTCAAAATTTTTCAGCAGCTTTTTGCCTACGATTTCAGTGAATTGGAGCGTGCGCTGGAGATTAACTGCTTTTCGTTAATCAGCAATTATCAGGCTGTGGTAAAGCAGGAGCGTCGCTATAACAAAAATATCAGCGACAAGGTGCAGGCACTCAGCACTGCTTTGGAAGGTGCTGCTGATGCTGATGAGTTTTTCGCCTGCGTTACCAAATTCTATCATGATTACGGCGTGGGCAAGCTTGGTCTGAACAAGGCCTTCCGCATAGCGCAGGCGCAGCAGGGCGCGCCAGAGCTGGTGCCAATATCCAATACGGAGCAGATTATCTTTTCTGATCTTATCGGTTATGAGGACCAGAAGAAGCGCCTGTTGGAAAATACGGAGGCTTTTGTAGCAGGCCGCCCGGCAAATAACGTGCTGCTTTTTGGTGATAGTGGTACAGGCAAATCCAGCAGCATTAAGGCGCTTATCAACAAATATTATGATCAGGGACTGCGGATGATTGAAATTTACAAGCATCAGTTCCGTGACTTATCACAGGTTATTGCCCAAATAAAAAACCGTAACTACCGCTTCATTATCTATATGGATGATTTGTCGTTCGAGGAATTTGAAATCGAATACAAATATCTGAAGGCTATCATCGAAGGCGGTCTGGAGGTGCGTCCGGATAATATTTTGATTTACGCTACATCTAACCGCAGACATCTGATTAACGAAACGTGGAAGGACCGCAACGATGTAACGCAGGAGGACGGTATCTATAAGTCGGATACGATGCAGGAAAAACTTTCTCTGGTTAATCGCTTCGGCTGCACGATTTATTATGGACAGCCTACGCAGAAGGAGTACTACAAAATTGTCTGCGAGCTGGCTAAAAAGCAGGGACTGGAGCTTGATGACGACTTCCTTTGTGCCGAAGCGCGTAAGTGGGAGCTGCATCACGGCGGCATTTCCGGGCGTACAGCGCAGCAGTTTATTAATTATCTGCAGGGTGTTGCCGATTTTAGTAAAAAATAGCTTGCGTTTACTTGTAGGATATGTTACACTAATCTAGTGTTAATGCAAGCCGCTTTGCCAAGCAAGGCAGCTTCTAAATTATGAATATAATGTTCTTAGCAAAGAGAGGTGTAAAGAATGAAAGAAAAGATTCATCCGAATTACGGTGAAGTTACTGCTATCTGCGCATGTGGTGCAAGCTTCGTAACTGGTAGCACTAAGAAAGAATTACGCGTGGATGTTTGCTCTAAATGCCATCCATTCTTCACTGGTCAACAACGTAACGTAGCTGCTCGTGGCCGTATCGAGAAGTTCAACAAACGTTACAACAAAGAACAATAATCTATACAATAAGGCAGAGCTTGCACATGCGGGTTCTGCTTTATTTAGTTTTACGGAGTATATCTATGAGCACGAAAAAATTATCTGTAGGCGGACAAGCCGTAATTGAGGGCGTTATGATGCGCGGACCACATAAGGTGGCTGTTGCCGTACGCCAACCTGACGGAGAAATTGCCGTGGATGTAAATCCTGTCAACAGTATCCGTGATAAATATCCTATTTTGAAAAAACCGCTGCTTCGCGGCGTTATTGCTTTATTTGAATCATTATATGACGGTATCAAGGCCTTGGCCTATTCGGCACAGGTTTCCGGCGAAGAGGACGAGCAGCTGACAGGCAAGGAGATGGCGATGACTATTGGTACTTCCGTATTGCTGGCTGTCGGTCTGTTTATTGTTATCCCGACCTGGTCTATGCGTTTTCTGCATGAGCTGACTGAGGATCCGATGATGCTCAACCTGGCTGAGGGCGTGCTGCGTATGGTTATTTTCCTGGCCTATATTGCAGCGATTTCCTCGATGGAGGATATTCAGCGCGTATTTCAGTATCACGGTGCGGAGCATAAAACTATTTACACCTATGAGGCAGGCTTGCCTCTGCGTGTAGAAAATGTGCGTCCGTTCAGCACACTGCACCCGCGCTGCGGCACTAACTTTCTGATGATTGTCATGCTGATAAGCATGTTTATTTTTACCTTCCTGGGCTGGCCCAGCCTGCTGGAGCGTATTGCTTCCCGCGTAGTGCTGATGCCGGTAATTGCGGGCGTCAGCTATGAGATTATTCGTTTTGCCGGTGCGCATAACGATAATAAGCTGGTGCATATGGCAATTATGCCGGGACTTTTGCTGCAGAAGCTGACCACGCGTCAGCCTGATGACAGCCAGATTGAGGTGGCAATTGCTTCGCTGAAGGCAGTGCTGCCGCCTGAAGAAATTATAGAATAAAAGTGATTATATAGATTTGCAGGCTGATCTATGAGGCTCTCCTTGGGGAGAGCTGGCGCCCGTAGGGCGACTGAGAGGGGACTGCACTATTCTGCCTTTAAAATAACGTTATATTGAACACTTCGCTTGTAGGAGAGAATGTTTTCTTAACGAATCACTTTGAATTAAATTTATAAGACTAACATAACACTTGAGAGGAGAATTTCTAATGCTCGACAAATTGCAGGCACTAGAAGACAGATATTTAGACTTAGAGGCAAAAATCAGTGACCCCGAGGTTATTGCCGACCAGACCAACTGGCTGAAGGCTACCAAAGCGCATGCCAAGCTGGAACCGATTGTTACCGCTTACCGTGAATATCGCGATATGATTAAGGCTCGCGATGAGGCAGAGGAGCTGCTTGCAGCAGGCGATGACGAAGAGCTGGTTGAAATGGCAAAAGAAGAGCTGAAGGAGCTCAAACCGCAGATTGAAGAATATGAGGAAAAGCTCACGATTCTTTTGCTGCCTTCCGACCCGAACGATGATAAAAACGTTATCGTGGAAATCCGCGGCGGTGCCGGCGGTGATGAGGCTGCACTTTTTGCCGGTGTTCTCTTCCGTATGTATCTGCGCTATGCAGAAACCCGTGGCTGGCGCGTTGAGGTTATGGATTCCAACCCGACTGAGCTGGGCGGCTTTAAGGAAGTAGTATTCCAGATCAGCGGTGACAGCGTTTACAGCCGTATGAAATTCGAAAGCGGCGTACATCGTGTACAGCGCGTGCCGGAAACAGAATCCCAGGGACGTGTGCACACCTCTACCGTTACCGTGGCTGTACTGCCGGAGGCTGAAGAGGTTGATGTAGAAATCAATCCTGCAGACCTGCGTGTCGATACCTACCGTGCAGGCGGTGCCGGCGGCCAGTACGTAAACAAAACCGAATCTGCAGTGCGTATTACCCACATTCCGACAGGTATTGTGGCACAGTGTCAGGATGAAAAATCTCAGCTGAAGAACCGTGAAAAATGTATGCGTGTATTGCGTGCGCGTATTTTGGAGCAGGCGCAGGAGGAGCAGCGTGCCGCTACTGCCGAGGACCGCAAGAGTCAGGTAGGAACAGGCGACCGCAGCGAGCGTATCCGTACCTACAACTATCCGCAGGGACGCGTTACCGACCACCGCATCGGTCTGACCTTGCATAAGCTGGACAGCATTGTCAACGGTGATCTGGACGAGCTGCTGGGTGCGCTGATTACTGCTAAGCAAAGCGAACAATTACGGCAGGTGAAATAAAATGGATAAGCCGGTTTGGACGATTATGAAAATCTTAAACTGGACTAAGCAGCACTTCGAGGCTAAGGGCGTGGAAAATCCACGCCTTGATGCCGAAGTGCTGCTTTGTGCTGTCTTGAAATGTGAACGCATTAAGCTGTATACCGAGTTTGACAAGCCTCTCAGTGAGGAGGAGCGCGACAAGATGCGCTCTTATGTAGAGCGACGCGCTAAGCATGAGCCGCTGGCCTACATTATCGGCGAGCGTGCCTTTATGCGCAATAACTTTAAGGTTACGCCTGCTACCCTGGTGCCGCGTCCGGAAACGGAGCTGTTGGTGGAAAGCCTGGTGAAGGCAGCGCCGATGCTGCGTGCAGACGGTGCTGTAAAGGCTTTGGATATCGGTACCGGCAGCGGTGCTATCATCGTTTCGCTGCTTGATTATCTGCCTGCTGCCGTAGGCGTGGGCGTGGATATCAGCAACGAGGCCTTGGCGGTGGCGAAGGAAAATGCCGCCGCTATCGGCGTGGATAAGCGTGTGGCCTTCCGCCAAAGCGATTTGTTCAGCAACGTGCCTGTAGAGAAAAAGTTTGACATCATCGTTTCGAATCCGCCGTATATTCCTGCTGCCGATATTGCAACGCTGGCGCAGGATGTACAGCAGGAGCCACGCACTGCGCTTGACGGCGGTGCGGACGGACTTGATTTTTACCGCCGCATCTGTGCCGAGGCTGCGGAGCATCTGGCTGAGGATGGATTGCTGGCGTTTGAAATCGGCATTGACCAAAGCGAAGCGGTGCAAAAGCTGTGTCTGGAGCATGGCTTTGCCAAAACTGCTGTGCGTATGGACTATGCAGGCATACCGCGCATGATTTTTGCTTTAAAAGAAAAAGAGGGTGAGGATAAATATGAAAACATCCTACTGGAAATTACAAAAGAACTCTGATAATCAAGAGATTATGCAGGAGGCAGCGGCATTAATCCGTGCGGGTGAGGTTGTATCATTCCCGACGGAAACAGTTTACGGCCTGGGTGCGGATGGACTGAATCCTGAGGCTGTAGCCAAGATTTTTGCTGCCAAGGGCAGACCTAACGATAATCCGTTGATTCTGCATATCGCTAAAAAGGAAGATATTGCGCAGCTGACTACCTGCCTGAACGCTAATGCAAAAAAGCTTATGGAGCATTTTTGGCCGGGACCGCTGACGCTGATTGTCAATAAATCTGCTATTGTGCCTGACTCTGTAAGCGCAGGACTGGAAACTGTCGCTGTACGCTTCCCATCCAATAAATTCGCCCAGGATTTTATCCGCGCCTGCGGTTGCCCTATTGCGGCGCCGTCGGCCAATATTTCCGGTCGTCCGAGCCCGACGAATGCTCAGGACGTGCTGGAGGATATGCAGGGAAAAATTGCCGGTATGCTTGATGGCGGCAACTGCGGCATCGGGCTGGAATCCACCGTGGTGGATACAACGAGTGCTGTTCCCACTATCCTGCGACCGGGCGGCATTACCTATGAAATGCTGACGGAGGTTATGGGTGCGGTAGAGATTGACCCTGCCCTGCAGGGAGATAAAAACTTTAAGCCCAAGGCTCCGGGAATGAAGTACCGTCATTATGCGCCGAAGGCACCTGTTTACCTGTTTGAAGGCGAAGCTTGCAAATGTTTGCCGCAGGTTATTGCCAAGGCTCTGGCTGAAGGCAAAACCGTCGGCGTGCTGTGCGGACATCAGCTGGAAAGCGAGCTGGCAGAGCTTGTTGAAAAGCAGCAGCTGCAGCTTTCCTGCTGGGGTGACAGCCGTGAACAGCTGGCTGCTGATTTGTTCTACCTGCTGCGTGATTTTGACCGTACCTGTCCGGACGTTATTCTCGCCGAAGGCGTGGAGGAGGACGGCCTGGGACTGGCAATCATGAACCGCCTGCGTAAGGCTGCGGGCTATCAGATTATAACGCTGGAAAACGGCAGCCTGCATTTAAAAAATAATGTAAAATTACCGACATTTATGTTACAATAAAGGTTAAAGATAATCCTGGCATTAAAAAGCAGGAGAGGAGAAGATTATTTATGAAAATTGCAATGGCTTGTGATCATGGCGGCTTCCATCTGAAGGAGCATATCAAAAAATATTTAGAGGATAAAGGCATCGAGGTTGTTGACCATGGTACCTACAGCGAAGATTCCGTAGATTATCCCGACTATGCTGCTAAGCTGTGCGAGGATATTACCAGCGGTGCCAGCGGTGCGCAAAAGGGCATCCTGATTTGCGGTACCGGTATCGGTATTTCTATCGCTGCTAATAAATGCAAGGGTATTCGCGCTGCTTTGTGCGGTGATGTTTTCTCCGCTAAAATGAGCCGTGAGCATAACAATGCCAACGTCCTCTGCATGGGCGAGCGTGTTCTGGGCGTAGGTCTGGCAGAAATGATTACCGATGCTTGGCTGGAAACTGAATTTGCCGGTGGTCGTCATGAACGCCGTGTAAATAAAATCATGGATTTGGAAGCAAAATAATCGTCTTTGCGTCGCAGCCTAAACGATTCTTGTGTTTCTGAAAATAAACAGAAAAGAAGTAAAGCAACAATGGAAACAAATATGCAAATAGCTAAGGAGCTGGCAGCAGCTGCTGAAGAGCTCATTAGTATAGCAAAGCCTAAAAAGGGACAGATTTTCGTGCTTGGCTGCAGCACCAGCGAAGTACTCGGCAACAAAATCGGCACCGGCGGCAGCAGTGAAACAGCTGTTGCTATGTTCAAGGCGCTGAAGGCAGTGTGCGATGCACACGAGCTTTATCTTGCCGTACAATGCTGCGAGCATCTCAACCGTTCCTTAGTAGTGGAGGCAGCTACAGCCGAATGCTACAATCTTGAGGAGGTTACCGTGCGTCCGGTGGCTCATGCCGGCGGCGCTATGGCAACTGCTGCCTACGAAAATTTTGCTGAACCTGTAGTAGTAGAAAAGATTTCTGCTCATCTTGGCATTGATATTGGCCAGACGCTCATCGGCATGCATCTCAAACGAGTTGCTGTACCTGTACGCCTGCAATATAAAAAAATTGGCGAAGCAGTGCTGACTGCCGCTAAAACTCGTCCGCCGTTGGTGGGGGGACCGCGTGCCCAATATCTGGAAAATCGCCCATAAGGCACCATCTGCGTTGTTGTCCCTGCCTCGACGTATAGAAATATGCCGTCGGCAGTGACGCCTAGCATTTGAAATCTTATGAACGATTTGTATTTTTCCTATGGTATAAGGCATCATCTGCGTCTTTTAGTAGAGCAGATTTTCTGAGCGCTTATCCACAGCCTGTGGATAAAACTGGTTGATATTTAATGTTTTATTTTTAGGAGGGACTTAAAATGAATCTGGAAAAACTTAGCGTAGTTGATCCTGAGCTGAAAGGTTACATTGATGCGGAGCTGAACCGCCAACGTGACAAAATCGAACTGATTGCATCCGAAAACATCGTTACTCCCGCAGTAATGGAGGCTATGGGCAGCGTACTGACCAATAAGTATGCTGAAGGCTATCCCGGTCATCGTTATTATGGCGGCTGTGAATATGTTGATAAGGTTGAAACTTTGGCTATTGAACGTGCCAAAAAATTATTCCATGCCGAATATGCTAACGTACAGGCTCACTGCGGTGCCAGCACCAATATGACCGTGTACTTTGCTTTCCTGAAACCCGGCGATACCATCATGGGTATGGACCTGTCCCAAGGCGGTCATCTTAGCCATGGATCCCCGGTAAATATTTCCGGTACCTATTTTAACGTTGTTCATTATGGCGTTAATCCGGAAACCGAGCTGATTGATTATGATGCTATGGACAAGCTGGCTAAAGAACATCATCCGAAACTGATTGTTGCCGGTGCCAGCGCTTATCCGCGGATTATCGATTTCAAACGCATCGCTGATATTGCTCATGCTAACGGCGCTCTGCTGCTGGTTGATATGGCACACATCGCCGGCTTGGTTGCAGCAGGTCTGCATCCGTCTCCGGTTCCGTATGCTGATATCGTAACCACTACCACCCACAAAACTCTGCGCGGTCCTCGCGGCGGTCTGATTCTGACCAACAATGAGGAATATGCCAAGAAAATCAACAAGGCTATTTTCCCCGGCATCCAGGGTGGCCCGCTGATGCACGTTATTGCTGCTAAGGCTGTTGCTTTCGGCGAAGCTCTGAAGCCTGAATTCAGAGAGTACGCAGAAAACATTGTCAAGAATGCCAAGGCTTTTGCCGAAGGTCTGAAGGCTGAAGGCTTCCGTCTGGTTTCCGGCGGTACCGACAACCATCTGATTCTGGTTGATGTACGCAACAAAAACCTGACCGGTAAGGAAGCAGAAAAGCTGCTGGATAATATTGGCATTACCTGCAATAAAAACACTATTCCGTTTGATCCTGCCAGCCCGTTTGTAACTAGCGGCATCCGTTTGGGTACTCCGGCTGCTACTACCCGCGGCTTCAAAGAAGAGGACTTCAAAGAGGTTGCTTCTATTATGGGCCTGGTGCTCAATAACCCTGAAGATACTGATAAGCATGCAGAGGCTGCAAAACGTGTTGCTGCACTGTGCGCTAAGTATCCGTTATATACTAATTTATAATTAAGACGACCGATAAAGCTTTATCCGCTTCGTCTTAATAAGAAAAGGAGCGATATATCCAATGCAAATCAATGTAGTAAACCATCCTTTGCTGCAAGCAAAAATGACTATCCTGCGTGACAAGGATACCAAGAGCGTAACCTTCCGCCACATCATCAGTGAGGTTGCAGCGCTGCTGACCTTTGAAACTACCAGAGATTTACCTGTGGAAGAAGTAAAGGTTACCACTCCGCTGTGCGAAACCACCGGCTGTCGTATTAAAGGCAGTGTCACTGTTGTGCCTATCCTGCGTGCAGGCCTGGGCTTTATGGAGGGCGTACTCAGTGTTATTCCCGAAGCCAATGTTGGTCATATCGGCATGAGCCGTAACGAAGAAACTCTGCTGCCGATGGAGTATTACTGCAAGCTGCCTGCGGATATGGACGCTTATACTATTGTTGTTGACCCGATGCTGGCAACCGGCGGCAGTGCTATTGCTGCTATTGACCAGCTCAAAAAGCGTGGTATGAAAAACCTGCGCTTCATGTGCCTCGTTGCTGCTCCCGAAGGTGTAGAAAAACTGAATGCAGCACATCCTGATGTGCCTATCTACACTGTTGTGCTTGATGATCATCTTAATGAGCATGGCTACATCGTGCCGGGCTTGGGCGATGCAGGCGACAGAATTTTTGGTACGGTATAAAAAATTATGGAACGCAAAACAAGACCCGGCTGGGATGATTACTTTATGGAGATTGCCAGAGTAGTCAGCAGCCGTTCAACCTGTATGCGCCGCAGTGTCGGCGCGGTAATTGTCAAAAATAAACAGATTGTAGCGACAGGCTATAACGGTACGCCTAAGGATTTGCCTCACTGTGAGGTTACGGGCTGCCTGCGCGAGCAGCTGCATGTGCCTTCGGGGCAGATGCACGAGCTTTGCCGCGGTATTCATGCGGAGCAGAATGCTGTTGTTCAGGCTGCCTATCATGGTGTGTCTGTCAACGGCGGTACGCTGTACTGTACGCATCAGCCATGTGTGGTCTGCACCAAGATTTTGATTAACGCAGGCATTAAGCGCATTGTTTATGCTAATCCTTATCCGGATAAGCTGGCGGAGGATATGATGGCTGCGTCGGGAATTGAAATCTGCGTGCTGGATAAGAAGTAATTTTTTACAAGCTTTGGAGGACTGTCTCTCGGCAGTCCTCTTTTTTTGCTTGACTTTGGAGCAAGCTCCAATGATATAATTAGTCAACAAGATAAATTTCAGAAAACGGAGTGATATTTATGCATATGGCAGATGCTTTGCTTTCGTCCGCTGTTGCCGGCGGCATGTACGCCTGCTCCTTAGTTGCTGCAGGCTACGCGTTGCGCAAGGTGCAACAGGAGCGCAATGACAAAATTTTACCTGTGATGGGCGTGATGGGAGCATTCGTTTTTGCGGTACAGATGCTTAACTTTACCATACCGGGAACAGGCTCATCGGGCCATTTGTGCGGCGGTATGCTGTTGGCGGCTGTTGTCGGTCCTTACGCTGCTTTTTTGACGATGATCGGCGTGCTGCTGATTCAATGCCTGCTGTTTGCGGACGGCGGTCTGCTGGCGCTGGGCGCTAACATTTGGAATATGGCGTTTTACGGCTGCTTTGTCGGCGGTGGCGTAATTTGGGCGCTGGCGATGCGCAGCGGTATGACACGCACCAAAATTATCATCGCATCGGTTCTTGGCAGTGTACTTTCCTTGCAGCTGGGTGCTTTTTCTGTTTCGGTTGAAACGCTGCTGTCGGGAATTACGCAATTACCCTTTGCTGCTTTTCTGCTGTTTATGCAGCCTATTCATCTGGCAATCGGCTTGGTTGAGGGTGCAATTACCGCAGCGGTTTTGGTATTTTTGTTTGCTGCCCGTCCCTCACTTTTGTGGTGTGCGGAGGAAAGTGAGTCTGCAAGCAGTGTATCTTTGAAAAATGTGCTGACGATTATGGGAGCAGCGGCAGTTGTTCTGGCCGGTGGTCTTTCCCTGCTTGCTTCCGAGCTGCCGGATGGCCTGGAGTGGTCCTTGGAGCGCATGACAGGCAGTACGGAGCTGGAAAGCGCTGACAGCAGCGTTTACGCTTTGAGCGAAGCGGTGCAAAGCGTGACGGCGCTGCTGCCGGATTACAATTTTGCCGGTAGCGAAAGTGCCGCAGGCACTTCCTTTGCCGGTGTTGTGGGTGCGGTAATCGTTATGCTGCTGATTCTGGCCGGCGGCAAAGTATTAAAGAGCTTCCGGGGCAACCATGAACAGGCTTGAGCGTGCCATCTCCGCTATTCACGTTTTAGATGAGCTGGCAGGTAGAAATACGCTCGTTAACAAATTGCATCCTCTGGCGAAGCTTGGCGCTGTGCTGTGCTTTATTCTCACAGTGCTTTCGTTTGATAAGTATGCCTTGAGCGGTGTTGTGGCGATGGGTATTTATCCCGTCTTTTTATATCAGCTGGCAGATTTATCCTTATGCGAAGGCATTAAGCGCTTTAGGACAGTTGCCTTTCTGCTCATAGGTTTAGGCTTGGCCAATGTCTATTTTGATACGGCAGTGTTGCTCAATATAGGCGGCATTGCTGTCAGCGGTGGCTGGGTGTCGCTGTTTGTTTTGCTGCTCAAGGGCTTGTGGAGCTTTTTGGCAGTGTACTTTCTCATTGCGACAATGGGGATGGAGCAAATTTGTTACGCTTTGCAGCTTTTGCATCTGCCTAAGGTGATGAGTGTTGTGCTGCTGCTGACCTATCGCTATCTGATTTTACTTTTGCAGGAGGGCAGCCGTATGAGTGCTGCCTACGCTCTGCGTGCGCCGTACAGTAAGGGGATTGCCTTCAACGCTTGGGGTACGCTGGTGGGACAGCTGCTTTTGCGCAGCATAGACAGAGCGCAGACAGTGTACGAAAGCATGGCACTGCGTGGCTTTGACGGTACGTTTTATCTGCAGCGTGCGGCGGACGGTAAGGGGGCGTTGGCATTTGTGCTGCTGAGCCTTGGCTTTTGCCTTGTGTTCCGCTTGTTGCCGGTGTTTGCGATTTTAGGCAGCTTGCTGTAAGGGAGCGTTGGACAGACGATGGAAGAAAATATTATTGAAATAGAAAATCTGCACTTTGCTTATGCTAAAAAGCATGAACATAAGGACGCTATGGTGCTGCAAAACATCAGCTTCAGCGCCAAGGCAGGTGAACGCATAGGCTTAATCGGTGCCAACGGCGTAGGAAAATCAACACTGCTGAAAATTTTTGTCGGTCTTTTGGAAGCAGAAGATATCGGCAAAGTAAGGCTTTGCGGTCTTGATTTAAACAAAAAGAACCTGCGCGAGCTGCGCAGGCGTATAGGCTATGTCTTTCAGGATTCGGACAGCCAGCTTTTCATGGCAGATATTTACAGTGATGTTGCCTTTGCGGCGCGTAATTGCGGTTATAGCGAGCAAGAGGTGGAGCAGAGGGTGACACAGGCTTTGGCGCAGGTGCATTTGGAGAATTTGGCCAAGCGTCAGATTTATCGCCTGAGCGGAGGTCAGAAAAAGCTGGCGGCGATTGCCGGTATTTTGACACTTACACCGCAGCTGGTGCTTATGGACGAGCCTTCCGCTGCTTTGGATCCCAAAAACCGCCGCAATCTGATAAATATTTTGCGCAGCCTGCCCTGCGCACAGCTTATTGCTTCGCACGATCTGGATTTTATCTATGCAGCCTGCGACAGAGTAATTTTGCTGCACGACGGCCAAATTGCTGCTGACGGCGCAGTGAAGGATGTATTGCGTAATCAGGAGCTGTTGGAAGCATGCAATCTGGAATTGCCGCTGATGTTTCAGCAGGCGGATTAAAAAAGCACTGCTCACATTTCCTTACGGGAGATGCAGAGCAGTGCTTTAATTTTGTTGCTGTTATTTTACTTTGACATAGGTAACGCCTGCGGCATAGCAGTCAAGCTCGTAGGGCTGGTACATCAGATAAAGATGACCGTCCTCGGTGATGATATAATCCTTACTTACTTTGAAGTTGTCGATGTTATCAATAAACGGCGCTTCGCTGACAGTCTTTAAATCTGCACCGTAAACAGGCAGCTTCTTAGCCTTGATATCCTGCTTCAGCTGCTCGGCGTCCAGCTTTTCAATGAAGCGGGTGTAGGGAACACGCTTGCCGGTATCCTTGTCATAAACAATGCCGTGTGTATAGTACATACCATGAGCAGCCTTATCATAATAGTACCAGGTGTTGAAGGTGAGGCAGATAAACTGGTCATTTTCGTAAATCACCTCATAATTGCTGCCGACAGCACGCATATCCGGCTGGCGCAAATCCTTGCGCGATTTGCTGACCATTTTTTGGATATCGCGATTCATACGCTGTGCTGCCTGAGGATTTTTCTGCGTGAAAACAGGATATTTATAGTCAAAGCGGTCGCCCTTGTCAACTTCTGTTTGCTGTGCGGCCGACGCACCCGCTGCTACTGCCATCGCTAAAAATAACGTGAGAAGAGTTTTTTTCATTCGTATTAGCCTCCTTTGTAGGAATTGTATTTGGTACTATAATAGTATAAAATAAAAGGGTATCTGTAAAGATGCCTGAGCGGGGGAAGTGTAAAATCTTTGTAGCCTGCGCAGGAAGTATTTGTAAACTTGAGGTGATATTGAAAATGTTAGGAACAATCGTTAATGTAAGTGCAATTTTAACCGGCTCTGTAATCGGCAGCTTTCTCAGCAGAGGTGTTAACGAACGCTATAAAACAGCGCTTTTCGACGGTCTTGGACTGGCGACCGTGGGACTGGGAGCGAATGCCTTTGTCAGCAATATGCCGAAAACAACCTATCCGGTATTATTCATCGCCAGCATCGCCATCGGTACAGTTATAGGAACATGGCTGGATATCGACGGACGCTTTCACAGGCTTTTGGCAAGCGCCAAGGGTGGCAGCAAGCTGGCGGAAGGACTTTCAACCGCTATTTTGCTGTTCTGCATCGGCACACTTTCTATTTTAGGACCGATTGAAAGCAGGCTCAACGGCAACAATACTTATCTGTATACCAACGCGACGCTTGATTTTGTTTCGTCGATTATTCTTGGCTCGGCCTATGGCATCGGCATTGCAGCGGCAGCCTTGGTGCTGCTTTTGTGGCAGGGGAGCATTTATCTTTTCGCCGGCGTAATTGCGCCTTATATGACGCCGGCGCTGATGGGAGAAATTTCTGTTTTGGGTGGCATTTTTCTGATGAGCAGCGGCCTGGGAATTTTGCAGCTGCGCGATTGCAAAACGCTGAATATGCTGCCGGCGCTTATTGTACCGCCGATTTTTTACGCGCTGATGGCAGCGGTACGATGATTTTTTAGAGTTCATCAAAACGATGCAAAGTTCACAGATTATCCATTGACTAATCAGTCAGTTCATCTTATAATAAGCTCATCAGTTAGCAATCCCACTGACTGATACATAATACCCCTTTTCTTTTTATACATCCTTTCACAACATCAACCCTCTGAAAGCAGCAGTGCCGAACGCATGGCACTGCTGCTTTTTTTATTTATGCGGAGAAAAGCACAGCACAAGCAAAATTGAAAGTATACTTACGATTTTTGGCGAATTTACGGAAGTATACTTTCAATTTTTCGGGAATTTTCGAAAGTATACTTTAAAAAGAGGCAATGTTATTCTTTTCTGCCAAGCTTAAAAGGTAGCAGAAGGCGTAGGCCGGGATGCGCAAAAGCTGCTTGCCGTCAGGTGTGTCATGTACACCATAATCGTCCTGGCGCTTAGTAATAATTATGCCAAGCTCGGCTTTGCCTGCAAGGGTACAGATAGCGTCATTGTTGCTGATGGGTGCTTGCTCACGATATTTTACTTCAATCAAAATATCTTTATTAGCAGGATATTCAGCAACGACATCTATTTCCTTTTCCGAACCGGCAGCACGATAATAGCCTACGCTGGTAGCCTTGCGATAACAGAAGGTTTTAACATGCTTATAAATAGTTGTTTCTACAATTTTACCCATTTCTGCAGCATTTGTGAGCAGGTCATCATTCATTAGCACGGCATTACGTATAGCTGCATCAGCAATATAGATTTTCGGCTTGCTTTTAAGAATTTTTTTGCCTTCGATATGGACAGGATTACTGATGTAGATTAAATTAGCACTTTCCAGGTAGCGGACATAATTTTCCACAGTAGGGCGTGATACACCATTCAGTTCTTTGGCAATGCTGTCGTAGGAAACGATTTCAGAGGAAACATTGCACAGGTAGAGAAAGATGCGCTCCAATTCCAGGGGATTACGGATATTATACAAGGCAGGTAAATCTCGCTTTAAAACCTTGTCTACAATGTCTTCACGCATAATCTGCTGCGCAAAAAAATCATCCTCAGCTAAAGCAAGCTCCGGGAAGCCACCAACAAGAAGATAGCGGTTAAAGTGCAGTCGGAGGCTTTCTAATTTGAGCATAATATTGGTACGCTCGGCCTGAGTCATCGACAGCAGCTGCGAAAGCAACAGATTTTTGGGAAGATTTGTGATACTGATGCCGATAAGTGAACAATATTCATAAAAAGAAAGCGTTGGTACCTGAATTACAGACCAACGGCCGGCACCACTTTCGGTGCTGCCCTTTACCAGAGCCGGGCTTGCAGAACCGGTTGCGATAACCTTGCTTTCAGGTTGTGTGTCGTAGATGATTTTTAACCAACCGGGCCAATCAGCAGCATATTGGATTTCATCAAAAAAGTAATAAACATCTTTATCAGGATGAATATTTTCGTGATAGCATTCTAATATGGCATCCATGCTGCTTAATTTTAAAATAGGATGATCTAGGGAGATAAAAACGATTTGCTCAGGCGCAACACCCTGCTTCAGCAAATTATCGATAACCTGATATATAATGGTTGTTTTACCGACACGTCTGGCACCGGAAAGAATGACGTTGCGACGTATAGTGGTATGAGAAATTTTTTCCAGTGTTTCATAATAGGAAATTCGTTTGTAGCTTTTGAGAAATGCAGGGGCTACTGCACCAGTTTTCCACCAAGGGTTGAAGCCTGCAAGGACTTTTAAAATATTTTCTTGCTTAATAATAGCCATAATATCACCGCCTTACAATTCTATTATAAACCACTCAAAAGCACAGCACAAGCAAAATTGAAAGTATACTTACTATTTTTGGCGAATTTCCGAAAGTATACTTTCAATTTTTCGGGGATTTTCGCAAGTATACTTTAAAACGCGTTAAAAATGACTTTGGCAAGTGTTTTACTCCAGCGCAGGCAGGCCAGTGCAAGGCGCTGTCTCAACATCGCAAACATTCTTAATAGGAATAAATATTATTCTGTTAAAAATTTTCTGAAAAAATCTCTTGACTAGGTACTTATCCGCCATTATAATATAAGTATGATTTAGATTAGAGTAAATCGTAAATAGAGTTACTCCAATCTATAATTTCACCCCTTGATTATGAAATCCTTGACACAGGCGAAGCTCGTGCATGGTAGAGGAAACAAGGCAACTCTTACCGGACTTGCAGGCGGGAACTTGCGAAGGATTTTGTAATAAATAAAAATCTCTTAAGATAAGAGGAGGAAATTACAATGAAAAAATCCTTAGTACTCGCAATGGCAATGGCTCTTGGTGTAACTGCATCCGCTTACGCTGCTAACCCGTTCTCTGACGTTCCTGCCGGCCACTGGGCTTATGACAGCATCAACAAGCTGGCTGCTGCTGGCGTAATCGAAGGCTACGGCGACTCCACCTTCGGTGGCGACAAACTGATGACCCGTTATGAAATGGCTCAAATCGTTGCTAAAGCAATGGCAAAAGGCGCTAACGTTGACAAACTGGCTGCTGAATTCGCTGATGAACTGGATAACCTGGGCGTTCGCGTTGCTAACCTGGAGAAAAAAGCTGACAACGTAAAGATCACCGGTGAAATGCGTTATCACTATGTAGAACATGACGGTGTTGACAAAGATGGTAAGGATTTTAGCTACGCAACTCAACTGCGTTCCCGTATTTGGGTAAATGGTCAAATCAATGATGACTGGAAATATACCGGCATGATTGAAAATATCCAAGATTTGAAAAATAATACTGGAGATGAAACCACCAAATTCCAACGTGCTTATGTAAACGGCAAACTCGGTGGTTTGGCTGTTCAAGCTGGTCGTTACCATGCAAAATGGTCTGAAGGCAATGTTTATGATAACCGTGTTGACGGTGTTCAAGTTGCTTATGGCAAGGACGTTAAACTGGTAGCTGGCTATGCTAAAGCTGCTAATAAAGATGGTCTTTCTGCTTCTACTTCTACTGGCAATAATGCAAAAGACACTTACTATGCTGAGCTGTCCGGCAAGGTTGAAAATCTGTCCTTGGCTGCTGGTTACTACAAATTTGAAAATGTAAAAGAAGCTAAAGACGTTGACGATACCATTTGGACTGTTGCTGCTAACTATGCATTCGACAAGAACTTCAAACTGGGTGCTATGTATCTGAATGGCGATAAAGATAAGTATAATGGTGATGATGACGGCTTCGTAGTAACTGCTTCCTATAAAGGTGCTAAAGCTGCTAAAGCTGGTTCTTGGGGCTTAGTTGCTAAATACTATGACCAAGGTGCTTCCACCTATATCGACCACACCATGAATGGTCTTGCTGATAATGGTCTGTTCAACACCACTGAAGGCTTCAAAGGCTACAGCGTAGCTGCTAACTACACCTTTGCTAAGAACATCGTTGGCCAGGTTGAATGGTATGATCTGGATCAAAAAGAAGGCAACAAAGACGCTCAAACTCTGTGGTCTCAAGTTGTATTCACTTTCTAATTCCAACCATATACAACAACTTAACATTTAACACGCGCGTATAAGAAGACGGCCGCCCGCATGGGCGGTCGTTTTTTGCGTGGGTGGGTAGGTTGTTGAAAATAGGGTTTTAGTTAACAAGTGAAATAACAAGTGAAATTTCTCAGCTATTATTTTAGTTGTTGCGAAGAACTGAATTTTTGCAAGGAAAATGTGAAATACAACTGAAAAATTAGTATAACAACTGAAGAATATTTCAGAAAAAAGTTTTACTCACAATGACTACCCAGTCAGAAAATTTTAAGCAAACACTGTATTTTTTCCTGAATTTATGCTAGAATATACCTATATTCTGCATTACATAAATGCGTCTGGAGGAATAAGAATGAAAAAAGTTTTACGTTATTTATTGATGACCGTTATGGCTATCTGCTTCAGCATCCCCTGCTTTGGTGCAGCTGAAGCTGCAAGTGTTGCTCTGCTGCCTTTGATCAACAACGTTGAAGGCGGAGACGAACTGGCAAATCAGGTTTTCTACAAAAACGCTCTGGCTGTTCTGAACAGCAAAAAAGGCTTTGTAGTAGTAGAAAACGACAAGCTGACCGCTGTTATTGATGCTGCTAAGGTTGGCAACAAGGTTCCCAGTGCTGCAACTCTGGAAAAGATTGCTAAAGACGGCGATGTTGACATCGTTATCGCTGTTCAGCTGGACAAGCTGGATGACAGAGCTATCGATTCCAGCGAAGAGCGCAAACTGCAAATCGACCTGCAAGGCTATGCAGTTGCTTACAACAAGCTCACCGGTAAAGCTTACGAGCATCGCATTTACAGCGACAAAACCATTCCTGAAGCTCTGACCAGCCGTTGGGATTGGACTCATGAAGAATTTGGCCGTGCAGTACGCATCGAAGTAGACCGTGCTCTGCGTGTTAAATAATTCCTAGCTTAATTTAAGTTTAAACACCCAGCCGCTTCTGTAAATTTTGCAGAGGCGGTTTTTGTATTGTGAAAAAATACTTGAAAAGAAAAGCTTACATATCAATGATTGTTTGCGAAGTAGAATCTCTTTATTTACATGAATTAAGAAAAATTTGTGAAGCACTTGTAGAGTTATTAAAAAAGTGGTACAATAGAGTCATGAAAAATTTGCTTATGCTAACTGCTGAGGGCAGAGAAAAACGCAGACTGCAAGGAGTATGGTAGAGGAAACAAGGCAACTCTTACTGAAAGATGCGGCGAGCCGAGTATCAAAGCCAAGGCGAAGAAGCGTAGCAGAATTTTTCAAATGTATTTTCCTAAAGGAGGAAATTAAAATGAAAAAATCTTTAGTATTAGCTATGGCTATGGCTCTGGGCGTAACTGCTTCCGCATACGCTGCTAACCCGTTCTCTGATGTTCCTGCTGGTCACTGGGCTTATGACAGCATCAACAAACTGGCTGCTGCTGGCGTAATCGAAGGCTACGGCGACTCCACCTTCGGTGGCGACAAGCTGATGACCCGTTATGAAATGGCTCAAATCGTTGCTAAAGCAATGGCTAAAGGCGCTAACGTTGATAAACTGGCTGCTGAATTCGCTGACGAACTGGACAACCTGGGCGTTCGCGTTGCTAACCTGGAGAAAAAAGCTGACAATGTAAAAGTAACCGGCGAACTGCGTTATCGTTACACTGACTCTAGCAACGACGGCAATACAAACAATGATCTGCGTTCTCGTCTGTGGGTTAACGGCCAAATCAATGATGACTGGTCCTACACCGGTATGCTGGAAAACACTCAAGACCTGACCGACAACGCTGGCAATGAAGATACTTCCTTCCAACGTGCATATGTTGAAGGTAAACTGGGTGGCCTGAATGTAACCGCTGGCCGTTACAATGCATTCTTCGCAAACGGCAATGTATATGATACCCGCGCTGATGGTGTTGAAGTATCCTATGGCAGCAAAATTCAATTAAAAGGCTTTGCTGGCAAAGGCACCGATGCTACTTGGACTGATAATGAGAACGAGGATCATGATACCTCTTTTGGTAACTATGCTGGTGTTGAACTGACCGGTGACTTCAATAAACTTGGTCTGACTGCTGGTTATGTAAACTTTAAAGATATGTACAAAGATGCAGAATATAAGAATGATCCCGTTGGCGAAGGTCTTGACAATGCTATCTGGTATGTTGGCGGTTCCTATGACTTCGACGGCAATGTAGCTGTTTCCGGTATGTACCTGAAAGGTGATGCAAGCTATAAAGACAAAGATGTTAAAGTTGTTGGCTCTGACGGTTGGACTGCTGGCCTGACCTACAAAGGCGCTGAAGCTTCCGAAGCTGGTTCCTGGGGCCTGTTCGCTAACTACTATGACCAAGGCGGCATGACCTATGTTGCACACACCACTGATGCAAACACCTTTGATAACGAAGGCTTCAAAGGCTGGGGCGTAGGCACTAACTATGCATTCGCTAAAGGCATCGTAGGCACTGTTGCTTACTATGACACTGTTTCCAAACTGCATGATGAAGATCATGACAACATCGTTTGGGCTGACCTGACCTTCACTTTCTAATTTAACGATTAGCAAGTAACACAAAATAATACACGCGCGTATAAAGGCCCCCTCACCGCAAGGTGAGGGGGCTTTGTGTTGCAAAAACATTTGAATTTGGTATAATAAAAATGGAAAGACAACCGCCTAAGCAGTTCGTGCCAATCCAATCGGCTGCGCCTCTTGGGGCACTATTGCATGGCGCGCATATACCAATCAGCATCGTCCTACGGACTTGCTTCTTGGATGCGTCCGCAACAAGGTGGGTTGCCGATTCAATGTGGTAAGAAAATCCACCCCGCGACCGGCAAGTTTTGGGGTGCTTTTCTTATGTCTGGATTACGGTGTTGCAAAAATATTTGGATGTGGTATAATAAAAATAGAAAGACAACCGCCCACAAGGTGGGTTGCCGATTCAAAGGGTCAGAAAAATCCGCCTCGGTGAACAGCAAATTACAGAGGCGGTTTTTCTATGTGCATTTTACTTTTTGTTCTTAAAAATGAACGTCAGCAATGCCAGTATAAACATACCAAAAATCATAAGATCCTGGAAGGTGTAATATACCATAGACATCACCTCCATTCCAACGGAATTTCGGCAACGCCACCCTGCAACACGGTTGTCCTTATTATTGTATCATGTAAACGAATTTTTGACAAGAAAGACAAAAAACTACCGCCCTCGCAGCTTTGCTGCGTAGGACGGTAGTTTTGCTTTGTTTAATTACAGGCCGGCCTGCTCAATACCGCTGAACAGGAAGCCTAAATGATTGGTGGAGTTCAGCAGCACTACGCGCCAAACACCTTCGTTATACTCCAGCACATTAATGCAGGTGTTATCCTGCTTAATCTGCCAGAAGTGCGACATATCAAGGCCAAGCAAATCACAGATAATCGCTTTGTTCACTGCATCATGCGCAGCAACCAGCACAGTCTTATCGATATATTTGGCAGCATAATCGTCAAAGGCAGCGCGCGCACGCTTGCGCACATCCTCCAGGCTTTCGCCGCCGTCAGGCATCTTTACTAGGTGCGGCCTGGTGTGCCACAGGGCAAACTCCTGCGGAAATTGCTTGGCAATTTCCGGTGCCAGCACGCCTTCCCAGCTGCCGTGATTTATTTCCAGCAGACGTTCATCTGTTGCTACCGGCAGCTTGTGCAGATCGGCGCAGAACTTGCAGGTCTGGTAGGAGCGCTGCAGTGGGCTGGAGATGCACACATCAATAGGGATATGGTGCAAGCCCTCGGCCAGCAGGTGGCCTTGGCGCAGACCGCGCTCGCTCAGCGGTGTATCCTCCTGTCCTTGGTATCTGCCTTCTATATTCCAGGTTGTTTCGCCGTGTCGGACTAAAATTATTCTCATAGAATTTCCTCGCTGTAATTTATATAGTGATTAGCCTTCGCAGTTGATAAGCTTAACGTCAATAATGCCTTCCACACCACGCAGCTGCAGCATAATATCGTTAGGAATATCATCGCCAACAGCAATCGCCATAATGTTGGTGTCGGATTTAGGAGTGCTGCCAACCTGCATGCCGTTGATGTTGATGCCGGCGCTGCCCAAAATAGTTGCCATTTGACCGATCATATTAGGCTTGTTGACGTGCGGTGCCAGCAGCAGGTAGCCTTCGGGATTGAAGTCAACATGATATTGGTCGATTTGTACAATTTTAGGCTGCTTGCCGTCGAACAAAGTGCCTTCGATTTTATGTGTGCCCTTGGCAGTAGCAATTTTTACATTGATAGCGGTAGAGAAGTAACCTGGCTTGTTAGCCTTAACCTCTTTAACCTCCAGGTTGCGTTTTTTAGCAATGCCGGGAGCATTGACGAAGTTAACGCTTTCCTGCAGAATTGGGTTCAGCAGGCCTTTGAGAAAGGCGGTAGTGAGTGCCTGGGTTTCGGTTTCGGCAAGCGCACCGGTGTATTCTACCTCAACGCTCTTAATCGGTCCGTCTGCCAAATAGATGCCCACGGTACCCATGCGTTCTGCCAGTTTAAAGTAAGGTTGGATAACTGCTGCCACGCTTTTCGGAATGGGCGCCATATTAACGGCGGTCATAACCGGACGGCCTTCAAGTGCATCGATTACGCCGTAAGCAACATCAACAGCTACACCGATTTGCGCTTCGATGGTGGAAGCACCAAGGTGCGGAGTTTGTACAACGTTGAACAGGCCCAGGAAGGGGTTATTTTCTTTGGTAAGCGGTTCGGTCGGATAAACGTCGATAGCGGCGCCGGCAATTTTACCGGATTTAACGCCTTCGGCAATAGCTTCGGGATCCATGCAGCCGCCGCGGGCGCAGTTGACAATGCGCACGCCGTCCTTCATTTTGGCAATAGCTTCGGCGTTCAGCATTTTTTCGGTTTCTTTGGTGAGCGGAGTGTGGATGGTGATGTAATCGGATTTAGCCAGCAGAGTGTCAAAATCAACCAGCTCAACGCCAACCTGATGCGCACGTTCTTCGGTAATATAAGGATCGTAACCAATGGTGGTCATTTCCATAGCCTGCATACGTTTGGCAACACGGCTGCCGATACGGCCGACGCCGATGATGCCAAGGGTTTTGCCCTGTACCTGAATGCCGTCAAAGGATTTGCGGTCCCATTTGCCTTCCTGAATGGATTGATGGGCTTGCGGAATGTGACGAGTCATAGCCATCATCATAGCAACGGTGTGCTCGGTAGCTGCCATGGTGTTGCCTTCCGGGGTGTTGAGTACGACGATGCCTTTAGCGGTAGCGGCAGGAATATCGATGTTGTCAACGCCAACGCCGGCGCGGCCGATAACCTTCAGGCGAGTGGAGGCTTCGATAACCTCCTTGGTTACCTTGGTCATGCTGCGGGTTACCAGACCATCGTAATTGTTGATAACCTTGATAAGCTCCTCCGGCTTCATGTTGGGCATTACATCTACATCAAAGTGTTCGCGCAGCAGAGCTACGCCTTTTTCGCTGATATCGTTGCTGACAAAAATTTTCATGGTGATTTATCCTCCTGTTATTTGTTTTCCTTCATATATTCTTCCATAAACTCCGCCAACGCCTTGCAGGCCTCCAGCGGCACTGCATTATAGGCACTGGCGCGACAGCCGCCGACAAGACGATGACCGCCGATACCGACAAAGCCGGCAGCCTTGCCCTTAGCTATGAAATCCTTCTCCATTTCCGGCGTAGCCAGATTGAAGGTAATGTTCATATTGCTGCGAGCTTCGGGAGCAGCATGGCCCTTGTAAAAACCATTGCTGTTGTCGATAACGTCATAGATGAGCTTAGCCTTCGCTGCATTATTCTTGGCAATAGCGTTTACGCCACCCTGCTTTTTAATCCAGTGCAGAGTTTTGTTAACCATATAAATGGCAAAGACAGGCGGTGTATTGTACAAAGAATCGTTATTGGCAAAGGTGCTGTACTTCAGCATAGTAGGCAGCTCCTCACGCGCTGTTGCCAAAAAGCTTTTCTTGGCGATGACGATGACTACGCCTGCAGGACCAAGATTCTTTTGCGCTCCTGCGTAGATAAGATCAAAATCCTTGACGTTCACCTTGCGCGAGAGGATGTCGCTGGACATATCGCAGATAACGGGAACATCAAACTTGGGGAAATCCTTGTATTCGGTGCCGTAAATCGTGTTGTTGGCAGTGAGGTGTACATAAGAAGTATCGGGGCGGAGCGTGAATTCCTGCGGAATGTAGCTGTGGTTCTTATCGGCGCTGCTAGCGGCCTCATAAACCTCGCTGTAGAATTTTCCTTCTGCCATAGCCTTTTTGGCCCAGACGCCGGTGTTGACATAAGCGGCGTATTTTTTAGTGTGGAAATTGGCAGCTGTCATTAAAAACTGGGTGCTGCCGCCGCCTTGGATAAACATAATCTCGTAATCCTCGGGGATTTCCATCAGCTCACGCAGCAGCTGTTTTGTTTCTGCATGCAGGGCAGCGTATTCACTACTGCGATGGCTCATTTCAATGATGCTCATGCCGGTGTTTTGATAGTTTAAGAATTCTTCCTGCGCTTCCAACAGTACCTCGAGCGGCATAGCGGAAGGACCGGCGTTAAAGTTATATGCTCTTTTCATGTATTCTTTCCTTCTTCCTGAAAATAAATAAGGCAAGCACATCCCTTTGGGACGAGCTTGCCTTTATCTCGCGGTACCACCCAAATTGCCATTGCATAATTGCTTCACCTAAAAAAATAAGCCCATCATCCCTATCTTGGGACGAGGACTGCTCGCGGTGCCACCCAATTTGCCTATGGCCAACTTTGAACGCTGTATCGGGCGCACCCGTCAAATTCGTCATTTGCCGCTTCGGAGCGGAACTAGTGTGCTTCGCTGCTGCCTTGCATCAACCGCCAGCTTTCTGAAAAGACCTGCACATTGCTTCTCCATCATTGCGTTGCTTAATGTGATTTGTAGATGATTATAGCACGCCTGCTTTTAGAGTCAAGTGTTTTTGTAAAGATTTTTTATGTATACAATTTTTTTAGTGAATTTGTAACGTAGATTACAGAAAAGTTTCGGTTTGTATGCTTGCAAAATGATGTTATTCATGTTAAAGTAAGCATGTAAACAAAACAACGCAACCGCTAGGGGCGCAATTTGCTGAGAGGACTTACATCCGACCCTTTGAACCTGAATCTGGTTAAAACCAGCGTAGGAAAGCGAGCAGATTTCTGCAAAAAGACAATTCAACCGCTTTCCGACAGGAAAGCGGTCTTTTAATTATAAGGAGGAAAAATTATGGCAACACAAATGCAATTGGCACGCCAAGGTGTGATTACCGAAGCAATGAAAATTGTAGCAGAGCAGGAGCATGTAACTGCGGAGTTTATTCGCGAAGGCGTAGCAAACGGTACTATCGCCATTCCCTGCAACATCAATCATAAAAATATTATTCCGCGCGGTGTTGGTACCGGCCTTACTGTAAAGGTTAACGCTAACATCGGTACCTCCAGCAGCTATCCTGATCCGGAACCGGAGCTGGCAAAGCTGCAGGCTGCTATTGATGCAGGCGCGGATTCTGTTATGGATCTTTCCACCGGCAACAATATCAGCGCTTCCCGTCAGGCAATTATTGCTGCATCTACCGTAATGGTTGGCACTGTGCCTATGTATCAGGTAACTGTAGAAACCATTAAGAAGCGTGGCGCAGTGGTTGAGATGACTAAGGAAGATATTTTCGATGTTATCCGCCAACAGGCTGCAGATGGCGCCGACTTCATGACCATTCATTGCGGCATTAACAAAAATGTGCTGAAAGCACTCATTGACGAAAGCCGTGAGATGGATGTTGTCAGCCGCGGCGGCAGCTTTATCACCGGCTGGATGCTGCACAATGACGCAGAGAATCCTCTGTATGAATACTATGATGAAATTCTTGATATTTGTGCCGAATATGATGTAACTATCAGCCTTGGCGATGGCCTGCGTCCCGGATGCATTGCTGATGCTACCGACAGAGCGCAGATTCAGGAGCTTCTGAACCTGGGTGAATTGACACAGCGCGCTTGGGATAAGGGGGTACAGGTTATGGTAGAAGGCCCCGGCCACGTGCCCTACAACCAGATTGCTGCGAACATGCAGCTGCAAAAACGCCTGTGCCACGGCGCACCGTTCTATGTGCTCGGACCTCTTGTAACAGATGTTGCTCCCGGCTATGACCATATTACCAGTGCTATCGGCGGCACTCTTGCTGCTGTCAGTGGTGCTAACTTCCTATGCTACGTAACTCCGGCCGAGCATTTGGGCCTGCCTGACTTAAATGATGTACGCGAGGGCGTAATCGCTACCCGTATCGCTGCGCATGCCGCTGATTTGGCTAACGGCAACAAGCAGGCATGGGAGTGGGACCTGAAGATGGCAAGAGCACGTAAGGTTCTGGATTGGCCTGCTCAGCTTGATCTGGCTATCGACCCGGTAAAGGCTAAGGAATATCGCTGCCGCAAGAACAAATCCGATGATGAGGCTTGCTCCATGTGCGGTGATTACTGTGCCGTTAAAATTGTCGGTCAGTATCTCGAAGAGCATATGAGAAAGAATTAAGTCATTACTTGAAAAAATAGTATGAATGTGATATATTAAATATAGAAAAAGACAACCGCCCGCAAAGGTGGGTTGCCAGTTGAATTGACTTGAAAAGCCGCCTCGGAATCTGGTAAATTACAGAGGCGGTTTTTCTATGTGCGATTTACTTTCGGTTCTGAAAAATGAACGTCAGCAATGCCAGTATAAACATACCGAAAATCATAAGATCCTGGAATGTAAAATATACCATAGACATCACCTCCATTCTTAATTGAATGAAGGCAATACCACCCTGTAAAACGGTTGTCGTAAAAATTTTAACACATAAACATATTTTTATCAAGAATGCTTGATGCTTATCATTCTGAACTATGCTATAATATAGATAATTATAATATTTCTAGAGGTAACTGATGGAAAAGAATATTTTAGAATATGTCGGCAAAAGCTTATATCAGACACATATTTTGAAGGAAATGAAGCGCTATGTCGTTTTCCGTGCGCGTTGTGCTATGCATAGCAACTCGATAGAAGGCTTGCTGAAATTTTTTGATGCAAACAGCAATCGTCGGGCATGGCTGCAGGGAGCACCTGCGCTTTTGGAACAGACTACCAGAGCGTTTTTTTATAAAGGCTCAACTTGGGATGAACGTGTAGAGCTGGTGCAGAATCATCTGCTGATTATGGAAGAGCTGTTCAAGCCGGAGCTGATGGATAAATTGTATAGCAAGGGTGAAATGGTGCAGCTGTGGGAGGATTCCTACGATGACAGACCGTTGACGCTGCAGCTGTGGTTTCATGCCGGCCAACGCAAGGAAGGCTGCATGTCTTTGGCTTTATTCTATGAGGGCGAGCCTTTATACCAAATCATGTTCTGGCTGGCAAAGAATAAAACAGACGGCAAGAATGTTATTTATATTGGTGCCCTGCAGGGACCGCAGAACGGTAATGAGCTGATTAAGGGCATGACGAAGGCTTTCTTCGGCTATCGTACCAAAAACCTGATGTTCTATGGTCTGCGTTGTTTTGCTAAGGCTATAGGCGTTGAAAATATTTTCGCTGTTACCAATGACGGCTATTACGCGATGAACCATGTACGTGTAGATCGTAAGCTGAAGACTGATTTCGGTGCTTTCTGGCAGGAGTGCGAGGGTGTTATCTGCTCAGATCGTCGCTTCTATATTATGCCGACCGCGGAACACCGCAAATCTATGGAAGAGCTGAAGCCGTCCAAAAGAGCACAGCATCGTCGTCGCTTTGCTAAAATGGATGAAATGAAGGCTGCTGTTAAGTCTGCTGTTGACAGCTACAAAAAATAAAAAATTACTTGTTTGGTTTGTAATATAGGTACAAAAGCTGTCTGCAATATTATTTATAGTAACAATCTGTACAAATTTTACATTGGATAAAGCAGAGGTTCAGAATAGAACCTCTGTTTTTTTTAGGTAAAACATGCTATAATGAAAATATATAGCTCTGATTGGAGGTAAGAAAATTGAAAAAACAGCTTGCAACTTTATTGTTGACCTTTATCTTTTGCTTTACTACAGTAATTCCCGGCTTTGCTGCTGATTCTGCTATACCTATGGCAGATAAAATCGGCGCTATGGAAAAAATGCTCTATGGCACGGAGCAGAGCGGTTCCTTGCTGCAGCGTATGGATAGTCTGGAAGATGATGTTTACGGAACTATTACCAGCGATGCTATTATAAACCGCGTTGACAATATGTACGATTATCTTGAGGGTACTCCTGATAACGGTGAAGCTTCCTTTGCTACTAAGCTGAATGTGGTAGAATGGAAAATGAACGAAAGCATGTCTGGCGGCGCTGCCAAAAACCGTATTGAAGCCACGGAAAAGCTGCTTTATGGCCAGAATCAGACCGGTTCTTTGAGCGGTCGCCTGGAAAGTCTGCTGAAGCTCGCTTCTTATACTGACGGAAATGTGCCTGTACAGCAGGTTGTGCTTCCGAAGGATTCTGTTTTTAAAATTGCTTTTACCTCTGAGCTGAGCACTAAAATGAGCCGTAAGGGTGATGTAGTTCATTTTAAGGCAGCGGATAACCTGTATGTAAATGACGTACTGGTACTGCCGAAGGGTGCAACCGGTGTTGGTGAGGTTAAGAAGGTTGTTCAGCCCGGTATTTTCGGTAAGGATGGCCGCATTGATATTGACTTTACCTATATCTATGGCGTAGACGGAACCAAGATTCCCGTTACTGTAGGCGAGCTTGCTAAACAAAAGGCTGAAAGCATTGCCGGTGCAGCCGGAGCTGCTATCGGCGGTATGATTATCCTTGGTCCTGTGGGCCTGGTTGGCGGTGCTTTTGTCAAGGGTAACAGCGTAACTATTCCGGTTGGCTGTGAAACATTTGTACAGACTGCTGAAGATACTTCTCTGCAAGGCGTTGTATATCAGGAATAAAATCGAAAATTATACGTGAAAAGCTCACTCTTTCGAGTGAGCTTTTGCTTTTTTTATGGTATAATGTTAAGTGGATTACTATGAAATTTTTTCTTCATCAGTATAGAAAAAAGGAGTTTTTTATATGCATAAGACTTTTATAGCTACAGCTTTGGCACTTGGCATGTGCCTGCCTGTTTATGCTGAGCAGTTCAGCAACAGCAATAGTGACAGTATGCTAAGCCCGGTAACTGTTGATGAACCTAATACAGCGGTACCGCATCGTGAAAAGCTGGATACAGAAAAGCAGCAGGGGCTGCCGATTCGTCTGACCGGTGAACATGCCGAATATGATACTGTCAGCGGTGATTTTCATGCCGAGGGCAATATCAAGGTATCGCAGAACGGTCAGGATATTTATACAACGCAGGTCAAGGGTAATATGAAAACCGGCGATATCTGGCTGCTGGAGGGTGGCAAGCTGGTAGAGGGTGCCAGCGAAACACAGGCTGCCTGGGGCCATTATAACTTTAACAATAAAACCGGTGAAATGAAAAAATTGACCGGTAAGAACGGCAAAGATTTCTTTGCTGCGCCTCATGCCGAAATTTATCCTGATAAGATGGTTCTTGATGAGGGAGGTTCTACGAGCCGTTGTCCGGCAGTAAAGCATCCCAAATGTCTTGAAATCAAGGCAAAGACCTTTGAAATTTATCCTCATGATAAAATGGTAGCCCGCGACGTCAAGGTTTATGTACGCGGCAAGCATATCTATTCCCGTGATTATTGGGAAAATAGCCTGACGGAAAAGTCCAAGGAACGTATTCTGCCGCATATCGGCTTTAAGGACAGCGACAAGGGTACCTATGTCAATCTTTCCTACGAGCGTCCTTTAGGAGATAAAGACACAATTTACGCTGATTTGAATTATTACAGCAAGGCCGGCTATAAGCCTGTTTACGGCTTGGAGCACAACGAGCGTAACTTTAAGGTTACCTATGAAAACGGTTGGTATGAGGATGATGATGAATGGGTAGAGAAGCAGAACAATATCCGCTTTGATTATAAAAATCATCATATTGCACCAGGTTTGCCCTTATCCTACAGTGCTTACTTTGAACGTGGTCTGTGGAAAAATGATGATACCGGACGTAAGAGCTGGCATACAGAATATGGTGCCTTCCTTAACCATGACCGCATTTATCTGTTCAACAGTAAAAAAACCTCTTTAGATTTGACAATCGGTAAGAAGTGGACACGCGAGAGCGCAGATGATTCTGTAGAATCCACTAATGTTTATTATGCAACCTTAGCCCAGAAAATCAGTCCGCATTGGAATACCTGGGTTGGTTATTATCGTGAAGATTTTACGACAGATGTATTTACCTACGATCAGCCTGATATGGCTAAAGAGCTGCGTAATGGTCTGCAATACATCATGGATGACAAGAACAGCTTTACCATTGTCAACCGCTATGATTTGGACCAAAAGAAAAATTATGAAACAAGATACAGCTGGACGCATAAGTTCTGCTGCTGGCAGCTTTCCTTGATTTACAAGCATAAAGATACTGATAATAAAGACAGTGCTTTTGAAGCTAAATTTGATTTTGTAAACTGGTAATGAGGTAGAAAATGAAAGAGATTATTAAGCAACGCTTTCTAGACCATCTGCAGGTGGCAAATGCTGTGATGAACAGCGATATTCTGGCACAGATTGAGCGCATTGCTGTAGAAGTAAAAAAGGCGTTGGCCAATGGCAACAAGGTTTTGTTCTGCGGCAACGGCGGCAGCGCCGCTGACAGCCAGCATCTGGCTGCCGAGTTTGTAGGCCGCTTTCAAAAGGAACGCGCCGGTCTGCCTGCTATCGCACTGACGGTAGATACCTCCATTCTGACTGCTGTCGGCAACGATTACGGCTATGATAAGGTTTTCGTACGTCAGGTGCAGGCACTCGCACGTCCGGGCGATGTGCTGGTAGGCATTTCCACAAGCGGCAACAGCGCTAATGTTGTGGAAGCTGTTGAGCTGGCCAGGAGCATGGGTGTTTTCTGCGTAGGCATGACGGCTGAGGGCGGCGGTAAAATGAAGCTGCTGTGCGACGAGTGCATTGCTGTGCCGGCGAAGGTTACTGCCCGTGCGCAGGAAATGCATATTTTGATAGGCCACATTTTATGTGAGCTGGTGGATGGTGAATAATTTGGCTGATTTAGCTGTAACAACTTTTTTAGCGGAACAGATTAAAAATGTACGCATTGCTGTTATCGGCGATGTGATGCTGGACAGATATTTTCAGGGTGAGGTTAAACGCATTTCTCCGGAAGCACCTGTACCGGTAACACGTATTACAAAGATAAATTCTGTGCTGGGCGGTGCGGCAAACGTTGCTGCCAATCTGGCACATCTGGAATGTCAGGTTTTTATGGGCGGTGTGACAGGTGATGATGAAAACCGTCTGCTGCTGGAAAAGCTGATGGATGATGGAGGCATCAATCATCAGGGACTGGTGAAAAGCAAACGCCGCAAGACTATTACCAAGTTGCGTGTTTTGGGCGGTAATCAGCAGATGCTGCGACTTGATTTTGAAGAAACCGGCGATTTATTTCCGGATGAAATTGTTGAGCTGCGTCATTGGCTGGCAGGACTGCTTGATGAAGGCCTGGATGGAATTATTGTTTCCGATTATGCCAAGGGTGTCTGCTCGGATGATTTTTGCCAATGGGTGATTGCTCAGGGCAAGGCCTATGATATACCGGTGTTGATTGATCCTAAGGGAGCATACTGGTCTAAATATGACGGCTGTGATTTCATTACGCCTAATTTAAAGGAAATGTGTGAGGCTGCAGGCTGTCAGCGTGAAAACTCTGATGAAGCCGTTGTCAGCATGGCGCAGGCTGCACGCGAAAAATTCCATATCAAAAATGTTGTTGTTACCCGCAGTGAGCGCGGCATGAGCCTGGTTAACGCTGAGCAGGTGCTGCACAGTCCTGCTACTGCGATTGAAGTGTTTGATGTTTCCGGTGCCGGTGATACAGTGGCGGCTACGCTTCTGGCCGGTGTTGCAGGCAAGCTGGCGTTGGCAGATGCTGTTTATATGGCGAATCGTGCTGCAGGAATTGTTGTGGCCAAGGTTGGCACTTATCCGGTGCACCGTGACGAGCTGTTGAAGGATTTGCTGACGGAGGAACGTAAGCAGGGCCGTGGCTACCGCACGCTGAGCTGGCAGGAGATAGCATCTTTGGCGGCAACCTGGAGAGCATGCGGCGAAAAGATTGTTTTCACCAACGGTTGTTTCGATATTCTGCATGTAGGACATGTAACGTATTTGGAAAAGGCGCGCAACCTTGGCAAGCACCTGATTGTCGGTCTGAATACGGACGCTTCCGTACGCCGTCTGAAGGGTGAAACAAGACCTTTGGTGCATGAGCTGGACCGTGCGCGTGTACTGGCAGCGCTGGCCTGCGTAGATGCGGTAGTACTGTTTGATCAGGATACTCCGACCGAGCTGATTGAAAAAATTCGTCCCGACATTCTCGTCAAGGGCGGAGATTACAAGCCTGAAGAGGTTGCCGGACGTGAATACGCCGGTGAAGTGCGCATTATAGAATTTGAAGATGGTTATTCCACAACCGGTGTGGTGGAAAAAATTGCCAAAATGGTTAAGGAGGGCAAATTATGATTATCGTAACTGGTGGTGCCGGTTTTATCGGCAGTAATATTGTTAAAGGCTTAAATGACCGTGGTATTGATGACATTCTTGTTGTCGATAACCTGACCAACATGGTTAAATTCAAAAATATCCAAGGCCTGAAGGTTAAGGATTATATGGATAAGTATGCTTTCATGGATGCACTGAAGGCAGGCAAATTCAATCATGAAAAAATCGACGTTATCTTCCATGAGGGCGCTTGCTCCGATACAATGGAATATAACGGCAAATACATGATGGAAAACAACTTTGAGTATACTAAAAACGTGCTGCATTTCTGCCTCGACAGAAAGATTCAGATGATGTATGCTTCCTCTGCTTCCACCTATGGCAGCGGTGCGCATGGCTTTCGTGAAGAGCCTGCCTGTGAGGAAGCACTGAATGTATATGCTTTCTCCAAGCTGTTCTTCGACAACTATCTGCGCCGTCTGCTGCCGCAGGCACAAAGCCAGGTAGTAGGCCTGCGTTATTTTAACGTATACGGTCCGCAGGAGAATCATAAGGGCAAAATGGCTTCTATGATTTATCAAATGTATAACCAATGGAAAGCAGAACATAAAGTTCGCCTGTTCGGTGAGTACGCCGGTTATGGACCGGGCGAGCATACTCGTGACTTTGTGTATGTAAAAGACGTTGTTAAGGTAAACTTCTACTTCTGGGATCATCCGGAAATCAGCGGTATTTTCAACTGCGGTACCGGCCATGCGCATCAGTTCAATACTCTTGCTAAGGCTGTGCTGAACCACTTTGGTAGCGGCGAGCTGGAATATGTACCGTTCCCTGAAGTACTGAAGGGCAAATACCAGAGCTTTACCGAAGCAGATGACACTAACCTTTTGGCAGCAGGCTATGACGGAGGCTTTACTCCGATTGAAGAAGCTGCAGAGGAATATTGCCAGCTTCTCGACAAGACCGGCGGTTATTACGTTTATGAAGGCTAAGGCGGTATTTTTTGACAGAGATGGCGTGCTCAATGTTGATGTAGCCTATCTCTACAAAATTGAGGACCTGCGCTGGATTGACGGTGCACGCGAGGCTGTGGCGTATCTGACGCAGCTTGGCTATACAATTTTTGTTGTAACAAACCAGAGCGGTATTGCGCGTGGTTATTATACGGTAGAGCAGATGAATGAGCTGCATGCTTATATGCAGCGTGAAATTGCTGCGTCAGGCGGCAAAATAGAAAAAATCTACTACTGCCCGCATCATCCAGAGGGCAGCGTGCCGGAATATACCGGTGTGTGCGATTGTCGCAAACCCAAACCGGGCATGCTGCTGCAGGCGCTGGCAGACTATGATATCGACAAGGAGCAGAGCTTCTTGGTCGGTGACAGTAAGCGCGATGTGGAAGCAGCGGAGGCTGCTGGTGTCAAAGGCTATCTTTACACAGGCGGCAATCTGCTGGATTTCGTAAAAAATATTGTAAGCGAGAGATGATAATGGAGTATCGGAATATCCTGTTAATCAAAATGAGTTCTTTAGGTGATATCCTGCACACTTTGCCCTTTGCGGCAGCACTGCGCAAGCGTTATCCCAAGGCGAAAATCACCTGGCTGGTACATCCGCAGTTTGCCGGCTTTGTACCGGATCCGCCGGTGATTGACGAGGTGCTTTATTTTGATAAGGTAAAATTTAATAAGCTGGGCTTCAGTGATAAGCTGAAATATTTTTGCGAAATGCGCTCTTTGCTGCACAGCAAGCATTTTGACCTGGTGATAGATATGCAGGGCCTTTTCAAAAGCGCGGTACTGGCTGCTATCAGCGGTTGCGATAACCGCATCGGCTATTGCGAAATGCGCGAGGGCAGCGGCTTTATCAGCAAGGCGATTGGCGGAAGTCATAGCAAGGACCATGTTATTGAGCGCTATCTTGACGTGGCACGTTATCTTGGTGCCAAGGTAGAGTCATTGGATGATGTGGAATTCCCGATGCCGGATTTAAGCACGGAAACCGCTTCTGTGCAGCATAAACTGCAGGAGGCCGGCTGGCAGGGCGGCGATTACGTTGTTATTGTTCCCGGTGCACGCTGGTGGACGAAGGAATGGCCGGTCGAGCATTATATCGAGCTGGCGAAAAAGCTTACGGCTGACGGTACTGCCGTGGTGCTGGCAGGTGGTCCCGATGATGCAGTCAAGGGGCAGAAGATTGCCGAAGGCACAGCAAGCTCGCTGGTTATCGATTTGACGGGACAGACAAGCCTGCGTGAGCTGGCGGCGCTGATTAAGGGCTGCAGCTTCTATATCAGTGCGGATACCGGCCCGCTGCATTTTGCGGCGGCACTTAAAAAGCCGCTTGTGGCGATGTACGGACCGACGAAGGCTGACCGCACTGGACCATACGGCAGCAAAAATTCCACGGTATTGCTTTCACCGGCAAAGTGTGCAGGCTGCTTGAAGAAAAAATGCGATAACTGGCATTGTATGCATGATATAACGCCGGAAATGGTTTATAAAATTTATCAGGAAAAGGTGGCAGAGGGCTGATGGCACAAGCTGTAGAATTAAATGGCAAAAAAATATTGGTAACATTTTTGATGCATCTGGGAGACCTGACGCTGACTACGCCTTTTATCCATGCGCTGCGTAAGGCAGCACCGGATGCACACATTACCTTTTTGGCGGATGAGAAGCTGAAGGATGTAGTGCTGCACAATCCGTATTTAGATGAGGTTATCACGATTGATAAGAAGGGCAAGGACAATAGCCTGCTGGCGTTGATGGCCTGCGCCCGCCGTCTGAGCAAGATGGATTTTGATGTGCTGATTAATCTGCATCCGAATGAGCGTTGCAGCTTTATTGATGCTTTTACCAAAGTGAAATTGCGTTGCGGTACAACACACACCATGTTCAAACCGCTTTGGGATGTGTTTACTCCGCTTAACCGCAAAATCCATGCGGCAGACATGTATCTTGATGTGCTGACGCAGCTTGGCGTCAAGAAGCTGGAGCATAACGGCCTGGAGATTTTCCCGAGCGAGGAATATCAGCAGCATGCGGATGAATTCTGGCGCGAGCACGGTGTGTTCGCTTCGGACAAGCTGGTGGGCTTTAACATCGGCAGTGCTGTTGTTACCAAGCGCTGGGCGCCGGAGCGCTTTGCCAAGGTAGCTGATATTCTTGCGGAAAAAGGCTATAAGCCTGTATTCTTCGGCGGTACGATGGACGAAGAAATGGTGCAGGAGGCCGTAAGCTTCATGAAGACAACTCCTGTTGTAGCAACCGGTTGCTTCCGTATCGGCGAGCTGGCGGCGGCAATGCGCCGTTGCAACCTGGTTATCACGAACGACAGCGGCCCGATGCACGTAGCTATCAGTCAAAAGGTGCCTATCGTGGCAATGTATGGTCCGTCCAGTCCGAAGCTGTACGGTCCTTATACTAAGGATGCAACGATTGTGACGGCGCTACCGCCTTGCCCAGGCTGTGCGGATGGCATGAAGCATAAATGTGACGATATGCAATGTATGACACGTCTGACGGTGGAGCAGGTAGTGCAGGCTGCCGAGCAGATGTTGGAACAAAAGGAGAAATAAATTGAGTAAGCAAAGCATTATTACCGGTGAGGTTTTATTGCTGTGTGAAAGATTGGAGATGGCGCAGTTTATGCATGCCTATCTCCGGCATTTATTTAAGCAGGGTATCAGCTTGCCTAACATGCAGATTGTAAATTATCAGAGTATCGATAAGTTAGACTTGCTGACTAAACGCCTTATACAGCTGGAAGGCAAAGAAATAGTGCAGAAGGCAGTATTCTTTGCTGACGCGGCTGATGAGCGCGAACGCCGAATGCAGAAATTTTTTGCAGTGCGTGACAATACTTTCTTTAGAGGAGTGGAGTATTGCACGCACTTTTTCTTTCCCGGCAAAAAAGCTACTAAACGTTGGCAAAAGGGTTATCTTGAGGATATGCTGCTGCAATCGCTGCGGCAGGAAAGCTCCGAATGCAGCGATTACTATAATCTTTATAATGTGAGTGCGGAATATCTGCAGACTGTAAATTGCTGCCGTGGGCGTGAGAACGGATTAATGAACTACAGCAGGCATTTATTGTATACATATTTCGCAGGAACAGAAAGGTATGTGGGCATGCGCTTGGGCGAGGCGGCTCTGGCAGGAGCCTTTGATTTGGAGCATCCGTGCTATGCGAGTCTTAAGGAATGCTTGCAAGGCTTAAACTAGAGCAGCAGAATGCGAGGTTATCAAAATCACTTAATTGATTTATTATATTGTGCAAAAGTGTTAGCTTTGTTAGCTGTCGTCCTTTCTGAATTTTGGAAAAGCAAGTAAATATGTTATAATTAACAAACAAACTAAAAAAGGGGGAGCAACATTTATGTTCGGAGAAATTATTGGAGCAATCAGCAATTTTATGTATAGTTATTTGCTGATTATCATGCTCATCGGTGTAGGCCTGTACTACACTTTGCGTACTCGTCTGGTGCAGGTACGTATGTTTAAGGAAACTATTCGTGTTATTTTGGAGAAGCCTGTTGAATCCGGTGCGGTATCATCCTTCCAGGCTTTGATGGTATCTACTGCGTCCCGTGTAGGTACCGGTAATATTATCGGCATTTCCACAGCTATCTGCCTCGGCGGTTATGGTGCTGTGTTCTGGATGTGGGTTATTGCTGTTGTTGGCGGCGCTTCTGCTTTTATTGAAAGCACCCTGGCACAGATTTACAAGAAACGTGGTCCGCACGGCAGCTACGGCGGCCCTGCATACTACATCGAAGCTGCTTTGGGCAGCCGCGGCCTGGCAGTGCTCTTTGCTGTGGCTTTGATTGTAACCTATGGCTGCGGCTTTAATATGCTGTGCTCCTACAATCTGCAATCCACCTTTGCTGCTCTGAGCTTCTATAATCCGGATACAACTCCCTGGATTATCGGCGCAGTAGAAGCAGTGCTCGTAGGCTATTGCCTGCTGGGCGGTGGCAAGCGCGTTATCAAAGCAACCTCTACTTTGGTTCCTTTGATGGGCGTTATCTACATTTCTGTAGCATTTATCCTTACTATTATGCATATTAATCTGGTTCCCGGAGTTGTAGGCAGAATTTTTGCTGAAGCATTTGACTTCACTGCAATTTTCGGTGGCTTTGCCGGCAGCTGCATGATGTTCGGTATCAAACGCGGTCTGTACAGCAACGAAGCAGGTGTTGGTTCTGCGCCGAACGCTGCTGCTGCAGCTGACGTTTCTCACCCGGTTAAGCAAGGCCTGGTTCAGATGCTGTCCGTATTTATTGATACTCTGCTGATTTGCACCGCTACCGCTTTCATGTGCCTGAGCTCCGGCATCGAGCCGACTAAGGAGCTTGCTGGTGCGCCTTATGTACAGGCAGCTCTGGCAGCAAGCATGGGCGATTATGCTAAGCTGTTTATCACTGTATCTATGGTACTGTTTGCCTTCACTACTCTGCTGGGCAACCTGTATTATGTAGATAATGCTTTTGCTTATGTTCTGAAGCATGTTCCGGGCAAAACCTTTACTCTGTGCTACCGCATTCTGGCTTGCGTACTGATTTTCATCGGTGCCGGCTCCAGCATGGGTACAATGTGGGATTTGGCAGATGTTACCATGGGCTGCATGGCAATTATCAACTTGCCTGTTATCTGCATTCTGGGCGGTCCTGCTCTGCGTGCGCTGGATGATTACACCGAGCAGCGCAATGCCGGTAATAATCCTGAGTTTAAGGCCAGCAAGATTGGTCTTACTCAAAAGCTGGACTATTGGCAGGATTAAAATTTGTTTCTTTGAGCTGTTACGAGCTTTCGTAGCAGCTCTTTTTTGTTTATGATAAAAAAGAGATTATATATGATTCGCAATTCACATTCCGTTTCGTTAAGAGAAAAATTTTCCCGTGTCCGCAGGACACGACGCAACCAAGAAAATTTTTCTTTGCTACTAGCAGTATTTTCAGAATTAATGTAGAATAGATACGTAATAAAGCAATTTTTTGGTCAAGGTTGTTTTATGTCCTTTGCGAAGGAGGGAAAGACGATGATTTATAATTATTATCCTGGCTGCACGCTGTCAACGAAGGCGAAGCAGCTGGATATGGCAGCACGACGCTGTGCTGAGGTGCTGGGCTTTCCGCTGGTGGAGCTGCCGGAATGGCAGTGCTGCGGTGCGGTTTACCCGATGGCGCCTGATGCTATTGCCGAGCGTCTGAGTGCGGTGCGTGCGCTTGTGGCGGCGCGTGAAAACGGCGGCGTTCTGGTGACGCTGTGCAGTGCGTGCTACCATGTCATCAAGCGTGTGAATCACGATATGGCGACGAATACGGAGATTCGCCAAAAGGTAAATAATTATCTGCAACTTGAAGAGCCTTATGCCGGTGAAACACGAGTTTTGCATTACCTGGAGGTTTTGCGTGATGAAATCGGTTGGGAAAAGTTGGCGCAGCTTGTGAGCCATCCTTTAAAGGAACGCAGGGTTGGCGCTTATTATGGCTGTTTGTTGCTTAGACCGGGAGCGGTTTTGGCCCTCGATGACGTAGAGAGTCCTACTGTTATGGAAGCCTTTATTAAAGCATTGGGTGCAGAGCCTGTTATTTACAGCATGCGCAACGAATGCTGCGGCGGTTATCTGGCGCTGAAGGATAAGGCGCAATGCGAAAAGCTCGTCAGCGATATTAAAAATAATGCTGCAAGCTGTGGTGCGCAGGAGCTTGTTACGGCATGCCCGCTGTGTGCATATAACCTGACGGCCAATGGTGCCGCAGGCAGCCTGCCGACGCGCTACTTTACGGAGCTTCTTGCTGAAGCGCTTGGTGTTGCGGAGAGCGAAGGAGGTGCGGAATAATGGCTGTTGATGAAAAGCAATTGACAGAGGATATTCTGCGCCTTGCTGCTACCGACGTGCGTCGCTGCATGCAATGCGGCCGCTGCAGTGCGAACTGTGAAGCTGCGTCTAAAATGGATTTGCTGCCCCACCGCGTAGTTTGGGACTTAAACAGCGGTTATGCATCCGAGCTGCTGGAGGCTGATGCACCGTGGCAATGTCTGTCCTGCATGGCGTGCGAGGAGCGCTGCCCACGTGGCGTGAGTCCGGCGCGTATTATGGAGGCGTTGCGTCTGCTGCAGATTCGTCAGCAAGGAAACAACAAGCTGCCTGCGGAAAGTGTGGAGCATTATCCGAGCGATATGCCGCAGCAGCTTTTGGTTGCAGCCTTTAGAAAATACAATAAATAGGGGGAAGCTACGTGCAAAAGATTGGTGTTTTTGTTTGTTGGTGTGGCAGCAACATCGCCGGCACGGTAGATGTTGCCCAGGTGGTAGAGGCAGTGCGCCAAATTCCTGACGTTGCCTATGCCATCGATTATAAATATATGTGCTCCGAGCAGGGCCAGGAGCTGATTCGCAAGGCTGTGGCAGATTATAAGCTGGACAGACTTGTTGTCTGCAGCTGCTCGCCGCGTATGCACGAGGCAACCTTCCGCAAATGTGCGGAGGGCGTTGGCATCAATCCCTACATGGTAGAGATTGCCAATATCCGCGAGCAATGCTCCTGGGTGCTGAAGGATAAGGCCGAAGCGACAGCGAAGGCGATTAAATTAGCCAAGGCAGCAATTGCTAAGGTGCGCTTTAACGGAGCGCTGAAGCCCGGCGAAAGCCAGGTAGTGAAGCGCGCACTGGTTATAGGCGGCGGTATTGCCGGTATTCAGACGGCGCTGGATATTGCGGAAGCAGGCTACAAGGTTGATATTGTGGAGAAGGAGCCGACAATCGGCGGCCGTATGGCGCAGCTCGACAAAACCTTCCCGACACTCGACTGCTCTGCCTGCATCCTGACACCGAAGATGGTGGATGCAGCAAACCATGAAAATATTACGCTCTATACCTATAGCGAGGTAGAAAGCGTGAGCGGCTTCGTGGGCAATTTTGATGTGACAATCCGCAAAAAGGCACGCAGCGTGAAGGCTGATATGTGCAGCGGCTGCGGCATCTGTACCGAAAAATGTCCGTCCCGCAAAACTCCGAGTGAATTCGATATGGGACTGAAGAATCGCGGCGCAATCTATATTCCTTTTGCGCAGGCGATTCCCAAGGTGCCTGTTATCGACCGCGAGGCCTGCATTAAGTTCAAGACAGGTAAATGCGGTATCTGCTCCAAGGTTTGTCCGGCAGGAGCAATTGATTATACGCAGACCGATGAGCTGATCACGGAAAAATATGGTGCGATTGTGCTGGCAACAGGCTTTAAAACGCTGTCTCTCGACAAGTTCGGCGAATATGGCTACGGTGCCAGCAAGGACGTTATCACCTCGCTGGAGCTGGAGCGTCTGACGAACGCAGCAGGACCGACAGAAGGTCATCTCGTTTGTCCTTCTACCGGTAAGGAGCCGAAGAAGGTTATTATCGTTTCCTGCGTAGGCTCGCGTGATGTGAGCGGTCGTGGCAAGAGCTACTGCAGTAAAATTTGCTGCATGTATAATGCCAAGCATGCGATGTATATCCGCGAAAAATATCCTGATGTGGATGTAACTGTTTTTTATATAGATGTACGTACTCCGGGCAAGGGCTTTGACGAGTTCCAACGCCGTGCAGTGGAGGAGTATGGCGTGCATTATGTACGCGGTCAGGTAGGCAAGGTTGTTGTTGACGGCGATGGCAAGCTGACGGTTTTTGCCAGCGATTTGAACAGCGGCCGCAAGCTGATGCTGAATCCTGATTTAGTAGTGCTGGCGACGGCTGTGCAGCCTTCGCCTGATGCACGTAAGCTGGCGACGATGCTGACTGCCAGCATTGATAACGATGACTTTTACGTAGAGGCGCATCCGAAGCTGCGTCCTGTTGAAAGTCCGACAGCAGGTATTTTCCTCAGCGGCATGTGCCAGGGACCGAAGGATATTCCGGAAACTGTTTCACAGGCCGGTGCAGCGGCCGTTAAGGTTGTCGGCCTGCTGGCGAAGGATAAGCTGCTGACGAACCCCTGCACTGCGCAGTGCGATACAAGCATTTGCAGCGGCTGCCTGGCTTGCACGCATGTCTGCCCCTATGGTGCGATTACCGGCGAGAGCAAGCAGGTTATTACTAAGCTGGGCGTGCGCGAAACACGTACCGTTGCTGTGGTAAACAATGCGCTGTGCCAGGGCTGCGGTGCCTGCACGGTAGCCTGCCCCTGTGGTGCTATGGATTTGCAGGGCTTTACTAATCAACAAATTCTGGCAGAGGTGGATGCATTATGCTAGAGAAGAAAAATTTTGAACCGAAAATCGTGGCCTTCTGCTGTAACTGGTGCAGCTATGCCGGTGCTGACGGTGCCGGAACGGCCCGCAAGCATTATCCTGCTAATATCAAAATCATCAAGGTTCCCTGCTCCTGCAGAGTGAATCCGCTCTTTATCTTGCGCGCGTTTCAGCGTGGCGCGGACGGTGTCATCATGTGCGGCTGTCACCCCGGCGACTGCCATTATTCGACAGGCAACTATTATGCACGCCGTCGTATGACACTGCTGCTCAGTATGCTTGATTATCTGGGCGTGGCCGGTGAGCGCTTCCGTGTGGAATGGGTTAGTGCGGCCGAGGGCGCACGTTTTGCACAGGTGATGAACGATTTTGCCGAGCATATTGCGGCATTGGGTGAGAATGTAAAGTTGAGGGATTTGCGATGCAAAAAATAGAAAAGCTGCTGCAGAAGCGTGCAGCTGAGCTGTTGGCAGAGGGCACAGTAGAGCGTGTGCTAGCATGGCAGGCAGGCGAATTCTTTTACGATAACGCACCTGCTGCTGTTGGCAGCGCAGACGAATGCGACAAGCTCGTTTATAATGAGTTCTGCCCTGCCAATCTCTGCAAATATTTAATCGAAACAAGCCATGCAGGCAAGAAGACGGCTGTTTTCTTAAAGCCTTGCGATACATACGGAGTGAACCAGCTGCTGAAGGATAACCGCATTAAGCGTGAGCTTGTCTACGCCATCGGCACACCCTGCAGCGGTATGCTGGATATCAACAAGATTAAGGCTGCCGGTGCTAAGGGTATCATCAGCGTGAGCGTAGACGGTGATGAGGTTGTTGTCAACACCGCTTATGGTGAAAAGCGTCTGGCGAAGGCTGACGTGCTGCTGAACAAATGCCTGATGTGCAAGGGCGCTGCTTATAAAATTGCGGATGAGGAGTTGGCTGAGCCGTTGACTGTACCGCAGTTTACCGGTGATAAATTCGCCAAGGTCAAGGAGATTGAAGCGATGAGCGCCGAGGAGCGTTTTGCCTTCTGGCAAAGTGAGCTTTCCAAGTGTATCCGTTGCAATGCCTGCCGCGATATTTGCCCGGCGTGCAGCTGCGAGCAATGCATTTTTGATAAGCCTGATACTCCGGTAGCAGGCAAGGCTTATGCCGACGAGGTTGAGGAGCAGATGTATCATATCATCCGTGCCTTCCACGTTGCCGGGCGCTGCACCGGCTGCGGCGAATGTGCGCGTGTTTGCCCGCAGGGAATTCATCTGGAGCTGCTGAATATGAAGTTTATGAAGGATATCAACAGCTTCTTCGGCCAGTATCAGGCCGGTGCGGATAGCGAAACGCCTGCACCTCAGGTAAGCTATAAGCAGAATGATCCCGAGGCCAACAGTGCGGTAGAAGGGAGGGAGCAGCATGTATAAGATAACAAAGGATAAGCTGCCAAAGTTATATGCAGCCCTGCAAAATATCGGTACGCTGCTGCTGCCCTGCAAGAACAAGAGCGGTCATGCGGACTTCGCACCGTATCGCGAGGATGTGGAGGTTGCATTGGATGCGCCGCTGACGAACCGCAGCGCGAAGGATGTTTTCTTCCCGCAGGTAGAAAATCTGCTGACCTTTAAGACGAGCGGCAAGGAGCTGGCGCTGGAGCAGAATGTTCCGCCTGCCGGCATGACGATTGTCATGGGCGTGCGTGCCTGCGATGCGCGCAGCTTTAAGATTTTAGATAAGGTGTTTTTAAAAGCACCTGTTGATACATATTACAAAACAAGACGCGAGCAATGCGTGCTCATCGGTTTAGGCTGCAGTGCTCCCGAAGAAACCTGCTTCTGCCATGCCTTTGGCATTGACGCAGGTGCTCCGGAGACGGATGTGCAGACCTGGCTGGCAGGCGAGGAGCTTTGCTGGCAGGCTGTGACTGCCAAGGGCGAGGAGCTGACAGCGAAGCTTGTCGATGGCGGTGTGCTGGCGGAGGCAACTGCAGATGCTGCGGCAGCGGTCAGCGAGCAGCAGGAGCAGACGCAGAAAATTTTGAGCGTATTGCCTTTGCATGATTTCAAGGTAAATGACGAGCTGACTAAGGATGAGCTGAAGGTATTCAACAGCAAAATCTGGGAGCAGATGGCTGCAGGCTGCCTGTCCTGCTGTACTTGTACCTATGTGTGCCCTACCTGTCATTGCTACGATATCCTTGATTATCAGGAGACTGAGGAGCGCACGCAACGCTATCGCTGCTGGGACAGCTGCATGGCGAAGGATTTTACGCTGATGGCGCATGGCAGTCCGCGTAAGACGAAGGTGGAGCGCTTCCGTCAGCGTTATATGCATAAGCTGGTATATTTCCCGGAGAACAATGACGGTGAATATGCTTGCGTCGGCTGTGGACGCTGCCTGCAAAAGTGTCCGGTGCAGCTGAATATCGTCAAGGTAGCCAAGGCCTTGGAAAAAGCGGAGGTGAAGCAGGATGTGTAATTGTCAGGATACCTTGATTCCGCAGATTGGCGTGGTGACGGATATCTGCACGGAAACAGCTGATGTAAAAACCTTCCGCGTGGAGAAAATCGGCGGCGGTAAGCTGTTTGAGCATCTGCCGGGACAATGCGCTATTCTTTCCGTTCCCGGTAAGGGTGAGGCGATTTTTTCCATTACCTCCTCTCCGACGAACGAAAAATATATGGAGTTCAGCATTAAACGCTGCGGCTCGATTACGAACTTTTTGCATTTTGATATTGAACCGGGCCAGCAGATAGCAGTGCGCGGACCTTACGGCAATCATTTCCCTGTTGAGGATAAATTGAAGGGCAAGGATTTACTGTTTATTGCCGGTGGTATCGGTTTGGCGCCGCTGCGCAGTGTAATCAATTATATGCTGGACAAGCGTGAGGCTTACGGCAGCATTGATGTTGTTTACGGCGCACGCAGCAAGGAAGATTTTGTGCGTTATGACGAGCTGACGAATGTGTGGCCGGTGCAAAAGGATACGCGTGTGCATCTGACGATTGACCGTGCGCAGGAGGGCTGGACGGGCAATGTCGGCTTTGTGCCTAATTTCCTGAAGGACCTGAAGTTTACGCCGGATAAGACGGTGCTGCTGTGCGGTCCGCCGATTATGATTAAGCTGTGCCTGGCGGCGTTGATTGAGATGGGCTTTGAGAAGAAGCAGGTTTATACGACGCTGGAGCTACGCATGAAGTGCGGCGTTGGTAAGTGCGGTCGCTGTAATATCGGCAAGAAGTACGTGTGCAAGGATGGGCCGGTGTTTACCTGCGACGAGCTGGATGAGATGCCGGACGAATATTGATTATATTTTGCGTCGCCATAAATATATCGTTCCAGTCAGGAGCAATTTTCCTATGCCTTAGGGCATAACGCAAATTTCGTGCGGAAGCAAGACGGGACTTCGGTAAAATTTGTCATATAGTAACAGTAAGTTACGTACCCTTGTTCCTGTGCTTCCAAGCACTCATTTGCTAAAATTGCTATTCCTTACACGATATATTGATGGCTCGTAACGAAGCTGTTTCGTTTATAGCAGATTTTAGCTTTGAGATTCTGAAATACGTTTTGGAGAAGAAAATATAAGGAGCAAAAATATGGAAGAAATGGTAACTGTTTACCTGCTGGGCAAAAAGTACAGTGTCCCGGCAACCCTGACCATTATGGATGCCATGGAATATGCAGGCTTTAAGCTGGTGCGCGGCTGCGGCTGCCGCAGCGGCTTTTGCGGAGCCTGCGCAGTAATTTATCGTTTAAAGGGCAGCACGGAGCTGAAGGTTGTGCTTTCCTGCCAGACGAAGGTTGAGGAAGGCATGTGCGTTGGCAAGATTGATTCCTTCCCGATTAACAAGCGCACCTTTAATATCGAAGAGATTAAGGCAAGCGATAATATTGTCGGTCAGCTGTATCCGGAAATCTTCAGCTGCATCGGCTGCAATGCCTGCACTAAGGGCTGTCCGCAGGGCCTGAATGTTATGCAGTATATTGCTTACGCTCAGCGCGGCGAATATGAGAAGGCAGCACATGCTTCCTTTGACTGCGTTGGCTGCAATATCTGTGCATCCCGCTGTCCGGCGCAAATCAGCCACAGCGCTGTCGGCCTGCTGTGCCGTCGCCTGACGGGCAAATATATTGCGCCGAAGTGCGAGCATCTGGCTCAACGTGTTGCCGAAATTGAAAACGGCGATTATGTAACGCTGTTGGAAAAGCTCAAAAATATGCCTTTGGACGAAATCAAAGACCTGTATAACAAGCGTGAGATTGAAAAATAAGGAGGTGCGGCAAGGTGAGTGCATTTACTGAAGATATGTTAAAATCTATGGCTAAGGTTGAAGCTACCCGTGCCCAACGTCTGCACGCTTCTATCGAACGCTTTACGGCAGAGGAGAAGGACGAGCTGCTGAAGGAGTTCCATCCGGACTACAGCTCCAAGGGCTTCAAGGTGCTGGAGGTTGGTCCTAACAAGGGCCAGAAGGTGCCGGTAGAATTGGCACAGCTGTTGGAGGGCAAAAGCCGCCTGCAGGATGTAGAGCTTGATTTGGAAAAAGTGGACTATGACGTTGATGTGCTGGTTATCGGTGGCGGCGGTGCCGGTGCTTCCGCTGCGTTGGAAGCACATAACGGCGGTGCTAACGTCCTCGTAGTAACGAAGCTGCGTATGGGCGATGCCAACACGATGATGGCCGAGGGCGGTATTCAGGCTGCGGATAAGGGCAACGATTCCCCGGCGCAGCATTATCTGGATGCCTTTGGCGGCGGTCACTACAAAAATATTCCCGAGCTGTTGGAAGAGCTGGTAACCAACGGACCTTTGGCGATTGACTGGCTGAGCAAGCTGGGCGTTATGTTCGACAAGGAGCAGGACGGCACTATGGTAACGACGCATGGCGGCGGCACGAGCCGTAAGCGTATGCATGCCTGCGCCGATTACACCGGTGCGGAGATCATGCGCGTGCTGCGTGACGAAGTGCAGAACCGCGGTATTCCGGTGCTGGAGTTTTCACCCGCAGTCGAGCTGCTGCTTGACGAGGAGGGTAAAACTGCTGGTGCGGTGCTGTGGGATTTTGATGCGCAGGAGTACAAGGTTGTACGTGCTAAATGCGTAATCATGGCAACCGGTGGTGCAGGACGATTGCATTATCAGGGCTTCCCGACTTCTAACCATTATGGTGCGACTGCCGACGGCCTTGTTATGGCATACCGTGCCGGTGCGCCGCTGATTTATGCTGACGCAATTCAGTATCATCCGACGGGTGTTGCTTATCCGGCGCAGATTTACGGTGCGCTGGTTACCGAAAAGGTGCGCTCGATTGGTGCGCAGCTGGTAAACAGCGAGGGCGAAATCTTTATGCATCCGCTGGAAACCCGTGATGTGGCGGCTGCGTCTATCATTCGCGAGTGTACTGCCCGCGGCAAGGGCGTGAAGGCGCTCGATGGCGTGGCGCTGTGGCTTGATACGCCGCTGATTGAAATGCTGCATGGTGAAGGCACTATTGCCAAACGCATTCCGGGTATGCTGCGTATGTATGCTAAGTTTGGCATTGACCTGCGCAAGGAGCCGATTTTGATTTATCCGACGCTGCATTACCAAAACGGCGGTATCCTGATTGATAAGGATGCGGAAACAAAGCTGCCGGGCCTGTTTGTTGCCGGTGAAGCTGTTGGCGGCATTCACGGCACCAATCGTCTGATGGGCAACAGCCTGCTGGATATCATCGTCTTTGGCCGCATTGCCGGTACTAAGGCTGCCGAAGCAGCGAAGTCTGTTAAGCTGGGCAAGCTGAGCCTGGAGCATGTACGTCGCTACGCTGAGGAAGAAAAGGCTGCCGGAGTGCATGGTGAGTTGTCGCCGAAGCTGCTGCCGGTTTATACTCATGGCAGAGATGTAAGGTAAAAACAAGATATAAAACAAAAACATACAACGGCAAACTTCACAGCTTGTTCGTTGTATGTTTTTGTTTTATATGCTAAAATATGTTTTAAGACAACCGTTTACGGGGTGGCATTGCCGAAATTCTCTAAGAGAATCGAGGTGATGTCTATGAGGAACGATGATTCCAAAGACCTGATGGCTTTTGGCATGTTCATTCTGGCATTGCTGACTTTTATCTTTCAGTACAGCAGATAGTCTAGACATAGAAAAACCGCCTCTGTAATTTGCTGCTACAAGGCGGTTTTTCAAACCAAATTAAACGGCAACCCACCTTTGCGGGTGCATCCAAGAAGCAAGTCCGTAGGACGCTGCTGATTGGTTTATGCACGCCATGCAATAGTGCCCCAAGAGGCGTAAGCCGATTGGAATGGCACGAACTGCTTGGGCGGTTGTCTTCTTTATCTATAATATAACATAAAGCATAGTTTTTTTCAAGGAATTACTTGTGAACTTTTGGGGGCGGCGTATCATGATATGGTGCGCCGATTTTTTGTATATGATATAATGAAAAGAAAACGAAAGGAGCATACTTATGCAAAAACTTTTAGCGTTCTTCCTGGCGATGCTGCTCAGCGTCAGCATAATTGCCGGCTGCGGCAGTAACAGCCCCAAGAGCAACGATAAACAGACAACCCAGACAACAAATGTTAATACAACCAAGAGCAACAACGTCCAAAACACTGCAGCCAATGTTAAGGCCAACAGCGGCAAAATCAAAATCAGCGAAAGCGCTGCCTACACCGATAAGGAGCACGTTGCTGCCTACATCAACGAATATAAGCGATTGCCGCACAACTATATCACGAAAAACGAGGCCAAAAAGCTGGGCTGGCAGACAAAAGGCACCCTAGACAAGGTTGCACCCGGTAAATCCATCGGCGGCGACCGCTACGGCAATTACGAGGGTAAGCTGCCGAAGAAAAACGGCCGTAACTGGAAGGAATGTGACATTGATTATGTGAAGGGCAATCGTAACGCGAAGCGCATCGTCTTTTCTAACGATGGTCTGATTTACTACACCGGTGATCACTACAAGTCCTTCAGCAAGCTTTACGGAAAATAAGGAGGTTATTATGAGAACAATCACATTAGACCTTGAGCGCATGACATCTGTGCCTGCGCTGCATAAATATCTGCGCAGCGCACTGGCATTGCCTGCGCATTACGGTGCCAATTTAGACGCGTTGTATGATTGCCTGACAGAAATTGCCGAGCCGACGCAGATTATTGTGCCTGCTGATATTACCGACAATGAAAAGCTGGGCTGGTATGGCGAGCAGCTGCTGCAGGTTTTGCAGGACGTAGCGGAAGAAAACGAAAATTTACAGGTAACAGTGAAATAGCAATACGAAGGGCGAGCCTTAGCGGTTCGTCCTTTTTACTTTTATCTGCAGGCGTGATATAATTTTAGAGTGTAAATTTTTTACAGGGAGATAAGTAAAATGATTTTAAGTGCAGAGGATTTGTCGTACAGCTATGGCGACAGATTGTTGTTTGAAAATATTACATTTAACGTAGAAGAGGGCGACAAGTATGGTATTATCGGTGTCAACGGCACCGGTAAAAGTACCTTGCTGCGCATGATTGCCAATCATGAGGCCGGTGACGGCAAGCTGACAATTCCCGGCGGTGTGGTGATGGAATATCTGCCGCAGGATCCGCCGTTTGAGGCAGACGCAACTGTTCTGGAGCAGGTTTTTAAAGGCGATTCCCCGCTGATGGTGCTGTTGCGTGATTACGAAACTGCGGTGGAGCAGGCTGCAGCGGAGCCTGATAACAAAAAGCTGCAAAAGCATTTGCTTGATTTGCAGCAGCAGATGGATGATAAATATGCCTGGCAGCTGGAAAGCGAAGCGAAGGCAGTGCTTACGCAGCTTGGCATTACTAATCTGCAGCAGCAGATGGGCGAGCTGAGCGGCGGCCAGCGCAAGCGTGTGGCCTTGGCCGGTGTGCTGGTGCGTCCGTCGGACCTGCTGATTTTGGACGAGCCTACCAACCATATGGATAACGCCACTGTTGCCTGGCTGGAGCGAAAGCTGTTGGCGCGCAAGGGTGCGCTGCTGATGGTAACCCATGACCGTTATTTCTTTGACCGTGTTGTTAACCGCACTTTAGAGATAGATGGCGGCAAGGGCTATGTTTATGTAGGCAACTACAGCCTCTTTCTGCAAAAGCGTGAGGAACGCCGTATTGCGGAGGCCTCTGCTGCGCAAAAGCTGCGTAACATCTATCGCCGCGAGCTGGCCTGGATCAGCCGTGGTGCGGAAGCACGCCGTACCAAAAAGAAGGACCGCGTGGAGCGCTTTGCTCAGATTGAAGCGGAAGTGAAGAATGTAAAGACGGAAGCAAATCTGGAGATGTCCTCCGTCAGCAGTCGTCTTGGCAAAACAATCATCGAGCTGGAAGACATCGGCATGGTGTGGGACGGTAAGGATTATATCAAGGATTTCAGCTATATCCTGCTGCGTAATGACCGCATCGGTATCGTCGGTCCTAATGGCGCAGGCAAATCAACGCTGATGGATATCATTGCCGGTAAGCTGCAGCCTACGAGCGGCGAAATGCGCGTAGGCCAGACTGTGAAGATTGGCTATTTTGCACAGCACAGCGAGTTTCCGGACAGCAATATGCGTGTGCTGGAATATATCAAGGAAGCAAATAATTACATTGAAACGGCCGACGGTCAGCGCATCAGTGCGGCACAGATGCTGGAACGCTTCCTCTTCCCGCCGGAGCTGCAATGGGTGCCGGTGTCCAAGCTCAGTGGCGGTGAAAAACGCCGTCTGTATCTGTTGCGTGTGCTGATGACGGCACCGAACGTACTGCTTTTGGACGAACCGACAAATGACCTGGATATCCCGACACTTTCTGTTTTGGAGGATTATCTCGACAGCTTCGCCGGTGCGGTTATCGCAGTTTCCCATGACCGTTACTTCCTCGACCGCTTTGCGCAAAAGATTTTCGCATTGGAGCAGGATGGCAGCATTAAGCCGTATATTGGCGGCTACAGCGATTATGCAGAAGCTCTGCAGGAGGAAAGTGCGCAGCAGGCGCAGCCTATTAAGGCTAAGCCGGTGGCTGCAGCAAAGCCTGCCGAAGAGCCTGCCAAGAAGAAAATGACTTATGGCGAGCGCCTGGAGCTGGAGCGTCTTGACCAGGAGATTGCGCGCAGCGAGGCAGAGCTGAAAATGCTTGGTGCGGAAATCAACCAATGCGGCAGTGACTTTACCCGTCTGGCAGATTTGACAAAGCAGCAGGAGGCTGTGCAGCAAAAGCTGGATGAGATGGTGGATCGTTGGGCTTATCTTTCCGAATTGGCAGAAGCAGAAGACTGAGCTTGACAAGCAGGCTGCTTATTGTTAAAATTAAATCTGAAAAATTGTTGTGGATTTTTTCTGATTCAATAGTCATCTTTTCGCCACACGACTGTGTTTGCAGCCGTGTGGCTTTTGTTATATTAGGGAAAATGGGAGTAATGATATGCTAAAAATTTTACACAAGGATTATAAGGATAAGGTTAAGCGTCTGCTGAGCGTTATGCTGCCGATTATCGGTACGCAGATTGCGATTATGGGCATGAACTTTTTTGATGCCAGTATGTCCGGTCAGGCAGGCGATGCGGATTTGGCCGGGGCTGCTATCGGCGGTAATATCTGGATGCCGGTACAGACCTGCTTTGCAGGCATTTTGCTGGCGGCGATGCCTTTGATTGCCAACCTGTTGGGGGCAGGCGAAAAGGAAAAAATCTCTACGGTAGTACGCCACGGCATGCTGTTGGCTATAGCCTTTTCAGTGCTGATAATTGTTGGCGGCGTTATCTTTTTGCCGCCGTTTTTGCAGGGCATGGGCCTGGCACCGGAGGTTTATCACATTGCGCTGTGGTATATGGCCGGCTTGGGCATAGGCGTGCTGCCGTTCTTCCTTATCACACCGCTGCGCAGCCTTGTAGATACTTTGGGTTATACCAAGCTGTCGATGAAGATTTATCTTTTGGCGCTGCCTGTCAACGCCTTCCTGAACTATGTGCTGATTTTCGGCAAGCTGGGCTTACCGCGCCTGGGCGGCATTGGCGCCGGCGTAGCAACGGGCATCACCTTTTGGCTGCTTTTGGTGATGTTCGCAGTGGTGGTGACGAAGCTGCAACCGTTCAAGCAGTATGATGTGCTGGGCTTTGTGCGCCCAGTAAAGCATCTGGTGGCAGAATATCTGCGCATTGGTGTGCCTATGGGTGTGGCCATTTTTATGGAAACAAGCATCTTTGGCGTTGTGGCGCTTTTCATTGCCAAATTCGGCACGGAGGTGATTGCTGCGCATCAGGCGGCACTTAACTTCTCCTCGCTTATTTATATGTTCCCCATGAGCTTCTCGCTGGCGCTGACGATTGTGGTGGGCGTTGAATATGGTGCGAAAAACTATCAGGGGGCGCGCGATTACACGGCATTGGGACTGGAGATGAGCCTTTTTATTGCTATGGTTTACATGGCGCTGGAGCTGGTGACGCGTGAGTATATTGCGCTCATTTATACAACGAATCCGCATGTTATTGAGCTGGTAAAGGTGTTTATTATCTACGCTATTATGTGGCAGGGAGGCGACGCAGTCGCGGCGCCGATACAGGGAATTTTGCGTGGCTACAAGGACGTTAATGCTACATTTTGGTGCAGCATGCTGGCTTATTGGGCAATTTGCCTGCCGGTGGGTCTGCTTTTGGATTACAAGTTCAATAATGGTGCCTTTGCTTATTGGCAGAGCCTGGATATCGGCGTAATCTGCAGTGCTGTTGTTTTGTCGTTGCGTCTTGTTTTGCTGCAGCGCAGGATAAAGAAAGATGAAGAATAGATAGGGAGCGGCTTAAGCTGCTCCTTATTTTGCACTTTAAATGTAGTTGTATAGTAGAATAATGTACGCGTATGATATTCGTTAGGGAAAATGATAGAATATTAAACAATGCCAATAGTTTAGAGTTTGGGTGAAAAACGCCTAAAGGCACTTCCAGTAGCAGCTAAAAAAATAAATTTTAGGTTTTATATGCCGTTTTCAGTAAAATATTTTCTAAAACAGGCTTATAAAATTGATTTTTGGCGTTTTTAATGTTACAATGAGCATGAAAGGAGTTGATTTCATGCTCTGTCAATTTTCATTTAAAAATTTCAAATCATATAAAGATGAAACAGTTTTTGATATGCAGGCAGCTAATCTGCCTGAGTTTGCCGAAAATATTATTTACTGCAAGCCAGCGAGTAATCTTTTACCGGTAGCAGCTATCTATGGACCTAACGGCGGCGGTAAAACAAATATGCTGCAGGCTTTAACCTGCCTTATCTCCACCGTGGTAAAACCTATCTGCGATATGGAAAAAACTCGTACTAAGCTTATAGTACAGCAAAAAGTATCTTGCACGCCCTTCCTGTTTGATGAAAAAAACTCTAGTGAGCCTACAGAATTCCTGCTTTACTTCCGTACCAATGGCTATGAGTACCGCTATTACCTTTCTATGCTTCATGATGAAATCATTGCCGAAGCACTGGACAGAAAAAAAATAGGCGGCAAACGCACCGCCCATATTTTTGACCGAGAAGGTAAGGTTATTATTTTAGGCTCTAGCATAAACAAGGCATCCATAAATAGAGATGTAAATCCCAAAATGCCCTACTTATCGTTCTTAGCAATCAACTATGATATCCCTGCTATCAATGACGCTCAAAAATGGTTTGAAAGCTGCATTATCCGCAGCTATGCTAATCCTGAAGCTGAATTACAGATAATGCTGTCTGATAACAAAACCATACGCCGGCAAATTATAAGTGCTTTAAATGATATGGGTATTGACATCAACGGCTATCGCTACGACAACGATAACAAACAACTCATCATGCAAAGAACACTGCATGGAAAAACCTACGAGTTATCCTATAAAGATGAATCCGATGGTACTAAAAAGCTCATTGCCGCATTGCCGATACTACTGATTGCTTTAGCAGAAGGCCGGTTAGAAGTTATTGACGAATTAGATGCCAAGCTTCATCCGAAGCTGCTGCGTTACATCATAGCTCTGTTTAAAAATCCTAAGCTAAATACGCATGGAGCGCAACTAATCTTCACCTCTCACGATATAGCAACTATGAAAAACACTGTTTACCGCCGTGACGAGATTTGGTTTGCCGCTGAAGGAGATAACCACAGCAGTGAGCTGTACTCGCTCTATGAGATCCGCAAAGAAAACAACGAGCGTATCAATAATACTGCAGCTTATGACAAGCAGTATCTTGAAGGACGTTACGGTGCAGACCCATACTTGCAGAATATGCTGAAGGATGGTGAATGGCAATGAGCTTAAAACCTCCGACTGTATTATCCCCTTGGCATTGATTTGTCAGGGGGATTTTTAGTACGATTGGCATTGGAGAGAGGTAAGCAGAGAGATTTAGTAGTGATTGAATTTATTCCTTAATGAAAATATCTGTTTTGACGATTGGTAGTTAATTTTTCAAATTCATTATTTTACATTCAGAATGTAGTTGTAGAATAGAATAATGTGCGCATATAATATTCATTAGGAAAAATGTCAAAAATTGCATTTTTTCGTAGGAAAAAGTGCAATTTTTGATATTTTTCTTGACGAATGGGTGCCTGGAGTAAGAATATCGATTATACAGGCTTATATGGTAGATTGTAAATTTCTTAAGAAAGGTATTGTAAAAGTTTAAAGCAATAGATGAAAAATTTAGTGAGCTTTGCGTGCAAAGGAATACAGTACTATGTATATTCACTCCCGTTGATACAAACAAAATAAAAATACCGTAGCTAAAGGTTCATTGTATGCTACGGCATTTTTTATGTAAGAGATTTATTACTTCAGAATGTTTGGAAGCATTTTTTTCTTGGTAGAACAATTTGCATCGCAGGCTGTAACAGATTTTGCTTCATTAGCGAATAAGCGCAGTATGCTGTTAGCGTCCTTCAGCAGTACATACATCATCATATAAGCGCCGAATTCAGCAAGCTCTTCTGCCACCTGACCATGAAATCCGGTGAAGTTTGTACGCTCACCAACCCAGGAAAAGAAAATAAAGAGCAATAGGAGAGAAAAAGATTTTACCGGTATCTTTACTATTTTAAGCATTTGCCAGATGCGTGCCCGGTAGAGCAGTATCAGCATACTTAAAATTAAAGGCTATGTCACAACAAACAGTTGATAAATAGCCATTTTTATAGGGGAGTATCA
>SAMEA3663023__coassemble_1538_pt1 | contig 11671 bp, 8 predicted proteins | sample SAMEA3663023__metabat2_low_PE_017 | metagenome-assembled genome bin SAMEA3663023 (sample SAMEA3663023) | pig gut metagenome | biome: pig gut; feature: pig-associated habitat; material: faeces | place: France | collected 2012
ACCCCTCCCGTCAGATACCTACCCTGTGTAGTCCCTTGTAAACTGTACTTTAGAAGAATATAAAGAACATTTTGGTCCTATGCTCAGTGCTGGTTTTGACAAGGGAAGACTAGATGTATGGTATAGTGATAGCTCTTCAACTTCAGTTAATACATATGGAAAGCATATACAATATGTTCTCTATTTGGTTGGCCGTGGTAAAAATGGCAAGAGAGTTTATGTGAGTGTATATGAGTATTCAGACAAACCTGGAGATTATCAGATTGATGTTATGAATGCTCCTAATGAATAATTTTACAAGGGGGAATATATATGCCGTTTTGGGATACTGATTACAAAAAAGAAGCGATGAAAACTAAGGCTGCAAAGGAAGCTGCCGAACAAAAAGCAGCTGAGGCTAAGCAAAAAGCTCTTGAAGCTAAACAAAGAGCAGCTGAGTATCGGCAAAAAGTAAATGCCATAATTGTTACAACTGGTGACTTAAAAGAGGATTATGAAATTATTGGTCCGGTGTTCTTTCAGGTTTCTAATAAAGGATTGTTTAGCAGTACGTTAAGTGAACTCATAAATAAGTATAGCGCGGAAATTGAAGAGATGAGAAATAGTGCTTTAATAAATAAAGAAAGAATAGACTGGGGCGGTTTGTGGGGACAACGTTCTGTCGGGCAGAATGATTTCGAAAAAGCATTTTTTGTTGCTGTACAAGAATTAAAGAAAAGAGCAGTAGTGCTTGGAGGAGATGCTATCGTTTCTATGCGTCAGGATATAGATCTTGATACTAATGGGGTTCAATTTTTTTATTTGCAGATGTATGGAACTGTTGTGAAAAGAATAAATGGGTAAAATTGTTTATTTCCCCAGCTTTATGCTTGCGTAAGGCTGGGGAGATTTTTGTAAAAACAAAAAACATACAACACAAACTTCACAGTTTGTTCGTTGTATGTTTATATTCTGTATGATAAAATACTATGCAAGACGACCGTGTTGCAGGGTGGCATTGCCAAAATTCGTAGGAATGGAGGTGATGTCTATGGTATATTTCAGTTTTCAGGACTTAATGTCCTTTGGAATTTTTATCGTAGCGTTGCTTACGTTCATTTTTCAGAACCGAAAGTAATAAGACAGTTACGGACATAGAAAAACCACTCCTGAACTTTGACCGGTAACGGAGTGGCTTTTCTACTCTTTTTTCGGGCAACCCACTTTGTTGCGGGTGCATCCAAGAAGCGAGTCCGTAGGACAATGCTGATTGGCTCATGCACGCCATGCGATAGTGCCCCAAGAGGCGTAGCCGATTGGATTGGCACGAATCGCTTAGGCGGTTGTCTTGCTTGCTTATAATATAACATAAAGAAGTATTTTTCGCAAGCGAGTGTTTGTGACGTTTTGGTTAAAGACTGAAGTTCAAATAATTTATGTTAACAGAGCAGGATTAAGAATAATTCTGTGACTGGATTGTTAACATATGACTTTAGCAGTAAGAAGTCTGAAGATGTGTATTATAAAATTTTGGCAGTGCAAGGCTCGTCACTCCTTGACTTATCACATTGTCTAATGTATAATATTAGCGTTTATTGATATTTGCTAACGCGATGAAAAAGACAGTAGCTTGCGGCGCAGGTTAAGCGAGCCGGGGTATGGTGCAAGCCCGGACGAAGTAAAGCAGGTGAAAATCACTTTGGAGTGGATGCGGCGAACCTGAGTAGCTGCATACGGGAGCGCCCGATATTGCGCACACGAGTGGCGTGCGGCAAAGGCTGTCGTCATGAGGGTGGTACCACGGAGTACACGTTTTGTTAATGATGCATGATACGCAAGCGTATTAATCGTTGTTAGTCTACAGCTTCGTCCCTTATCTGAGGGACGAAGCTTTTTTTATTATTGCTATATTTTTTTGTTTAATAAAATTGGAGGTTATTAGTAATGGACTATGGTAAAACACTGAATCTGCCCGAAACAGAGTTCCCTATGCGTGCCGGTCTGCCGCAGCGCGAACCTGATTTTCTGAAATTCTGGGAAGAAAACGATATTTATGGCAAAAAGCAGGCTCTGCATGCAGGCCACAAGAAATTTGTTCTGCATGATGGCCCTCCGTATGCGAACGGCAAAATCCACATGGGTCATGCCCTGAACAAAATCTTAAAAGATATCATCATGAAATACAAATATGCTCGCGGCTTCGATACCCCGTATGTTCCCGGCTGGGATACTCACGGCATGCCGATTGAGCACGCTGCTATTAAAGAGCTGGGCCTGAACCGCAATGAGCTGGATCCGCTGACTCTGCGCCGCAAATGCCATGACTTCGCTCTGCAATGGGTTGATATTCAACGCGAAGACTTCAAACGTCTGGGCGTTCTGGGCGATTGGGAAAATCCGTACATCACTCTGCATCACAGCTTTGAAGCTGAGCAGATCCGTGTATTCGGTACTATGGCTAACAAAGGCTATATCTACAAAGGCAAAAAGACCGTTTACTGGTGCCCGCACTGCGAAACAGCTCTGGCTGAAGCAGAAATCGAATACGGCGAACAAAAAACTCCGACTATCTTCGTAAAAATGCCGCTGGTAAAAGACAACGGCCAGACTCCGGAAGCTGCTAAAGGCAAAAAGGCTTACATGGTAATTTGGACCACCACTCCTTGGACCATGCCTGCCAACGTTGCTGTTGCTCTGAACCCTGCTCTGGAATATGCCTGGGTTGAATGCGAAGGCGAAGTTCTCTTCATGGCAAAGGACCTGCTGGCTCAGGTTGGCGCTGTCTGCCATAAGGACCTCAGCAATATCCTCGGCACTACTCTTGGTAAAGATATGGAATTCGCTGAATGCGTGCATCCGTTCCCTGAATACAACAACCGCCGCTCTCTCGTAGTTATGGCTGACTATGTAACTACCGAAGCCGGTACCGGTTGCGTACATACCGCTCCCGGTCATGGCGATGTCGACTTTGAAACCGGTCTGAAATACAAGCTGCCGATTCTCTGCCCGGTTGATTCCCAAGGCAAGCTGACCGAAGAAGCAGGCGAACGCTTCAAGGGCATGTTTGTATTCGACGCTAATATCCCGGTACTGAAATATCTGGCTGAGCTGAACTGCTTGCTGGGCAAAGAAAACATTAAGCACCAATACGCACACTGCTGGCGCTGCAAAAACCCGATTATTTTCCGCGCAACCTCTCAATGGTTCGCTTCTATCGACGGCTTCCGTGATGAAGCACTGAAATCTATCGACGATGTACAGTGGATTCCTTCCTGGGGCCAACAACGTATCCACAACATGGTAAGCGACCGTCACGACTGGTGCATCAGCCGTCAGCGCGTATGGGGCGTTCCTATCCCGGTATTCTACTGCGATAACTGCGGCGAGCATCTGATCAACGAAGCTACCATCGATTCCGTTGCCAACTGGTTCGAAAAAGAAGGCAGTGATGCATGGTGGGCTCACACTGCAGAAGAGCTGCTGCCGGAAGGCACTGTCTGCCCGAAATGCGGCGGTAAGCACTTCCATAAGGAAAGCGATATCATGGACGTATGGTTCGACAGCGGTTCCTCTCACATGGCTGTTGCCGCAAAACGTCCGGAGCTGTCCTGGCCGGTTGCTATGTACCTCGAAGGCAGTGACCAGCATCGTGGCTGGTTCCAGTCCTCTCTGCTGACTTCCGTTGCTGTTGCAGGCCGTGCTCCGTACGAATCCGTACTGACTCATGGTTATGTAGTTGACGGCGATGGCCGCAAGATGTCTAAATCCGTAGGTAACGTTATCGTTCCGCAGGACGTAATCAAACAATATGGCGCTGATATCATCCGCCTGTGGACTGCTTCCTCCGATTACAAGGCAGATATCCGTATCTCCCCGAAAATCCTGAAGCAGCTGGCTGAGGTATACCGCAAAATCCGTAACACCATCCGTTACATCCTGGGCAACACCAACGATTTCAACTACGAAACAGATGCAGTTCCGTTCAACGAAATGCTGGAGCTTGACCAATGGGCTCTGATGCATCTGCAGCTGCTGAAGAAGGAAGTTACCGCTGCTTACGAAAGCTATGATTTCCATGTACTGTATCATGCAATCCACAACTTCTGCACCGTTGAAATGTCCAGCTTCTATCTGGATATCCTCAAAGACCGCCTGTATGCTTACAAGGCTGACAGCAAAGAGCGTCGCAGTGCACAAACCGCTATGCATGAAATCCTCATGGACCTCATCGTTATGCTGTCCCCGGTACTGAGCTTCACTATGGAAGAAGTATGGCAGTTCATGAAGAAACCTGCTAATGCTCCGGAATCCGTACAAATGCTGCCCTGGCCGGAAGTTAAGGAAGAATACATCAACGAAGAGCTGGAAACTAAATGGGATAACTTCATTGAAATTCGCAGCGAAATCACCAAGGTGCTGGAGCTGGCTCGTCGTAACAAACAAATCGGTCACTCCCTGGACGCTAAGGTTGAGCTGCACGCCGAAGGCGAAGCTCTTGCTATCCTGAAATCCGTAGAAAAAGACCTGGCAACTCTGCTGATTGTTTCTCAGGCTATTATTGTTGAAGGCGCTGCCGAAGGTGCCGAAGCAACCGGCCGCGAGGACCTGAAGGTTACCGTTGCTGCTGCCGAAGGCCACAAGTGCGAGCGTTGCTGGATTTACAGTGACGAGGTTGGTCAGGACGCTGAGCATCCGACTCTGTGCAAACGCTGCGCTGAAGCAGTTAAAGATTGAGTATAAGGCATCGTCTTTGCATAAAGTTGTAGCTGACATAAAATAAATACTTAAAGCCGTCGTATCATGTGAATTTTGCGGTTCTTTGTCAAGTTTTGGGGTATTCAAGACTTTAACATCATAGACCTAGACAACACATAATTATTTTTGCAATTCAACTAGCCTCTAGTATATTTATATTGGAGGCTGGTTTTATTTTTCTAAAATAAGACATAGTTATCCTAATGCATTTTCACAATATTTTATTGCAGATACAGTATTCTGTTACGAAACCTATCGAAATTCTGCACACCATAGCTGATTCGCTTCAATACTTTGATTTTATTATTGCTTCCTTCGATAAACCCGTTAGAAACTCTTTCGCCAATTATATTTGCAATTTCAGTCTTACAATTACTAAAAGTCGTAATGCAATGCTGAAATTCAGGAAGTGATAAATCCGCAGCCAACAATAACCACTTTCCCAGTTCTTTTTTTGCTTCAGTTCTTGTCTGTTTCCTGAACACTTCATAAAAACGTTCTTTCAAAACATATGCTTTTTCTAGATCGTAAGATGAGTTAAGCATCCTAGCTAACTCTGTTTTATCTTCAGATGTCAGTTTGTATTCCGGCTTAAGCAAAAGATAACGACTTCGCTTGAACCATTTCCTTTTTGTTGCATGAAATTCTTTCTGGATGCGTTTTCTAACGTTATGACTACTCTGATAACATGAAACTTATCTGCTACTATCTTGGCTTCTGGAAACATGGACTTGGCAACAGACCTGAACAAAGTACTTAAGTCCATAATTATCTTCTTGACCGCAGCACGTTCTTTATATGGATATTCCAAGAAATGTTTACAAAGATTCTCCGTATTGCGACTTGGCAAAATATCTATTACTCGATGTTTTACAGGATCTGCAATATTGCACTGGAATTTTTCACCACCGGCATTACCTCTTAATTCATCTATTGCTATGCATTCCGGTAACTTAGGATGAGGGTAATTGAGATTGTCGAACCATCTTATTATACTGGTTACAGATACGCCAAATCTCTTAGCTATTGATGAAAAGCTCTGCAAGCAGAAAGTTTCTTTGATTGATTCAAGATAAAGCCTGTCTGGAAAATGGCAATATCTTTTTATATATGGATTTTCTTCAGTAAAAGTAGTATTGCAGTTTTTACAAATATAACGTCTTTTTCTTATTGTGACAATTAACGGCTTGCCTAAAACAACTAAATCTCTAACCGTTTGAAGTCTGTAATCCTTAATATAAGTAGTACTATTACCGCAGTGAGGACAACGATGTTCTTTCACAGGCATCTCTATAAAGGCTTTATATGATCCTGTTGATTAATCTTCCTCAAAGTATTTTGTGTTTACCCCTTAAAAAAAAGGAATGGATTGTGTATAATTGTCATGAAGCATAAGGTGTCTGGTCTCCTTTGTAGATTGTATTGTTTTGGTCGATGATATTTTACTACAATTCCAGCATTTTATGCTTTATTTTTTTGCCTAAAAAATAAGTGTTGGAAGTATTGACTTAATTCAAGTCAATACCCCAACACTTATTATAGAACCAATTTTGCTGATACGGCGGCTTTTTTGCTACAAATTTTACAAAAAAATATTTTGCTTTATCGCCTATGTATGGTACAATACTGTTAATATTATATATTTTACGGAGGTGAAACTGTTTTTCTGCAATCTGCAGGATTACAGAGATTTTTGGACTATCTCATATGTTTGTTTAATGTTATAGCGATTTTATTTTTGGTGGCGCTGAACGGCTTTTTCGTTGCTTCGGAGTTTTCTATTGTCAAGGTGCGTCCTTCGCGTCTTGATGCGCTGATTAAAGAAGGCAATACTAGGGCAGAAAGCGCTAAGCAGGTAACGGAGCATCTTGATGCCTATCTTTCGGTTACGCAGCTTGGTATAACTATTGCTTCGCTGGGCTTAGGCTGGATCGGTGAACCGACAGTGGCTAAGCTGATGCATCCTGTATTTAATCTGCTGCAGCTGCCGCCGCAAGTTGAGCATACAATAGCCTTTGTTGTCGGCTTTGGTGTTATCACTGCTTTGCATATTGTTTTAGGCGAGCTGGTGCCTAAATCATTGTCTATTCAAAAGACAGAGCAGATTGTTCTGTTTGTGGCAGCTCCGCTGATTCTGTTTGATAAGCTGATGTATCCGGCAGTATGGTTCCTCAATCACGTTGCCAACTGGGTACTGCACAAATTGGGCGTTGAGGCTGCAAGCGAAGCAGAAGAGGCACACAATGAGGACGAAATCCGCATACTGATGGAAGAAAGCCATAAGCATGGCTATATTGATAAAACAGAGCTTACTTATCTGGACAATGTCTTTGACTTTTCCGACCGTCGTGCCAGCGATATCATGGTGCCGCGTACCGATATGATCTGCCTGTATCTGGAGGATTCCTGGGAGGATAACATCAAGACGGCGCTGGAGGAGCGCATGACACGTTATCCTATATGTGATGAGGACAAGGACCACATTATCGGCTTTTTGCATATCAAGGATTTGCTGCGCAGCTTAAATGCCGGCGAGCGTCCTGATTTGCGCAGTCTGGCGCGTAAGGTGCTGCTGGTGCCGGAATCTCTGCCTATCAGCAAGCTGCTGCGCATTTTGCAGAAGCATCGCAGCCAGCTGGCAATTCTGGTTGACGAGTACGGCGGTACTGCAGGTATGGTTACCGTTGAGGATATTCTGGAGGAAATCGTAGGCGAAATCCAGGACGAGTTTGACGAGGAACGTCCGGAGGTAGAAGAAAAGGGCAGTAAAACCTATTCTGTCGATGGCAAAATGCTGCTGGAGGATGTTAACGATACCTTTGAGCTGGCCTTAGATACCGAAAACTGTGATACTATCGGCGGCTGGGTTTACTCTCAGCTTGATTATCCGCCTAAGGTGGGGCAGAAGGTGCAGACACCTGCCGCTGCCTTTACGGTAGAGGAGATTGACAAGATGCGTATTGTGCGTGTCGGTATCCAGCTTTTGCATGAGCCGGAAAAGATTCACGAGGAGCTTCAGGAAGAACACCTGGAGGATGTAAAATAATATCTGCATAAAAAGAGAGCACGCTGAGATTGATTTCTCAGCGTGCTCTTTAGCGTTGTGCTTATAAATCGTGGAATTTCATACCGATGTTGCTGTGACGCAGGAAGTTAAGAGTTACCTCAGGGAAGGAGGCATAGCTTAAAACGTCTTCAATCGGTGCGTTGGGGAAGCCTTCCTCAGCCAGCTTTTCGCGCAGCTTTTTCATTTGCGGCGGAATATCGTCGGCAGGACGGTGGTCGATTTGCGGTGCGTCACCGATGGCCAGGCGTTTAACCTCAGGGTCAATCGGTCCCGGAGTACGGCCGTATTTGCCAAGGATTAAATCTTTAACCTCGCGGGGAATCATCTTATAGCGTCCAAGTGCAACGTTCAATACGGACATAGAGCCTACAATCTGGCTTGTAGGAGTAACCAGCGGCGGATAACCGAGCTCGGCACGCACGCGCGGCATTTCCTCAAGCAGCTGCGGATATTTGTCGGCAACGCCCATTTCCTTCATCTGGTTCAGCAGGTTGGAAAGCATACCGCCCGGAATCTGGAAGGTGAGCACCTTGGGATCGATGGGGATGTTGGCGTTCAGGTTGAAATCATGGATAAGGTTCTTGCGTACATCCTTGAAATAATCTGCCAAGCTGTTGAGCTCTGCAAGCTTGAGGCCTGTATCGTAGGGAGTGCCCTCCAACGTTGCTACCAGAGATTCGGTGCAGGGCTGGCTGGTAGATTCGGAGAACGGAGAAAGTGCGGTATCAATCATGTCCGCACCGGCTTCAACAGCCTTCAGGTAGGTCATATCGCCCATACCGCTGGTGAAGTGTGTGTGCAGGTCGATAGGCAGGTCAAGCTCCGCCTTCAGGCTGCGGATAAGGCTTTCGGCAGCGTAGGGACGCAGCAGGCCTGCCATATCCTTAATGCAGATGGAATCTGCGCCCATCTGCGCCAGTTCCTTACCTAATTGAACAAAGTCCTTGTCCTGATGGTAGGGACTGATGGTATATACAATACAGCCCTGAACGTGTGCGCCTGCTTCTTTAGCGGCACGCATTGCGCATTCCAGGTTGCGGGTATCGTTAAGAGCATCGAAAATACGGATAATAGATACGCCGTTGTCAACAGAGCGGTTTACAAATTCGCGTACAACATCATCGGCATAATGGTTATAGCCCAAAATGTTCTGACCGCGCAGCAGCATTTGAATCGGGGTTTTGCGCAGATGCTTTTTAAGCGTGCGCAGACGTTGCCAGGGATCCTCGTTAAGGAAGCGCAGGCAGGAGTCAAAGGTGGCGCCGCCCCAAGCCTCTAAAGCATAGTAGCCGGCATTATCCAGCTGTTCCAGTGCCGGCAGCATGTCGCTGATGCGCATTCTGGTGGCAGCAAGAGACTGGTGGCCGTCACGCAGGACGGTTTCAACTATTTTTACGGGTTTCTTCTCCATGGCAGTACTCCTTTTATTAGTATAGTTAGTTAATTAAAGCTGATTTATAGCTGTAATTATTATAGCATAAATCTGTATTCATGTATACAATATACGGAAAGTCTGAAAATAAAAAATGGTGGCCACACTTGGTGACCACCATAAAAGTGAATTAGTTACGAGGAGTAGGCTGGTTGCTGACAACAGGCTTGCCAATGATTTCGTTAACGCGGTCCTTCATGCTGCGTTTCTTTTTAATTGGCTGGCTGCTTACTACAGGTGCCTGGTTGGCATTGCCTTCGGTTGTTACCGTAGCGGGAGCCTGTTTGTCTTTGTCCTTATCTTTATCCTTGTCTTTATCTTTGTCCTTGTCATCCTGCTTGATTTCAGGTTCCGGCGGAACTGCTACGCCAGGATTGCTGAAGCCGGTGCGCGGAGTGGAGGCCAGAGCGTTGACCATGAAATCATGCCAGATAGAAAGCGGAGCGCCGCTGCCGTACATGCGGTTCATGGATTTATTGTTGTCATCGCCAACCCATACAGCAGTACTGAGGTCGGGAGTGTAACCAACAAACCAGGCATCGATGTAGGTATCGGTAGTACCGGTTTTACCTGCTGCCGGACGGCCGATTCCCATGCCGCCTGCAGTGCCGCTGATAAGAACATCCTGCAGCATATTAGTAGTCAGGTAAGCGGCTTCGGCATCAATAACACGTTTGGCTTCAGGCTTAGCTTCGTACAGAACCTTGCCCTCGCGGTCAACAATTTTTAGCAGAGCAATAGGCTTGCAATACATACCATTGCTTGCCAGAACGCCGTAGGCTGCAGCCATTTCCAGGGGATTAACGCCCTTGCTGAGACCGCCGAGTGCCATAGCAAGGTTTGCATCGCTGTAAGCACCGGAATCAACCAGAGTAGTAATACCCATTTTCTCGGCATTGCTGATAATTTTGCTTACGCCAACCTCTTGGGCCAGCTTAACGGTAGGCACGTTAATAGAACGTGCCAGAGCAGTACGCAGGCTTACCTTACCATGCCATGCTCTGTCGGAGTTCTGCGGCTTCCAGCCGGGAGAGAATTCTTCTTCCTTATCTTCAATAACGCTGGCCGGAGAATAACCGTTCTGCATTGCAGTCAGGTAGACAAAAGGCTTGAAGGCAGAACCGGGCTGACGTACTGCAAGAGTAGCACGGTTGAATTTATCCTGGCCGCGGCCGCCGATCATAGCTTTAACGTAACCGTTATGCGGGTCAACTGCAACCAGAGCCATTTGCGGCTGAGTCAGCTTCTTGCCGTCTGTATAATAGCCCGGCAGATGCTTCATGGCATTTTCTGCAGCTTTCTGCATATCCGGGTCTAAAGTGGTGTAAATCTTAAGACCGCCCTTATAGAGAGCATCTGCACCAACCTCTTCGATAACCTTTTGGGTAATCATATCGAAGAAATAGGAGCGAGGATCGGAATTGGTTTTATGTGTTGTGCTGAAGACAAGCTTTTCTGCTTTGGCAGCATTACCGTCGGCAGCAGAGATAAAACCGTATTTAACCATCTGGTCGATAACAAGCTCCTGACGTTTTTTACTTTCCTGCGGATTTTCGAAAGGATTAAAATAGTTAGGGCTTTTGGGGATAGCTGCCAGAGTAGCAGCTTCAGCGATATCCAGATTCTGAACATGCTTATTGAAGTAATACATAGAAGCACTTTCAATACCGTATGCACCCTGACCGAAGTAAATCTGGTTCAGATACATAGTGAGGATTTCATCCTTAGTATATTTGTGCTCAAGCTCCTTAGCGATAAAAGCTTCCTTAATTTTACGGATGATGGAACGTTCCTGGGTAAGGAAAGCATTCTTTGCCAGCTGCTGGGTAATGGTACTGCCACCCTGTACTTCGTGACCACTTAATGTAGAAAGCAGAGCACGTGCAGTACCGCGGTAGTCAATACCGCCGTGTTCATAGAAGCGATTATCTTCAATAGCAATAAAGGCACGCTGCACATGCTTAGGAATCTTATCAATAGTAACAGGTATTCTGCGTTCTTCCGAAAGCGTAGTATAGATTGCGTTACCATTGATATCATAGAACTGTGAAGCAGCGTCCGGAATCAGTGTTTCATCCATATTAGGAGGTGCAAAAAGACTGGAGAAGCCATAAAGCACTGATGCTCCCATTATAATGAGGCAAACAACACTGATGACAATGAATTTTAGTACTTTAAACATTTTCTACCTCTTCTTCATTATATTGACTGCGCAGCCAATACCAAAGGCTGCAAATAGAAGTCATCTTATTATAGCATTTTCAGACAACTTTGTCATAGAATTATTGAAAACTCAGCGTATTTATTTTAAAGGAAAGTATGTAAAAGCATGCTCCGGAAGAATATGTGATGAATCGGCAGCGTGCGGATAATGAAGCCGGAAAGAAAAACAAGCAATAATTTAAGAAAAAATCTGCGGAACAAAGAAAAAATTTGCT